>Ga0306920_100007973_pt1 | contig 14014 bp, 16 predicted proteins | sample flu12Cox44000170_FD_204666 | JGI IMG/M metagenome (GOLD analysis project Ga0306920, IMG submission 204666) | Lab enrichment of tropical soil microbial communities from Luquillo Experimental Forest, Puerto Rico - flux4day.12C.oxic.44.000.170 (v2)... | ecosystem: Environmental > Terrestrial >...
CGACATTACGGCCGACGGGCTGCATGTCATTCAGGAGAAGACCGGCGCGGAATTGTATCTTCCCATCGAGCCGGAACTGGAACGGGCGATGCGCGCGTACCCGACGAAGGGCTTGACGCTGATCGGCAAGGAGAACAGCCAGCCGATTTCCGACAGGGGCGTCTCGCATATCATCCGGGTCGCGGTGAGGAAGGCGGGCTTGCCAGCGAAGTGCAATGCTCACGGTCTGCGCAAGGCGAAGATGCGCCGACTTGCGGAGAACGGCGCGACCGAAAAGGAGATCGCGGCGTGGTCCGGTCACAAGACATTGCGGGAGATCGAGCGTTACACCAAGGCGGCGGATCAGAAGCGGCTCGCAAGGTCGGCGACGAACAAGATGCGAACAGGAATTGGCTAACTGGAAGCGGATTGGCTAACTGCCGCCGCAACCAATTGAATCTAAATGATATTTTCCCGACGTCTTTAAGAAGTCGTTTAGGATGATGATCGGGCCCCGCACGCCCCCGGCCCGACCGGAGCGGCCCTACAAACCCGGCAGCATCAGTTCGGCCCGCAGCCCACCCGCAGGCGCTCGGCTGAGCGAAAGGCTACCGCCATACAAGGCCGCGAGATCCACCACAATAGACAGCCCCAGCCCCGATCCCGGCTTGGATTCGTCGAGCCGCTGACCGCGGCGCGAAACCTGCGCGCGCTCAGCCTCCGAGAGGCCGCGTCCGTCATCATCGACGATGATCCGGAGCGTCGGCCCTGCGCCCGGCTCGAGCGGCCCATCCATCAGCACTTCGATGAGAACACGCGAGGCAGCCCATTTGCACGCATTGTCGACGAGGTTGCCCGCCATCTCCTCGAGATCCTGCCGCTCGCCGTGAAACTTCGCGCGCCGGTCGGCTACGACCTCGATGACGATGCCGCGGTCGCGATGGATCTTCTCCATGGTCCGGCGCAAGGCATCGATCACGGTAGCCACCTCGGTGATCGTTCCGATGGCGGTGAGCCGGGCCGCAATCCGCGCGCGCTTCAGGTGATGAGCAACCTGGTCGCGCATGACCTGGGTCTGCTCGAGAACCTTCATCGCGAACGGGTCGGCGGCATGCGCGGAAGCTTCATTGACGATCACGGAGAGCGGCGTCTTGATTGCGTGGGCAAGGTTTCCGACATGGGTCCGTGCACGCTCGACGATTTCGCGATTGGCTTCGATCAGCGCATTGGTCTCGCGTGCCAACGGCGCGATCTCGACCGGGAATTCGCCCTCGAGCCGTTCGGCGCGGCCGGAGCGAATGTCGGCGATGGAATCGGAAATTCGCCTGAGCGGCGCCAGGCCGAAGCGGACCTGGAAGATCGTGGTCAGGACGAGGACGATCGAAAGTGCGGCGAAGGTTCCGATCAGGTAATAATCGAAATTTCGCGTCTCGTCGAAAATCTCCGAGGCATCGCCCGCTACGCTGACCAGGAACTTGCCGTCGACGCCGAGATCGACCGGTCGTTCCACCATCCGCAGCGTCTGCCCTTCCGGGCCCTCGACATAGCCGAGACGAATTCCGGCCGCGGTCAACTCGGCGCCGCGTTCTTCGAGCTTCGGCAGCTTCTTGTCCCAGAGCGAGCGCGACGCGCGCACCTCGGCCTTCTCGGAATCGGTGCGCGTGATCTGCCAGTACCAGCCCGACAGGGGCAGTTCGAACAACGGTTCGCCGAGTGACTGGAACTGGCGATCGGGCGGCTCGTCCGGCGTTGCCACCTCCGCAACCAGCGTACGCAGATAAAGATTGAGGCGGCGGTCAAAGGCGCGCTCGCTGGCATCGCGGTACACCGACGACAACACGATGCCGGTGATGACGAGAATCACCACCACCCAGGCGGTGGCGGACAGGAAGAGCCGGGTAGCGAGCGAACTGCCGCGCATCAGAGCCTGTTTCCGCGAGAAATCCGCTCGGGCTGCGCCCGGCTGGATGGATACCGTTCCTCGGAGAAAATCATGCCCAAGCAGAGCACAGGGCGAGGCGGTTCATCAACCTGCCGATCAGTTGCCCGGCGCCGGCGGGGTCAGCAGATAACCGAGCCCCCGCACAGTCTGGATGATATCGACGTCAAGCTTCTTGCGGATGCGCCCCACGAACACCTCGATGGTGTTTGAATCGCGGTCGAAATCCTGATCGTAGAGATGTTCGACCAGTTCGGTCCGCGATACCACGCGCCCGGCGTGGTGCATGAGGTAGGCCAGCAACCGGTACTCGTGCGACGTCATCTTGATCGGATTACCGGACACGCTGACCCGGCCGGTGCGCGTGTCGAGCGAAACGGGTCCGCAGGTCAGCTCGGACTGGGCGTGACCAGTCGAACGGCGGAGCAGTGCGCGAATCCGGGCCAGGATTTCCTCGAGATGAAACGGCTTTGCCACATAATCGTCGGCACCAGCGTCGAAGCCCTGAACCTTGTCGCTCCAGCGATCGCGCGCCGTGAGAATAAGGACGGGCATCGAGCGCCCGTTGCGACGCCAGGCCTCCAGCACCGAAATGCCGTCCATTTTCGGCAGCCCGATATCGAGAACGACCGCATCGTAAGGCTCGCTGTCGCCGAGAAAATGGCCTTCTTCGCCGTCGAAGGCCCGATCGACCACGTATCCGGCGTCAGCCAGGGCCGTGGTCAGTTGACGATTGAGATCCGGATCATCTTCCACGACAAGCAGGCGCACGCTTCTCTCCGAATGTGAGCGGAACAATCTCAACCATCAAGATGATCCCGGCCGGCGTGAATAGGCTATGAACAATCGAACACTGCAAGATTACTTTTTATTCACAAGTCCTCTATTCCAATTGCTCCGGCGCCTCGACTTCACCCAGGGTGTCGGCACCAGCCTTTTGGCGCCTTCCGGCCACCTTTTTGAAGCGCTTGGCACATCTGGCCGGAAGGTGCCGAGGACCTCACGCGCTGCAGCCGGCTTATCGCTCCGCGGGCGCCCCCCTGACCATGATAAAATCCACCGGGCCGCCCGGCGTTTCATCGTCGAACACACCAATGGTCAGCCGTCCGGTCCGCCACGCGAGCGTGTCCAGATTGGTGCGGCCCTCATAAAGCAGGGGGCCGTCAGGGCAGTTGTCATGGCCGTGAACGACGTGGAGCTTGCCGAGCCCCCCGGGGAATCCCTTTGGGTAGCGCTTCCACAGCAGCGTGTGCGGATCCTGCCGGTCGAGCGGGACTTGGGGGTCAACGCCGGCGTGAACGTAAAGGCGGTGCGCATCGACATACGTCAGCCGCAATCCGTCGAGCCAGTCGATATGGGCCCTCGGGACCGCGGCAGGGTCGCCTCCGTAAGAGGCCAGTGCGGCGTCCCCACCCTTCGCGATCCAGGCCCCCATCTTCGTTGCATCCCGCAAGGCATCCACCATCAGCGCGTCGTGGTTGCCCTTCAGCGGAATCAGGCTGAATCGATCGCCGGTAACCGACGTCAGCCGCTCGATGACGCCCTTGCTTGCGGGCCCCTTGTCGACATAGTCGCCGATCGTGACGATGACGCCAGCAGGACCTCGCGCAGCGATTTGAGCCAGACCGTCACACAGCAAATCGAGTCGTCCGTGGATGTCCGGGATGACGTAGGTCAGACTCATGGGGATCAAAGCCGTACCGGCGAGGATTTGCCGAGGTTAAGGTTTACCGAGCAATGTCTGTACAGCCAAGCCGCGATGCGACGAACAGGTTGAGATCGGTCGGGTTCTAGCTTACTTACCGGCCATGATTCAAAGAATATCGGTCATTACCGGCTGGCTCGTTCTCGCCTTCATCGTCTACGCAACGCTGTCGCCGATCGGCGCCCGCCCGGTACTCGCTCTTCCGCACCTCGAGCATTTCGCAGCCTTCGCACTGATGGGCCTCGCATTCGCCCTGGCCTATCCGAACCGTGTGCTGCTCGTCGTGGCCCTTGTCGTGGGAACCGCGGCCGGTCTCGAGGCGCTTCAACTGTTGACGCCTGACCGCCATGGCCGAGCCGCGGACGCCTTTATCAAGGCACTCGGCGGGATCAGCGGAATCAGTATTGGCCAGACATTGTCGTTTCTCTTGCGGATCAAACTGGCGCGGTCAGATCGTTCGGCACGATTTTGACCGCAACGGAACGCGCCGCGCTTTTTTGGATTCTCAGCAGCCCTTGATCAGCAACGGGCCCGTAAAAACGTCGTCGGTGTAGAACTGACAGGCCCGACCATCGACGTCGTGGGACTCGATTGCGACTTTCAGATTGAGCGGCATCCCTATGAGGCCGGCGCTTGCTGAATGCAGACCCGTGCCGAGCGCTACGAGAGCGGCCGTCAGGATCGAGATTTTCTTTTTCATGGCTACTCTCCCCGTCAATTTCGAAAACGAGGATGACGCCGATGGATTTCGATTCCGGTTCGCGGTCGGATCAAATGCTGCGGTCGCCGATCGCTCTTTATTAACCATTCGGTGCGGAGCGCGACGAGCGGTTCAATCAGAATCCGTCGTTGCGGGCTTGTGGTCCGGAAACCTGCTTAGCGTTGCTGCTTTCAAAAACCTGAAATGGCTGATCGCCGTCGCAAGCTCCTGCAGTCGACGTTGACCATTGGCAATTTCGGTATCGAACAAGTCTTGATGTCGGCTGTCGAGCGCTTCGCGATCCAGGTACTCGTCAGCGGCGTTTCCGACTGTCACCGCAGCGCGTGCCAGCACATCTTCAACACGCCTGTTGAGGCCCGATTGTTCCTGCTCGGCCTCGCCAAGGGCATGCTCGATGGCATCCAGGATGGAGCCGACACGCGAGCGGTCGGTGCCAATGTCCCGATCGGCCGACCGGGCCTTGAAATGCCGGTCGTCCCCCCGGCCTGTGAAGAGATTGTGAGCTCGAGCCCGCAGGAAAAGCTGAAACATCGATCTGTGTCCGGTCCAAGCCGCGGTTTCCGGCGCCCCGGTTTCGACGTTCGCGCTACGAATGTCGGAACCAAGCACGCCGGGCAATACGGAATTCTGGCGCGGTTCGGGATTTGACATTCATTGCGAGGACTCGCGGCGATACTAAAGCGAATGTCAAAACGATCCGCACTCGGCGCGGTATACTCCACGTCACTCTATCTTGGTTAAGATATCCTGAATCGACGGAAACGGCTGCGCAGCCCAAGGATCTGACCAGAAGATCTCTGAAGCAATGCAGGAGCTTCGGCCGGCCGACGGCTGCCGCCTGAACGCGCGCAGCCTAATTTGACCGCGCCGTCCGGGATGCCCGCACCGGGTTCAGAACGCCCGGCGGGGATGGCCAAACATCGAGGTGACCGGCCTGGTGTTGCGCGGAGCGTAGGTCACGTGTCGCCGGTGCGCGCGCCATGCACATGCGGCATATCCAAGACCAAAACCCGCGATGAAGATCGACGACTGGATGAGAATGGTGAGCATAGGATTCGTCCGGTTGTCGCCCCCCGCAGTATTTTCACTGCCGACTTGTGACGACATCATGGTTCTCAACGCCACCCGCGGAAACTTTTTACGTAGCAAAGCTGCCGCGAAAATGGTCAGCACGAGACGATCATGCGCGATTCGCTGCTACGGAAAAACAACAAAGCACGCGCTTGAAAGCGTTGGCGACAAGACATTTGGCCGAGCATTCGCAGTCGCACATGTGGCAATCGCGGGAGCCTTTTTCGCCTACTACTCCTCGCACCATCGGCGAAGGGTTCCCAGTCGGAAACCTCGCTCCCTCACGTGCGAAAGAATACAAACCAGAGCACGCCGAGGATCAGCACGGCGAGGCCGGTCGAAACCGTCAAAAGCGCGAGCACCGACGGGCCGGGCTCGGCCTGCCGCGCCTCGGTCGGAGTTTCGACGATCTGACGTTGCTGTCGCGTTCTCGGTCGCGTTGCCATGGCGGCCTCGATTTCCTCGGGTATCGCGTGGTGCGCCGGTCGACCCCTAGTGGCGCACCGGGAGCAACGCATGATTTCCGATCATGTTCCGGGTCTGACCGGGTCTGGTCAGGCGTCACGTCAGGGGTGACGGGCTATCTGCGGACCGCGGTAAGCCCATGCGCCGGCATCCGGAAACACCGCTCGGTTAACGGCGTTGGGAGATTCCCGCCGCGGCTCCTTGAAAGCCGGTTTGCGGGTGATAACCTTGGCCTTTTGGTAAGTTGCGTCTTAGGAGTATCCCATGGCCCCCCGCGCCAATTGGAAGGGTTTCCTGCGGCTTTCGCTCGTGACCTGTCCGGTCGCGCTTTATCCGGCCACTTCCGACACCGAAAAGGTCAGCTTCAACCAGATCAACCGCAAGACCGGCCATCGCATCAAATACGCAAAGGTCGATGCCGATACCGGCGAGGAAGTTCCCTCCGAAGACATCATCAAGGGCTACAAGGTCGATGCCGACACTTATGTCGAAGTCTCGAAGGAGGAGCTTGAGGACATCGCGCTGGAGTCGACGCACACGATCGAAATCGACGAATTCGTGCCGAAGGCCGATATCGACGGTCGCTACCTGATCCGACCCTACTACCTCGTACCCGACGGCAAGGTGGGCCACGACGCCTTCGCGGTGATCCGCGAAACCGTCCGCAGCATGAACAAGGTTGCGATCGGGCGCGTGGTGCTGACCAACCGCGAGCACATCATCGCACTTGAGCCGCTCGGCAAGGGTCTGATGGGCACGCTGCTGCGCTATCCTTACGAGGTGCGCAGCGAAAAGGAATATTTCGACGATATCCAGGCCGTGAAAGTCACCAAGGACATGTTGGATCTCGCCAAGCATATCGTCGAGAGAAAATCCGGCGCGTTCGAACCGGAAAAATTCGAGGATCACTACGAATCTGCGCTCATCGACCTTATCAACAGGAAGCGCAGCGGCATTCGCACTCCTGCCAAAGCCGCGCCAAAGACAACCGGTAACGTCATCAACCTGATGGATGCGCTCAAACGCAGCCTCGCCAACGAGCGCCAGGCGCCTGCCCCGCCTGCCAAGGGCAAGAGGTCGAAGAAGCAGGTGGAAGGTCAGCGCGAAATGCTGCTGCCAATCAGCGGCAAGCGCGCCGCCAAGGAGGAAGCGAAGACGCAGTCGCCCAGGAAAGCCGAGAAACCGGTACGCGCACCGGCTCGATCGAAGAAGGCCGGATAGTGCGACGTGCTCGGGGCCAGGCTTGACCGGATTTGACGGAGCGATTTTGCCGCCCGGGCAGTTTCCAGGCTGAGATGCCCTGGTCGGCGCCCTTCGACGAGCCGATACGCCTGCGCGGCGGCCGCAAACTGGCAACGTTGCAGCACGCCGCCGATTACATCATGAAGCTTCCGAAAACGGTCCAGCAGCAGGAGCGCTGGCAAATCGCCGTCGAGAACCTGATCAATGCAGCCGAGGTCGGCGGCGGCTGGCTGATGTTCGCTCGCATCGCGGTGATGCGGGCGCTGAATGCGGAAAAATAGCAGCCCTTATTTCAACGATGTATTTAGCGAGCTGAAACTGGTGTTGAGGCTGCTGCCGATACCGTTCACCGCAGTGAGAATCACGATGCTCAAGCCGGCCGCAATCATGCAATATTCGATGGCGGTCGCACCTGATTCATCGCTTAGGAATCTTGAAGTCAGCTGCAGCATTCAAAACTCCTGTCGTCAAAAAGCTCGCGCCCCTGCCCGGGTGTTCCGCTGAAATCTAAACAGCATTGGTTGCGAGGACGTTGACGAACAGCCTGAACGCCGGGTTAGCGGAATGGTTGCAATTTTTTGGTTTTCCGGGCCCACCGGCAATCCGGACGACCCAAGGGGATCGGTTTCGATCGGCGAGCAATCGACGTTGAGCGCGCGAGCCGACCGCGATTTCAAGAGGTCGCCGAAGATCAAAGACCCTCCCCGCAGCACCCTACTCCGCCATGTCGACGGCCGTCGCGGGGCCGGCGAGCGGCCTTTCCTCCATCAGGATCATGCAGAGCGAGGCGGCAACGAGCATCACTGCGGCAGCGCCGAACACGAATCGGAACGCCGCGACCATGTCGGCTGGTGGTATCGAACTCACAGGCCCCCGATGTTCGCCCAGGAGCGCGATATCCGCGCCAAGCGCCATCAGCAGGATGGCGCTGAACACGGCCACGGTGAAGGAAGCCATCAGGGCGCGGAAGAAGTTCACCGCGCCGGTGATGGTGCCTACCTGCGAGCGCGCCACCGCGTTCTGCGCAGAAACGGTAGAGACCGGAAATGCAGTGCCAAGGCCCAACGCGAATATTGAAAGTAGCACCAGCAACAGCCAGAGCGGCATCGGTGCGAGCGCCAGGGCTGCTCCTGTGACCGCCCCGCAGAGCGTACCGACAATGGCGACCCGCTTGTAGTGCTTCGAGCGCGCCATGGCGCGACCGGCAATGGCCGCGCCGCCGGTCGAGACCGCTGCCAGCGGGATCAGGGCAAGGCCGGCTTCGCTGGCCGTCAGATGATAAACGACTTCGTAATAGAGCGGCAGGTGGACGGTCAATCCCAGCATCGCGCCCATCGCGCAGCCGCCGCAGGCCATCGCGTAAGGCACCACCGTTCCGCCCATCAGCGGCAGCGGCAGGAAAGGCTCCTCGGCCCTCGAGGCGTGCCATACAAACGAAAGCGCGAGTGCGACCGAAGCCCCGATCATCGATATGATCACAGGCGAAAGCCAGAGATAGCGGTTGCCACCCCAGGTCAGGACCAGCATGAACACCACGGCCGCGGCCATCAGCAGAATGCCGCCGAGCCAGTCGACCTGCCGCAGCCGATGATATACCGGGATTTTCCTCATCTTCGGCACCAGCATCGCCAGCGACGTTAATCCGAGCGGCAGGTTGATCCAGAAGATCATCGACCAATGCAGATGTTCGGCGAACACACCGCCGAGAATGGGGCCGCCGATTCCAGCCGCCATCCACACGCCACTGAAATATGCCTGATATTGGCCGCGCTCACGCGGGGTGACGATGTCTGCAATCACGGTCTGCACGATCGGCAGGATGCCGCCGCCGCCGAGGCCTTGCAGGCCACGCGCCACGATCAGCACAGGCATGTTCGGCGCAACCGCGCACAACACAGAGCCCGCGATGAAGAGGCTCATTGCCGTGATGATCATGGCGCGGCGGCCGTAGATGTCGCTGAGCGTACCGAAAACCGGCGCAACCGCGGTGGATGCGAGAAGGTAGGCTGTGATCACCCACGACAGGCTGGAAACGTCGTGAAATTGCCGGCCGATGGTCGGCAAAGCCGTGGCGACGATGGTCTGGTCGAGCGCTGCCAGAAACATCGTCAGCATCAGGCTGGTCAGGATGGTGCGGACCTCACCCGAGGTGAGCGGCGCACGCGGCGCAATCGGCGGTGCGTCGCGGATGTCGAGAATGTCCGCCGGCACCGGCGCGAGTTCGCTCGCGTCTGCGGGCAATGTCTGTTGGTCAGCCGGTTGGCGGCCCTGCCGTTCGAACTTGTTCATGGGGAGCGGTATTCGGAGAATGCGACCAGGGGCGCCTGGAACTCGAATAGATATTTAGGCGGCGAATCGCGATCGGGGCAGCCGCTCGCGCGCATGGGTGCATCCCGCCGGACGCTCTCTCAAGGAACTCTCGACCGCCTTCAGGATCGCGGCGGCTTCCTGGTGCGGGCGCGTTTCGGCAACTGCACCGGCCATTGCACGATGTGGTCTTCGAGATCTTCGTCCGGAATCTCGTTTTCGGTTCCGCGCACCCGGCCGCGCACCGAAACGCCGGCTTCGTGAACCGTGTTGGGATCACCCGAAACCAAGGGGTGCCACCAATAGAGGTCACGGCCTTCGGCCACCAGACGGTAACCGCAACTGGGCGGCAGCCAGTTCAGCGTGCGGACGTTGGCAGGCGTGAGCCTGACGCAGTCGGAAACATGCTCGGAGCGGTGCGGATAGTCCTTGCAGGTGCAAAGACCGGCATCCAGCAGTTTGCAGGAGACATGGGTGAAATGGATCTTTCCCGTGTCTTCATCCTCGAGCTTTTCGAGGCAGCAACGCGCACAACCGTCGCAAAGGCTTTCCCATTCAGCGTTGGACATTTCGTCCAACGTTTTGGTTTTCCAGAAGAATCCCTCCTGGTCGGAAGCTGGCTTGGGCTTGGTGATCATGGCTCCTGGCTCTGGGCGCGGCGCTTTGACTGGCGCCCTTCTACGGGGTGGTGTGGGAGAGGTGCAAGTGGATTGCAGGACCGCATGACGGATTCCCGGATGATGTTATCCGTGGCTGTCGAAATCATGAGGCTGACCATTGGTTTATGGCCTCCGCTCGGTTACACAGGAAACGGGCCGCCGTCGCCAGCAACGCCTTGGGTTTGCCGCAACAATCCCCCAAGACGTCTCGACCGTGTCCCGAGCGCCTGGAGCGCTTTCAAACCCATGACCATCGAGTGTCCTGATGCCGCTGATTTGAGGTTCCATTGCAAGCCGTACGCCCGAGCGGGAACTTCAATCGAAACCAAAACTAGAATCTGAGATTACGGTAGCTCCTTGTTTTTGAAGTTCATACAAGGGGTGCTGGAAACGAGTCGCGAACTTCGGAAAACCAGTGCGCAAGATCCTGCCCACGGAATGGAAGCGGAAAATCCGGCACTGGCTGCTGGATTTCGACGCACGCATCGATTCTACCCTGTTTTCCACCGGCAAGGGCGCGCGCGAACTCTACGAGCGCTATTCCACCTTCATGGACCGCTTCCACGTCGGCCGCTGGAAGCGCTGGGTTTTCATCGAGCCCTTCTCCGAAGCCGCCACCATCGGGCTCGGTGGCCTGATCCTGATGCTGGCTCTCGCCGTGCCGGCTTTCCGCGAAACAGCCGACGAGGACTGGCTGAAGAAATCTGATCTCGCCGTAAGCTTCCTGGACCGTTACGGCAATCCGATCGGCAGCCGCGGCATCAAGCACAATGATTCGATCCCGCTGGAAGATTTTCCGGACGTGCTGATCAAGGCGACGCTGGCGACCGAGGACCGGCGCTTCTATGAGCATTTCGGTATCGACGTTGCGGGCACGTTCCGCGCCCTCCTGACCAATGCGCAAGCCGGCGGGGTGCGACAGGGCGGCTCGTCGATCACCCAGCAGCTCGCCAAGAACCTGTTCCTGAGCAACGAGCGCACCATCGAGCGCAAGGTGAACGAGGCATTCCTTGCCGTCTGGCTCGAGACGCGTCTCACCAAAAACGAAATTCTCAAACTCTATCTCGATCGCGCCTACATGGGCGGCGGCACGTTCGGCGTCGACGGCGCGGCGCACTTCTATTTCAACAAGTCTGCGCGCGACGTCAATCTCGCGGAAGCCGCCATGCTTGCCGGCCTGTTCAAGGCGCCGACCAAATACGCACCCCACATCAACCTGCCGGCCGCGCGCGCGCGCGCCAACGTGGTGCTGGACAACCTCGTGGATGCCGGCTTCATGACCGAAGGTCAGGTGTTCGGCGCGCGGCGCAATCCGGCGACAGCCGTCGATCGCCGCGACGAGAATTCCCCGAACTATTATCTCGACTGGGCCTTCGACGAAATGCGCAAGCTCGTCGAGACGTTCCCCAAATCCTACAGTGAGCGCGTCTTCGTGGTTCGCACCGCGATCGACATGAACGTGCAGCGCGCAGCGGAAGACGCCATCGAGAATCAGCTGCGGCAGTTCGGCCGCGACTATCACGCAACCCAGGCCGCCTCGGTGGTTGCCGATCTCGATGGCGGCGTGCGCGCGATGGTCGGGGGCCGCGACTATGGCGCCAGCCAGTTCAACCGTGCCACCGACGCCTACCGACAACCCGGATCTTCGTTCAAGCCCTACGTCTATACGACGGCACTTCTCAACGGCTTCAAACCGACGTCGATCATCGTCGACGGCCCCGTCTGCATCGGCAACTGGTGTCCGCAGAACTACGGCCACTCATATTCGGGCGCGGTGACCCTGACCCAGGCCATCACGCGCTCGATCAACGTCGTTCCGGTGAAGCTGTCGATCGCGCTCGGCGGCAAGACGCCGAATCCCGCGAAAGCGGGGCGCGCGAAGATCGTCGAGGTCGCGCGGCGGTTCGGCATCAAGGCGCCGCTGCCGGATACTCCGTCGCTGCCGATCGGCGCCGACGAGGTCACGGTGATAGAGCACGCGGTGGCCTATGCGACGTTCCCCAACAAGGGCAAGTCGGTTACCCCGCACGCCGTGCTCGAAGTGCGCACCGGCACCGGCGATCTGGTCTGGCGTTTCGATCGCGACGGCAAGAAGCCGCTCCAGGCGATCCCGGCATCGGTCGCCGCCGACATGGCCCAGATGATGAGCCATGTGGTCAGCGAAGGTACCGCGCGCCGCGCGGCGCTTGACGGCATTCCGACTGCGGGCAAGACCGGCACCACCAACAGTTACCGTGACGCCTGGTTCGTCGGTTATACCGGCAACTTCACCTGTGCCGTCTGGTTCGGTAACGACGATTACTCGCCGACCAACCGGATGACCGGTGGTTCGCTGCCGGCGCAAACCTGGCACGACATCATGGTCGCCGCACATCAGGGCGTCGAGATCAGGGAACTTCCGGGCGTCGGCGCTGGCACGAAACTGCCCTCTGCACCGGCTTCGGCCAATGTGGCGGCCAACGGCGCTCCAAAACCTGCGGAGCTCAAAGGGCCACCGCCGGTTCTCACCAAACGCGGTGCCGACATCCTGGTTCACGTGGAAAAATTGCTGGACGATGCCGCCAAGACCGCGAGCGACCCAGTGAAGCCGCCCAAGCCGGTATCCTCCAGTTCCACAGGTTTTACGGACAGCTTTGCCTCGGTGTCGCCCGAAAACCCGGCGCCTTCCGCGCCGCGCAAGAATTAATTGCGCCAAGTTGAAGTTTTTCCTGTCAATGTCGCTGCACGTTGATCTGCAGACTTCGGAACGGGGTTTTAGCCTGTGCGGCTAATCTTCATCACTTTGCTGGCGCTGATGCTCGCCACCGTCGTCGGCCTTGGTGCGACATGGATGACGGCGACCCGGGGCACCGATCTCGGCACCCTGACCATCGGTGCCTGGACCGCGCGGCCAAAAACCGGCACCGCCGACATCGACCCCTACTCGCGGGCTTCGATCGCCCGCAGCGGTGAACTCCCGGTCGGCACCGGCGACGGCGTGGCGTTTTCGGCCACATCAGACGACCGCAAGCGGCCGCTCGACGGCCGGTGCGACGTCGTCGTGAGCGGGGTCACGCCCGCAGCACGGTTCTGGACACTGACGCTCTACGATTCCAAGGGGCGGCTGGTTGCAAATTCGCTGCAACGTTACGGCTTCACCAGCCAGGAAGTCGTGCGCAGCGCCGACGGTTCGTTCGAGGTAAGAGTGGCGGCGCGATCGCGCGCCGGAAACTGGCTGCCCACCGGCGGCATCGAACGTTATGCGCTGGTGCTTCGCCTGTACGATACACCGGTCGGCGTGGCGACGCGAACCCAGCGCGATGCCCCGATGCCTTCGATCGCCACGGTGGGCTGCTCATGATCCGTCTTCTGTTCACCATCGCGGCGGGCATGCTGCTCGGCGGCATCGTGCATCTCGTCAGCGTGCTGGCTTTGCCGCGCATCGCGACCCAGGACGCCTATTCGCGCCTTGCGCCGGTCACCAAGCTGAACGCCGTCACATCGCTGCCGCAGGCGGATCCAGGCAACGCGCCACTACCTTTCATGGATCCGGCTTTCGCGGTTGCGGTCTGCCGCTACGACCTGACGCAAGGACCGATCAAGCTGACGGTCCCGGTGAGCCAGGCCTATACGTCGGTGTCGTTCTACACGCGCAACGAAGTCGCCTATTACGCCATCAACGATCGATCTGCCGGACGCAAGGTGATCGAACTCGACCTGATGACCGAGGCTCAACATGCCGAATTGCCGGAAGATGAAGATGTGACGGCGGCCGACCGCTTGATCATCGATGCTCCCACGGCAGCCGGACTGATCGTGCTGAAGGCGCTGGCGCCTGAACCCGGCCTGATGCCACAGGCGCGAGCCACTCTGGCTGCATCGAGCTGCAAGGTGCAGACGGAGCCGACGCCGGCGAAACGTTGATCCAAACGAAATCAACCCGATTG
>Ga0306920_100007977_pt1 | contig 14012 bp, 12 predicted proteins | sample flu12Cox44000170_FD_204666 | JGI IMG/M metagenome (GOLD analysis project Ga0306920, IMG submission 204666) | Lab enrichment of tropical soil microbial communities from Luquillo Experimental Forest, Puerto Rico - flux4day.12C.oxic.44.000.170 (v2)... | ecosystem: Environmental > Terrestrial >...
TTTTTCGACCCGGTCTGCCGTGGTCTTCAACGCCCCAAGGTCGCTGCCGGCATCAGGTTCCGTCGCAGCGTAGGCAAACAAAATACCTTCGTCAGCGATACGAGCAAGCCACTTTTTCTTTTGTTCGGGAGTGGCGCCCACCGTAATCGGGTCGCTGCCCAGGAAGGTGGCAAACAAGGACGTGGCAATACCTAGATCGATCCGCGCCATCTGTTCGCAAATGAGATAGACGTCGAAGGTGCTTCCACCCATGCCGCCATACTCTTCCGGAATGAACAGGAGTTGAATGCCCAGCTTGTCTGGGTTGCTCATGTGCCGGACGATCTCCACCGGGCATTCGTCGCGTTCGTCCAATGCGATCAGCTCTTCGTCGGAGAGACGCTTCTTGGCAAAGTCTCGCATCGATTTCAAGCTAAGTTGTAAAGTCTTCTTCGTGATCATTTTGCCTGAACCCCTCCTGGCCGTTAGACCGAAACCTTTTTCACTTCACGGATCCTGTTGGTCAGCTCGGGTAGAAACTCCAGAATGTCGGCGACGATTCCGACATCGGCTACCTGAAAGATTGGTGCGTTGGGGTTCTTATTGATGGCGACGATGAACGGACTTCCCTTGATCCCGGCCAAATGCTGGAACGAGCCGCTGATGCCACATGCCAAGTAGACCTTGGGTTTTACGGTTTGGCCGGATGAGCCGACCTGGCGGGACTTGGGCAGCCATTTGGCGTCAACTACCGGGCGCGAGCAGCTGACCGCCGCTCCCATTGCTTCGGCTAACTCCTGTGCCATGGCGACATTGTCTTGCTCCTGAATGCCGCGACCAATTGAGACCAGCACCGCTTGTTTGCTGATATCCACGTCCCCGGATTCGGACACGATGGTGCCAGCGTAGCGGCGTCCCGCGACGAGGGCGCCGACTTCCCCAGACTTGTCGACAACAGCCCCTCCTGCGGGAGCACACTCGATTGGTTTAAATGCGCCCGGACGGAGATTGATCACTACCCCTGAGGAAACATCGCAACGAACGTGAGCGCTGACTTGCCCGCCGAATTCCTGCCGGACCACCTTCAGGAACGAGCCCTCGATGCCATCAATGCCCAGCACATCAGAGACGAAGGCCGCATTCAGCTTGATTGAGAGGCCCGGCCCCAAGTCGATGCCGAAATGATTGTGGGGAACTAATACGGTGCTGCCCTGTGGAAGCACTTTCACGAGGGCTTTGCGGACAAGCTCAGCGTTAGGGTAGGCGAGGCTTTCATTCGCCACCTTCCACACTTCGCCGTAGGAAGAGCATAGGCTCTGGCATACCGTATCGAGGTCCCGCCCCCAGCCGGTGACAACGGCCGTTGGGGTTGCCGCGGGATTGATCTTCTTTGCAGCAGCCAGTAGCTCGGTGGCGGAATCGTCGGCCGCGCCGGCCTTGTGAACGATGTAGGCAAAGATCCGGGCCGTCATTGCAAACCTCCTTGGGCTTTCAGCAAATCAATGAGCTTGTCGGCAATCTCTTCACTGTTGCCTGCGAGGATCTCGGCTCCTTTGCCAAGTGCCGGCACAAAGTAGTCGTCCCGCTTTACCTTCGCGGCGCTCTCCCCAACTGAGGCTTTGTCGATCCCCAGGTCCGATGCGCCGTAGGTCGGGATCTCGAGCGACGCGACTTGACGAATACCCCGCATCCCAACATAACGGGGTTCATTGATGCCCGTCTGAATGGAGAGCACGCACGGCAAGTCGATCTCGCTCATCTCCTTGTTGCCGCCTTCTATCTCGCGGCTGACCTTGAGCTTCTTGCCGTCGAGCACTTCGATGGCGTCCACAAGCGATGCGAACGGATAGTCGAGCATCGCGGCCAACATCCCGCCGACTTGTGCTCCTCCGTCCTCGGCTTGCACACCGGTGAGGATCAGGTCGTAATGACCCTTCTGCACGAAGCCCTTCAGGACGGTCGCGATTCCCCTGCCGTCCGATCCCCCGAACACCTCGTCAGAGAGCAGCACACCCTTGTTGGCGCCCATGGCCATCTCCCGGCGGAGGATCTCTTCATCGTCATCGCCGCCAACTGTGGCTACGGTGACGTTGCCGCCTACCTTGGCTACGATCTGCAGCGCCTCTTCGACTGCGTAGTTGTCCGGCTCGTTGATGGAATAGACCAGATCGTCGCGCTCGACATCGTTTCCCGCGCGGTTTAGCTTGATCTCGTTCTCCGCAGGGTCGGGTACTCTTCTTGCGCACACTAAAATCTCCACGGTCGCCTCCCAAAAATTGCGCTTCGTTCCAGGCTCAAGCGTGAGCCGCAGCCTTGCTCTCTCTGTCTCCCGCTTCTGTGTAATCCCGCACGACATGCCGGTCGACCAGTTCCGCAAGGTCAATAACCGTCATCTTTCCTTCCATACCCAAAACCTTGATCGCGTCTTCGATGTTCACCATGCAAAATGGGCAGGCGGTCACGACCACGTTGGCTCCAGCCTGGGCGGCCATCTGCACGCGCTTGACGCCCATCCGTTCCTCTTCCTTGGGTTCATAGAACAACATCAGTCCCCCACCACCGCAGCAGAACGAACGGTCCCGGCATCGGTTCATCTCGACTCGTTTGAGACCAGTAATGGCGTCGAGCACCTCCCGCGGAGCGTCGTATACCTGGTTGTGACGCCCGAGATAGCACGGGTCGTGATAGGCGTAAACGTTCTCGTCGTTGTCTGCACGGTTCAGTTTGAGCGTGCCGGACTTCACCTCGCGCGCAATTACCTGGCTGATGTGTTCCACCGGAGGGATGTCCTTGTAGTCGTGCTTCAGCGCGTTGTAAGCGTGCGGGTCAGAGGTGACAATTCGCGTAACACCGGACGCCTTGATGGCGTCCATGTTGTCATCACGTAGAGCCTTGAAAAGCATCTCTTCCCCGAATCGCCGGACGTCATGGCCGCTGTCCTTTTCCGCCGCACCCAGGATCGCGAAGTCTTCGCCCACATCGGCGAGAATGTGTGCGGTCGCCCGTCCAATCGCCTGAATGCGGTCGTCATAGGACGTAATGCTGTCGACGAAGTACAGCGTCGAAGCCCTGTCCCCGCCGCCCAGGATCTTTACGTTGCAGGCGTGCTGGAACTCTTTGTCCGTTGCCCAGGCGGCCCTTTTCTTTTCGACCTTGCCGTAGGGGTTACCCCGGCTTTCGAGTGCTTTGAGTGCCTTCTGGATGGACTTGGGCACATTGCCGTCATCGACCAGGCCACGCCGCAAATCGACGATCTTGTCGATGTATTCGATCAGCAGCGGACACTCTTCTTCGCAAGCTCCGCAGGTCGTGCACGACCAGACTTCCTCCTCTGAGTAAATGCCGCCGATCAGGGCATGGCTGTTGTTCACCTGGCCGAATATTGGAAAGTGCCGGAAGGCGTAATCTCGCGCCTTGATCGTGATGAAGCGGGGTGACAAAGGCCGCCCTACAGCATTCGCCGGACAATTGTCCGAGCATCGACCGCAGTCGGCGCAGGAGTAGAAGTCGAGGATGTGCTTCCAGGAGAAGTCTTCGAACTTTTTTACGCCAAAGGATTTCACCTCATCCAGCTGCTCGTCAGGTACACCCCAGCGGACTGGCTTTACCGTTCCACGATCCAACTTCGCGAAGTACACGTTAAACAGCGAGGTAATCACGTGAAAGTGTTTTCCCAGCGGCAGAAGACAGAGAAATCCGAAGAATGTCAGGTCATGAATAAGATAAGAATAAGAGTGGAGTGGCTGGAGCCAGTTCCGGGGCGCCGACTCCACGGCTAGCTGGGCAATCCATGCAAGCGACAAAGGTGCAGTTGCCTGCAGTGGTTGGCGGACGAGGCCGGCCATCGTAACGCTACTGGCCTCGAAAAGACTTTCGGAGATCATCAGCGTGCCGATCAGCCCCAGCACACACACTGCTTCCGGCGTATGGTCCCTGCCCAGGTCGGGGGGTACCGCATAGCGCGCGGGCCTGAAGACAGTGCGGCGAATTGCGGCAATTAGAATCGCAACCAACACCAGGCTTACGGCGTAGTCTTTGACGATGCCGTAGAATTGGCCCGCTTCCCCTGGGAAACCGGGATCAACCAGGTGTTCTGACATTCCAATCATCACCATCGATGCGGAGCGCATCATCAGGAGCAGAAAACCTGCAAAGATCGCGATGTGCAGCACACCCGCCAGCCAATACCGCGGTTGCTTCCATTGCAGCAGCCAATATTGCAGAACCTTTTGCAACCGAAGTAGTGGACGGTCAAGCCGACAATCGCGTTCCGCCCCAAGCAATGGCGCGAGCCGTTTTGCAACAATAAAAGCGAAAGAGGTCACTCCGAGGAGGGGAATGATGATAAAGAGGGCCGGCCCTGGTATAGACCAGTAGATCGCGTACGCGGGCGACGGCATGCCTCCAAACATAACCGCGGATCTCCGACTTCTTGGCCAGTTTGACGTTGGCACATTGCTGAGATCAGCTGCGCCCTGCGCAAATGGGCGTCGTAACCGGTCATTCAGACCGTGCTATTACAGGATTCCGATGGGATTGCTGAAACCGCATCTAGTGGAATCTCGTCCAGCTGTTGGGCTGATTATGAGTTGTCGGTTGGGTCGCGTCTGTGAATCGCATCACCGAACGAGGGGCAACGCTCTCACGGACTGTTGTGACGTTCATCACAGACAGTTGGTTCATTAACTGGAACCCTCAATTCCAGCAGGCCGCATTCGTCGAAAGGTACCCTTGAGGGAGAGAACGCTTATGAGTGGAAGGCTTGATACTCCGTTTGACACTATCGAGAATGCGCATGAGTTCGTCGCACTATTGACGGAGGCGGTTGGAGAGGCTAAACGAGACATCGAAGACGATGTTCAGCGGGAAGTGCCTTTGAGCTCTTCACGTCGTTTGGAGGCGCTGCGGCTGGCTGTATACACGTTGCAAAAGCTCGAACTTCACATGAGGCGAAGCCGTCGTGCGCTTAACGATCTTCGGAGCCTGCGCCGGCTTCTCTTTGAGGAACGCACTGAGCTCATCACGGTGCGATAAAAAAGACTCCTGGGGGTTTGCACTGTAAACCAGGCCGAATCACTGGGCGGGACTAGCGTCTAGGGCCGAAAATTAGTCAACCGTGCAATTACAGCATTGGCAGCGGACCGGAACCGCGTCTAGTAGGGTAATCTTTTTTCATTTTGTCGCCGAATCAGCGAGCAAACGCTTCTTCCTAGTCCACAAAGAGGAACGGCGCTGTGAGCCTTGCCAGCTTGAGCACCTTGTAGATATCGACGTTCACGCCGCGAAGCACAACCTTGGTCGCATTCTTAGCGGCGCGATCAGCTAGCTCTTCCATCGCTAGAAGCGCGCTGGGAGCGATCCGGTGCACAGCCGAGAAGTCCAGCACAACTTCGCCCGCCCCTTGGACCAGCTTTTGCCCGGCCTCCTGCAAAGCCTCGACTACGCGCCCTTCATCCACTTTGAGCCACACGGGCAATGTCGTTGTCATACGCACACCGTTTCATCAGCCTTCTTCTCTCGAGCAGCACTCGCCGCTTTCCCGTCGCCTCGTCCGCGATAGGCGCTCCATAACAGCTCGACCAGCTCGCTCACCAGTGGCATGCGGGGATTCGAGCGCCACGACGGATCGTCAAAGGCCGTCTTGGCCAAGTCAGGTATGGCTTGCTCAAATTCCTCCTTGGAGATGCCAAGTTCGGCGATCGATCGCGGAACATTCAGCTGGTCCAGCAACTGTTCTGTCACGGCAACCAGCCGCTGCACCTTCTCTTCGATCGTGCCCCCACCGAGTCCCAGCAGGTCGGCAATCATGGCGTATTTCTTGTGCGCCACGTAGGCTCGCTGGTTGGGTGACGGCATGAACTTGGTCGGCACCGACGCGTTATAGGCGATGACGTGCGGGAGCATCAGCGCATTCGCCCGGCCGTGCGCGACCCCGAAGCGCGCGCCAAAGGCATGAGCCAGCGCGTGATTCACCCCCACCGAGGCGTTGGAGAATGCGATGGCTGCGATGCAGGCGGCGTTGTGCATCATGTTGCGCGCTTCCTCGTTCTGGGGATGCTCATAGGCCGTGGGCAGGTACCTGAACACCAGGCGAATCGCCTGCATGGCATTGGAGTCGGTATACGGCGAGGCGAAGATTGAGACGCCGGCCTCCAGTGCGTGCGTCAGGCAGTCGATCCCGGTATCGGCCGTGAGGCCTTTCGGCATCGACATGACGAATTGCGGATCGACAATCGCCACATCCGGAGTCAACGAATAGTCTGCGAGCGTCACCTTGAGCCCGCGCTGTTTGTCCGTCATGACGGCAAACGGAGTGACCTCGCTGCCGGTTCCGCTGGTCGTTGAGATAGCAATCAGTCGCGCCTGGTTGATCTTCTCGGTGGGGTATTGCACGACGCGCTTGCGAATGTCCAGAAAGGGTGTGGCCAGCTCCTCAAGGTCCGCCTCGGGCGACTCGTACTTCAGCTTCATGATCTTAGCCGCATCGATCACCGAACCGCCTCCCAGCGCGATGATCTGGTCGGCCTTGTAGAAGTTCAGGGCTTCAACCCCCTGGATAATGATCTTGATATCAGGTTCGGTGTCGGGTACGACTGATATGCGGACCGGTGTTTGCGGCGGCAGGTACCGCCGGACAATGTCAACGTGGCCGATCTGTTCCAGGGCCGGGTTGGTGATGATAAGGGTTGAACGCGACGGGAAGTTCCGCAGGTTCTCGACCGCATTCATGTTGAAGTAGATCTGGTTGGGAACACGAAACCACATATGCGACTGCGTCCTGCGCGCCACGCGCTTGATGTTGAGGTAGTGGTAGACGTTCACATTGTCGGTGGTGCTGTTGCCGCCGCCCGTCCCGCAGCCGAACGAGAAGGTGGGAACCATGTCGTTGTACACCCCGCCAAGGGCGCCGATGGATCCCGGCGAGTTGACAATGATTCGACCCGCATTGATCACTTCGCTGAATTTTTGAATGACATCGTCGTTGTTCGAGAACACGACCGCGGTATGACCCAGGCCTCCGGAATGGTTGACGTCGACACATACTTTCAGAGCTTCGTCAACCGATTTCGCCCGATATACCGCCAGCACCGGGAACAACTTCTCCACCGACAGTGGATGCTCTCGACCCACACCCTGAATTGGCGCAATGAGCAGCTTGGTTTTCGGCTTGACCGAAATGCCGACAAAACGGGCGATCCTGCTCGCCTTTTGCCCAACTGCCGTTGGCTGCATGAATCCGGTAGCAGGATCAATGACTGTGCGTCCCAGCAACTCAGCTTCGCTTTCGTTACAGATATGGGCACCGAGGCCAGCGAACTTCTGCAGCACCCGGTCGTAGATCTCGTCGTCAATCACCACCGTCTGTTCCGAGGCACAGATGGTTCCATTGTCGAAGGTCTTGGAGGTGATGATGTCGACTACGGCCATGTCGAGGTCGGCTGACTTTTCGACATAGACTGGCGTGTTGCCCGGCCCGACTCCCAACGCAGGCTTGCCCGAGCTGTAAGCGGCTTTCACGACACCCGGGCCGCCGGTAGCATCAATCAGGCCGATGTCTTTATGCTGCATCAGGAATGTGTTGTCTTCCAAGGTGTGGGATTCCAGGCAAGTGAAGACGCCTTCCGGTGCGCCATGCTCGACTGCAGTTTCATACATGATTCGTACCGCTTCGGCGCAGCAGCGCCAGGCGCCGGGATGCGGGCTGAAGATCACTGCATTCCGCGTCTTGATCGCCATGATGCACTTGAACAGGACGGTCGAAGTCGGATTCGTAATCGGGGTTAGCGACAGGATCACACCGATCGGTTCGGCAACCTCGACCAAGCCGCGCTCGGGAAATTCGCGAATCGCGCCCACGGTGCGCTTGTCCTTGACGTAGTTGTAGACAAACTCTGTGGCCACCATATTCTTGATGGCCTTGTCCTCCAGGACCCCGATCTTGGTCTCCTCGATGGCCAGGCGTGCAAGATATTGCGCCTGCTTTAGGCCGGCAAGGACCATAGGCTTGACAATACGATCCACGTCTTCCTGACTGTATTGTGTAAAGACCGCAGCGGCGGTCCGGGCCTGGCTGACAAGTTTTTCCAGAGCAGCAATTCGCTCTTCATCCAGGCTGGGAGCGCTCTTTGGCATCCGTCTACCCTCCTTTACTTTCCCGAACGTACGCCATCCGATCACTCATCCGGATGCCCCTCACACTCGTCTCTGGGATCCAAGGGCCGAGTCGGGAACATGACGAAATCAAGTATCTATCGGCTAAATCCCCTGGACTGTGACGGGCATCACGTCTACCTGTGAGTTTCGCTGCTTATGCGTTCCTCCCCTGGATTTCTGCGTGACTGTAAGAGGGACTCCTCCGAATTGCGTCTTCCACAATTAAGACAAAGACTGTTCCGCCGCGACATCGATGCAACCCAGCGGTTTGCACAGGGCCTCGACCGCAGTTGACTTCGGCAGGCCCGAGTGCCCCAAGGCAGAGACGCATCACGCAGCCTATTTGCGATCCCCGTGAGCAATGTTATTTTGGAGTGATTCAGTTAGACGGGGGCTCGCCCCTTCCGACGCAAACTTTGTGAAAGGCACCGCCACCTTTGTCGCGCAGCAGATTGCAGCAATTAGACGAGTGGCGATGAGGGTCCACCGCATTCGCTTTCTTTCAGTATGCAATGCCTATTGCACCAGTTATGGCCACCGCAACATTAATATTGGATTCGATTCTTGCTTCGGTCCCATTTCTCTAAGCTGCCTCGAGCTGACCTCCGAGCAGTTGATCCCAAGACAGCAAAGATGTGCCGTTGCCCAGGCAACGGCACGTCACCGAAGTGCTCGCTTCACCCGCCATGTTGCATTCGGCTCGGTTAATCCGGGATGGACAGCTTCTCACCGCCCTGCCCCAAGGCCTGGCTTCAGCCCGTTTCCTCGTCATGGAAACAATCACCGCCTTCTCCGCATCCACAAAGCCCCGCACCCCTTCACGGGTAAGGTCGGGAATGGCAATATACGGAATCGGCGGAATCATTTCAATTCCACGCCTGGTGGTCTTCAGCGTCGCATGGACCTGGTGGCTGTCCACATTCATCAACTTCTTCCGCACCTCGAAGAAGCAATCCGCGGCCCACTCCGACGTGGGTCCTTTCGCCGACACTATCGATTCGCTTGTAACAAGATCACCGTAACGTGTGCCTGGCGTCACCGAAAAGCCTCTCATCGAGATGCCACGCTATGGATGATTCCCCTCAGTATGCGATGTTGATGGAGATCAGGGTATTATCGGATAAGGCGCAATCGAGGAAGCTCAAACCACAGCAAGGATTACAACTATGAACAGCCCACACTCACTGGCTAGTACCTTGACCTACGGAAAACAACTCGTCGACGCTGGCATTGCGGGAATTCGCAGGGGACAAGACTCGGCTCTTAACGGACAACCCCTTTCCGCACTCGCCGCCGACTCTGCCCGGGATTCGCTCAAGTTGGCTGTGGCTGGCGCCTGCCTTAGTTTGCTGCCTACTTATATCCTGGGAAGACGCCGGCGTTGTTCTACCGTGCTTGCATTTGGTGCCCTGGGCAGCACCGTGGGCTTTGTCGCCGCATTTAGCTGGAAAACACGAAAGGTGGCATCCACTCTCGCTCACTCAGCTGCTCGAGAACTAAGAAGGGCGCGTGACGAGCACTGGCTGGAAATGAATCCGATCGACTACGCTTAGATACCTACCGGTACCGGCTCGGCTGGCTTGTGCTGTGCAACCCCCTCTCGTGCCAACTACAACCACGACGCGGTTTTTCATCTCGCCTGGTACGAAAGAAGAACTCAGCCATTGGAAGAATCGATCGTGGAGGGAAGTCCTTAGGACTCGATCCTGAAGGACCAAGTCTTTCCCAGCCTTTCCGCCAACCCTTCGTTGGCGTGTCAGCAGATGGTCGACCGGCATGAAGGAGCGGGTTTCAGCTCTCCCGATTCGGCCGCCTTCATTCATAGCGCAGCGCAACAAGTGGATCCAGTCGTGCCGCGCGACGTGCAGGGACGTAGCAGGCAATCACGGCTATGAAGGTAAGCAGGATCGTTACCGCGACAAAGGTGGTGGGATCGGTGGCTGTGACGCCGTAAAGTAGCGCGGTCATGAGTCGAGTCGCAAGCAATGCCCCGGCCACGCCTAAAGCCACTCCGCATGTGGCAATGCGCGCTCCCTGGCCGAGTACAAGGCGCTGAATGTCGCGGGGTTTAGCACCTAGGGCAATGCGTACGCCAATTTCTGGAGTACGCATGGCCACCGAATACGAAATCACGCCATATACCCCCACCGCTCCCAGCAAAACCGCCAGGGCAGCGAAGACGGCAAACAGCGCCATGATCGAGCGTGAGACAGAGAGCGATTTGCTTACGACATTACGCAAGGTTTGCAGCTCAGTCACCGGCACCTGCGGATCCAGATCCCTGACGACCCCGCGCAACGCCACCCCAAGGCTTGTGGCATCTGTCGTTCCGCGGACAACCAAGGTCATTTCGGTTGCGGGATGGCGGTCGATCAGAACCGCGTGGGTGCTGTACGGTTCATAAATTGCGCCATTGATCCACGAAGGCAAAGTTGATGAAAGACTGTCTTCATGCACGTCCGCCACCACCCCGACAATTCGGCGCCACTGCTTTTCCCAGGCTGGTTTGATGTGCTTGCCAACCGGATCCTGGCCGGGCCAGAATTTGCGGGCGGTTGAAGCGGTGATCAACGCGACGGGCTCGGCCTGCCCTCCAGTATCGGAGTCGACGAATGCTCTACCCTCAAGCAGCGGGATCTGCATAACCGGGAGATAGTCCGGAGTGATGACACTGTCAAAGAGAAGCGGCGAGAGCTTCTGATCATGTTCCTCGGGATAGCCCTCGAAATCGGCGGCAATGAAACCGACCCGGCCATTCAGCGGCAACGCATTTACCAAGGCTGCTCCGCGGACACCTGGCACCGCGCGCATCCGATCGACCACGGTGTTGTAGAAAGACTGGCAGCGGCTGAAGTCGTTGCAGAAGGCCTGATCCGGCGTGATCCGCCCGCTGACTACTGATTCCGGCGAGAAGCCGGGATCGACGTGCACTAACTGCCACAAGCTTTTTACCATCAGTCCGGCGGCGGTCACGAGGACAACGGCAAACGCGATCTCAGTGATAGCCAGGCAAGTGCGCAGCCAGTGTGTGCTCGTTGCGACGTTCTTTGAACCCGTCTTTAGCGACCCCGACAGATCCACTTTAGAAAGCTCAAGCGCCGGCACAAGGCCGAACAAAACGCCGGTGAGAACCCCAATCGCTGCGGTGAACAGCAGCACGCGAAAATCGATAGAGACGCTCGCCAGACGGGGTATGTCGTCTGCAGGCAGGATCGCCTTGAGCCAGGAGATCGCAAAATAGGCAAGGGCCAGCCCTGCCGCTGAGCCACCGATTCCGAGCAGAATGCTCTCGGTTAGCAATTGCCGGCAGATTCGCCAGCGGCCTGCACCCAGTGTCGCCCGTACAGCCATCTCGCGTTGCCGAGTCGTCGCGCGGGCAAGCAGCAGATTCGCCACATTGGCGCATGCGATCAGCAACACGAGAGCGATGGCCCCCAGAAGGATCAGCAGCTTCGATTGAACGTCGCCAACGATCACCTGTCGTAAGGGAATCACACTCACAGCTTTCCAGGTGTCCGCTGGCATTTTCCACGGGAACATCGGGAGCAGCCGGCGTTGAAACAATTCGACTTCAGCGCGCGCGCTCTCGATGGAAACGCCATCTCGCAAGCGGCCGATTACCGGAACCCACGGTCCGTCCCAATAGCTATTGGCACGCGGATCAAGGTTCAAGGGAACCCAAACCTCAGTTTTCGAGGAAGGAAACTGAAAGTGAGCAGGCATCACTCCGACCACTTCATAACTCGTGCCAGCAAGCGTAATTTGCCGGCCAATGACATTGGGGTCGGCTTTGAACTTATGCTCCCATAGTGGATAACTGAGAATCACTTCCCTATGCTTGCCGGGCTGATCTTCTCCAGGAGCAAACACTCTTCCTCGCTCCGGCAGAACCCCCAACAAGGAAAACAACTCGGCTGACACCGCTGCTCCATAGAGTCTCTCAGGCTCCCCTTCGCCTGTCAGGTTGAAATCAACCCGGGCATCGCCCCATCCTTCCAGGTACGCAGCCACATCCATGGTCCGAAGTGTTGTTCTCATTTCGACGAAGCCGGCCTGGGGATAGTAGTTGTTGCGGCTGAGGCTAACCACTCGATCGGGTTTCGCGAAGGGCAATGGACGAAGCAGAACAGCATTCACCAGGCTAAAGATCGCGCTGTTAGCGCCGATGCCTAGGGCAAGCGTCAGGATCACCACGAATGTGAAGCCGGGGTTTTTGCGCAGCGAACGCACGCCATAGTGCACGTCGGCAAGCAGGGCCTCGAGCCAAGCCCAGTGCCAGGTTTCCCGGCCGCGTTCCTCGATCACCGTCACGTTGCCAAACTCACGCCGGGCTAGCAAGGCGGCCTGTTCAGCTGGCATTCCGTTGTCGATCAACTCGTTGGTCTTTTCATCCAGGTGCCCGTGGATCTCTTCGGACAGATCCTCGTACAGCCGCCGCCTCTTAAATAACCGAGCGATCGAATTCATGACTTCACCGGAGCCAGAACGCGCGTAATGCCTTGCAACATGCGCTCAAAGCTGGTCACCTCGCGCTCAAGATGTCTTGCTCCCTTGGGCGTTAACTTGTAGATTCGAACCCGCCGATTAGTGGTGGAGACGCCCCACTCGGCGCTCACCAGCTCTTCCTTCAAGAGACGCTGAAGGGCCGGGTACAGAGAGCCTTCTTCGATCTGGAGCAGATCGTCCGACGCCCGCTTAATCGACTGAACGAGCGCATAGCCATGAAGTGGCTGCCGCCGGAGGGTGCGGAGAACCATCATCTCCAAGGCCCCAGGAAATAAATCCCGCTCGTTTTCCTGTTTCATGTGCCCTTTCCTGGAAACTGAAATCTTTGACACTAGGTTGCTTAATACCTAGAGCAGAATAGCCTAGGCTCCAGAGCTTGTCAAGGGGGCACGAACTTTCTGGGATCAGCAGCTGCTGCGGAGGTGTGACCTAGCGCAGGAATTATCCCGATTCTTGCTTCCCTAGACGATTGACAGGGGTCTAAGATACAGTCTTGTCAACTGTCGACAGGAGAGCCAAATGGGGAAACCGACAGACCTGGTCCAGGGGACGCTTGACCTGTTAATCCTTAAGACGATCGCCCTCCAGCCAATGCACGGCTGGGGAATCGCCCAGCGAATCCGGCAGGTTTCTGCCGATGTCTTGCAGGTCAACCAGGGCGCTCTCTATCCCGCATTACATCGGTTGGAGCAACAGGGCTGGATTCGAGCCAAGTGGGGAGAATCGGAAAATAACCGCCGTGCCAAATACTATTCGCTTACCCGGGATGGAGCCGAGTACTTGCGGCAACAGCAAGCCCAGTGGAGCCGGTTGTCGGTTGCAATTGACCTGGTGTTGGAAACCACATAGCAGATGCCACGGTGCGTTGGTATTACAAATTGTCCCTGCGACTGCGCTCATCGTTTCACCCGCAACTGGTGGAACAGGATCTGAGCGAAGAGATCCGGTTTCACCTTCAACATCAGGTCGAAGAGTCCGTTGCACAAGGAACGGACCCGGAAGAAGCCCGGTTTGCGGCCTTGAGATCGCTGGGCGGGTTGGAGAGGTGAAGCAGGAGTGCCGCGATATGCGCAGCGTAAGTTTGCTCGAGAACCTCCTTCGGGATCTGCGCTTTGGCTTTCGCATGTTGTGGCGCAATCCGGGTTTCTCGGTGGTGGCGATCCTGTGCCTCGCCTTGGGAATCGGCGCGAATGCTGCGGTTTTTACTTGGATCGAAGGAATTTCTCTCCGTCCGTTTCCGTTAGTTGGCCACCAGGAACGGCTGGTCGCCGTCGTCGCGACGGAACCCCCGGGGAACCAAGCAGGCGGGTCTAACTACAACAGCATCTCCTGGCCGGATTGGCTCGATTTCCAGAAGAGCAGCACGCTGTTCG
>Ga0306920_100007978_pt1 | contig 14011 bp, 11 predicted proteins | sample flu12Cox44000170_FD_204666 | JGI IMG/M metagenome (GOLD analysis project Ga0306920, IMG submission 204666) | Lab enrichment of tropical soil microbial communities from Luquillo Experimental Forest, Puerto Rico - flux4day.12C.oxic.44.000.170 (v2)... | ecosystem: Environmental > Terrestrial >...
GTCGCGAACGGCGCAACTTTCCCGCTTTCATACGACGTCGTGAAGGACTTCGAGCCGGTCGCGCTGCTTTCGAGCAATCCGTTCCTGATCCTCGCAAAGAAAACCATGCCGGCGGACGACCTCAAGGGTCTCATCACCTGGTTGAAAGCAAACCCCGACAAGGCGTCGCAGGCGATCCCTACTGCGGGATCGCATGTCGCCGGCATCCTGTTCCAGAAAGAGACCGGTACCCGCTTTGCGTTTGTGCCATATCGCGGCGGGGGTCCGGCCATGCAGGATCTTGTGGCTGGCCAGATCGACCTGATGATCATCCAGGCGGCCGTAGCCCTGCCGCAGGTTCGTGCCGGCGCAATCAAGGCTTACGCCGTCACCGCCGGCAGTCGCTTCCCCGCGGCTCCGGATATCCCGACCGTTGACGAGGCCGGGCTGCCGGGAATTCACATTTCGGGGTGGTTTGCGCTATTTGCGCCGAAGGCTACGCCCAAGACCGTCATCAGCAAGCTGAACGCCGCGATCGTGGAGGCACTCGCCGATCCGAACGTGCGTGCGCGGCTCGCAAATCTGGGCCAGGAGATATTTCCACGCGAGCAACAGATGCCCGAGGCGCTCGCCGCGTACCACACCGCCGAGATTGAGAAGTGGTGGCCGATCATCAAAGCGGCCAACATCAAGGGAGAATGAGGGCGCGGGACGATCGAGGGAACCATGACCGGATATCTGCCGGGCGATCCGCGATATGGATTGAGCGGGGAGGCGCTGCGGAACTACTACCGCACCAAGCCGGCCCAGTGGGCGATCTATTGCTGGGACAAGCCGGGGACACAAGCCACGCGGCGCGCCTTGTTGCCGAACCAGAAGCACTACGTCAAAGATTTCGGCGAGCGCGTCATCGGCTACGGCCATTTCGTCTCCGACGACGGCCGCGACATGCTGGGCACGTCGTTCTTCATGCAGCTCGACGACCGCGCGGCGGCGGACGCATTCGTCGCGGGCGAGCCCATGAGCAAGGCCGGCCTCTACCAGCGCGTCGAGATTCACCGCTGGTCGAACAGCTTCCAGAAGCGCCAGGCCGACTATCGCCGCAAGGGCCTGCAGCAGTTTCTGTGCACGGGACCCAAGACCGGCACGCCGGAGTTCTTCCGCGCGCACCTTAACGCGCACGAATCATACTTCGCGTCGTACGGCGACAGCTTCATCTTTCGCGGACCGATCCGCTCGGCCGACGGCGCCGACAACATCGGCACCGCGCTGCTGCTCGAGCTGCCCGACCGGGCGGCGGCGGACAAGTTCTGGAACGAGGAGCCGTTTGCCAAGAACGGCGGCTACCAGAGGGACGCGCGCATCACGCGCTGGGTGTTCGGCGACTGACTGGCGCTGGACTGATGGCAGCACGGGCGGGTTGGCCGAAGGCGTAACCCGCCATGCCTGCCAGCCGACATGGTGAGACGTGGTAGTGAGACGCCGTAGCCCGGATGGAGCGTCAGCGACATCCGGGACGGGCCTCGCTATTTGCCGCGCCATCAATCAGCGAAGCGAAATGCGGCTTCAAATGGTATTCGCGCCGCGTAGGCGTTCGATCAGCGCGATCACCGCGTCGCCCTTGGCCCACGGGCAGCCCCAGTAGTCGAATAGGCCCAACGACGTCCTCCACTGCGCTGCGGTGGCGCGCGCGTCGAATCCACACACGACCATCGCGCCGGTGCCCGCTTCGCGCTTCATGAGCCCGGCGAGCCAGGCGACGAAGCCCGATGCGTTGGTCCCTTCAGCGAAATGGAAGGCGAATATGCGATAGGTGCCCGCTGCGTCCGTCGTGGCAGGCACCAGGGCAGCCCATGCCTCGCCGTCTCTGACGACTGCGATTGCGCTTGCGGGGAAGGGCGCGGACCGGGCGAGCGGCTGCCAGGCATGCGGCTCGGCTAGAACCGTGAAGCGAGTTCGGGCAATGACCCCGCACAGACGCTGGTGCATCTGCTCGGGAGTCTCGCTCACTGCAGCGGTCTCAGGTTCCGGGACAGCCGCGGGAGGCGACGCTCCTCCTTCATGCCGGGCGGGCCTCACAACGCCCTATTGCTGTCCTTGACTGCTGCCGCATCCACATACACCTCGTTGCCGAGCTGCCGGAACTTTTCCGACATCTGCGCCATGCCCTGTTCCTTGTCGTTGAGCGTGGCGGCGTAGTCGCGCACGTCCTGCGTAATTTTCATTGAGCAGAACTTGGGTCCGCACATGGAGCAGAAATGCGCGACCTTGTGCGCCTCCTTCGGCAGCGTCTCGTCGTGGAATGCGCGCGCGGTGTCGGGATCGAGCGAAAGGTTGAACTGGTCGACCCAGCGGAACTCAAAGCGCGCGCGCGAGAGCGCATCGTCGCGGATCTGCGCCGCCGGATGCCCCTTGGCAAGGTCGGCGGCGTGCGCCGCGATCTTGTAGGCGATGACGCCCTCCTTGACGTCGTCGCGGTCGGGCAGCCCCAGATGCTCCTTGGGCGTGACGTAACAGAGCATGGCGGTGCCGAACCACCCGATCATGGCGGCGCCGATCGCCGAGGTGATGTGGTCGTAGCCCGGCGCGATGTCGGTGGTGAGCGGGCCGAGCGTATAGAACGGCGCCTCGCCGCATTCCTTGAGCTGCTTCTCCACGTTGACCTTGATCTTGTGCATGGGCACGTGGCCGGGCCCCTCGATCATCACCTGGCAGCCCTTGTCCCAGGCGATCTTGGTGAGCTCGCCCAGGGTCTCGAGCTCGGCGAATTGGGCGCGGTCGTTGGCGTCGGCGATCGAGCCCGGCCGCAAGCCGTCGCCGAGCGAGAACGACACGTCGTATTTGCGCATGATGTCGCAAATCTCGTCGAAGCGCTCGTAGAGGAAGCTTTCCTTGTGGCGGGAGAGGCACCACTTCGCCATGATCGAGCCGCCGCGCGAGACAATCCCGGTGACGCGGTTGGCGGTGAGGTGGATGTAGCCGAGCCGCACGCCGGCGTGGATGGTGAAGTAGTCGACGCCTTGCTCGCACTGCTCGATCAGCGTGTCCTTGTAGCACTCCCAATCGAGCTTGACCGGATCGCCGTTGACCTTCTCCAGCGCCTGGTAGATCGGCACGGTGCCGATCGGCACCGGCGCGTTGCGGATGATCCATTCGCGCGTGGTGTGGATGTTGCGGCCGGTGGAGAGGTCCATCACCGTGTCGGCGCCCCAGCGGATCGCCCACACCATCTTCTCCACCTCTTCCTCGACCGAAGATGTGACCGCCGAGTTGCCGATATTGGCGTTGATCTTGGTGAGGAAATTCCTGCCGATGATCATCGGCTCGAGTTCGGCGTGATTGATGTTGGAGGGAATGATGGCGCGCCCGCGCGCGACCTCGCTGCGCACGAATTCCGGCGTGACGAAGGCCGGCACCGCGGCGCCGAAGCTCTCGCCGTCGGCGAGCGCCGCTTCGGCGCGCTCGAGTTGCCGCTTCCGGCCGAGATTCTCGCGCTCGGCGATGTAGACCATTTCCCTGGTGATGACGCCGGCGCGCGCAAACTCCAACTGCGTTACCGGCTTCCCGTTCGCTGCCCGCAGCGGACGATGCGAGGTCGGGAAATTGCGCGCGACGTGCTTGCCGCTGACATTGCCATTGTCCACGGGCTGGATCGCACGCCCCTCGTAGTCCTCGACCCCGCCGCGTTCGCGCACCCACGCGGTGCGCGTGCGAGGCAGCCCTTGCTCGACGTCGATCGTCACCTCGGGATCGGTATAGGGGCCGGTGGTGTCGTAAACCGGAATCGGCGGCTCGGCGGCGGCCTCGGTGAGCACGATCTCGCGCACGGGCACGCGCAGCTCGGGTGCCGCGTCGGGCCGCGCATAGACTTTGCGCGAGGCCGGCAACGCTCCGGTCGTGACCTTGGGGGTCGCGATGTTGGGGTCGTGGATGTTCATCGTGGTGCTCCCGGTGCGGATTCGCGGAAGTAGCCGTAAAAGCAGAGCACCGCGCCGATCACCAGCCAGATGATACCGGCGACGACGAGGCTCGTCGGGTTGGCGAGGAACCAGCGGATGGCTGCCTCTGTCCATTGCGGCCAGATGATGCGCTGCGCGCCGCCGATCGCGGCGAGCCAGCCGAAGATGGTGATGAGCACGCGCCAGTCGGCCGCCCACACATTGTGATTGAGCAGGATGGCGACGCCCGCGGTCATGGCGAAAAGGCCGGTGAGATAAATCAGCGCATGGCTGCGCAGGCCCTCCTCAGCGATCGCGCGGAAGACGGTGCCGTTCACCAGCACGCCGATGGCGATGGCAACGAAGAGCGGGCCGAGGAGCCTGGCGAGAAAGAGCGAGATGCGCGGGGAAGCTACTGTTGTCATGTCCTGTCCCTTCGCCGGCATGACCCGGATCAGGTTCAAAGGGTCCCCGCGGTATCGATCGGGCGGGTCTCTCAGCTCCTTGACCGGAGCTCCCCTCGGAACACTCGCTAATGTAGGCCCGCCGGGGCGGGTGTCAACGCGTGCGGCGCTCCGCCGTTTGCAGCCGAACGCGGGGTTGGGCGAGTTTGGTCGCTATATTGACTGGCGGAAGTCGAGGCGAAAACGCCGTTTGAACGATGTCGGTTGCAACCGTATTGAAGTAAATAAAGCACAGCTGCGAACGCACTGTTCCAGAGGTGGCTGCGCGAGGCATGACAAGGGAGGGACGGCATGTATCGGCATATTTTGATCCCAACCGACGGTTCCGAGCTTTCCCGCAGGGCGGTGCAGCATGGCTTGGCGCTCGCCAAGGCCGTTGGCGCAAAAGTCACCGCATTGACGGTGGAGGGATCGTTCGACGTCTACACGGTCCCTGCTTCGAGGGTCTATGAAATGTCAGGAGCTTTTGCCGAGCATGCCGCGCGCGCCAAAGCGCACGCGGAAAAGATATTGAGCGGCGTCGCCGAAGCAGCGCGTTTGGCCGGTCTCGTATGCGAAACCGTGCAGATCGAAGAGGATCATCCTTACGAAGCGATTATCGAGACCGCCAAGCAAAGAGGCTGCGACCTCATCGTCATGGCCTCGCACGGCAGGAGCGGGATCGCGGCAATCGTGCTCGGCAGCGTGACGACCAAGGTGCTGACGCACACGCAAATTCCGGTGCTGGTGTGCCACTGACGCGAAGGAGCTGCGGTCGTTCATGGCGCGAAGGCCTTAAGTCTTCGAGCCAGTGGCAGAAATAACAAGCTTCACGTTGCAAGTATCGGGATCGCTCGGATCGGGTGAAACGGAGAACCCGAGCTCTCTGCACATCGCCAGCATCGCGGTGTTTTCGCCCAGCACCTGCCCCTCGATCACCTTGAGGCCCTCGGCGCGGGCATAGTCGATGATCATCTGCATGAGCAGGTAGCCGAGACCGCGCCCCTTGAGGTCGGAGCGCACGAGAATGGCGTACTCGCCGCGCTCGTAGTTCGCGTCCGCGTGCAGGCGGACGACGCCCAGCATCTTGCCGGACGATTCTTCGATGGCGATGAAGGCCATGGCGCGCGCGTAGTCGATCTGCGTAAAACGCGCGACGAAGGTGTGGCCGAATTCCTTCACCGGCGCGAAGAACCGCAGCCGCAAATCCTGCTGCGTGACCGCGGCGAGGAAGGGGCCATACAACGGCTCGTCTTCCGGACGCAGCGGCCGCACAAAAATCTTCGTTCCGTCGCGCAGCGCGGCGTGGCGTTCCCATTCCTTGGGATAGGGCCTGATGGCGAAGCGAGGATGGCCCGACGGGCCGCGGCGCGCCGCCTCGACCGGAGCCACCGCGATGCGGGCATCGACGGCGATGAGGCCGTTCTGGTCGGCCAGCACGGGATTGAGATCGAGCTCGCGCAACTCGGGCAGATCCGCCGCCAGTTGCGCCAGCTTGACCAGCAGGAGCGCGACGGCATCCACGTCGGCGGCCGGAACTTCGCGGTAAGCCTTGAGCACGCGCGACACGCGGGTGCGCCCGATCAGCCCGCGCGCGAGCTCGAGATCGAGCGGCGGGAGCGCGAGCGCCTTGTCGCCAATGACTTCGACCGCGGTCCCGCCGCGGCCGAACACGATGACCGGGCCGAAGGTCGGATCGTCCGCAACGCCTGCGATCAATTCGCGCGCTTTCGGCCGCAAGACCATCGGATGGACGGTCACGCCGGTGATGCGGGCATCCGGTCGTACGGCACGGGCTCGGGCAAAAATATCCGCGACCGCGTCGCGCACCGCGCGCTCGCTGGTGAGGTTGAGCCGCACGCCGCCGACTTCGGATTTGTGCACGATATCCGGCGAGAGGATTTTCACAACCACGCCCGACCCTTCCGCCAGGAACGGCCGCGCCGCGGCGGCGGCTTCATCGCCGTTGCGGGCAAGCAGCGCGGGCGCGATCGGAATCGAATAGGCGGCAAGCAGCTGCGTGCTCTCGATCGGATCGAGCCAGGTGCGTCCGCGACGCACTGCATTCTCGACCACGCCGCGGGCAGCGGCGACGTCCGGCTTGAAATCCTGCGTCAGGCTCGGCGGCGTCGCCATCAACGCCTCTAGCGCCTCCCGATAGTGTACGAGATGCATGAATCCGCGCACCGCGTCGGATTCGGTGGCATAGCTCGGAATGCCGGCTGCTTCGAAGACCGGCGTGGTGGCATCGCTGGTTCCGACCCACACCGCAAAAACGGGCCTTGGGCGCATAAAGCTGTTGCGATGCGTCTGCGCGCAGCTGGCGATCGATCTCGCGGCGGCGTCTGCCGAGGCGAGCGCGGTCGGAACATTCATGACCAGGATGGCGTCGTTCTCCCGGTCCTCTAGCAGCGCTTCGAAGGCAACGAGGTAGCGCGTCGCATCGGCGTCGCCGGCGATGTCGACCGGGTTTGCACGCGACCAGATCGGCGGCAGCGTCGCGTCGAGCCTCTTCATTGTCGCCGGTGAGAGCGCGGCGAGCGTGCCGTCGAGATCGGCGAGCCGATCCACGGCGAGCACGCCGACCCCGCCGCCGTTGGTCAATATCGCCAGCCGTTTGCCGGGAAATGGCCGTACCCGTCCGAGCGTCTCCGCCGCGGCGAACAGCTCGTCGAGATCGAGCACTCGCAACAGGCCGGCGCGTCTAAACGCGGCGTCGTAGACGGCGTCGGCACCGGCGAGCGCGCCGGTGTGCGTCTGCGCCGCCTTGGCCCCTTGCGCATGGCGGCCGGATTTGACCACCACCACGGGCTTGATGCGCGCGGCGGCGCGCGCCGCCGACATGAATTTGCGCGCGTTGTTGACCGACTCGATGTAGAGCAGAATCGATCGGGTCGCGCCATCGAGCGCGAAAAAATCGAGCAGGTCGCCGAAATCGACGTCGACTTTGTCCCCGAGCGAGACCGCCGCCGAGAAACCGATGTCATGCGCTGCCGACCACTCGATAAGGCCGGCGGTGATGGCGCCGGATTGCGAGACGAGGGCGAGCTCGCCGGCGGGCGGCATGCGGGCGGCGAAACTGGCGTTGAGCTTGGCGCGCGATGATAAGACGCCAAGACAATTCGGGCCGACGAGTCTCAGGCCGGTGGCGCGCGCCGCCTTCTCGCAGGCGTCAGCCAGCGAGCCGTGCCCGTGTCCCAGCCCGGCGGTGATGATGATTGCAGTTGCCGCGCCTTTTTCGCCCGCCGCCGCGACGATGCCGGGAACCGACTGCGGCGGCGTCGCGATGACCAAAAGATCGGGTGCCTGGCGCAGCTCTTGGATGCTTTTGACGGCTTTGATCCCTTCGATCTCGCTGTAGCGCGGGTTGACGAGACTGACCGACCCTTCGAACCCGGCGGCGCGAAGGTTTCTCAACACCGCGCCACCCGGCGACGTGTCACGCGGGCTTGCCCCCACCACGGCGACTGATCGCGGCGAAAACAGTTTGTCGAGACGATACGTCGACATCGGCCAACTCAATGCAACGCGGCGAGGCTAGCGCAAATGAAATGACAGGACCGTGATACGCGGCCCGCATTGACGCAAGAAAAAATCAATTGGTTGCCGAACCACCGGCCATCGACTTCAGTCCTGGGGCGAGCCTTGTGAGCGAGCCGCAGGGAAAGCCTGCGGCGCTGACTCGGTGACTCACCGCTGGGCGATGTAACTGCGCAACCGCGCGCGCAATTGTGTCAGCCGCGCCTCGTCCGACACCAAGGCCCGATAGCCGCGGTCGATGTTGTAGGAGGACAGCGGCTCGAGCCCCGGGGGCGGCGCAACGTCGCTGCGCGGCGAGAACGTGCCGCTGCGGCTCTGCTGCTCCTTCGCCAGGTACCAGGTGAGATAGAGTTTGGCCGCGTTGGGGTGCGGCGCGTGCTTGAAGATCGCGGCGCCGACCAGAAACACCGGCGTGGGGTCGGCGCGCGAGAACACCGGCTCGATCGGCTTGCCTGCCTGCTTGAGCCGCGGCGTGGTCGAGGTGGAATCGAAGGTCGCGAGCTTCTCGCCGGCAGCAATGGCATTGGACACGGCGGCATGCCCGCTGGTGACGAAGACGGGCTTCTGCGCCATGTATTTGTCCATGTAGTCCCAGCCGTATTTCCCCACGATCATGGTGAAGACCGCGAGGCCGGCGTCGTCCTGCGTGGGATCGGTGGTGATGAGGCCGCCTTGGAATCGGCTTTTGAGGAAATCGAGCGCCGATGTCGGCACGTCGGCGGAAGGAACGAGGTTGGTGTTGTAGGCATAGACGATGGTGTTGATGCTCACCGCCGTGAAGGTGCCGTCCTCGTCCTTGTAGGCCGGGTCAATCGCGTCGGAGCCCTCGGGCTTGAAGGCGAGCAGCGCGCCCGCCTTCTTCCACTTGCCGAAATCCTCGATGGTCTGGAGAATCGCGAGGTCGGTCCCCATCGCTGCGCTCGCGAGTTGCCGCTCGATCCGTTGATTGAGGTCGGTGCTCAAGCCGCCGGTGAAGGTGACCGTAACGCCGGGAAAGCGTTGCTCGAAATCCTTGATCCAGCGGTCATGGGAGCCGGTCGGTCCCGCGCCGTAGAGCACGACGGTCTTTTCCAGCTTGGCCTTCGCATAGAGCGCGTCCATGCTCTCGGCGCGCGCCTGCAACGCGCAACACGCGAGTGATGCGGCGAGGAGGGCAGGGATGCGCGAAAAGTTCGAGTGTGCGCTCACGGTGTTTCCCGATCAAAGTTGCATCTGTTGCGGCCGCGCAAAAACCAGACGCCGGCCCCGCAGTGTCGCGGGGCCGGCGCCGATTTCAAGCACGCAATGCGCGAAGCTGACGATAGCTCAGTTGATGCTGTCCGTTGCGGTCGAGGCGCGGCGCACGCTCATCGGGAGCACCACCACCTTGGCGCCGACGTGGACGCGGTTATACAGGTCGATCACGTCCTCGTTGACGAGACGGATGCATCCCGACGACACCTGGCCGCCGATGGTGGACGGATCGTTGGTGCCGTGGATGCGGTAGATCGAGCCGCTGAGATACATGGCGCGGGCGCCGAGCGGATTGCTGGGACCGCCGGCCACGAAACGCGGCAAGTAGGGTTGGCGATGGATCATCTCCGGCGGCGGCGTCCAATCCGGCCACTCGGCCTTGCGCTCAATCGTCTTCGTGCCGGACCAAGTGAAGCCCTCGCGGCCCACGCCGATGCCGTAGCGCATCGCTTTGCCGCCGCCCAGCACCAGGTAGAGGTAGGTGTTCGGCGTGTCGATGATGATCGTGCCGGGCGCCTCGCTGGTTCGGTAGTTGACGATCTGCCGGCGCAGTTCGTCGCGCGGGTCGCTCGCATCCTCCTGCGGATTGGCGTAGGCCGGCGCCGTCACCGGCTCGCGCTGCGGGCCGAAGAGCGCCTCGAACGGATTGAACGGGTTGGCGGAAGCCGCACTCGTGAAGATGGCGGTCGCAGCAACAAGGGTCGCGACCGCGGTGACGGTCTTCAAGCAGGTAATATTGTACATGGCACGTCCCCCTTCGATGACCATTGGTCGGATGGGGGAGTGCCGGGGTTCAAAATGCTGGCCGGAATTAATCTCACAGCTTGGTTACCGGCTCGCGTCGGAGTGAAACTATCTCACTGATATCGCGAGGCTTTCTCTGTTTTCCGCAGTGCAGAAAGTGTGGCAGTTTGGCCACGCCGGACGACGACGAAAAAGGTCGCGAAGGCGTCATGATACCGGTGCTGGGCGCCCGGTTACTCCCGGGCGGCGTGCCAGCCAACCACGGCGTCGGCAACCGCATCGGTCGAAGCGAAATAGGGCTTGATGTCGAGGAGGGGGGTCTCGTCGAGGCAGTCGAGGCCCACGACCGAAAGCTTCGTACCCTCGACGCGCGAGAGGCGCACCACGCTCATGGCGATCGGGTTGGGCCGGGCTGGCGAGCGCAGCGCGAACGTGCCCCGTCCCACGCCGTAGTGCCGCGGCACCTGCAGCACCAGATCGCGCCGCGAGCGGCTCATCCAATAAAGCACCACCAGGTGGCTGCAGGTCTCCACCCCCGTGAGCGCCTGCGCCCAGCGCGCGTCGACCACGAGGGTGCAGACAGCGTCGGATTCGCGCGCATTTTTCGGGCAGTCCTCGCGCCGCCTCCAGGGCGTGCGTATGCGGCCGATGAAATAGAGCGAGGCGTCGAATTTGGCCGGCAGTTCGATCGCGATTTCGCCATCGCGGATGCCGAAGGCGTTGTCGTTCATGGGGTGGTCCTCGCCGTCGATCGCAAAGCTGCGTTGCCCATCAAGATGGCCGGCCGGCTCAAGTCCGGCAATGACGGCGGGTGACACCGGTTGCCCACCCGGTCTTGCAATTGCCGCTTAAGCGTATAAAGATATGTTTATATGCTAGCCTGACATCGTCGCCATCGACCGAAATGGGACCCCGGCCCACACCGATGCCCACGCCTGCCCACCTGCCGTTCGAGGCGCTCTACGGGGCGCTCAAGGCCGCGGCCGAGGCCACTCGGCTGCGCATCCTGGCGCTGCTGGGGGAGGCGGAACTGACCGTCTCCGATCTCACCGCCATCCTGCGCCAATCGCAGCCTCGCATTTCCCGCCATCTGCGCCTCCTCGTCGAGGCCGGGCTGGTCGAGCGCTTCCGTGAAGGATCGTGGGCCTTCTTCCGCCTGGGCGAGCGGGAGGATGCCGCCAAGCTTGCCCGCGAGCTCGTTGCCCGCCTTGACCCCGACGACGCGACGCTCGCGCGCGATCGCGAGCGGCTGACCGCGGTGCGCGCGCAACGCGCCAGCGCCGCCCAAACCTATTTCCGCCGGCACGCTGCCCAGTGGGACCGCATTCGCAAGCTCCACGTCGCCGACGAGGCGGTCGAGGAGGCGATCGCCGGCGCCCTGGCGCAGCCCCCGATACGCGCGCTGCTCGATCTCGGCACCGGCACCGGGCGCATGCTCGAGTTGTTCGGGCCGCAGATCGAGCGCGGCCTCGGCCTCGATCTCTCGCTCGACATGCTGGCGCTCGCGCGCGCGCGGCTCGACCGCGCGGGGCTGCGCCATTGCAGCGTGCGCCAAGGCGACATCTATGACCTCGCGCTGCCCAGGGACAGCTTCGACGCCGTCGTCATCCACCAGGTGCTGCACTTTCTCGACGACGGCGCGCGCGCGATCCACGAGGCGGCGCGCGTGCTGAGGCCCGCCGGCCGGCTGCTGGTCGTCGACTTCGCGCCCCACGACCTCGAATTTCTGCGCGACGAGCACGCCCACCGCCGCCTCGGCTTTGCGCCCGAGACCGTGACGCAATGGATGAAGGCCGCCGGGCTCGACGTCGTGCTGCAGCAGAGCCTTGCGCCCGAGCCCGCCTCTGAAGGCAAGATCGCCGTCTCGCTCTGGCTGGGGCGCGATCCGCGCATCACGCTGGCCGCGCCCGCGCGGGAGGTGGCCTGATGCACGCCGAGCCACGCGCCAGCCGCTTCGTCCAACGCCTCGGTGAAGGCGAGCCGCGCCGCATCCGCGTCTCCTTCGAGTTCTTCCCGCCGAAGACCGAGGAGATGGAAAAGACGTTGTGGGAATCGATCACTCGCCTCGCGCCGCTCAAGCCGAATTTCGTCTCGGTCACCTACGGCGCGGGCGGCTCCACGCGCGAACGCACCCATTCGACCGTCAAGCGCATCCTGGCGGAGACCGCGCTCACGCCGGCGGCGCATCTCACCTGCGTCGCCGCGACCTGCGAGGAGATCGACGCGGTAATCGAGAGCTACTGCACCGCTGGCGTGCGCCACATCGTGGCGCTGCGCGGGGATCCCGTCGGCGGCATCGGCGAACGCTACGCGCCCCATCCCGGCGGCTACCGCAACGCCGCCGATCTGGTCGCGGGCATCAAGCGCCTCTCCGACGTCGAGGTCTCGGTCTCCGCATATACGGAAAAACATCCGGACAGCCCCACGGTCGAGGCCGATCTCGACATGCTCGCGGCCAAGGTCGATGCCGGCGCCGCGCGCGCGATCACCCAATTCTTCTTCGAGAATGACCTCTACTTCCGCTACCTCGATCGCGTACGCGCGCGCGGCATTAACGTGCCGGTCGTGCCCGGCATCCTGCCGGTGCAGAATTTCAAGCAGACCAAGGCGTTCGCCGCGCGCTGCGGCGCCTCGGTGCCGGACTGGCTGGCCCATCGGTTCGAGGGCCTCGAGGAGGATGCCGCTACCCGCAAGCTCATCGCCGCCGCGGTCGCCGCCGAGCAGGTGCTCGATCTCGTCGATCGCGGCGTCACCGATTTTCACTTCTACACCATGAACCGCGCCGACCTGGTCTACGCGGTGTGTCATCTGCTCGGCCTGCGTCCAAGCCACGAAGCGCTCCCTCTCCCTGCAGGGGAGAGGGTTGGGGTGAGGGGGGTCGGATGACGTCCGAGCCGGCTCCGATGTCGAGACCCATGTCCCGCACCGAGGAGACGCTGCGCCGCCTCGCGGCCGAGCGCATCCTGGTGCTCGACGGCGCCATGGGCACCATGATCCAGGCGCTCGGTCTCGACGAGGAGGGCTATCGCGGTGCGCGCTTCGATGCCTGGAACCGCGAGGTGCGCGGCAACAACGATCTGCTCATCCTCAGCCAGCCCGCCAAGATCCGCGACATTCATCTCGCGTATTTCCGCGCCGGCGCCGATATCGTCTCGACCAACACCTTCTCCTCGACGCGCATCGCCCAAGCCGACTACGGCATGGCGGATATTGCCTATGAGCTCAATGTCGAGGGCGCCAAGCTCGCCCGCGCCGCGGCTGATCTTGCCCAAGGCGAGGACGGCCGCCCGCGCTTCGTCGCTGGCGCGGTCGGGCCGACCAATCGCACCGCCTCGATCTCTCCCGACGTGGCCAATCCCGGCTTCCGCGCGGTCACCTTCGACGAACTGCGCGGCGCTTATGCCGAGCAGGTCAAAGGGCTGCTCGAGGGCGGCGCCGACCTGCTGCTGATCGAAACGATTTTCGACACGCTCAATGCCAAGGCGGCGGTCGCGGCCGTCGCCGACGTCACCGAGCTGCGCGGCGTGCGCGTGCCGGTGATGATCTCCGGCACCATCACCGATCGTTCGGGGCGGCTGCTCTCCGGCCAGACGCCGGCGGCGTTCTGGAACTCGGTGCGCCACGCCGCGCCGTTCTCGATCGGACTAAACTGCGCCCTCGGGGCGAGGGAAATGCGCGCGCATATCGCCGAGATCGCGCGCATCGCCGATACCTTCGTCTGCGCCTATCCCAATGCCGGCTTGCCCAACGAGTTCGGCCGCTACGACGAGAGCCCGCAGTTCATGGCCGGGCTGCTCGGCGAATTCGCGGACGCCGGCCTGGTCAACGTGGTCGGCGGCTGCTGCGGCACCACGCCCGAGCACATCGATGCCATCGTGCGCGCGGTGAAGGGCAAGCCACCGCGGCAGATTCCGCAAGTGCCGCGGCTGCTGCGCTTGTCAGGCCTCGAGGCCTTCGCGCTCACGCCGGAAATTCCGTTCGTCAACGTGGGCGAGCGCACCAACGTCACCGGCTCGGCCAAGTTCCGCAAGCTCATCACCGCCGGCGACTACGCAGGGGCGCTGGCCATCGCCCGCGACCAGGTGGAGAACGGCGCGCAAATCATCGACGTGAACATGGACGAGGGCCTGCTTG
>Ga0306920_100007979_pt1 | contig 14011 bp, 12 predicted proteins | sample flu12Cox44000170_FD_204666 | JGI IMG/M metagenome (GOLD analysis project Ga0306920, IMG submission 204666) | Lab enrichment of tropical soil microbial communities from Luquillo Experimental Forest, Puerto Rico - flux4day.12C.oxic.44.000.170 (v2)... | ecosystem: Environmental > Terrestrial >...
AGCCTCGTCGTCATGCGGGTGTGGGCACTTTACCATTCTTCAATGTATTTGTTTGGCTCGCTCGGCGTGCTGTTAGTGGTGGGAGTGGGGTTGCGCGATATTTTGTCGGGCACTTTGCAGTTGGGCGATCTTGGCGCTTTTCTTGTGCTCGCCAGTTTTCTCTACGAACCAATAGGGAAACTGCATGAACTCAATCAACTGGTGCAGGCAGGACGGGCCGCGGGCGAGCGCGTCTTCGAAATTCTCGATTCAGCGGCGGAACCGGAGGGTGGCGAAACGTTTACTCACACAGTCCACGGTGAGATTGAGTTCCGGGATGTCAGTTTCAGCTATTCCGGTGAGCTGCCGACGTTGACTGACATTTCATTTCACGCACGACCGGGCGAGACGGTCGCGCTCGTCGGCACGACCGGAGCGGGAAAATCAACCGTGATCAATCTGCTCACGCGCTTCTACGAGTTCGATAGCGGCGAGATTTTGGTCGACGGAAGTCCGATTCGTGATTTCGGCATTCGCGCACTGCGGCACCGCATCGGGATGGTGACGCAGGAATGCTTTTTGTTTAACGGCACCATCCGCGAGAACTTGCAGATCGGGAAACCAGATGCAACGGATGAAGAGTTGCTAGAGGCGGCGGCACTGGCAAACGCGCGTCCCTTCATCGATCGGCTACCGCACGGATTGAGCAGCGTGGTGGGGGAGCGCGGAGTAAAATTGAGTGCGGGCGAAAAGCAGCGGCTCTCGATTGCTCGGGCGCTGCTGAAAGATCCGCCAATTCTCGTTCTGGATGAGGCAACGGCGAGCATGGACACTACGACGGAGCGACTCATCCAGGAAGCGCTGGAGACTCTGATGTTCGATCGCACGTCCATCGTAATCGCGCATCGGCTTTCCACTATCGTACGTGCAGACCAGATTCTCGTATTTGATCGCGGCCGTATCATCGAGCGCGGAACACACGACGAATTGCTTGCGCTTGGGGGGAAATACGCCCGGTTGTGCGAACAAAGTTTGCTCGAAACCTCGCAAAGCGAGCCGATGGTAAAGCGCGTCCGCTTCTCTCAAGCCGCGACGTTCCTCGGTGAGACTGCGCTTAAGATTGGGAATGCGCTCCTCGAAACGACATCCTTTGGACGACGGATGAAGCGTCGACAGCTCGCGGATGTAAAACGTTCCTAGGAGTATTCCTTTTTTGAGTCCTTAAATCTCTTTGCAGTGAGCTATCACGCTTTACCGGTTGACCAGGCGCGAGTCCTTTTCTAAAACGACGAGCGCGATTCCGCCTAAGATGGCTACGGATGCGAGGAGATAACGCAAAGTAAGCGCTTCACCCAGCAATAAGATTCCGCCAGTGGCGGCAAGAACCGGGACGATTAGTTGAACGCTAGCTGCGCTGGCAGCTTTTAGGCTCGGAAGTGCGGCGTACCAAAGGACGTAACCAAGACCTGATGTGATCGCGCCGGAGATTATGGCATATGTGACTCCAGCCGAATCGAAATGTATCCGCGGGACGAAAATGATGCTGACAGCAGCCGCGAAAGGAACTGCGCGCACAAAATTACCTGCGGTTACGGTGGTCGGATTTTTCTCTCTCTTGCCGCGCAGCGAATAAATACCCCAAGCTATGCCAGCTCCCAGCATCAGGATCGAACCAAACAATGGTGGAGCGGAAAACCCAGGGAATAGAAGCACCACCAGTCCCATCATGGCGACGATTAAGCCGACGATTTGAATTGTGCGCACAGATTCGCCTTTGTGCAAACCCCAGAGAATCATGGTCGCCTGCACCGAACCGAACAGCAGTAGCGCTCCAGTGCCCGCGGCAACATCGACATAGGCAAATGAAAACGCGGCTGCGTAAAAGAAGAGTGCGAGCGCGGAAGTCCAGTTACCGCCGACTCTCGAATAGATAGGCCCCGTGCTTCGTCGCACGTTGACAATGAGCCAAAGTGCAACGGCCCCAGAAAGGATGCGAACGAATGTAAACGAAGCAGCGTCAATACTCGTCTGCTTCAACGCCGCGCGGCAGAGAAGCGAGTTGCTAGCGAAGGCGACCATCGCGAGCAGGGTTAGGATAAGAATTCGTGCGCTCAAAGGAATAACAGTTCGACACCGCAGCGTTGGCAAAGAAAACGATAAATGAAAGGACGAATGTGGGAGCTAGCAAAGCATTCAGCGTCGTCATCTGAACAAACAAGAGGCGACGAAGGGCGCCAGCAAAAGCAGAAGCCCTGAGTACTGGCCTACAGAACGTCAGCGCTCAATTATTGGCACGTCCGGTTTACACCACCGGCAATGATGGACCCCGCCTGGGGACTCTGGCCTAATTGGGTTGAGAGGGTCTTTACGAATCGGTCAAATTATTAGGAGCTCGAGATTTTCGCGGATTTCTAGTCAGGCTACCATTTTTTCCCATGCTCAGAATGGCTACGCCTATTCTTGTTGGGCGGTTTGCTTAAGGCCGTTTTCGACAGCCTCGGCTAGCATCTTGCGAACTTCCTGACTCGCTGGCAACTGGATCCCAAAGGTTACCAACGAATCGGCATCATCCAACGCTGCGCGCATCATGCCGATTGGTGGGTGTTCTCGTAGGATAGCGCTCATCTCATCGACGCTGCCAGGTGTACCTAACGCTACTTTGTAGACGACGCGCTCTATTCGCTCCAGAGGATCGGGACCTTGGCGCAGTGCCAGACCTTTCTCCCAGTGCGCCTTGGCCTTCTAGGGTTTATTTTTGAGGAGTGCATACATGATGCCTACCGCGAAGTGCACGTTAGGGTTATCGGAATCCCAACGCAGCGCGTCATTGAAGCGGTCGACAGCCATCTCCCAGCTATGCTCCTTCAAGGCAACGTAGCCAAGGGAAGAAGAAGCTTGTGCCATCCAAATATTGTAATTCCATGATGTGGCAAGCTTGAGAGCCTCAGCGAACTCGGCTTTGGCCAGCTCGTACTTCCCTTCAAGATAATAGACGTCACCAAGTCGTGTGTGTGAATCGTATTTGGCTTTGTTCAATTCGAACGCACCTTTAGAATCAGCGGCCGCTTTGGTCGAACTCAAACCGATGGCACGATTGAACTCAGCGGCCGCCCGAAAATTATCTCCTTTCCAAAGAAACGCCTCACCGAGGACATTATGTGACGCAGGTGCCTCTGAGCCAAGCTCAACGCCTTGCTTAGCGTCACGAATCGCTTCGTCGGCTTCGCCTCGATGGAGATGTACGTACGCCAAACCAATATATGCGTCTCGCGCATGTGGGTCTTTTTTGATTGCTTCACGGTAATGGTTTCCAGCGTCGGAGTAGTTCCCGCGAACAAGTTCTATGTCACCACGCCCAGTTTCTGGTGCCGGGGACACAGGATCCAGCTTCGACGCCTCGTGCATCTCCTCTTCAGCTTCGTCAAAACAAGCAGCAGGATCAGACTCAGCAGGGTCGGCGCCCCGCGCAAGGTGAACCCAACCGAGGGCGACATGTACAGAGGCATCGGGTTTGATTTTCAACGCGCTTTGGTAGTGTGACACGGCTTTGTTGTAAAAACCGGCGAGCCTGGCATGGCTGGCCGCCTCGACATGAGCTTCGCGGTTTAAGGGATCAACTTGAAGCGCCTGCTCGAATTGCTGCACCGCCTCCACGTCCCTTCCATCCTTTGCCAATTGTGCACCGCGCGCCATCAATGCGCTGACCTTCTGATAACGCCTATTGCTTTGGTAGAGGCCAACACAGACAGCTAAGAGGATCAGCAAAGCAGCAATCGCTGCGATACTCTGGAAGCGGCGCACGCGGCGGCCGGCATTCCTATTCACTTCCTGAATAGGACCAATGAACCGATCGTGAGTTAGCTCATACCAACGGCCGCGGCCCGGACGCTCTTCGCCGCGTATTAAGTGAAGCTCCTCGAGCTTTTGAACCGCTCTGTTTGGAAGTCCCCCGGTCTCCTTCTGACCTTGACGGACGGCGTCGCGCACACCTTCCGGCGTGATCAGCTTTTCCCCAAACCATCTTCGGAGTCGGCCCCCCCAGACGTGCGTTGTTTGCGTTGTCTCTTTCAAGCAGCCTTTGTAAAAGTTCGCGAGCGCTTCGTTGACACTCCCAAAGTTTTGGAGGTCCTCCATCGTGATCACACTGGTGTTCGCTGGCAGGCGACGGCACAACGCGTCGCAGACGACTTGAAGTTGCACCGGCTCGACGTATTCGCCACGGACAGGGTGCCCTTTGTCGCCAAGGTTCACCTGCAGTAGATCGCCGACAAGTTTTTCCGCCACACCTGGTGCGAAGCAGAACCGCGAATGTGCTAACGGTTCGGTCATGGCCTGCAGCGCAGCTGGTTCGCGCAGCCGCTCGAGACGGAAATGGGTTCGCAGTTTCTCGGGAAGGATCGCAGCGTACGGGGTCAACTCTGCGATGTACTCCTCCCGCATCGCAAAGATCACGCGCAACAGCAGATTCTTGCCAAGAGCATCGCGGACCTGTTCGAAAAAGCCCTGGCGATCACCCACCCGCTCCGGGTAAAATGTGAAGAGTTCTTCAAACTGATCGAAAATAAGAACCCGCGGTCGGGGCAAGCCTTCTTTGTCGAGCTGGGGCGGGAGCTTGTTAAGAAAGTCCGCCAAGCTCATCGTGTTCAACTGCGTGACGTTAGACGCAAGTGCGGACCAACCTGTAAGCACGTTGAACACATAAACGTTTGCGATCTGCTCGGTCTCCCTTTCCTGTGAAGAACGGTAGCGAACACGCACTACGGGCAACACCTCAAAACCCTCAGTCTCCAGCAACGGCCTGAGTCCTGCGTTGAGTAGGGATGTTTTTCCCGCTCCAGATTGCGCATAGAGTAGGACCTCGCGTTCTGCCACCACCAGGGATAGAAGCTCATCGGCTTCGTCCGTTCTGCCGAAAAAAAGCAGCGCGTCTTCACGCTTGAATGGACGCGGTCCGACAAAAGGCGTGTAATTATTTGGCACCCCTAGCCGCCTCCCACCGTTTGCGCAGTTCGGCAACGAATTCCTCGCACTTTCCCCAGAACATACCAATGTTCAAGCCCCCAAAATAGCGGTTCAAGTAATCCTGAGCCCTGGCTGCCTTTTCCGCATCGACGCCTTTCTTCCCAGGATCGAGTTGCACGGAAATGTGCCCACGCTGGACGCTCTTCGTTAGGTAACTGACCAGGCTGCGGAAGAGGACCCGGAAGTCCCAATCGGTGATCGCGTATCCAAGAAAAAGAAGCGTCGTGCCGGCAAGTGCCTCGCGAATACGAGCAGGAAGCAAGTCCTCGTCGCGCGAAATACTCACCATAAAATCAAGGTAGTCGTCTTCGGTAAGAACCAGCGATTCGGGAACGCCGCTGTGGCCGTGAAGGTGAAAAACCACGGGGTTGTTGACGTCCGGCTTGTAGTTGCGTTTATCGAAGGCACTGGGGGCACTGTCTTTGTTGGCCTCCAAGTAGTCGTTCCAACGGCAGAGCGCCTGTTGGGCGTCGCGCTTGCGGCTTCGCAATGCCTGCTCCATGAAGTCATCGTAATTCGTGGTCAGGTAAACGGGAAGCGGGAGGTCCGCCAAAAATGAATGTGGTTTTGTAGGGTTGTTAAAATCAGGAGCGCCGACTTCTTCAACACGTCTTTTGAACTCCTTGATGATCGCCTCTTTCGGCCACATCGGGTCCTGCGTCACGGCAATGTACTGCGCCACCCTAATAAGATCGTGTGAATCGTCCAGCGGATAGCCATATGTCTGCGCCCAAGTCTGCGCCACCACACCGCCGACGGGCAGCACATCCGCACAAGCTCCCGCCCCCAGGAATGGCGTACACTTTCCGTCGTTGATCCGGTCAATCAGCAGATCCCACTTTATTTCCGCCACTGCTTTGATTCTTGCAGACTACGTCCAGAGAAAGCAAGAGATTCGTTGCCACATCAGGTTGCCCATTCGAAAAAAGAAATTGCCGCAACGAACATGGCCAGAATCTTTCTGAGCTAACCGTGCAACCGCTTTTACGTGGATAATGGAGAACTAGAAATGACTCTTCCCGGTTCGATGCACAACGCGGAAATTTGATTCTCGGTGCACCCCACTAGTACAAATGATCTGAGCGCGGTCTCGCGGTGGTAAGTAAATCTTTCGTTTGTGGGAATTGATCGCAGTACAAACAGCAAGAGGCTACGAAATACGAGTGACTTTGAACTACCGTTCACGATAACATGGGATCGATTTCAGACTGTTTTTCGCGATTCCACGCTGGCGGCAGATATAGATCACGTGCTGAATTTACCAATAGCTTGTTGTTCTTATGACAGTGTCAGGCATCCGCTCGCCTCTTCAATTTCGCATCCTCCACATTAATCACATTGCGTTGCACGTCGTTCTTGCGGGACCTGCGAGCGGCAAACCTTTAATATTCCTCCACGGTTTTCCCGAGTTCTGGTTTGCCTGGCGCGGCCAAATTGATCACTTCGTCTCGTCCGGTTATCGGGTAATAATACCAGACCAACGTGGTTACAACTTAAGTGAGAAGCCTCCAGGCATTGCTAAGTATTCTATTGACCTGCTCGCTAGAGATGTCGTCGGTGTTTTGGATAGCGTATCGGGTTCGAAAGCATTCATTGTCGGGCACGACTGGGGAGCTGCTGTCACCTGGTACTTGGCTGCCCGATATTCGGATAGGGTTCACCGCACCGCGATGTTGAGCGTCCCCCATCCTCGTGTTTTCATAAAGAATCTCATCATGAATCCCGCGCAGCTGCGGAGGAGCTGGTACACGTTCTTTTTTCAGCTTCCCTGGCTACCCGAATGCATCGTGCGCAGGCGAGACTGGGCGCTGCTGGTTCGGGTGCTGCGCGATACCTCACCTCCTGGCGTCTTTTCTGATTCTGATCTCGAGCAGTATAAGAAGTCGTGGGCCCAGAAGGGCGCGCTGACAGCTATGTTTAACTGGTATCGAGCGGCCCTATTGCGTCCGCCGAAGATGCCATTGGATCCCGAAGCTTCGCGAGTAAAAGTGCCGGCGTTCGTGATTTGGGGAAAAAACGACCAGTTCGCATGTGAAACAATGGCGAGAGAAAGTCTTCAGTACTGTGATGATGGACACCTTGAAATGTTTGAGACTGCGAGCCATTGGGTCCAACACGAAGAGCCTGCCAAGCTTAATAACTTGCTATCCCAATTCTTTGCCTAACTAGTTCCAGTTTGATGGGTCTCTGGTTTTACATCATGCTTGGCTTCGGCAGAGCGGCACAAATTCAGGAAGGGAACGAAAATGTGGTTTGAGCTCATTCTTGCCGTCGCGTTCGTGATCTTGTACGTGGCCTTCTGGGGCTGGCATTCTCAAGGAGCAGGCAAGCTCACTGAAGCGGAGATCGATCAATACCTAGCGAGGCTCGCAAAGCTACCGCTGCCTGAGAACGAGGTTCAGGCATTCATTGCCCGTGTCCGCCCATGGGCCGAAGCCGACGATGGAAAACCAGTCTACATGTTTAATCTCATCCATTTCTTCCCGAAGCTGCAGACGTTTCCCGGCGCGCCCGAGTTCAAGGGAACGCCCGAACAAGCCAACGCACACTATGAAAAGAGCCTTATATGGCTGTGGTTGAGTCACGCATCTTATCCGACGTTCATCGGAGCTCCCCAAGCCAAGAACCTGATCACCATGCAACCGGAAAGAAAGTGGGGCAATATGACTGTCGTGCGTTATCCTAGCCGGCGCACGTTTTTGAAACTGATTTCCCACCCTACTTATGCGCCCCTAGCACCTTACAAGTTCATAGCCGCGGAGCTTGACTTGGTGCCGGTTTCGAGCGGCACAATCGTACCCGACCTTCGCTGGTTGGTAGCCGGCGCATTTACAATCGTTTTCCTGTTGGTCGGGTGGCTACGCACCGCCCTGTTGGGGTGACCAGCACGCTCGATTTCTCACGCGGCAGCGCGTTTGCGCGCGATCGCGTCCAGGATCCGCTTACGCAAACGAAGCGACTTCGGCGTCGCCTCCACGTATTCATCGAGCTCGATGTATTCGATGGCGCGCTCCAGCGTCATTCGGAGCGGCGCCTCAAGTTGTATTCCTTTCCCTTCGCCCTGGCTGCGCATGTTGGTAAGGTGCTTTTGCTTGCACGGGTTGACTGGCAAATCTTCCGGACGCGCGTTTTCGCCCACAATCATTCCTTCGTAAATGTCCTCCTGCGGACCAATAAAAAGGCGGCCACGCTCTTGAATGTTGTTTAATGAGTAAGCAGTACTGACCCCGGATTCCATCGATACCATTACGCCGCGTCCGCGTCCGCTTATCTCGCCTTTGAATGGCGCATATTCACGGAAAAGATGGCTCATCAATCCCTCACCGCGAGTTAAGTTCACCAAGTCAGTCTCGAATCCGATCAACCCGCGCGTCGGAATGATTGCTTCGATTGATACCCGCGAGGTATGGTGAGCCAGTCCCAGAACTTCGCCTTTGCGATTGGCAATCGATTGCAGGATTTGGCCGAGATTTTCATCGGGTAGATCGACATACAAATTTTCAAGCGGCTCGAGCAGATCGCCGCTCTCACTTCGGTTAAAAATCACTTCGGGCCGAGACACCATGAGTTCGTATCCTTCGCGTCGCATTTGCTCCACCAGGATAGCGATCTGCATTTCGCCGCGTGCTTTGATCTCGAATGCGCCAGCGGTTTCGGTGTCGTTTACTTGAAGTGAAACATTGCCACGCGTTTCACGAATCAGTCGTTCGCGAAGATGCCTTGCAGTCACGAATTTTCCGTCGCGCCCGGCAAACGGCGAATCGTTGACGAGAATTTGCATCCGAATTGTTGGCGGATCTATGTCGACGAACTGAAGCGGTACGCGCTCTTGGCTATCGGTCAGTGTTTCGCCAATGTAAACCTCCTCAAAGCCAGTGACTCCAACGATGTCGCCGGCGGTCGCCTGCTTTACCTGAACCTGCTCTAATCCTTCGTAAGTGAAGAGCGCTGTGACAGTAGCCCTTTCGGCGCAGCCGTTACGGTGAATGCAGACGATCGAGTCGCCTAGGGCAACGCGCCCGCTCACGATTCGTCCAAGCGCAATCCGGCCAAGATAATCGCTGTAATCCAGGTTGGACACGAGCATTTGGAAAAATGGCTCGCTCGAGATCTTTGGCGGAGGCACATCTTGCACTATCGCCTGGAAAAGCGGGGCCATATCCGTGTTGTGTTCGTGCAGCTCGCGAACGGCAAACCCGTTCTTCGCGCTCGTGTAGACGATTGGAAAATCGAGCTGCTCATCGGTTGCTTTTAGCTCGACAAAAAGGTCAAAGACCATATCGACTACTCGATGAGGGCGCGCATTTTCTCTGTCGATCTTGTTAATGACAACGATCGGTTTGAGTCTGTTTTCCAACGCCTTGCGCAAGACGAAACGTGTCTGCGCCTGCGGACCGTCGTGAGCGTCGACGACTAGCAACACGCCGTCCGCCATTTTCATAATCCGCTCAACTTCTCCGCCGAAGTCGGCGTGGCCGGGTGTATCGACGATGTTGATCCGATAACCATTCCAATGAATCGCCGCGTTTTTCGCGCGGATCGTGATTCCTTTTTCACGCTCGAGATCCATCGAATCCATTACGCGCTCTTCGATCTGCTGGTTGGAACGAAACGTTCCCGATTGGCGCAGTAATTGGTCCACCAGAGTGGTCTTACCGTGATCGACGTGCGCAATAATTGCGATGTTACGGATTTTTTTCATTGAAGAGGCGTTCTCGCGAGCGAGCGAGCCGCGAACAGTACGAAATAGAACATCCAAGTCAAACGTCATCCGTGTGAACGCAGTTTTCAGCCGCTCACGTCCGAACTACGCGGGAGCGCATTTGATCTCGTGTGAGCACGCTGACACTCGCGATTCTCGCAATTCCTTCTTACGGCTCTTTGCTGCCTCTCATGCGATGTACACCTGTACTGGGTTAGCGCAGCCATTGGAAACGTGGAGAACACCGGCTCCGTCACGCAAAAACCTATCGAAATTTATGTCTCCGCCCCTTGGAGCAAGCGGGGTGAATCGACCGTACCTATGAGGCAAGACCAAACGATGGGTATTTCTGAAAAGTCTGATAAAGAAGGTGATTGACGCGTGCCGCTCGCGCGTATGGGCATCACCGGGCGAATACAAGCTGGATATTCGGCTTCATCGATTGCGAGGACGACAGGGCATGAATCTGCTGTCAACATTACGCGACCGGATTGAACGCACAGATGCTCTTGTGACGGACCTCGCCGGTCCTAACCCAAATGTATTGATAGAAGTCGGAATGGCTGTCGCGATGTATAAGGGAGAATCAGGCGCTCTAATTATTCTGAAACCAAAAAACGAACCGTGGCCCAGCAATCTTCAGGGAATAGTCTATTGCAACTATGACAAATCGCTCCGGAGTGGCTTAGAAGACCAAGCTGGATTTCGTGCTGCGCTGCGGACAGGCGTTCTAAGGGTAGCAAAGGACAGGCAGATGCTCAGTTCCCAGGCAGACGAGATTTGAGATCATCCACGCGACCTGGGTGACGCTTATGATTTAACCCACGATCTGGAACTCCAGCACTCACGGCCTAACGACTAAAACTGTTCTTGTTACCTGAATTCAAGTCTCCCCAATTCTCGGCGCAGAACAAGGTGCGTCTTCTGCGGTCGGATTTGGCGATACCTAACAAACGTGACTGATCATCGTTCTCAAAAACTGGTGGCCACTGCCTCGCTCTTTAGCTCACGCACGTGGAAAATCTTGCCAAGATGTGCGCGCGAAATTACAAGTCGTCATTTTCGCAAGCAGATAGTTGCCTAGAGGACAGATTATGGATCGCACCGCCACTCGTTTCGTCTTAACCGTAACAGTCGCGCTTTTGGCGGCGGCGAACGTTGTTGCGCAGCAAGCGCCGTCCGCCGCCGGTCCTGATTTACAGCCCAACGCGGGTGGACTCCGGTCTGGCAACACAAACGACGGTAGAGTTAGCGCGGAGCGAACGAATGGTGACCGAAAAATCGGCCAGAGGACCTGTCGGCAGTGCAGCGATTGCTGCAGAGCAGCACGCACGGTGCAGTGCTGCCCGACGCCGAAGGCTACACCACTACGTCAGTGCAATGATTCGTTAGGCCGCAGGCTTCGTCGAAGAACATCTCGAACGACACGGGATCGCTAGCCGTTCATTGTGCCGGCTCTTCACATTGAACACGGTCCAAACCAATCGAAATTTGTTGCCATTGACTCCAATTTCGTTTAGTACCGTCGAAGTTTTTGAAGATTGTTCTGGGGGGAACAGCCGCCTCTCATACCTGCTCGGGTGTGGGGGGCGGTACTTTTTTACCTGGAAATCCGGTGAGACGTGGCGAACCTCAGGCTGACAAATACAACCGCACCGCGGGATCAAACCACGCCATGGGTCTGCAGGGAATCGGCCTTATATGAATCTGTCAGGAGATTTGCCGGGTCCCGTTGGCTTAACACGTCCGCTCGCCTGCTGGTTACGAGTTTGGCCGAAAACCATGAAACCGCCTTTGGCATCCTTCCTCGGTTTCAAGTCCTGAATTTTGATTTTTGTTTTGGTTTCTTTTCTCTGTGCCATTTTGTTTTCCTTGGTTTCGTCTACTGTCGCAGTTTTTAACGATTGTCTGAAGGGAACAGCCGCCGTCTGAAGGGAACAGCCGCCTCATTACCCGCTCGGGTATGGGGGGCAGTCATTTTTTAATCGAGAAATTCTGGAAAAACAGACCGCGCCAGGGGATGGAACCGAGGCATGGGTCTTCAAGTTAAGGGTGGCCACCGCCGCCGCCCTGGCGGGTGCCACCGCCCCCCCCGCCTTGGCTGGTGGCGCCCTTGGGATCTTTTCGCTGTGCCATTTTATTTTCTCCTATTTGTTTATTTTGGGTTGTTTGGGTTTTGTGTCATGTCAGTGACACCGAGGAGCACTTGATGGCCTCGCTTCACATCTCATTTTGCAATCGAGGGGACTGGTGGGGGAACAGCCGCGCTTCGCGTTAGGAAGACCGCACTTGGGATTCGAACCTTGATGCGGCTCTCCGTGCTAGAATCCCGGCCGATTTAGATTCGGGCTGTGGCCTTGAGTGTTGTGGCGTTGAACGCTGTGACTCTGCTGGTGTGTCTGGGTGCTGACGTCAACGATTACGCCACCCTTGGCGTCTTTTTTCGGTTTCAGATCCCGGACTCTAATCTTTGTTTTGCTTTCTTTTCTCTGTGCCATTTTATTTTTTCTATCCTATTTGTTTGGGTTGTTTGTCGTTGTGTTGTGTTCGGTGACACCGAAGGGCACTTGATGCCCGCCCTTAACGTCCTTTTCGGGAATCAAGTCGTCGAGATGAATCAATTTATCTCTTGTGCGCTTGCGCCTTCTATTTCCTGATTCTGCGGAGGGCGCACTCTTTTTGTTCTTCGGTGTATTCACCTTGCGTCTCTGATGTTATCAGCATCCGTGCCAAGTGTCCGAGGGCACAGCGAAAAACAGAGATCGCCGCTACGTTTAGCCTTTAACCAGAGGTCTTTATGGAGAGAATTATTTCTCTAATCGTCAAATCGCTCCTCGCGGCGAAGCAAGATTCCAACGTCAATATTACGCCGCGTGGCCTCAGATTTAGACCAGCGGTGCTTTATTTTTGGGCATATCCCGCAGATAGCGGAAGAGAGTAGAACGAGAAATCCCGAGCAATCGCGCTGCGCGTCGTTGGTTCTGATTGGCTCGATCATAAACGAATCGAACATGCCTTTGCATCGCGTGTTCGAGTGAGAGGTCAGTACCAATGTCAGCTTCCTGATGATTACCCGCGAAGAGGGACTCTCGTTCATCAGTTCCCGTTGGCGCCCGATCGGGCTTGAGATCGGAGGGGAAAACCACATGCTCTGGTAGAATCACAGAACCATCGCAAAAGAGAGCCATGGTGCGAACCGTGTGGCTCAGCTCGCGCAGATTCCCGGGCCACTCGTGACGAAGCAGCTTCTCCATCGCTTCAGGATGAATGGCCTTGATGCGCTTGCCTTCTTTAGCCGCGGCGGCTTGCAATTCCGTCGCAATCAAGGCCGGCAACTCTTCAAGTCGTTCTCGGAGCGGAGGAATAAGCAGGGTAAGACCGTTGAGTCGCTGATACAGGTCTTCTCGAAGTTTTCCCAGCCGCACACGTTCTCGCAAAGAACAGTTAGACGCGCAGATGATTCGCGCGTTGGAAGTGAGCATCCGTTCGGAGCCGAGGCGCTCAAATTCACCGTACTCCAGAACGCGCAGGATTTTTACCTGTGCGAGTGGACTCATTTCCGAGATTTCATCCAAAAAAAGCGTGCCTTCATTGGCGAGTTCAAACTTTCCTTTCACGGTTTGTTGTGCGCCAGTGAATGCTCCACGTTCGTGACCAAATAACTGACTCTCGAGCAACGTGTCGCTAATCGCGGAGGCATTAAATGCGATGAAAGAGCGATTTACTCGCGCCGATGAATTATGGATCGCCTGGGCAAGCAAGGTTTTGCCGGTGCCAGTCTCACCGAGCAGCACAACTGGGACGTCGGACCTCGCGGCGAGCGCGGCCAACTGGAGACAACGCGCCATGGCGTCGTTGCTCGTAGTTAGGTTTTCTAGCCTTAACCTGGACGGCCGTGCCTGCATCGGTGATTATTGCTTTAGGCTCTCACGTAATCGCCGAATCGGTTCGAATGCATATTCAATCAGCGTCCGGCTACCGACAATGATATGCGCGTCGCCCTTCATTCCAACGCGCAGAGGCAGACCTTGTCCTGCTCGGGAAAAGATTTCATAGCTATCGAGTGATCCTAGTGCAACGAAACGAGATCCTTCAGTGGTGGTAACAGCCGATGGGCTGATCAAGTCGACCTTTCCAGTTATGGTACCGTAACGTTGGTAAGGAAAGGCTTCAAAAAAGTAGCGGACGCGCTGAGCCACAGCGAGCCTGGGGAGACCGGCTTCATTTAACATCATACGAGCGCGTGGCTTCGAACCTTTCGGCGCCAACTGGCAAAGCACTTGTCCCTGTTGAACAAAACTGCCTGTG
>Ga0306920_100007980_pt1 | contig 14011 bp, 10 predicted proteins | sample flu12Cox44000170_FD_204666 | JGI IMG/M metagenome (GOLD analysis project Ga0306920, IMG submission 204666) | Lab enrichment of tropical soil microbial communities from Luquillo Experimental Forest, Puerto Rico - flux4day.12C.oxic.44.000.170 (v2)... | ecosystem: Environmental > Terrestrial >...
GTCATCTCGGTGACGTCGGCGATCTGGCCGAGGTGGCGCTCGAGCGGGCTTGCGACGGTCTGGGCGACGTCCTCGGGGCTGGCGCCTGGCAGCGTCGCCTGAACCGAAATGGTGGGGAAATCCACCTGCGGGAGCGGGGAGACCGGCAGCTTGAAAAACGCCACCGCGCCCGCCGCCGCAAGCCCAAAGGTCAGCAATGTGGTCGCCACCGGCCGTCGAATGAAGGGTGTTGACGGCTCCATGGCTCAATGCGTCTCGCTCATTTCGCCGACGCTGCCGCCGCGCCCCGAGAAGCGCAGGGCCAGCCGGTCGAACCAGAGATAGATCACCGGCGTCGTGAACAGGGTGAGCAGCTGACTGAGCAGCAGACCACCGACGATGGAGATGCCGAGCGGATGGCGCAGCTCCGAGCCGGCGCCGGTGCCGATCATCAAAGGCAGGGCGCCGAGAACGGCGGCCATGGTGGTCATGACGATCGGCCGGAATCGCAGCAGGCAGGCCTGATAGATCGCCTCGCGCGGCGCCTTGCCCTCGTTGCGCTCGGCGTCGAGTGCGAAGTCGATCATCATGATTGCGTTCTTCTTGACGATGCCGATCAACAGAATGATGCCGATGATGGCGACGATGGTCAGGTCGTCGCCGGCCATCATCAGCGCCAGCAGCGCGCCGATGCCGGCAGACGGCAGCGTCGACAGGATGGTGACGGGATGGATGAAGCTCTCGTAGAGCACGCCCAGCACGATGTAGACGGTGACGATCGCCGCCAGGATCAGGAACAGCTGGTTGGAGAGTGAGGACTGGAACGCCAGCGCCGCGCCCTGGAAGCTCGTGATCACCCCGAGCGGCTGGCCGATGTCGATCTGGGCCTGCTTGATCGCGGCCACCGCTTCGCCGAGCGAAGCATTGGGTGCCAGGTTGAACGAGACAGTTGCCGACGGGAATTGCCCGAGATGGGAGACCTGCAGCGGCGCGGTCTCCTCGCGCATCTTGGCCATCACCGCAAGTGGGACCGGAGTCGAGCCGACCGAGGAGGGCAGGTAGATATCCTTGAGCGATTGCAGCGAGTTTTGCAGCGCCGGATCGGCCTCAAGGATGACGCGGTACTGGTTGGAGTTGGTGAAGATGGTCGAGACGATGCGCTGGCCGTAGGAGTCATAGAGCGCATTGTCGATGGTCGCGGGCGTGATACCGAAGCGCGCCGCCTGGTCGCGGTCGATCTCCACGAACACGGACAGCCCTTGCGCCGAGATGTCGGTTGCCACCTCGCCGAACTGCGGCAGCGTCCGCAGCCTGTCGACCAGTCTTGGCGTCCACACGTTGAGCTCGTTGGGGTCGGCGTCCTGCAGGATGAACTGATATTGCGTTCGGCTGACGGTGCCTTCGATGGTCAGGTCCTGCACCGGCTGCATGTAGAGAGCGATGCCGGTGAGCGGCGCGACCGCGGTCTTGATCCGCTGCATGATGGTGGAAACATCGGCCTTGCGCTGATCATGCGGCTTCAGGTTGATCAGGATGCGGCCCGAGTTCAGCGTCGTATTGGTGCCGTCGACACCGATGAACGATGAGAGGCTCTCGACGTCGGGGTCCTTGAGGATCACGCTCGCCAGCTGCTGCTGGCGCTCGGCCATCGCGGCATAGGAGACCGATTGCGGCGCCTCGGAAATGGCCTGGATAACGCCGGTGTCCTGCAACGGGAAGAAGCCCTTGGGGATGATGATGTAGAGCCAGGCGGTGAGGCCGAAGGTGGCCAGCGCGATCAGGAGCACAAAGGTCTGGCGGTCGAGCACCCAGCTCAGCATGTGGCCGTAGATCTCGATGACGCGGTCGAAACCGACGCGGCTGAGGCGCTGCAACGTATTCTCATGGACCTCGGTCCCGGCCTTCAAGAGCTTGGCGCAGGCCATTGGCACCAGGGTCAGCGACACCACTGCCGAGATCAGGATGGTCACCGCCAGCGTGATCGCGAACTCGCGGAACAGGCGGCCGACGACGTCGCCCATGAACAACAACGGGATCAGCACGGCGATCAGCGATACCGTCAGCGAGATGATCGTAAATCCGATCTGCTCGGAGCCGCGCAGCGCGGCTTGCAGCGGCGTTTCGCCCTCTTCAATGTAGCGCGAGATGTTTTCGATCACGACAATGGCGTCGTCGACAACGAAGCCGGTCGCGATCGTGAGCGCCATCAGGGACAGGTTGTTCAGACTGAAGCCGGCCAGATACATCACGCCGAGCGTGCCGACCAGCGACAGCGGCACGGACAGGCTCGGAATCAGCGTGGCGCGTCCGCTGCGCAGGAACAGGAAGATCACGGCCACGACCAGGAGGACCGCGAGCGACAATTCGAATTCCACGTCCTGCACCGAGGCGCGGATGGTGATGGTCCGGTCGGTCAGGATGTTGAGATCGATTGCGGCGGGCAGCGTCGCCTGCAATTGCGGCAGCAGCGCCTTGATCCCCTCGACCACGGAAATGACGTTGGCGCCGGGTTGGCGCTGGATGTTGACGATGATCGCTGGCGTCTCATTCATCCAGGCGCCGAGCTTGTCGTTCTGGGCGCCGTCAACCACGCTGCCGACGTCGGAGAGGCGCACGGGTGAGCCGTTCTTGTAGGCGACGATCAGCGAGCTGTAGTCGCTGGCATTCCTGATCTGGTCGTTGGCGTTGATGGTGTAGGAGCGCATCGACCCGTCGAAATTGCCCTTCGGCGTGTTGGTGTTGGCATTGCCGAGCGTGGTGCGCAGGTCGTCGATGTTGAGGCCGTAGGCGGCGAGCTTGCGAATATCGGCCTGGATCCGCACAGCGGGCCGCTGGCCGCCGGAGATGCTGACGAGGCCGACGCCGGGCAGCTGAGAAATCTTCTGCGCCAGGCGGGTGTCGACAAAATCCTCGACCTCGGTGAGCTTCATGGTCTTGGAGGTCAGGCCCAGCGTCAGGATCGGGGCGTCAGCCGGGTTCACCTTGGCGTAGATCGGTGGCGCCGGCAGGTCGGATGGTAACAGATTGCCCGCAGCGTTGATGGCGGCCTGCACCTCCTGCTCGGCGACATCGAGCGAGATGCTCAAGCCGAATTGAAGGGTGATGACGGATGCACCGGCAGAACTCACCGAGCTCATCTGGTTCAGGTTCGGCATCTGGCCGAACTGCACCTCCAGCGGCGCGGTGACGGAGGAGGTCATCACGTCGGGGCTGGCGCCGGGATAGAAGGTCTGGACCTGGATGGTCGGATAGTCGACCTCGGGCAGCGCCGCGACAGGAAGGAAGCGGAAGGCGAGCATGCCCGAGAGCATGATCGCGATCATCAGCAAGGTTGTTGCCACCGGCCGTAGAATAAACGGCTGCGACGGATTCATTGCTTTTGCTCGCCGTCCGAACGCCGCTTCTTGCCGCCACCATTCTTGTCGGCGCTGCCATTTTGATCCTGGGCCTTGTCCTGTCCGCCGTCTTGTCCCTTGGTCGCGTCGGCAGGCGGTTTGCCGGCGCCCGCCTCCTGCCGCAGATTGATCTTGGCGCCGTCGCGCAGCTTGTCGGCGCCGTCGATGACGACGCGGTCACCGGGGTTGAGCCCGGAGAGGATTTCGACACGGTCGCCATCGGTGACGCCGAGCTTGACCGGGCGGACCGAGACGGTGCTGTCGGCATTGACGAGATAGACAAAGGTGCCGGGAACGCCGCGCTGGATGCCGGCGGTCGACATCGTCGTCACATCCTTGTGCGTATCGAGCAGCAGGCGGACATTGACGAATTGGTTCGGGAACAGCGTCTTGGTCTCGTTGGGAAAGATCGCGCGCAGCTTGATCGTGCCGGTGGTGGGATCGATCTGGCTGTCAAAGGTCTGCAGCGTGCCGTCGGCGATCTTGTTGGCACCGCCGCGGTCGAGCGCAGTCGTTGGCAGTTTGGCTCCGCTCTGCAGACGTTTTGCGATGGCCTGCAAATTGTCCTCGGGCACTGTGAACAGCACGCTGATCGGCTGGAGCTGCGTGATCACGACAATGCCGTTGGTATCGCCCGGCGTGACGTAGTTGCCCTGGTCGACCTGGCGGATGCCGACGCGACCATCGAGCGGAGACAGGATGCGGCAATAATTGAGGTTCACCTCGGCCGCCTTGACCGCGGCGCGATCAAGTTCGACCGTTCCCTGGTCCTGGGCGACGAGGGCGATCTGGGTATCGAGCTGCTGGTGCGGCACCGCGTTCTGCGCGGCAAGTCCCTGGTAGCGGGTCAGGTCGACTTGCGCGCCCTTGAGCAACGCCTCGTCGCGCGCGAGCGCGCCGCGGGATTGCGCCAGCGCGGCTTCATAGGGGCGCGGATCGATTTCCGCGATCAGATCGCCCTTCTTGACCTCGTCGCCTTCCTGAAAGTCGACCTTCATCAAGTAGCCGCTGATCTGGCTGCGAACGGTAACGGTTGCAAGCGAGGTGACCGTGCCCAGCGCATTCAGAGTGATTCCGATGTCGCCCTTGCCGATGGTCTCGGCAACAATCGACATCGGCGGCGCGTTGCGGCCACCACCGCCCCGGCCTGCCTGTTGCGGCTGTGGCGCCTCGCCGTGCCTGGTCCACCAGACCAGGCCGCCGACCGCCAACAGGATCAGGATCCAGGTCAGATAGAAACGCCAGCGGCGCGGCGGCGGCTTCACCGTCCGCGACGGGGCGATCGAGGGAGAATCAGGTTTGAGGGGTTGATCCATGAAGGGTCTGTTGAGCGCGTGGTGAGCCGCTGGGAGTCCAAGTTTACCGTTTCCTGGGACGGTTTGTAACATTCGCCGCCGCTAACGACAGCAATTTGACCGGTTCTGGAACCCCTTGTCGCCTTAACATTCGGAAAGACTTGGCCGGTGGCCGCAAAGACCTTCCCGCGCCGAATGAACGGCTAATGAACGGCGCCATTCCAACGCAAAAACGCCGCCCGGAATTGGGCGGCGTTTGATTCGTTGTGCAGAGGTTGGTTGGGGTTCATCCTACCCGAAAATTGCGAAATTTCAATTTCGATCGCTCCGGATCGCCTACGGCGCCGGGATCGACAACAGGCTGGAGATGCTGCGGCCGCGGATATCGTAGACGCGGGCGAACACGACCTCGTCGCGCTTGATCTCGACCATGACCGGCGCGCTCAGGCCTTTGCAGTAGAACTCGCCCAGCGTCATGGCGAAGTCGGCGGCGTGGCTGTCCCAGCCGATGGTGAAGTCGGGGCCAAGCGCGACCTGCGCCGGACGCTGCGGACCGCAAACGGCGACCTTCCATTTGCGCCCGCGCGGCGGAGCTTCGTGCTTCTCGGCAAGCTGTTCGCGCAGGGCGTCGGAGGCCTGCTTGAAAGCGAGTCCCCAGTAATCCAGCATGAAACGGTCATCGGCGCCGCGCACGGTGCCGGCGATATGATTGAAGTGGGTGTATTGATAGGGATGTAGCCGGATCATCTCGCCGAGCGGCAACAGCAGGCCGAAGATGAAAACAGCGAGCGCCGCCGGCTGCCAGCTGCGGCGGTTCTCCTTCAGCCAGTTCAAGCCCCAGGCAAAGGCAAGGCCCGCGAGCACGGTCATCGGCGGGATCACGAAGATGAAATGGCGGATGCCGTTGTAGAGCGCCGGGCGCTTGACCATCGCAACGACGATCGGCAGCGTGGCTGCAAGCATCAGCATCAACAGGATCGTCTTGCGTCGCCCGGTCACGTCGCTGCGCGGCAACACCACGACCGCGCCGATCACACCGGCGATCGACAGCGCCAGCAGCACCTCGGGGAGCTGCAGGGCAAACAGCGTCGGCAGATACGACCAAGGCATGTCGGGCACGGAGACCAGCGCGCCGTCGAACATTTCCTTCCAGGGCTTTTCGAAGAAATGCGAGAAATAGGTCAGCGCGTGGAGCGGATTGCCGAACTGGATGATCGACCACGGCCAGATCAGCCCCATGATGAGATAGCCGAGCGCAAGCCCCGGCAGCAGCATGTAGAGCACGTGGACGAAGCGGCGCAGCGCCTCGCGCGTTCCTTGCGTACGGCTCTGCTCGATGAGGAGCGGCACGAAGCCGATCAGCGCGTAGAGCAGCGCCAGCCCGCCGAGGACGCGCGAGCCGATGGAGAGGCCTGCACCTAAGCCGACGATCAGAATCGTCCGCGGCGAGGGCGAGGGATATTCTTCCGCAAGACGCACAAGACCCATCATCAGGATCACCATCGCCACCGCGAACGGCGCATCCTTCGGGTTCATGAACATGTGCCCGTAATAGATCGGGCAGAGCGCGAGCAGCAGCAGCGCGGCAAGTCCCGCAATCGGGCCGCCGACTCTGCGACCAAGCCGCCAGGTCACGGCAAGCCCGATCACGCCGACGATGGCGCCGAGCAGGCGGCGGGTCTCGAACAGCTCGAGCGGGATGACTTTGTGCAGGAGAGCGGCCACCATGTCGAAGCCGCCGCCATACATGTAGAGATTGGCAAACGACAGCGCCGCGGTGTCCTTGAAGCCGGAGCCGTACATGCGCAGCAAGAGGTCGGCATATTCGGCGTGGGTATAGTCATCCCAGCCGAGCCCATAATCGCGAAAGGTGATAGCTGCGATCAGCGAAACGGCCGCCAGCACCAGAATGGCGAGGTCGTCGCAAGTCCGTTCGGCCGAGCGCAGCGTAGGCGTGTCGGTGACGGAAGTCGTGATGGATGACATGGCTATTGGTAACCCGGAGTCCCTATTGGCCCTGCTGGCGCTCTTGGGCCTCGTCCCCGGCATCCATATAGCGCAGTTCCATATCTAAGTAATTGGCAATTGTGGCGCAAATTCCCTTACTGCAACGCAACATAGCACAGTTTGACCAAATTCCAGTCACGCCCGGAGGGGCTTCTGGCGCGCGAGCGAGCAATAAGCTGCGGATTGTATTCCCGTTTGCGGCCGACGCGACAATTGGCTGTTGGCGATGCACACAATATGACGGTATCGTGGCAAAAGCATTTTGCGCGGAAATAGCGTGCGCGCATGGGATCTTCAATCCGACGTTCGACTGATCTAAGCAGCAGCGAAGACCGGAACCGAAGAAGACCCCGACAACACTATGAATCCAGTCAAGGATTTGGCCAATAGCTCTGTCGGCGGACCAGAGCGGGAATGCCGGGAGTTTCTAACACCGCCACTCAGGGGATGAGTTCGATGATGATCGTCTTGATGGTCGTGGGGATCGGCACATTGCTGGCCGGTCTTTTGACGATCGCCTATGGGATCTGGATTGAACTCAGCTATGGCAACAGCCTCGTTGTCGCCGGCACGGTCGCGGCCTGCTCCGGGTTGGTCCTTCTCGGGCTCTGCGCAGTGGTGACCGAACTCAAGATCATCGCGCACCGGCTGGCGGATCCGCGCAGCGGCGCGGATGCTCGCATGCGGGTCGGCTTGTCCCAAATCACCCCGGCGCAACCGGCTGCCGGTGATGCCGATGACCCTTACTCACAGGTTCAAACAGCGTTGGAGGACGCAGCTCACGTCGCACCCCAGGCTGCGCCGCTAGCGTCGCCGCAGCCCGGGCATGAAGCCGCCGCCGTGCGCGGCCAGCCGGAAGCAGCACCGGAGCCTGCACCCGCACCGCCGCCGAAACCGCGGCGGAATCTGCTGTTCTCGTCCCATCCTCGCAAAGACCGAGAACGGACCGCCGTGCGCGTCGATCCGCCGGTCGGCTCCGATCCCCAACCTGCGCCGCCGCTGCCCGGCGCTGCCGAGCCGCCGTCGCCACCGACCTTCGACGATGCCTGGCCCAAACCCGAACGATCCCCTGAACGCGCACCCGAGCGTGCTTCCGAACGTCCACGTGCCGCCGAAGCGCTAGCGCAACGTCGCGGCGCGCGCGGTTCGACCTATGCCGCCGCGACCAACGGCTCAGCCGTGCCCGAGCGCCAGCCACCGTCCGCGCGGGCCGAGGAACCGCCGGCGGTGACGGTGCTCAAATCCGGTGTGGTCGACGGCATGGCCTACTCGCTTTACTCCGACGGCTCGATCGAGGCGCAAATGCCGGAGGGCATGATGCGGTTTGCCTCGATCGACGAGCTGCGCACCCATCTCGACAATCGCTAGTCGAGCGGCTTTACTTTCCAACGTCATTGCTCAAGAATAATGTCCAAGTAAATTTGCCACACGGTGAATATTCGAGCGTATTGATTCGGCGCGGATACTGTCCATTTCCAAAAAATGGATTGTTGGCCACGAGAGGGGCCAAAATCCGGGCCATGATGGCGTTTCGAAGGGCTTGATTTCATGACGGATGGCACGGCCAAGAGCTACATCGACCTCACAGCCAACATCGTGTCGGCCTATCTTTCCAACAATCCGACGCCTGCTTCCGAAATCCCAAACCTGATCAGCCAGGTTCACTCCGCGCTGCTCAGGGTCTCGAGCGGCCGCACCGAAACCCCGGCGGAGCCGGCAAAGCCCGCGGTGTCGGTGAAGAAGTCGATCAATCCCGACTATCTGGTGTGTCTGGAGGACGGCAAGCGCTTCAAATCGCTCAAACGCCATCTGCGCACACAGTACAACATGACCCCGGAACAATACCGCGACAAATGGAACCTGCCGGCGGACTATCCGATGGTCGCACCGAACTACGCGGTGGCGCGTTCGCAGCTCGCCAAGAAGATGGGCCTGGGTCAGCAGCGCCCGAAGCGGAAATAGCGCCCCATAGCGTTCTCAAGCGAAGTGGCAACCGGTTCGCGTCAAGAAAACGCGTCAAGACAAAGAAAGTCTACGACGCGGCCGCAAGCGCCTCGCGGGCATCGTTTCGGATGCGCTCGATCATGGATCGCAAGCCATTGGAACGCTGCGGCGTCAGGTGCTCGCGAAATCCAAATTCGTCGAAGATGGCGGTCGCGTCAGCCGCCAGGATCTCGGGCGGCGTGCGGCCCGAATAGAGCGTGAGCAGGATCGCGATCAGCCCGCGGACGATATGGGCGTCGCTGTCGCCGAGATAGTTCAGCACCGGCTCCTGGCCGTCCTTGCGATCGATCCGCTTCGACAGCCAGACCTGGCTGACACAGCCCTGTACCTTGTTGGCGGCGGAATGCTCGGCCTCCGGCATGGCTTTAAGCGTGCGGCCGAGTTCGATGACGTACCGGTAACGGTCGTCCCAGTCGTCCAGCAGCGAAAAATTGTCCCTGATCTCGTCGATGCTCATGATCGCCTTAGGCTCGGTCCTACACCGCTATATAGGACGGGCGCCGGCCAAAAGCGATATGTTTGGGAACCGCAAAACGGCGAGGTTATCGCGCTCCGCGCCACTCCAAAGCGAGGTCGTTCTGGGTCAGCGTATCGTGCGGCACGCGCTCCGCGAGCACGGGATCGGTTTCCTCCTTGCCGATGATCGAACCGGTATGATCGGGCGCCTTCTTCGCCGCATCGGGTTTCTTGTCGCCTTCGACGGGCTTCTTCTCGCCGTCAGCTTTCTTGTCGCCTTCGGCGGCTTTGTCAGTGATGGTCTGATAGATCTTGCGCGCGCCGTCCTGGGCCCGCGCGCCGATCACGGTTGCGGCCTGGCCGCCAACTTCGCAGGCTGCGGGCTGGCGCTTGCAGAACTGGCCCATGTCGGAGACGGCGGCGGTTGCAGCCTGCACGGCTTCCGACACGCTGATCTGCGGCAGCTTTTCCGATTCGGGCGTTTTGTCCCTTGGCAACAGCACGAGCACCAGCCCGAGCCAGAAGACCAAACGCAGCAGAAAGAACATCTCGCGACCCCGGTCGTCCCAATCGTTTCCGTTGCGGTTGATCACGCAATCGGCGCTTGACTAACGTCCCTCGATAAACCGCAAGTAATTGCATTGAGTTTAATTTGCGGGCGATTTGCGAAAAAAGCAGGCTGAATCGATTCGCCGTAAACTTTGCATTGAGGCCGAACTGCGGCGCGCGCCGCCATCCACCATTTCGAAACCATGAGCAAATTTCGAAAGGAAACCTGCGATTCACCATCAGCGGCGAATGCGCGCCAGGACCGACGCGAAAAGCCCAGTGATACACGGCGTTTTCCACCGATCCTGCCCGCCTTAGCGTTCGCTTAATGTCACTCTGACACGGTGGGACAACGACGAGGGGGCGTTCCGGCGGGTCCGATCGACGGGCGTACCGAGGCGCGAGTGCCGTGATTGTGTTGAGTATCATCCGCGATTGTCTCGATGCGCTATTGCATCCGTCGGCGCGCTACGACGCGTTGACGCGCGCACGGCATCGCGCCTTCATCGCGCCAAGGCTGCTCGGCAGCCTGGCGGCGTTTGCGGCCTTTCCGATCTACCTCGTGATGCGTGGCGCGCCCGGCGCGCTGGAAGTTTTGTCGTTTGCCTGGCTGACCGCCCCAATCCTGTTGTCCTGGTTCCTGTCGCGGACCGCCCGCTACGAGGAAGCGCATGTGCTGTCGTCGCTGGCGCTTGCGGGCCTGGTCATGGCGGTTGCGATAACCACTGGCGGCATCGAATCCTTTGCCGTGGTCTGGCTGGTCGTGGTTCCCCTGGAAGCTGCGCTCTCGGCCTCGCGGCGCGTGGTCGCATTTGCCGCGACGCTTGCGCTGTCCTGTGCGGCGCTTCTGATCCTGCTCGGACATTTCGGCGTCTTGCCGGCCTCCGAGATCAAGCCCGCACTCCGTGGCGTGTGTATGGCTTTCGCCGTGGCGTCGGCGATGCTTTATGCCGCGGGCCTGGCTTTCGGCGCCGAATCGCTGGCGCAGACCACCGTCTCGCTGCTGTCACTCGAGGAGGATCGCTATCGCCTGCTCGCGCGCAACATGAGCGACGTGATCTCGCGTCACCGCCGCAACGGCGCGGTGCAATTCATTTCGCCCGCCGCCGAAGCCATGCTGAGGACGCCGATCGCGCAGCTCCACGGGCACGGTCTGTTCGACCGCGTCCATGTCGCCGATCGTCCGGCCTATCTCACCGCACTGTCTGACGCCGCGCGCGGCGGCGACGAGCGCAGCGTCGAGTTCCGCCTGCGACGGGACATTGCGCTGGGCACAGGCGGTCAGGTTGATTTCATCTGGGTCGAGATGCGCTGCCGCCCGCTCGAAGACGCGGACCCGATCGCATCAGAGGCCGAGGTCGTCGCCGTGATGCGCGACGTCACCGATCGCAAGGTCCAGGAGCAGGCGCTCGATCTGGCGCGCAGCGCGGCGGAAGCCGCGGACGCGGCCAAGACGCGCTTCCTCGCCACCATGAGCCACGAATTGCGCACGCCGCTGAATGCCATCATCGGCTTCTCCGAACTCATCGTTGAGGCAGACGCGCTGATGCTGGATGCCGCGCGCCGCAAGGAATATGCGCAGCTTATCAACGATTCCGGCCAGCACCTGCTGTCGGTCGTCAACGGCATCCTTGACATGTCGAAGATGGAATCCGGCAATTTCGAGATTTCACCCGAGCCGTTCGCGCCGCGCGCGGCGCTGGTCAATTGCTGCAACCTGCTTGCGCTCAAGGCGCGCGAAGGCGGCGTCGACCTCGCCGTCAATGCACCCTCCGAGCTTCCCGTGATCACCGGTGACCCGCGCGCATTCAAACAGGTCGTGATCAACCTTGTCTCCAACGCCATCAAGTTCACGGAGCGCGGCGGCAAGGTGACCGCGTTCGCCGAAGCCGACGGCTCGCGCTTCGTGCTGCGGGTGACTGACACCGGAGTCGGCATCGCTGCCGACGATCTGAAGCGGATCGGCGATCCCTTCTTTCAGGCAGGCAAGACCTATCAGCGACGCCACGAAGGCACCGGTCTTGGACTGTCGATCGTGAAGAGTCTGGTGACCTTGCATGCGGGCGAGCTTTCCGTGCAAAGCAAGGTCGGTGAGGGGACCACCGTTACAGTGGTGTTGCCGCTCAAGTTTTCGAAGCCGGAGGCTGCGCGGCCGCCGAGCAAGATCACAATGCTGACACCGATTGGGCGACCGGGCGTACAGGATCAAACGGTTCAGGTGAAGAAAAGTGCCTAGAAAAGCCACCGACGATGACCAGACGCCGCGGCGCCGCCGCAGCGCCGCCGCGGCCGCGATCGAAGCCGATAGCGAGCGCTCACTTGCGCTGCGCATGCTCCTGCACAGTCCGAAGGACACGGTCGCGACCCTGATCGCCTTTGTCGCGGCAAGCGCCATCATCACCAACGCGGTGTTTTTGCAGGCCGGTCCTCATCCGGCGCCGATGTTCGGCTCAGCCGCCGCACCCACCACCACCTTGACCGTCACCAATCCATTGCCGCGCCCACGCCCGACTGAGGCTGACACCACATCCTCCGAGCCGAGGCTCGCCGAGTCGCGAGTTGCCGAACCCAGGCTGATCGAACCTCGGGCGAACGATCCGCTGGCCAATCTGGTCAAGTCGACAACGGCTGCGCCTTTGTCATCGTCGCCGCTCGCGCCGCCGCCATCGCCCGCGAACGTGCGGCCGCCGGCGCCGGTCCCTCCTGTTCAGGTCACGGGCTCGCGCCGCGTGGCGGCCGTGCAGCGCGTGCTCACCGAATATGGCTACGGCCAATTGAAGGCGACCGGCACCATCGGCGCTGATACCCAGGCCGCGATCCAGAAATTCGAACGCGAGCGCAAGATGCCGGTGACGGGGCAGATGTCCGATCGGCTGGTGCATGAACTCGCTGTTGTGACCGGCCACTCCGTCGACTAGGACGTCGTTGTCGGCTCTGGCACTCGCTGGCGCGCTGGCCTATGTGTGTCCCATGCGATTGAAGACCAATATTTGGGTCGCGGCCTATCTGCGGCGCTGCCAGACCGCGGGCGTGTTCGCGGCAGTGCGCCGACGCGGCGCGGAGGAGGCGGGCGCCGTGTTCGTCAAGGTCGCCACCCTTGACGGCAATGCGATGCTCTATGTGCCCGCGCCGCAAACGGTCTATGACGACAGTCGGCCGGTCGACCGCTATTTTATGCCGATCGCCGCCGAACCTGTGCCGGAGCAAAAGGTGGAAGAACGGCTGGCCAAGGAAATCCGCTTCGACCCGGATGCCTGGATCGTCGAAACTGAAGACAAGGCCGGGCGGCAGTTTCTCGATCTCGCGCGTTCGTAGACAAGCGATCACCGTCGCGACGATTGCGTTCCCGTGCGTGCAGGCGTCGCCGTCCCTGGCTGCGCCAATGGCCTCGTTTGCGCGGGCGCGCTGCGTGCGCGGCCGCGCTCGTCGTCATAGAGCGTCGGGCGATATTTGGCCCGCGTCGCAGCAAGGGTCGCGCCGCGCCAGGCGGCGAGCATGACCAGTGCCGCGCGCTCGCTCAGCCGATCGTACAGCCGCGACAACCGATAGACCGAATGCACCGACGTGCCGATGTCGGACTTGAGGAACAACAGCACGCGCTGGAACACGGGGCTCGGCATGTTCAATGCCTTGGCCGCGCAGGCGAGCGGTTCGCCGCTGGCATCGTCGACAATATGCGTGGCGACGCGCGAGGGGAGGATCAAGCTCTCACCGAGCTCGAGGATGAAATTTTCGACATCGCTGTTGAACGCGGCCATCTCCAGGATTTCGACGGCGCGTGCGGCACGCGCCTCGGGGATTCGCGGTGAAGCCTTGAGCGGCGTTTCCGCGAGACTGTGCAGGATCGCCACGCGCTCGCTTGAGCTGGCACGGAAGAACAAGTCGTAGATCTCTGCGGCGTCCCTGGGCTGCATCGACAGGTTCGACGCCAGCCGCTTTTCGGCTTCGCTCGGCGGTTTTGCAGGTTGCGCAGGGGGTGGCGGGGTGGGGATCTCGGCCGCAAGCGGCACTGCTTTGTCTGGTAGCGCGGGTCTGAGACCGAGTTTGGCCAGGACCTCGGCCGGCGCAGCCGGATAGATCGCAAGCCGCGCCCGCACCGCGGCGCGGGTTGTGTCATCGACCTCCTCGATCAGCCGTGAGGTCAGTTCGACGAACTGTCGCTCTTCGTCGGAGGAGTGCGCGCTTGCCTGCACGTAGAGATCGGTCAGCACGCGCAGCAAAGTGGGCCTGATGTCGACGCCCTCGCGCCGAGAGAGCGTCATCAACCCGTCGAAGCCCGGGAACAGCGGAGGTGTGGTCATGTCAGGGGTACGCGACTCGTCGAAT
>Ga0306920_100007981_pt1 | contig 14006 bp, 10 predicted proteins | sample flu12Cox44000170_FD_204666 | JGI IMG/M metagenome (GOLD analysis project Ga0306920, IMG submission 204666) | Lab enrichment of tropical soil microbial communities from Luquillo Experimental Forest, Puerto Rico - flux4day.12C.oxic.44.000.170 (v2)... | ecosystem: Environmental > Terrestrial >...
CAAAAGTTATCGACTCATGGTCAACAAACGAACTCTGTTGGCTAAGAGTTGTAAACGTCTGTAAGGTGGCAGCTACCATTGCAGCATCCTGTCTTGTCGGGCCGGATGCGGTGATCATCGTGACATAGGCGCTTGGGGAGAAATCGAGGTGTTCTAGACCGATTTGCGTTACACCTCCGGTTGGCCTCCAGAAGCTAATAGATGCCGATTTTTCGCCATTTTGAACGCTAACACCGTCCGAACCCTGCATCATGAGGTTTTGAGGGGCCTCGGCCGGGGCACTCGGCGACGCGGAAACAACTGTGACTAAAAACGCTCCTACTATCTGTCCAATTTTGCCAGCCATTCGCCTCTTAATCCCTATTCCGAGATGCCGTTTATATTATTGCAACAATTTTCAAAGTTTGCGATTTCTTCCGATATCTATTGTCACTCTGCGTAATCCAGGCCGATGACCCTTTGTGAGGCCAGCGGAACGTGCGCGCCGCCCAGTATAGTCACTCCGGCGAATGGTGGTACCGGGTCTTAGTGTCGCACCTTCTCACGAAGCGTGGTCAGCGTTCGGCTTCCTGTTCTTCAATCATATATTGCAAGCATATATTGCAAGTCACGGTGCTGCTCACTCGCCCTTCGATCCAGGCGGCTTTTCCCAGGCCAAGAGGTTGCGAACCGTCGGACGGGTTTTCAGCAGCAATTTGCGCCGCTCGGCGTTGCTGAGTAGCGCGCGCTCTCACTACAACCCCTCACAGCGCCGCGCCATTCCGGCTAGAAAGTTAAGCGGATCCCGGCGGTAAAGCTGTTATAGGTGGTATGATTAATCCCCAGGATCGAATCGTAATTGATGTAGGCCGAGCTGGTGCCAGAAAGCGGCAATGTGACGCCGACTCCGAGATCGACATAATTCCTTGAGGTTGGGGTGCCCGGTAGTATGAAGCTCGAAAGCAGCGAGGGATCATTGCTATATGCAACCGATACGGCGGTGTTGCCGGGATTATATTGGTGCGCCCAATGGACCCGAGCGATTGGATAGAGAGGACCGAACGACGTGTTAACGATGTATTGAGCGTCAGCGCCGAGGAAGGATAGAGCCGTGTTGACAGAGGAACTGCCGTATTGCAGGTCGGCGCCCAGAGCACCCTCCTCGGTAAACGCGTTGACGCGCGTATGCTGGTAAAGAAAGCGGGCGATCGGCGTTAAAATGAGTGGGCCGAACGGCAAATCATAGCCGCTCGCGAGCGTCACCCCCGCGACCCGGCTGCCGAAACTCCCGGTCGCAACTCGGTCGATCGCTATATTGGTGACGCCGGCGTCGGAACCGTTTGTTCCGAAGTCGATATTGCGCCAGGAATCGTTGCCGCCGCCGCCGATCAAGCCAATCGCGTTGACATACCACGCGTCAGTCAGGGAATAAGTAGCATAGAGATTCCCTTGCAATAGATTGCCGTTTAAGGATTGACCGGCCGGGCTCACCGCGCTGGTATCGAAATTGGTGCTCGAATGGCTATATCCGAACGCTAGGCCCGCAACCAGCTGCGGCATAAAGCGATAGTCCGCGCCCGCGACGAAGCCGCCGTTGTTGAACGAATAGCCGTTCTCGGTCGTCGTGAGATCTCTGCTGCCGAACTGGCCGAACCCGGTGACGAACACCCCGAATGGCCCGATTGAATAGGCAAATGGCGGAGCTTGGTTTTGCGCGATAAGGCCTTGGCCACCCGGTTCCAACGGGCTCAGTGCCGCAACTTGCACTGTCTGCGGCGATTCGGTGCCTGCCACTACCGTGCCGGTCGTCCAGTTGCGCATCTCGTTCAATCTCTTCTCGATCGCGCCGGTTTGCCTGCTGGTTTGAGTGGTTTGCACCACCGAGGCCTGGCTCGTTGGAACGAGCAGCTCGGCGCCGCCGTTCAATTGCTGCAACGCCCCGTTGAGTTGGCTCGCATTAAGACCAAATGAGGTTTGGGGGAGCGGTAGCGGGTTGGGTTGGCCTTGCACTTGCAAGGCATTAAAGGTCATAACTTGGCATATTTGTGCGAGGTCTATTTGGCCGGACGTGGGAGGATCTTTCGGCATGGCGATGTTAGTGATGGTCGGGCAGACATTGTTAATGGACCCCGACATCGCACGTTGCGCACCGTTTTGTCCGGGTAGCGTGATCAATCCTGTCGGCCCCAGCCCAGGCATCATTTGCGATGCGACAACAGAATAAGCCTGTGGTGAAATCTGAGCGCGGCTGATCGGAACAACGATTGCCGAGGCGGCAACCCCGAGCACGACGGCTAAAACCTGCCGCCGAGCGCGAGATAAAATTGTGATTCCCGCCATTATTTCCCCCTTGGCTGGGCGATGCGCGGAGGCACCACCGTGGCCGCTTTCTGAAGGCATCCCCCCTCCACCAGGTTCATCTTCCGTAGGCGCCGGATGCCTCGTGTTGGTGAATCCTAACTCCATCGGCGTGGGTTGCACCGATTTAATCGCAACCGGTGATATCAGCGATCGGGAATTTATGCTACCGATGTGTAGGTGTGTGAAACAATTCACGCTTACCTACCCCAAAAGGTGATAGTTTTACCATATGTGAGGGTATTCGCTCGGGGCTCTGATAGTTAAGAGCACCCGCAGACGAGTCCCGCCGTCGAGGGGGTTCTTATGCCGAAACTCTGGCTTTTTTTAGAAAAGCGAAAGTTCGCTCGAGCTGACGGCGTTACTCGTACCGATCGTGAATTCGATCGTTGGGGGTCTCTAGGCGGTTTTACGTATGTGTTCCCGCTGGTCAAGCCAGAAGAGGTTGCTCAACAGGCTATAGTAACCCGCAGCCCACTGCTAGAGACGTCACGACGCTGATAAGATGTCTTGGTCCGTCATCGCTCTTTTCAGTCTTGTTCTCGTCTTGCCATTTGTTGCGAGCGAATGCCCGGCGCAAGACGTGAGAGCGGAAGGAGGCGTTGCGGTCGGCCGGGATGTTGTCAATAGCCAAATTATCATCGGCATTCCGTCCGAACAATTAACCGGCATTATCGAAGCGAGCAGACGCGACCTCAAGGATCTTACCGAACATCAGAAGGATGAAATCGAAACTCTTAAAAAAGATCTCGGGATCAATGAAGATGCGCTGAAGGCATTTTTTCTTATCCTTGGAGAAAGGAAAGTGCCCAGCGAGAAGCTTGCGTCAAAACTCCTCCAGATAGCTGAAAACTACAAGAGCCTGCTAACTCAGACGGCGCCGGCCCCGAATGACGGGCCGGAGATCGCCAAGACCAAAGCAGCGGCAGGGGAAGCTTTGAGGGCCGGTCGGCTTGATCGTGCCGACGAACTCCTGCAGCGAGCTCAGGAGCTGCAGGACGCCGCCCTTTCATCGGCAGAACTGGAGCGGGCAAGCACCTCGGCCCAGCGGGGTGAGCTGGCAATGGCCCGGTTGCGCTACCGCGACGCGGCGCGGCAGTTTGCCGACGCAGCACACTATGTGCCGGAGACGCAGCCCGACATTCGAGTGGGCTATCTCGATCGAGAGGCCGCTGCGCTTTTTCAAGAAGGCGAAGAACATGGCGATCACTCCGCTCTCATCGCGGCACTAGAAAAATATGAAATTTTGCTTGCTCTTCGGCCGCGCGAGCGGGTGCCGCTGGACTGGGCGATGACCCAGATGAACCGCGGCAACGCGTTGGAAACGCTTGGAGAACGGGAGAACGGGACGGCGCATCTGGAACAGGCGGTGGCCGCGTATAGCGCCGCGCTCAAGGAGCGGACACGCGATCGCGTGCCGATCGACTGGGCGATGACGCAAATGGACTTGGGCGCGGCTCTCGAGCGGCTTGGAGAGCGGGAGGCTGGGACGGCGCGGCTGGAGCAGTCGGTCGCAGCCTACCGCGCGGCGCTCGAGGAACGGACCCGCGATCGAGTCCCACTTGACTGGGCGATGACGCAAATGAACCTTGGCGCCGCGCTTCAGACGCTCGGTGCGCGAGAGGGCGGCGTCGCACGGCTCGAGGAGGCCGTCGTTGGTTACCATGAGGCGCTCAAGGAATACACCCGCGATCGGGTGCCCTTGCAATGGGCGATGACCCAGATGAACCTGGGTAACGCGCTGAAGACGCTGGCAGAACGGGATGGTAGCACGGCACGGTTGGAGGAGGCCGTGGTAGCCTACCGTGGGGCGCTTGAGAAATGCACGCGCGATCGAGTGCCCCTGCAATGGGCACAGACCGAGAGCAACCTCGGCACGGTCCTGCGGGCGTTGGGAGCACGGGAGGCCGGCACCGCACGGCTCGAGGAAGCAGTCGGGGCCTACAACGCGGCACTTCAGGAGTCCACCCGCGAGCGGGCGCCCCTGCAATGGGCGATGACCGAAAGCAATCTTGCTACCGCGCTCAAGGTTCTGGGAGAGCGGGAGGCCGGGACGGCGCGGCTCGAGGAAGCGATTGCGGTCTACCACGCGGTGCTCGAGGAATGGACGCGCGATCGGGTGCCGCTGCAGTGGGCGATGACCCAGATGAACCTGGGCAACGTCCTGGCGACGCTTGGGGTTCGGGAGGACGGGACCGGGCGTCTGGAGGAGGCGGTCGCAGCCTACCGCGTGGCGCTGGAGGAGCGGACGCGCGATCGGGTGCCGCTCGATTGGGCGATGACGCAGATGAACCTCGGCACCGCACTCGAGCTACTTGGGGAACGGGAGAGCGGGACGGGGCGTCTGGAGGAAGCGGTCACAGCCTACCGTGCTACGCTCGAGGAATGGACGCGCGATCGGGTGCCGCTCGACTGGGCGCGCACACAGAACAACCTTGGCACCGCGCTGGCGACGCTCGGGGAACGGGAGACCGGGACGAGGCGTCTCGAGGAGGCGGTCACAGCCTACCGTGCTACGCTCGAGGAATGGACGCGCGATCGGGTGCCGCTCGACTGGGCGCGCACGCAGAACAACCTTGGCACCGCGTTGGCGACGCTCGGCGAGCGGGAGAGCGGGACAAGGCGTCTCGAGGAAGCGGTCGCCGCATGGGAGGCGTGCTTGACCGTTGTAGCAACAACTTGGCCGCGAGAGCGGGTGCAGGAGGTGCGCTCACGTATCGATCAGGCGCAAGCAGAGACGGCGCGACGAGTGGAGAACTAGGCCGTTGGAGTTCATTTCGTTCAGCCTCGGTTGCACGATCTGTTGGACCGATATGCGGTCCTCCGCCATGTAACGAGACGCGAGGCGGTGCCGCAACTGCTCAAGGATGTCGCTGAAGGTCGTCCCCTCATCCCCCAGATACCGGTCAATGACTGCGGGCTCATGCCGAGCTGCCGCGCCACGACCGCTGCCCGCGACTCGCGGCGATCGACGGCATGCCGAAGATATCTCCGCTTGCCGGCGGTGCGGACGGCCACCCTGCAGGTCGCATTGGTCACTCGATGGGAGCCCGGCGCGCAGCTTACGCGCGACAGCCGGTCCGAAACGCACCCAGCAGAGCGCCTTGCAGCCTCGGCAGTCGGGCAATATCAAATTGTGGCCGTGAATGTCGTCGGGTTGGCGCTACGCAGCGACAAGAAGCTGGTCGACGAGGCCACCAAGGGCGCCCAAATTCATTCCTAACGGGAGGACACGGCAAAGTACCGCGCAAAATCATAGCCTCATAATCAAATAGGCAATCTGACACCAGTTCCTGTCTCCCCATAGGACGTTGCGCGATGAGCCGTGAAGCATCAGGTCCGAGCCATCCGAAAGGTAAGATCGCCTCATCCTCAACCGAGGCGGCCGAAACGGGACAGCGATCCGACTTGAGCTTTAACATGGCGCACAATCAACCGGGGCGCATCTTCATCGTCGAAGACGATCCCATCATGAAACAAATGGTCGGCGACTATCTCGAGCAGCACAATATGCGGGTTGTCTCCGCATCGGGGCGGCATGAGATGGTGCAACATTTCGCCGCCGGCGAGCCGGATCTGATCATCCTCGATCTACGGCTCGGCCAGGAGGAGGGGTTCGACCTCTTGCGGGAAATCAGGTCGCGCTCCGATGTCCCGGTTATCATCACCACCGGTGATAGACGCGATGAGATCGATCGGGTCGTGGGGCTGGAGCTCGGCGCCGACGATTATCTCACCAAGCCATTCAGCCTTCGTGAACTTCTGGCGCGGATCAGGGCGGTGCTGCGACGGCAGGAAGCCGGACGCGCAGCGCCGCAGCGGGATCCGGAGCGGGGTCGGTGCAAATTCGGTGGCTGGCAGCTCGATCGGCGCACCAGGCGCCTGACCGATCCCGACGGAACCCCAGTCGCGCTGACGAAGGGCGAATATGCTCTGCTGATCGCTTTCCTCGACGCACCCGAGCGGCCGCTCGGCCGCGAACACCTCCTGCAGGCCACGCGCGTGCATGAGGATGTATTCGATCGGAGCATCGATGTGCAGATTTTGCGATTGCGGCGCAGGCTGGAGACCGATCCGAGCGCGCCGAGCATCATTCGAACCGAACGCGGCGTTGGGTATGTGTTTGCGCTTCCCGTCGAGCCGCTCTGATGCACCGCGTTACAATTATAACCTTTTTGCCCAACGCCGAAACAATCCGGTAACACGGTCAGCGGATACCCGGCTTTTGACGAATGCTCTTAGCACACTGACCGGTTCGTCTTTGCGGCGCTGCCGCGTAGCGTTCTTAGCACCGCTACTCCTCATCACGGTAACCGTTAAAGCAACACCCGAGTCTCAAATCACCGGCCTACCGGCCGCTGCCGACGAAGAGCCGATAACACCGGTGCCGCCCCCGCCTGCCGCTGACCCCATGAAGCTGGCCCTTGGGGAACGCCTCTTCGCGGATCCCAGACTCTCGCGTGACGGGTCGCGTACCTGCTTGACCTGTCACGACACGCGTACCAATGGCGCCGATGGGAATCGGCGCGATAAGGCTCTCGACGGATCAGAGCTTCCGCTCAATACCAGCACCGTCTTCAACGCGGCGCTTAGCTTTCGTCTCGGTTGGGAGGGGAATTTCCGAACTCTTGAGGAGCAAGCCGCGGCTTCGCTGGAAAGTTCGAGCAGAATGGGGACAAGCGTCGAGGAAGTCGTTGGGAGGCTGAGTGCTGATCCTGAGACGCGGCGCCAATTCAGCGAGGCCTACTCGCACGGGCCTGACCGTGCCAGCCTCTTGGATGCGATAGGCACCTATGAGCGCTCGCTACTGACACCCGGCAGCCGCTTCGACCGTTGGCTCGGCGGCGATGCCGCGGCGCTCTCCGCCGAGGAGCAGGGCGGCTACCAGCTGTTCAAGTCGCTCGGCTGCGTTTCCTGTCACCAGGGTGTCAACATCGGGGGCAACCTGTTTGAGCGGCACGGCATCTTCCATCCGCTCGCCTCGCCGAAACCCGAGATCCTGCGCGTGCCGAGCCTTCGCAATGTGGCCACGACGCCGCCCTACTTCCACGACGGTAGCGCGGCAACTCTCCATGAGGCCGTGCGCGAGATGGCTACCGCTCAGCTTGACCAGACACTGTCGGACCAACAAATCAAAGCGATCTTGGCCTTTCTCCAAACCCTGACCGGGACCTATCGCGGCGTTCCCGTGGTCGCCGCGTCGCCATGAGGGTGATGCCAGCCGCAGCGGCTGTGCCGCTAGTGCTCGGGCTGCTCACCTGGCTGTCGTTCCGCGCAATAAATACTGATGAGGAACGGTTTGATCGTGCCCTCGGGGCTCTCGACCGTTTTGCCCTAGTAGAAAGCGCATTGCAGCGGGATGTCCTCAGCGCGCGCGCTGGCATGTTGCGCAACTATGATCCGCTGGTGCGGGAAGTAAACGCTTTGAATGAATTGCTCGCTCGATTGCGCGATGCTGTGTCGGCGGATGCGAAAGACGCGGCAGCGGTCGATCGGCTCGCAGCGTCGCTCCAACGGCAACAGGAGCTGACCGAACAATTCAAGAGCGACAATGCTTTGTTGCAGAACTCCCTCTCTCATTTCCGCCTGTTCAGCACGCGGCTTTCCGAAGCAAATAGAAGTAGGCCGCTGGCTCCGGCGGTGAGTGCGCTCGTCGCCGCCATGCTGCAGTTGACGCTCGACACGTCTCCGGCGGCGGCGCGCGAGGTCGCGGATCGATTGAATGAGCTCTCTCCTCAGCCGTTTCCTCCCGACGACGCTGGCTCGGTCCAGGCGCTGTTGGCGCATGGACGACTGCTTCACGACCTTCTTCCGACAACTGACGCGGTGCTGAAAGCATTGATCGAGAAGCCGAGCAAGCGGCAGCAGGAAGCCGTCCGCACGTTGGTCCTAGCGCGCCAAGTCGTCTCTCGGACAACGGCACGACAATTCCGCCTTCTGCTGTACGTGACCTCACTGCTTCTGCTCGGGCTTCTCGTCCACCTCGGGCTGCAGGTTCGGACGCGAGCCCTTGCACTACAGCTACGCGCACGGTTCGAGCATGCGATCGCGGGAATCTCAACGCGTTTAATCGACGCCCAGCCGCGAGAGATCGGCGCCCATATTGATTGGGCACTCGCCGAACTGGCAAAGCTTGTCGGCGCAGACCGCGCTTATCTCGTGGTGTCAGGCGAGCTGAGCCAGGGGCATATGTGGTGCCGGGACGGAATAACATTTCCGTCCGGCTGGCCGGATCGGGTGGCGGCGTTGGTAGCCAAGCTCCGCCCGAGTCCGGAGGGCATCATCCATATCCGGAGTGTGGACGAACTGCCTGGCGGCGCAGAAAAAGACGCCCTTGTAGGCGCCGGCCTGCGCGGCTGGGTATGCGTCTGGAACATGGGAAAAGGCGGCGTCAGCGCTGCCCTTGGCTTCGACGCTCTAAGGCTTGGCATCTTCACGCGATCGGCCGAACTCGGTTTGCTGCGCATGGCTCTGGACGCCGTCGCCAACGCTGTAGCGCGCGAATTTCTCGAGCAGGAACGGGCCCGCCTCGAGGCAAACCTGCAGCAAGCTCGCCGGATGGAGACGGTCGGTGCTCTCGCCAGCGGTATCGCACACAACTTTAACAATATCATTGGGGCGATCCTCGGCTACACGGAAATGGCGGAAGGGCAGCTTCCCGCCGACAGCCGGCCGGCCCGCAACCTCAACGAGATCCGCCGTGCCGGAGAGCGGGCGCGTGACCTGGTCGAGCAAATCCTAACTTTCGGTCGGCGCAATGATGTGCAGCGCAGCCCGGTGCGCTTGAAGGGGTTGATCGCCGAAAGTAGATCGCTGCTTCAAGCCTCACTGCCGTCGCGGATCGAACTGATCGTCCACGATGTCCCGGAAACCGCCGTGATCTCTGCCCAGCCTGGACAGTTGCAGCAGGTAGTTCTCAACCTTTGCAACAACGCGGCGCAGGCGATGGATCAGCGGGGGTGCATCGAGGTCGGAACCGAGGTGCATGAGATCGCCCGGGCGCGGGCGCTCACTCTTGGCGACCTCGTGCCGGGGCGTTATGTGCGCATGGCAGTGAGCGACACTGGGCGCGGCATGGATGAAGAGACCCTAAAGCGCATTTTCGAGCCGTTCTTCACCACACGCTTGGCGGGCAGTGGCTTGGGGCTCGCGACCGTTCGTGAGATCGTACGCGAGCATGGCGGTGCAATAAACGTTTCGAGCGCACCCGGTGTGGGTAGCTGTTTCGAGGTTTGGTTGCCTTGCATCGCGGTACCACCTGTCGCTCCGGACGGGAATGCGCGCAATTTCACGCTTGGGCGTGGCGAGACGGTGCTGGTGGTCGACAGCGCCGGCGAGCGGCTGCTCGCCGGTGAGGAAATGCTTGCTGCACTCGGTTACGAGCCCGTAGGGTTCACCCGGGCGAGCGATGCGCTGGCGGCGTGCCGAGCGGGACCCAAACGGTTCGACGCGCTGGTGGTGGGCCATCTCGCCCCGGCCAATTCGGCGCTCGATTTGGCTGCCGCTCTGCACAAGAGCTCGCCAGACGTGCCCCTCCTGCTGGCGACTGTATCGGCCGACGAGATCGAGGCGGATGCGCTGGTGGCAGCCGGGATCTCCGAAGTTGTGCACCGTCCCCTGATCTCTGCCGAAATCGCCTCGGTTTTGGCTCGCTGGCTGCAGTTCGCGAAAGTCCGGTCGGCGTGTTACGATCGTAACGCATTTCTGGATTACTGAAATCACCGTGTAGCCCAGGCTGTCCATCCTCTTCATCACGAGAATCGAAGGGGGTTGACATGATGTGGAGATTCTCTCGGCCTGCCCTAAGCTTGGGGGCAAGGTTGTCCGCGGGGCGCTGGAACGGTGTGTCTTTGCGGCGATCGGCATTAGTTTCGCCACGTCCATCGGCGCGCTCGGCATCGCAAGGTGGCGACCCGTCGCTCCGAATTCGCCGCCATCCTGAGGACCAACGGTGTCGACGGCCTGATCGCCGCGTTGAACCCGAAGGCAGACAGACTGACCAAGACGATGATCAAAGCCTTTTAGCCTTGGCTGGCTAAGGGCGTATCGATCCAAGCCATGTCGAGCTCGAAAGGAACGGAGAATAAAGATGGTAAAAATTAGTAGGCTGGCAGCGGCGGCCTTTCTAGCTGGCGCTGTATCGGTCTCGCCAGTTTCTGCTGCTGAGACTCTTCAGAATCACCCTGCCATCGATCAGAACAGTGTTGTTGTTCAAGATAGCGAAAAGTCGGCATCAATTACCTTGGCGCGAGCGACCGGAGGTATAACGCAAATCGCTATAGCGCGCGCCGATTTTTTTGTGAAAGACTATGTAACATTGGTAACCGCATCTGGTCCGACCATAGAAGATGCTGCAATGGCAGTAGCTATCTTACAGACTTTTACAAATCTTGATCAACAGGGTTTGTTCGCGGGCACCGACTCAATCACGCTTGCCTACAATCAAACAAAGCCGAGTTACGTTATTTCAGAGCTAGAGCGGGCGAAACTCATTTCCCCTTTAGAGGCACAGGCCGCCAGAACCGCTTTTGACACCCTGCAGTAGCGCAAGAACCCAAGCTAGTGACACGGATCTAACATTTGATGCCCTTCTACAGATGGAAATTCCGCGGAAACTCTCAGATCCGACGGGTACCATCTGTTTGAATTTGACCACCTAGCGCCCCGTACACCCGGGTTCGTGCATTCGACGATGGTGCCATTCATTTTCTTCGGCGTTGCCAGAGAGACCCCGATGCGTGACGATTTGCTGCCCGAACGGCTTGGCCATGGTCAAGACAACAACGAGAGAACCAAACACCGCAGCTCGGACGCACCAAGATTATTTTTCGGGTGACTGTGCACTGGGATTAATCGTGATCTGCGAATTCTTTACATCTCCTCCCACCGCGATCCCGCCGGTCGCCGTAACCGACTGGCTGGTGGTGCCCTGTTTCTTCGGCGGGAGCATGAGATTCAATAACCTCTCTTGAACCGGTTGCAGACAGGCCCGCGCCTTGTCTGCCTGATTTGCCGCGACCTGGCTGAGGGCGCTGTCGATGCTATTCACCATGCCCTCGGCACTCGACGTATTAATCTTGAACTCGCCCTTAGGGGTCCCCCTGGCATCGAGGGAACGCAGTGACAGATCGGTCCCGTCGCCGCCAGCGTTCAGCGCTTCGCTGCGGCCGCCTCCTAAGCATAAGCGGACCATCATATCGGCGATCTTGTCTATCTCGGCGGTGTCATCGCCCTTCTGTAGGGCCTCGGTTGCGGAGTTCTTCGCCGCGGCAGAGGGCGCCACAGGCGTCGCCATCGGCGGGCTGGTCGCTTGGCGAGGAGCGAGCACCCAGGCCACAACCACCACGAACAGGACAGCCACGACCACAGATACCACGGCGGCTGGCCGGCGGAAGGACGCGCGAAGCCCTTGCGACCGTTCTTTTTTCTCCTGCTCGCGGTTATCTTGTTCGGAAATACGCCCTGGCATTTTTGTGGCCGGAAGCTCAAGGATTGTGGCGGGGGCGGGGTTGGGCTCGGTTTGTCCGGATTCACTTGGGGGGTTGGCGGGCGCCGTACGCAGTAACGCCTTGATAGATATCGCGAGCCCTTGGAGATGGTTTTCGAGAGGCGGGGTAAAAGCATCGAGCCAGTGGACCCCGGCCATGAAATAGGCCAGCGATCTCGTCGGCTCGGCCTGATCGATACGCACTGGTACAATCGTCACACCCTTGCTGACCGCATGCTCGACTTCGCGCCTAATCTGCCGTGACTCGTTCGCATTCGATGAAAACATCAGTACCATAACCGCGCTGTGGTCGATGGCGTCGACGATAGCCGCCCCCCATTCGGAACCGTGCGAAATGTTCCGCGGGGCTATCCAGCATCGGATACCGGCAGTTTCCAATGCGCCGCAGGCCGCGTCCGCTATCAATTTATCCACGCGAATAACTGATGAACGCGTCGTGGGCCAAGGAGCTTCACCTCCAATAGGACAAGCTGAACGGCCGCGCTTTCGCAGCTTATCACTTACATCACGATCCGCTCGGCCTGCATCGAAGCTAACCGCATCGTGCCGGCGGTGATAGTAAATTCGTCCGCAAGAGAACTCGGTTTCCAAATCAATATATTATAGGTTAGCCGTCCCCGCCGTTCTCTCGCAAGTTGCAATTCTGCACAGGTTAAATGAAATCTTCCCGTTAACGCTTGAGTATTCGATACGTCCGGGGCTGCCACCTCGTATGATTACTTCGCCACCCCGACACGATACCCTGATATCCGCTTCCCACCAACTGAGCCGATCCCGACGGGGATTGAGGACGGCAGGCCTGGGGCACAACTAGCCGGTTTGTCTACAGGCGCAATGACGAATGCAAAGAAGGCGAGTGTCGGTCCGAACCGCGCCGAGCTCGTCGCTCATACCTGAAGATCTTGTGGCGTAGTAGGAATCACAGCGGTCGGTTCCTTTTGGGTTACTGCAAACCGCATTTATCTGTTGACAAATTGCTATATAATATGCCATTATAGCAATCACGGGTTTCAGTCCAGCGGCCCTGGTGTTTCGCTGATCACGCCTCGGCGCGTCCGAAGCTCTTTGTTTCCGGTGCACCAATAGGGCCGCAACTCTAGGATTTCTGCGGAGGAGAAGTTAATATCTCCTGGTAATATCTTGCGAAAACAGCAACAACAACGAGAGCGCCCATTCGAGAAGGGTCGCTCCGGCAACCCTGCCAGCCGCCACGCGGGTGTCGCAACCGATCAACCCTGGCCGCCCAGCTGCTGCAGGGCGAGGCTGAGGCCTTGACCCGCAAGGCCGTCAAACTCGCGCTGGGCGGGCACACGATCGCGTTGCGGCTCTGTCTCGATCGCCTGATTGCGCCGCATCGCGAACGGCTGGTGCCGCTCGCTCTCCCGCCGATGCGCAAGCCCGCCGATCTCCCGCCCGCGATGGAGGCGATCTCCGCGGCAGTCGCGTGTGGGGTGCTCGCTCCGGCCGAGGCAGCTGAATTGGCAAAGGTGGTTGACACTTTTGCCAACGCAATCGAGATGCGCGATTTCGATAGCCGGCTGCGGGCATTGGAGGATGAGACCGCGGGAGAGTCTTGATTGACCGGTGCGCCGGGCTGCGGAACGCCGAGGATATGCTAGACTTTGCCCGGTAGAGCGAGGAGTGTTCGACGGATGGAGAGGCCCGGCGTCGCCGTGCTGGTGCCGCGCGTGAGCGGCCGCGGGGCCTCGCTATCAATCCGTCTCAGCGCGGTGATCGTGACGGCGACGGTCGACGAGCCGCGCGTTCTGACGGTGCGCATCGGCCAAGACCCGATCGAGGCATTGCCCTCCGGCCCGTTGGAGGTCGAGCATCGCACCCTCGAGGTCGGTCTGCGCGCCTGGGTCGAACGACAGACCGCCCAAAAACTCGGCTATGTCGAACAGCTCTACACCTTCGGCGATCGCGACCGGGTCGAAGACGCGCTAGCGGGCCGGGCGCTGACGGTGGCCTATCTGGCGCTGGTGCGCGAAGCCCGCCCGGGTGGTGCCGGCGGGGCGGCGTGGCAGAACTGGTACCGCTATTTTCCGTGGGAAGACTGGCGCGCTGGCCAGCCGCCGACCTTGCCAAACCTCGAAGCGCGTCTTGCCGCCTGGGCGAGGCAAGCCGCGAGCGAGGCGGAGCGGCGGCTGCGCGCCGAAAG
>Ga0306920_100007982_pt1 | contig 14005 bp, 14 predicted proteins | sample flu12Cox44000170_FD_204666 | JGI IMG/M metagenome (GOLD analysis project Ga0306920, IMG submission 204666) | Lab enrichment of tropical soil microbial communities from Luquillo Experimental Forest, Puerto Rico - flux4day.12C.oxic.44.000.170 (v2)... | ecosystem: Environmental > Terrestrial >...
CCGACGAGCAGCCGCAGCAGGCGCTGCTCGTTATCGCCACCTTCGGCGAACTCATCCTCGCCCTCGTCTTCTTCCTCCCCGGCCTCGCCCCGCTCGCGCAGCAGATGCGCGAGCAGCATGCGCCGGGCGCGCCGGCGGCGCAGGATGCGGCTGCCGATCAGCAGACGCATCAGGCGCTGCTCGTTATCGCCACCTTCGGCGAACTCATCCTCGCCCTCGTCTTCTTCCTCCCCGGCCTCGCCCCGCTCGCGCAGCAGATGCGCGAGCAGCATGCGGCGCACGCGTCGGCGGCGCAGGATGCGGCTGCCGATCAGCAAACGCACGAGCCGGCGTTCCTTATCGGAATCTTCTTCGCCGGAAGCCTCCTCACCCTCGTCTTCTTCTTCCTCTGCCTCGCCGCGCTCACGCAGCAGGTGTGCGAGCAGGAGGTTCCGCAGGCGGCGCCGACGCAGCAGCCGGCTGCCGATGAGCAGGCGGACGATACGTCGTTCCTTATCGGAGTCTTCTTCGCCGGAGGCCTCCTCACCCTCGTCTTCTTCTTCCTCCGCCTCGCCGCGCTCACGCAGCAGGTGTGCGAGCAGGAGGTTCCGCAAGCGGCGCCGACGCAGCAGGCGACTGCCAATCAAGAGGCGCACGATGCGCCGTCCCTCCTCTTCTCCCTCTCCCTGACCCTCGATGTCCTCGTCTTCCGACTCATACCGGTCGCCGACGAGTCGGGCGAGCAGCGCACGGCTCAGTCGCTTACGGCGCATGGCGCGGCCACCCATGGCGAGTCGCGCGAGTTCCTCTGTTTCACTCATAAGTCCTCCTGACGGTCTCAGTTGGCACGAGCAGACGCAGCGCGATCCGATTGCAGTCCGGTCGTGGAACTGCTCTCGGCGGCCCCTGGTGCCTTCGTCGCGTGCTGTATCAACGTTCCCAAAATGGCCCGGTTCAGCGCTTCGCGCTGCATGAGGCGTTTGGCCGGGCTGTGCTCGATCAGTGGTGTCAGGAGCAGGTGACGCAACTCCGCCTCATCGGCAGGCTCCTCAGCCCTGTCCTCCCGCTCACCGTCACCCAACACGCAGTCGATGCCGGCCTCGAATGCCCGCTCGACAACTTGCTCGAGGCTTCCTTCGGTGCCTGCCTGCGCAAGGCTCGCCTTCTCCTCATCGGAGAGCTCGTGCCGCGCACCGCTGGCATCCTCAGTCTCCAGCTTGACGACTTGCGCTGTACTCGCGTCTATGGTGAATGTGAAAAGCTTGCCCGCAGGCTGTGCGACCTGGGTCGTTTTCTCCTCGTTCGTCATCTCCTCTTTCGTCATCTTCTCCTCCTTCCGCGCATTCCTGCGTCCAACGGGAACCTTCCCAACCGGAACCTTGTGTTTCAGAGACTGGTTGTGACGGGGGCCGACGGGTGTGCTCATTTCAAAACTCCTTCAGACTCGGTGCTGATCGCTGTAGCGTTCTCGATCGAAATTGCCCCTGCGTGTGACGCGGCCCGTGCCCTTCGCAGCCAGTCACTCGATGTCAGTCGATCCCGGTGCCCCTTGTGGACCTGGCGCGCGCTCGGGTGGTTCCCGTGGCGCGGAGGATAGCACCGGAGCATGGATCCGCTGTGACAGCGAAAATATCTTTGCTGGCGTTTCCGACCTGCGAGGTGCGGCGCCATTGCAGCTCCGATGAAAAACTAGCCTCGGATCCCTGCGCGCATGCGCACCGGCGACGCATCCGCTGCGAGATCCCGGTCCGCCCGAAGAGTGCGCGCATTATCGCACCGCGCGCGACGATCGGTGATTGCACTTTGTACCTATCTTTCGTGCAGCGGTGACAAAGTCGATGATCGTTTTCTTTCAGTCAACGCTCAGCGGTCGCGCCGAGCTCATGCGTCCCGTGCGACGACACCACGTGCCCGTCCCGTGCGACACCACGTGTCGTGCGAGTGGCTTGACCTTAGGCGTGAACGCTCGCCCGCGCGGCACTGATACCGCACGGACTCAGCTCGCGCGAGATACTGCGTCGCGGAGACAGTGCGTGAGATCCGCGGTCGCTGTCGCGGTTTCGCTGATGGTGTGCTGCGCTTCTGACGTCGGCTCTCTGCCGACGTCACGCGTCCCGCATCGACCACTAGAGCGAAAACGCGGCGACGACGCGCACCACGTGGGCGCTCACACCGTCGTAGTTTCTGCTGACCGCATCGGTGTAAGAGAGCGTCGTCGATACGGTATCGGTCACGGCAACGCTCACCGTCGCCCCGAGGTCGAACGAGCGCTGGCGGTTGTGATCGCTGACGCCGTCGGTTGTCGTCTCGGCTCCGTCCATGAAGATTGCATCAACCGAGACCCAGAGGGACGGATTGAGGTTGCGGGTGAGATGCGCTTCGAGCTGCAGAAGCGGCGACTGACTGCTGTGATTGCCCTGGGAGGGCTCGTTGTTATCGCCGTACCAGATAGCCGAAGGCAGCAGCTCGAACGAGGTGAGGGCCGGGTCGAAGAATGATTGACCGAGATAGTAGGCTGAGGGCAGCCCCAGCTGCAGCGCCCAGCGATTCTGCCCGACGTTGACCGGAGAGTTACGGTCGTACGCGCCGGTCGGCACATACACGCGAGTCAGGACGCCGAGCGCAAAGCGCGGCCGGTAGCTTTCGTATTCCTTCTCCGGAAGGGCGGGAGATCCCATGAGGCCGAAGACACTGCTGATCTGCAGGTCGCCGATTCCGGAGCTCGTGTACGAACGCGCGACGCCGGCGGCTTCGACCGACGCACGCGCTTGGCCGACCGGCAGCGAGACATCGAGTACGAGCGCATGGCCTCGCAGCCCAAAGCCATGCGAGTACTCTAAGATGCCCCCGTCAACATCGATCTGGGTTCCCGGGGTGACCGAGCCCGGATCGAACGAGGCGTTGCCGCGCGCAAACTCGCCATACACGCTGAGCAGCCGGCTGCCCACAGGTGAAAGCTCAAACGCGCGCGCTCCTTCGCCCTGGGCCTGTGCAGCGGGCGAGCCCAGCACACAGGAAATCAGCGCACACACGGAGAGCCGCGCCGGGAGCGGTGCAGCGCGACCGGCCCTCGCGCTCATTTCACATCGAGCCCGACCTTGAAGCGGAAGCAGCCCGGCGTGGGCTGGCCGCTCGATGAGGCGGCGGGACGATAGTGCGCGGCCGCCGAAAGCTCGAGGGCCGCCTTGTCGAAGGCGGCAATTCCCGAGGAATGCGTCAGCACGGGCGGCTGCGTGAGCTTGCCGCTCTCATCCACGCAGGCGCACACACCGGCTCTTGCCATCGCAGGACCGGGCTGCTTGCGGTCGTTGGCTTCCTGCGCATCCGCCACGACGACCGAGTTCGCAGTCTCACCCCCCTGTCCGGTGCCTGCCGGATCGCAGCGCGCTGCCTGGGGCGCACTTGCGGGAGCCGTCGATTTGAGCGCCAACTGCTGCCACGACTCGATCGGCGCGGCGTCGCCTATTTGGGTCGCCGGCAGAAAATGCAGCTTCAGGACACAGCTCATCGCCGCGGCGTCGAAACTTTCCGATCCCGAGGGCCCGCGAACCGATGCCTTCGAGGGCACGCCGGTGGGCCCGACGAGGAACTGTACGACCGCCACTGCGCCCTCCGGCGCATTGGTGTTCCGCAGCTCGGGACAGCGCTTCGCGGGGTCCGACCCCCATGCGAACCGCGCCGCGCGGAGTTCGCCCGCGGGCGCTGCCGATTTGGCTGGTGAGGGCGCGGCCGCGCCGCTTTGCGCGTTCGTGAGATGCGACTGCGCCGCGAGCAACAGTGCGCAGCCCAGAGTCACCTTCCAGCCCCTCATGGCGTCCCCTTTTTGCCCGTGTTACGCCGTCATTGCACGACCGTGGCGATGCGCGCGTTCACGTGAATGTTCGCGGCATGCAGGCCGGGCTTCTGACCGTGATGATCGAACTCCAGTTTCACATCAGGCCGGAAGATTAGGCAATGGGTCGAGCCGCCGTAGTGGAACATGCCGATCTGGTCTCCTTTCCGGACCCGCTGGGTCTCGTAGACCGTGATCTGGCAGCTCGAGACTTCCGCCATGCCGACCGCGAGCACACACATGAGCCCGATGTCGGGGTTATCGGCCTCGATGAAGATCAACGCGCGGGTTGCCACCTCGGTGATGTAGCTCTGCGAATCATTGGGTCCGGCCGGGTCGAACCCGTGCGAAGCCGCTTCGGCAAAGTATGTCCCGTCCTTGACGTACGCTTTCCTGATGGTGCCACTCACGGGGCTGTGCCAGCGGTGATAGCTGATCGGGCTGAGGTACGCCTGGTAGACCGACGCGCCGGCGAAGAGCGGCGCGAGCGTATCGTTGGCCAGCATGTGCACGATCGAGTACGGCTGCGCCTTGATCCAGAAGCGGTCGCGGTAGCTCACCTGACGTGCGATCCGGTACGGAGCCGACTCACAGGCATTGACGATGACCCGGTCATCGTCCGGGCAGGCGACGGGCCGCACACCGGCGCGAAATTCCCGGGTGAAGAAATCGTCCCATGATCTGAAGCCATGATGTGCCTCATCCGGGTCGCACCGGAACTCGCGCGCGAAATCCGGCATCGCCATGCGCGCATCCGCTCCGAACCAACCCTTCTGCGGGTGCTCGCTCAGCACGTACGTGGAATCGCTGGAGCTCAGGAACCGTCCCCAGGCATTCAAGACCTTCTTCAGCTCAGCGTTGACGCGCGCATCGAGGAATGCCGCCATGCCTGCCGCTGTGCCCATTGGCCAGTCGAAGATCGTGTTGATCGGGCAGCCGACGAGCCCCGTCTGGTCGAACTCGGGGGCGTGGGTCAGGATCGTGTTGAGCAGCTGCAACACGTGCTGATAGTCCCGCACCTGGGGCTTCCCGATCGGATCCTTGTCATACGGCGGCCGCCTCGGGACCTGCTCGAACATCTGGTTGAACAGCATGAAGATCGCGGGGTCCGAGTCGATGAGGTCGCGAAAATCCGCAATGACCGGGTGCAGCGGCCGCGGCTCCTTGAGCGTCTTGTGGATCATGGCTTCGAGCCAGCGGACGAGAAGGGCTTGATCTGACGGGAGCCACCGGCCCACGCGATACGGCGCGGGCGCCTCTGCCAGTTCCATCCCGGTACCTCCGGCACAGCGACCCGCGCAGTCTACACCGGGCTCGTGTGCTCAACGCGCGGCGCCCGCGGGAGTTAAGATCCTGCGCATCGCGTTACTTGCCTGCGAGCGAGCACCGAACGCTCGGCATCTATCCGGGAGGTTTCCGTGTCAACAGAAACTCGCTTCCTCAGTCGTCTGCTCGGCCTTTACTGTCTCATCATCGCTGTTGCCATGCTCGTTCAGCGGCAGGCGACGATCGTGACCGTCGGCGAGCTGCTGCATGACCGGCCCGTGATGTACCTCCTCGGTGTCCTGTGCGTGTTTGCGGGTCTGGCGATCGTCCTGGTCCACAATGTCTGGTCCGGCGGCCCGGCGACCGTCCTCGTCACCCTGATCGGATGGCTGACGCTGCTCAAGGGAATCGTCTTCGTCGTAATCGAGCCGATGCAGACATCGTCGCTATACCTGGCGCAGCTGCGCTTCGAGCAGCTGTACCCGCTCTACGCGCTGGTGACGCTGGTGCTCGGGGCTTACCTGTCCTACGCCGGCTTCGGCGCTGTTACGCAGCGCAAAGCGGCGTAGCGCGAGCGCGTGGTGCGGACAACTCAGGGGTATTTGTTCTCGACCACCGCGCGCACCGGGTGCGTGTCGTACACCAGCACGATCGACTGGATGTGCCCCGTGCTCGGATCGAAGTTGAAAACGTCCGCGCAGTCGAACGACACGCGCGAGCCGTCCTTGAGGCGCCAGTCGTATTGGTAATACGCGACCGACCGCAGATGCCCCTCGGCGCTCACCAGCACGTCGTGCACGGTGAGGCGGGTCCCGCGCGATGACTCGGCCACCTTCCTGATGAACTGCCGCACCGGCAGTCGCCCGAGAAAGGGCGATTCCACCCAACCGTCGGGAATGAACAATGCCGCGGCCTTGTCGGCGTCCCCCGCTTCGAGCGCCTTGAGATATTCGTGCACGGTGCGCTGCATACGCTCCTCCCCCGCCCTTCCCGCCCAAGGTGTGACGGGCGCGCCGCGCGCCCGCCGGCTTCTAACCCTGAGCCGTCCGCGGCCTAAAGGTCAAGGTGTTTTTCCTTCGGACGCCGGCTGTTACTGGAGCGCCGGCAGTATGTACTCGGTGAGCAGCCGATCGGTGAGGGCCCCGGCCCCGGCGACGCGAAAGTTGGTGGTGGTCACGACCACCAGCAGCTGCTCGGCGGGGAAGGCGTAGACCTTGTTGCCGCCGGTGCCGTACATGGCGAAGCCCCTGAAATCGCGGCCATTCGCGTGGAAGGTCGGCAGCCACCACAGGTAACCATAGTCGGTGTCCTCGCGCGCTTTGGCATGGGGGCTGATGGAGCGATGCACCCAGTCCGCGGACAGCACGGGCCGGCCGTCCCAGGTGCCCCCGTTCAGATAGAGCTGCCCGAGTTTCAGGAGGTCGCGGCTGCGCAGGTTGAGCCCGCCGCCGGTCATGGCGGACCCGAGCGGCTGGAACTGCCAGCGGACGTGCGTGATGCCGAGAGGTGCGAACAGATTGTCGCGGGCGAAATCGGGTACGCTCTGCCGGGTAGCTCGCTCGAGCAGGGGTCCGAGCGTCGTGGCTCCGGCGGTGCAGTAGCTCCAGCTGCGCCCGTAAGGCGCCGCGGCCGGCTTCGGCACCCAGTCCGGAAAGCCGCGGATCGGCAGATCGAGCGTGAAGCGCACCCAGTCCTCGACGAGGTACATGCGCTCCTCGTTGCCGCGCGAGAACGAGTTCTCATCGTCGCACTCGAGCAGGGAACTCATGGTGAGGAAGTCCTCCACCGTGATCTGCGCCTTGCGCGCATCGGGGTTCAGCAACGGCTGCTTGTCGTGGAAGAAATCGAGCACGCGCGTGTCGACACCGGACAGCAGCCCGCGGTCGATGGCGATGCCAACCAGCATGCCGGTGATGGTCTTGGTCGCCGAGCGCGTGTTGCGCAAGCCTTCGGCGCCCTCGGCGTCGAAGTAGGCTTCGTACGCCAACCGTCCGCGCCGCGCCACTAACACGCTGGTGGTCTGTTTGAATTCGCCCGCCCGAATCGACTGCTCCATCCGTGTCAGGTGTTGCGCAGCAAGCCCCACGCTGGCCGGCGGCGCCGGCCCAAGCTCCTCTGCCTTGCCGCGCGGCGCGATGACCGCGAGCAGCAATACCAACAAGACCGATACACAGTTGCTCATCTCCGCTTCCTCAATACGTCGCGCTGCAGTAGCGCGCTCACCGTGCTTCAGAGCGCGGCGTGCGTCTTGTCGATTTGAAACCTGCGCAGCGCGCCGCACGGCCTACCGGGTAAGCGCCCGGTATTCCCCCGGCGGCAGGCCGAAGTAGCGCCCGAACACGCGGCTGAAGTGGCTCTGGTCGGCGAAGCCGCTGCTGAGCGCCACCTCGGCGAGCGGGTGCGCCGTACGCACGAGGAGCGATGCCGCCTGCTCGAGGCGGCGGAACCGTGCGAACTCGCCGGGCGTGCAGCGAAGATGTCGCCGGAAGGTGCGCGCCAGGTGGATCGGGTGCACACCCACCGCAGCGGCGATCTCCGCGATGGTGAGCTCGTCGCGGTAGCGATCCTGCAGAAGCTCGACAGCGCTCCCGAGCCACCGGGGTGGCGCCACCGGCAGCCCTCGCCGGCGAGCGTCCAGGCTGCCGAGCAGCTCCATGCACAGCGCATCGAGCGACAGGGTCGCGACTTCCACCGCACAGGTTGCGGCGATGCGCATGGCGAGCGCGTGCTGCGCGGGCGCCGTCAGATAGCGCGGGGCACTGGGAACGGATGTCCCGGCGAGTGCTACCGCGGCGTACCCGGGTGCCAGCGAGATGGCGAAGAAGCTGCCGCGGCCACGCTCGAAATGGTCGCGGTGCGTCGTGCCGGGTGGGTTGTAGATCAACACCGGACCGGTGCCGGGCCGGCGGTCCGCGGCGGAGACGTAGTCACCGCCGGTCACCAGGATGAAATGAGCGTCCTGGTGAGTGTGGGTGAGAACCTGCTCGGGAGGGCCCGCGGCAATGCGATGCGAGACCTCGATACCACCGACCGAGCGGCCGAGCCGCGCGCCACCGAAGAACTCACCCGGCGCAAGATGCAGGGGCCCGGCCCCGTTCCCCGCGTGGCTCATGCCGGCACTCTCGTGCCGCTTCCCGGTCTACACTGGCAACACCCCATAGTGCTGGTGGTCCGGCGTTATTTCATGAAGAAGGGTACACGCCGCAGCATCCTGATTCTCACGTTGGCGCTCGTGGGTGCCGTTCCCGGCTGCGATGCCTACCGTACTGTGCGCCAGTGCGGGTCACAGGGCTGCCCGGCGGACCGGCGCATTACGGCCGAGATCGAGTCACTCCTGGCGGAGCACACGGCGTTGATGCCTCCCAGCATGGTGTATGTGCAGACACTCGACGGCGTGGTCTACCTGTCCGGTCAGGTAATGACGCCCCTGCAACGCACCGAAGCTGAGGATGTGGCGCGCGAGGCCGCGGGAGTCAAGCGCGTGGTCAACACGATCAGTGTTGGGTACCGGGGTTAGGTGCAACCCGCACGGCGTGCGCCGCCTCAATTGAGCAGCCCGAACACCGCCACACCGCTTTGAGTGCCGACGAACACCTTGCCATCGGCAATCATGGGGGTAATGAACTTGTTGCCGGCTCCGAACTGATCGCGGCCGTTGGCGGCCTGCGAGCTGTTGTACAGCTCGTGGGCAAGATTACCGGCATCGTATGCGTGCAGCACGGCCGGGTTCGTGTTCTCGTGCGCCCAGACGATGCCGTTGCTCGCCGCGTTTGCCGAGACCGCCGGCGATGTACCGGGGTAGGCGAATCTCGCCGCGGTGCTGGAAGCGGATGCGCTCGCCAGCTGCGCCGCCTTCAGCGTAAAGGCGCGCAGCGTACCGCCGCTCGGACCGTAGTACACCGCGCCGTTGAAATAGGCCGGGGTGGACCAGATCCCTCCGGCGAGGGCCCCCGGCAGCTCCTGCCAGATCTCGTTGCTGTTACTGTTGAAGCGTCCCATGGCGTCGCGGTTGACCACGTACAGGTTGCCATCCTTCCCCGCACCAACGGCGAGGTGCCGCACGACCCCGCCGCCGTCGGTCAGATCCGGCAGCAGCATGATGCCGCCCGAGCCAAGATCCTGGTCGTTTCCGGATTCGTTCACCTCGTTGTGCATGGTGAAATAGTCGCTGACCGTCAGCGTGCCGCCGGCGAGTGAGAGCTTGAGGAAGCTGTTGCCGTAGTCACCCTGGTTGGGAAAGCCTTTGGCATCGAGCGTGGTCTCGAAGGCGCCGTTGGCGGTGAGCACGTAGACGTTGCCGGCGGCATCGGCGGCAGGTCCGCCGCCGCTCATCCAAATCGCCGGCCCCACTCCCCCGCCGTTGGGTGCGGCGTTGAACACCGCCGTGGGCGCAAGCGTGCTCCCGCTGTAGGCGATGATCCAGCCGCTGTAGGGTGGCACGTCACAGTGCGAGGTCCAGCTCGTGTACAGCGTGCCGTTCACGAGCAGCAGCGCGGCGCGCTCCACGTATTGCGGCGGATCGAAGCTGGTCGTGCCAGCGAGTGTCGGGTAGCTGGCGGCGATGTCGACCGGCCCGCCGAGCAGCTCCGCTCCCGTGGTCACATCGAGCGCGTGCAGACGCTGATGGTAGGTGTTGGAAGCGCTCGACAGCGACATCGCGACGAGGTAGACGATGCCGTGGCCGCCGGCGCCGCGGTCGATCACCGGCGTCGATGTGATGCCGATCGTCGGTGCCACCTGCTGACAGCCGTAGGAGGGCAGGTCATTCACCGTCTCGCCGGCACCGAGCAGCGACACGCGCCACAGGAGTGCCCCGCTGTCGCTGTCGTAGGCATACACCGAATCGCTCTCGGTGGCGATGAACACCACGTTGTGCGAGGCGCCCTGCACGGTGAGCGCCGAAAGATACAGCGGTGTGGCATCGACGCTACCGTCGGCGGCGAGGATCCGCAGCAGGCCGAAACGGCTCGGGTCTACGTTGCTCAGCGCGAGAACCGATTCGGTGAGGTTCTGGCCGGTGCGGGCGAGATCGTTCTTGTAGGTGACGACATCGGTGTGCTGCGCCGGTGTCGGAATCCCGCCACCTGGGGGCGGCGGTGAGGATGAGCTCATGTGACTGTTGCCGCCCCCACAAGCGGCGAGCGTGGTGGCGCACAGCCATGTCACCGCGATGCCAACGCGCATGGACAACCCCCTCGGCAGAGCTGCAATCTAGCGCGCTCCAGTCTCACCCGCATCATGCGCCACGCGCTCGCGCAATCCCGTGAGCACCGCGCGAGTGTCCCTGCGCAGGGTGTGTGCGACGAGCGCCTGCGGGATCCAGAATCCCGGATCGACGTACACCTCGTATTCCACTACCGTGCCAACGCCATCGGCCGTTGGCGTGAACAGCCACGTGCCCTCCTCCTCCTTGAGATCGCCGCTGATGCGGTGAAAGTCGATGCGGTGCGGTCGCTCGTAGTCGGCGCGAAAGACATAGCGCACGGTCGGCAGCAGCCAGGAATAGCGCATCTCGTGCTCGACGTCCTGCCAGCTGCCATCCGCCGCGCCCTCGACGAGCCGGCAGTGCCGCAGACCCGGCACGAACGAGAGTGCCTCGCGGCAATCGGTCACGATTTTAAAGACCGCATCCGGTGCGGCCGCGATGCGCACCGCCGCACGGACGCGGCCGCGCGGATGGGCAGGATCGATCGCGCTGGTCGCCACCACGACCTCACCTGCCGCCAGGCGCTGTTGGATCGCGGGATCTGCGACCCAGGCGCTCTGCGCAGCGGCTGCAGCGGGCTCGAGTAGCGCCAGCACGAGGGCGAGCATGGCTGAGGTCAGGGCGTCCAGTACGGTCTCCAAACGACGCGGTGCGTCGGCACTCGTAAGTGCCGCGGAGCGCCCCCGTAGGTTCATGCGAGCTCAATGAGCGCGCCACGCTCGACCCGGCCCTCGGCTACGCCGACACCCTCGGCGCGCAGGCGGCGCGCCTGCTCGTGGTATGCGCGCGAGGATCTCGGGAATGCAATGCGGCCTCCTGCCGCGACGACACGATGCCACGGCAGATTGAGGGCTTTGGGCGCGACCCGCAGGGCGAACCCCGTCTGCCGCGCCCGTCCTGGGAATCCGGCCGCGCGCGCGACGGCACCGTAGGTCGAGACCTGGCCGCGTGGAATCGTGCAGACCACGTGCCAGATCGCCTGAAGTGCCGGACTCTCATCATCCGATGCAGGATGCGACACGCCGGCCGCGTGCGGCCACGCGCCGCGGCGCGCTTCACGACGCGACTTGCGGCCGGACCGCGGGCGATGCTGCGGGTCTGCGGCGCGTGTCATTGCGCGCTCGAGTCTATGCCATCCGGGTCGGTGGGAGCGGCAGAACAGAATGCTAAGATCCGACACATGCGCAGATCCAGCTTCCTCGCCCTCGCCGCGGTGCTCCTCGCGCCGCTTGCTGCCCACGGGAACGATGTCGATCTTCCGGAGCTTGGCGTGCGGCTTGGCACGCTGCCCGGCGGAATGACCCAACCACAGGTGACCCAACGCGCGGCTGGCTACGATGCAGTCATGCGTTTCGGCCTGGCGACGCTCGAGATCTTTCGTGAGGACGACCCGGTACCGGTCGGCAGTGACGTTGCCGATCCGCGCTACCGCGCACTGCTCGATCGCCGTTATCGCGGCGGTGTCGAGTCGAAAACCCTCGGCGCGCCCACCTCACTCGGTGGTCACAGCGCCTGGACGGTGGTCGATGCGCGCGAGGACAGCTCCGCGGACCTCACGCACTACACCTGCCTCAGCTACGTGATCGTCGATCAGCACCTCTATCGGGTCGCAGTCACGGCCGACGGCTCCCCGGGGCGTCCCCCGGAGTTCGATTCGCTCGTCAAGGCGTTGTCTGGGGTAAGCTTCGAGCAAGTCCAGCGCCCGAGCCGCGGTTAGTTGGCTCTCCCCAGGCCGGAGGAGTCTCGATAGACTCCCTGCCGGAGCGCAGTGCAGGGGGAGCTCCCATGGCGGCGGCGCCGCACCCAGCGGTCGACGATTTCATCCTCGAGACGCGCGGCCTGACGAAGCAGTTCAAGGGCTTCGTCGCCGTGAGCGAGGTCGACCTGCGGGTGCGGCGGGGCGAGATCCACGCGCTCATCGGCCCGAACGGCGCGGGCAAGACGACCTTCTTCAACCTGCTCACGAAGTTCCTGATCCCCGACCGCGGGCAGATCCTCTATCGCGGCGCCGACATCACCCTGGCGAAGCCCGCGGAAGTCGCCCGGCGTGGCATCGTGCGCTCCTTCCAGATGTCGGCGGTCTTCCCGCACCTGACGGTGCTCGAAAACGTGCGCATTGCGCTGCAGCGTGCGCTCGCGACGACGTTCCACTTCTGGAAGCCCGCATCGAGCCTCACGGTGCTCGATGCGCGCGTACGGGAGCTGCTCGAGCAGGTGGACCTCGGCAGCTTCCTCCACATGCGTGCGGTCGAGCTGCCATACGGGCGCAAGCGCGCGCTCGAGCTGGCCACGACACTCGCGATGGCACCGGAGCTGATGCTGCTCGATGAGCCTACCCAGGGCATGGCGCACGAGGATGTTGATCGCGTCACCTCCCTCATCCGCCGGGCGGCCACCGAGCGCACCGTGTTGATGGTCGAGCACAACATGCAGGTGGTCGCGCGCATCGCCGATACGATCACGGTGTTGCAGCGTGGCAAGGTCATTGCCAGCGGGCAGTACACACAGGTGGCCCGCGATCCGCTCGTGATGGAAGCGTACATGGGCTCGGCCGACGCCGCGCTCGCGGGCGCGCCCGCGTGAGCGCCGCACCGTTGCGCGTGACGGACCTGCACGCCTACTACGGCGAGTCGCACGTGCTGCACGGTGTCACCTGTCACGTCGATCAGGGCGAGGTAGTGACGCTCCTCGGGCGCAACGGCGCCGGTCGGACCACGACGCTGCGGGCGCTGCTCGGGCTGGTGAGCAGCCGCTCGGGCTCGGTGATGATCAACGGTCAGCAGGCGATCGCGTTGCCGCCGCACCGCATCGCCCACCTCGGGGTGGGTTACTGTCCCGAGGAGCGCGGCATCTACGCGAGCCTGTCCGCAGAGGAGAACCTGCAGTTGCCGCCGCCGCTCGCGCCCGGCGGCCTGACGGTCGAGGAAATCTACGAGATGTTTCCCAACCTGCGGGAACGCCGCCGCAGCCAGGGGACGCACCTTTCGGGCGGCGAGCAGCAGATGCTGGCGCTCGCCCGCGTCCTGCGCACCGGGGCACGGCTGCTGCTGCTCGATGAGATCTCGGAAGGTCTGGCTCCGGTCATCGTGCAGACGCTGTCGCGCACCATCCGGCGCCTGCGCGCACGCGGCTACACCATCGTCATGGTGGAGCAGAACTTCCGTTTCGCCGCGCCGCTTGCCGACCGCTTCTACATCATGGAGCGCGGCCGGATCGTCGCGGACTTCGCGGCCGCGCAGCTTCAGGCCAAAATGTCCCTGTTGCACGAGTTTCTCGGCATCTGACCTGGAACCCATTCCTACTCAGGAGAACACCAATGAGATTGAGCAGGTGGACCATCGCACTCGGCGCAGCGACCGTCGTGGCGGCGAGCCCGCACGCGGCACAGGCGGCCGATGCCGTGGTGATCGGCGACATCGACGACATGTCCGGCGTATACGCGGACGTCGAGGGTGCGGGCGGGGTCGAGGCCATCAACATGGCGATCGCAGACTTCGGCGCTACGGTGCTCGGCCGCAAGATCACCGTGCTGACCGCGGACCACCAGAACAAGCCCGACATCGGCGCCTCAAAGTTCCGCGAGTGGGCCGACCAGCAGGGGCTCAACCTGCTGCTCGGGGGCTCCAACACCGGCGTCAACATCGCCATGGCGAAGGTCGCGGCCGCCAAGAAAGTGCCCTTTATCACGATCGGCGCCGGCGGTGCCTCGCTCACCAACGAGG
>Ga0306920_100007983_pt1 | contig 14005 bp, 13 predicted proteins | sample flu12Cox44000170_FD_204666 | JGI IMG/M metagenome (GOLD analysis project Ga0306920, IMG submission 204666) | Lab enrichment of tropical soil microbial communities from Luquillo Experimental Forest, Puerto Rico - flux4day.12C.oxic.44.000.170 (v2)... | ecosystem: Environmental > Terrestrial >...
GGTGTGCAGCGTGGACATCACGAGGTGGCCCGTGTCGGATGCCGTGAGCGCGGTGTTCATCGTCTCGAGGTTGCGAATCTCACCCACGAGGATGATGTCGGGATCCTGGCGCAGCACGTAGCGCAGACCGTCGAGGAACGACTGGGTGTCGAGCCCGACCTCGCGCTGGTGGATGAACGACATGCGGTCGCGGTGGAGGAACTCGATCGGGTCCTCGACCGTGATCACGTTGCGCGTCGTGACGCGGTTGATGGCGTCGATCATCGCGGCCAGCGTGGTGGACTTGCCGGACCCGGTGCGCCCGGTGACCAGGACCAGCCCGCGCGGCGAGAACGCGAGCTCGCGCACGACCGGCGGCAGGTGCAGATCGTCGATCGACGGCACCTCGACCGGCACGTGGCGCAGCGCGAGCGCCACCGTGCCGCGCTGCATGAAGATGTTGGCGCGGAAGCGCGCGAGCCCCGAGACGCCGAATGCGAAGTCGATCTCGTTGTGGGTCGCGAAGAACTGCCGCTGCTCCTCGTTCAGCAGCTGGTCGCTCACATCGCGCAGGTCCTGGGCGCTCGGCGCAGCGTCGTCCAGGGTGTAGAGCACGCCGTCCACGCGCACCACGGGCGCGGTGCCGGCCTTGAGGTGCAGATCGCTGGCGCGGGCCGCGATCATCTTTTCGAGCACGCTGCGGATGTTCATGGGTCTTCCCGGATCGAGGGTGCGGCCGATCGCAGCGGACCTAGACCGGCTCCACCTGGAACAGCGCCTGGCCGAATTCCACCGGCTGGGCATTCTCCACCAGGATCTTCACCACCCGCCCGCGCACCTCGGATTCGATCTCGTTCATGAGCTTCATCGCTTCGACGATGCAGACCGTCTGGCCGACTTCGATGAGATCGCCCACTTCGACGTACGGATCCGCGTCGGGCGCCGGCGCCCGGTAGAACGTGCCCACCATCGGTGACGTGATCGCGACCTGATGATCGACGGCGGCGGGCGCGGGTGCGGAGGGCGCGGAAGTCGCCGCGGCCGGGGCGGAAAGCGCGCCGGACGGCGCGGCCGCGGGCGCCGACGTCGCACCCGGGACGGCCGAGATCCGCACGGTCCGGCCGCTCGAGCTGATTTCCAGCTCGCCGATGCCGGTCCGCTGCACCAGCCGGATCAGACGGCGGATTTCCGCCACGCCGATCCCGCCGAGCATCATGTCCCGCGAGTTATCGGCCCGCGTCTCCGGCGACTTGACCGCCGCGGCCGCGGCACGACGGCGCGCGGCCGCCTTTCCCTTACGCGCGGCCATGCCCGAGCCGCTCCACGAGACCGCGCAGCGCCAGCCGGTAGCCGCCGGCGCCGAATCCCTGCACGACTCCGGCGGCGGCGCCGGAGATCAGCGAGACGTGGCGGAAGGATTCACGCGCATGAGGATTGGACACGTGCACCTCGATCACCGGAACGCCCGACGCGGCGACCGCATCGCGCAACGCGACACTGGTGTGCGTCCACCCGCCGGGATTCAGGAGCGCGCCGTCGAAGTTGCGCCCGCGCGCCGTGTGCAGAGCGTCGATGAGCACGCCTTCGTGGTTGCTCTGGAGACACTCGAGCTCGCATCCCAGCTCGCCGGCCAGCCGTTCGAGGTCACGATGGATGTCCTCCAGCGTCGCACGGCCGTAGACGTCGGGCTCACGACTGCCGAGCGCGTTCAGATTGGGACCGTGCAGGACCAGGATGCGCGGCATGGGGCTCCCGTGCTTTAGCCCCGGGCTTCAGTCCCGGGCTCCAGCTTCGAGCAGCGCCGCTCGCACCAGGCGGCCGGACATCGAACGCGGCACGCTAGCATGGCCCACCCGGGGCGTCAACACCCAGCGCGTGTCGCGCGTGTCGTTTCGACCGCGCTGCGCGCGGCCGCGCGCGTTTCCGCGCCGTCCGGCGCCGTCGCGCGACGGCGCGCGTTTCTTGTCGGAGCGCATCGCGTCGAGCAGCGCGGCGACCGGCGTCGGCGGCATGCGCCGCGGCAGTCCGACGCGATCCAGCAGGCGCTCGAGCCGCTCGCGCGCCGCCGGCTCGAGGCCGGCCGCGCGCACGGAGAGCGCCGCGGCCGCGCGCATCCCGATCGCGACCGCCTCGCCATGCCGAAGGCCGCGATAGCCGCGCGCGCGCTCGATCGCGTGTCCGAGCGTGTGCCCGAAGTTCAGCGCGGTGCGCACGCCGCCCTCGCGCTCGCGCTCGTCACGCCGCACCACCGCGGCCTTGACGCGGATCGACGTCCGCACCGCGTGTTCCAGCGCGCGCGGCTCGCCGCGCGAGAGCGCGCCCGCGTGTCTCTCCGCCCACGCGAACAGGCGCGCGTCGCACGCCATGCCCATCTTGATCACCTCGGCGAGTCCCGAGCGCAGCTCGCGCGCCTCGAGCGTGAGCAGCAGGCGTGGATCCACGAGCACGCCGCGCGGCTGATGGAACGCGCCGGCGAGGTTCTTCCCGGCGCCGAGGTCGATCCCGGTCTTGCCGCCCACGCTGCTGTCCACCTGCGCGAGCAGCGTGGAGGGAACGCCGACCCACGGCACGCCCCTGAGCCAGGTCGCGGCCGCGAAGCCGGCGAGGTCGCCGACCACGCCGCCGCCGAGCGCGATCACGGCGTCCCGGCGTCCGAGGCCGAGCGCGGCGAACGCCGCCCACAGCCGATCGAGCGTGGCGACGCGCTTGCTGCGCTCGCCGCGCGGCACGGCGACGAGCTCCGCCGCGATTCCGGCGCGGCGCAGCGAGGCCAGCGCGCGCGGTGCGTAGAGCGCCGCGACCCGGACGTCGCTCACGACCACGACGCGGCCCGCTCCCGTGACCCCGCGCGTGAACGCGCCGAGCCGGTCGAGCCCGCCCGCGGCGATGCGAATGCGCGAGCTCTGCGCCGCGCGCGGGAAACGCAGGACGAGATCGGACATGGGGCCGCAGTATAGCGGCAGCGGCTAGCGGGGGCTGGAAGCGGACTGCGCCTTGAGCTGCTCCAGCTCGCGGTTCAGGCGCTGAATCTGGCGCTCGATCTCGAGGATGCGCGAGCCGGAGGGATCGCGGCTCACGAGCGGCGCGCTCATCGCCCACGCGGGCGTGGCCTCGGGCGATTCATCGAGCGCGACGTGCCCGGACTGCTGCACCTCGTCGCGCGCCCACACCAGCTTCACCGACGCGCCCGGCCGCGTGGCCGCGACCCAGCGCGCGAGCTGGTCCGGATACTCGACGCGCTCGTCCTCGAACGCGACGATCAGATCGCCGCGCTTCAGGCCGAGCCGCTCCGCGGGACCTCCGGGGATCACGTTCTCGACCAGCGCGCCGAGCGGGACGCGCACGCCGGCCTCCGTGTCGCTCTCCACCTCGATCACGGACGTGCTGACCCCGAGCCACCCATGCGGCAGCCGTCCGAGCCGGCGCAACGACTCGACCACCGGACGCAGCCGCTCGACCGGCAGCACGAAGCTGGCGCCGCCGCGCCGGCCCGCGCCGTCGCCGATGTCCGGCGAGCCGAGATCGCCCTGCACGATGCCGACGAGCTCGCCCTCGATGTTGAGCGCCGCGCCGCCGCTGTTGCCGGGATAGACGACGTTCGTGAGCTGGAGCATCGCGAAGCGCGGATCGCTCTCGCGGAACGCGACGTTGCCGACCGACTGCGTGGGCTGCCCGCGGTAGCTCGTGCCCAGCGTGATCACCCAGTCGCCCGGCCCCAGGCTCTTGCCCTCGGCGAACGGCAGCGGCGGGATGCGCAGATCGGGCACACGCAGCACCGAGAGGTTGAAGACCGGATCGGTCCCGACCACGGTGGCGTCACCTTCGAGCCCGTTGTCGGTACGCACGCGCACGTGCTCCGCGCCCAGCACCACGCTCGCCGTCGTCAGCACCTCGTCGTCGCTGATCGCGACCCCGGAGCCGACGCGCGTCAGCGTGCGCGCTCCGAGCCGCGAGCGCCCACCCTGCGGCTGGTCGACCGTGTGCTGCGCCACCACCGTCACAACGGACGGCCGCGCGAGGTCGCCGATCCTGTCCACGTCGGTCTGGAGCGCGGACAGCGTGCCCTGCGCACCGGCGGCGCCGGCGGAGAGCAGGAGCGCAAGCGCGGCGGAGGCGCCGAGCCTGGCTGTCAATCGCGTCCGGGGCCTCATGAGCGGCGCTCCGCTAGAACGTGATGACCGCGTGTTCGCCCTGCACGTTCGTGGTGCGGGGCGGGCCCGGGCGCACGTGTCCGCGCCGCACGGTCCCGGGATCGAGGATGAAGTCGATGTCTTCGTTGTGATCGAAGAGGCTGTCGGCCACCGCGACCGCCGTTCCGGCATCCGCGCCGGCGCGGGCGGGCCGCGTCGCGACGTGCGGGGCGCCCGTCACCGTGCGCGGCTCGATGCGCACCGGCTCGCGCTTCGCGATCGGTGCGCCAGGCTGCTCGGTGCGCAACGCGACCGGGCGGAGCCACGGCGAGAGCGTCGCCATCGCGAGCACGACGACCGCCGCCGCCGCGGTGAGCGGCTTCCACACGATGCCGCGGACCGGCAACCGGTCGGTGGCGGGGGTGGCGCGGCGGGTCCGCGCCAGCACGCGCTCGAGCAGATCGGGCGACGCCTCTTCGCGGGGAAGCGAGCCCAGCAGCTCGAGCGTGCGCGAATACTGCTCGTACTCTTCGCGGCAGGCCGCGCACGTACTGAAGTGCGACTCGAGGGACTCCCGTTCAGCCTGAGTGATTTCGTCGTCCCAGTACGCTCCGAAGAGCTCCCGGACCTGGGCGCATTTCATGGCGATCCTTCTTGCCGTAGTAGCGGTTGAAGTTTGCGCTTCAGCATGCTCCGGGCGCGGTTGATGCGGGAACGCACCGTCCCCCCCGGGATTCCGAGCGCCTGTGCGATCTCCTCGTACGAGAGTCCTTCGATGTCCCGCAGCACCAGCGACAGCCGGTACTTCTCGGGCACGGCGGTGATGGCGCGCCCCACGGCGTCGCGCAACTGCTCGCGTTCCATCCGGCTCTCGCGGCCTTCCGTCGGATCGGCGAGCTGGGGCGCGCTGTCCTGGAGCATCTCCTGCAGTGCGTCGAGGCTGAACCAGTTCCGGCGCCGCACCCGCCTCCGGATCTCGTTCTTCGCGAGATTCGCGGCGATCGTGAAGAGCCAGGTCGAGAATTTCGAGCCCCGGCGGTAATTCCTCCGGTGGACGAACACCCGAACGAACACTTCCTGCGCCAGATCGTCGGCGCATTCGCGATCGTTGAGCACGCGGCTCACCAGATTCGTGACCCGCCCCTGATAGCGCCGCACCAGTTCCGGGAACGCGCGCTCGTCTTCCTCCGCCACCCGGGCCATCAGGTCCTCGTCCGAGAGGCTCAGGATGGGAGTTGCCGGATCGCGTTCAGGCGCCATAGGAGGCGTCACCAGAGAGAGTTACCCCATGCAGAAGCAGGAGTTCCAAGACGTTATCTGTCCCCTTCCAACTTGGCCCTCACCCGTGTGTTCGAGTTGTCGCGCTGCAGGCTTCTCCGATACAGCTGACGCGCCAAGTCGTTGAGCCCCAGCTGCTTGTAGACATCGCCAAGATGCTCGCAAATCTCGGGGTCTCCGCCGGTCAGCTCGACCGCGCGCTCGAGCTCGGTGCGCGCCTGGGTCACTTTGCCCAGCCGGAAGTGCACCCAGCCCATGGAATCCAGGAACGCCCCGTTGTCCGGCTCCTGCTCGAGGGCCCGCGCGATCATCTTCTCGGCCTCGTGGAGGTCGCGATTGTGATCCGCGAACAGATAGCCGAGCGAGTTCAGCGCCTCCGCGTTGTCGGGCTCGCGCTGCAGCAGGTCGCGCACGGCGCTCACCGCGCCGTCGATGTCGCCTTTCTGCTCGCGGCAGTACGAGAGCTGGAGCGGAATGCGATCCACGTCGGGGAAGCGCCGCCCGGCCTCGACCCACACCGATTCGGCCTGCCCCCATTTCTTCTGGCTCTGGTAGACGCGCGCGAGCATCTCGCGCGTTTCGAGCGAATCGGGCGCGAGCGACAGCGCGGTGTGCGCGCGGGCGAGCGCCTGGCTGTTCTGTTGCGCGAGCAGCGCGGCGCGGGCCTGGAGCAGCGGGCCGTGATAATCGCCGGGATGCGCCGCGGCCCAGCGGTCGGCGAGCGCGAGCGCATCCTGCGTGCGATTCTCGCGCACCAGCACGGCGACGAGCCGGGTGATGAGCGGAAGATCCTCGCCGTGCTCGCGCTCGAGGCGCGTCGCGAGCGCGCGTCCCGCGTCGGTCGCGCCGGCGCTGAACGCGAGCTCGGCCTCGACGAGCAGCGCATCGGCGTCGCCCTCGTTCGCGCGCGAGACCAGGCCCGCCTCGTGATACGCCTCGGAGAATCGGCGCTGCCGCGCGAGCAGCGTCACCATGCGGCGGCGCGTCGCCTGATCGCCCTCGTGCGCGGCGAGGTGCCGCCGGTACGCCGAGATCGCGAGCGAATCGCGGCCCAGGCTCTCATCCACCCAGCCACGCAGGAAGTCGATTCCGGGACGGTCGGGATTCAGCCGCGCCGCTTCGTCGAGCGCGCTGTCCGCCGCGGCGAAGTGACCGCGCCGCGCGGAGAGCGCGGCGATCTGGAACCAGGCTTCGCCGTCGTCGTCGCGCAGATCGATCAGGCGCCGCAGCGCGTCCTCCTGCAGATCGAACCGGCCCATCTCCTGCGCGACGTGCGCGAGCGCCTGCAGGTACTCCGCCGAGGAGGAGTCGAGACGCGTCGCGGCGATCAGCGACGCGAGCGCGGGCTCGCGCTGGTTCTGCTGGAACAGCGCCACGCCTTCCAGCCAGCGCGCGCGCGCGTCGGTGGAGTCGATCGCGAGTGCGCGGCGCGCAAATTCGAGCGAGCGGACGGGATCGCCGGAGCGCGCTGCGAGCTCGCTCACGTGCCGCGCGGCGGCCGCGCCGTGCGGATCGGAAACCAGGACGTGGTAGAACTGCTCGGTCGCGGCGTCGGTTTCTCCGCGCTCCTCCAGCAGTCGTCCCTGCACGTAATGGCGCAGCGCATCCGCGCTCCTGAACCGTGAGGGATCGGCGGAATCTGGCCGCGCCGGCGAGGCCGTCGCGGTCGAGGCCAGCAGGACCAGCGTGCTCGCGACGATCGTGATCATCGTCAAGAGGCTAGCATGCGACCAGGGTCGCGGCCAGCCTCGCGCGGCCTTTCGCAGGGTCGAACCCCGCGTGGCGTCGTGGTACAAATCCAGTCTTCATCCTTCAGGTCCGGAGATTGTTATGGCGGTTCGATCCGATGCCGCGCGCGTGCTGGTGGTGGACGACGAGCCTCAGGTCGCGCACGTGATCGCGAGGCTGGCGGAATCGTTTCATCACGAGGTCGTGGTGGCGCAGAGCGTCGAGGAGGCGCTCGCGCGCTTCGACGAGTCCGCGTTCGACGTCGTCCTCTCCGATCTCAGGCTCGGGCGCCAGGACGGACTCGCGCTGCTCCGCCACCTGCAATCGCGCGCCCCGGACGTGCCGGTGATCCTGATCACGGGCCAGGCCACCATCGACTCGGCGATGGAGGCGATGCGCATGGGTGCGTACGACTACCTCCCGAAGCCGATCGAGCGGAACAGCCTCGGCGACCTGCTGCGGCGCGCGCTCGACCGCAAGCGCCTGCTCGAGTCCTCGCGCTCCGAGCCGCCTGATTCGACCGTTCCGCTCGCGCTCGCGAACGTCGCGGGCCGATCCCCGGCGATGCTCGAGGTCTACAAGACCGTCGCGCGCGTCGCGGGCGGCAAGAGCAGCGTGCTGATCCTCGGCGAGAGCGGCACCGGCAAGGAGCTCGTCGCGCGGGCGCTGCACTCGCAGAGCGCGCGCGCCGAGCGCCGCTTCGTGCCCGTGAACGTGTCGGCGATCCCCGAGGGCCTGCTCGAGAGCGAACTGTTCGGACACGTGCGCGGCGCGTTCACGGGCGCGACGAGCTCGCGCCGCGGCCTGTTCGAGGAGGCGCACCTTGGCACGCTGTTCCTGGACGAGATCGGCGATCTGTCGCCGATGCTTCAGGCGAAACTGCTGCGCGTGATCCAGGAGCAGAGCCTGAAGCCGGTCGGGGGCAACGAGGAAGTGAAGGTCGATGTCCGCATCGTGGCGGCCACGCATCGCAGCCTCGACGACATGGTGAGGAACGGCGCGTTTCGCGAGGACCTCTACTTCCGCATCAATGTCGTGACGATCGCGCTGCCGGCGCTGCGCGAGCGGGTCGAGGACATTCCGATCCTGGTCGAGCACTTCCTGCGCAAGGTCGAGCATCAGGGCCGCACGCCCGCGCCGCGCTGCACCCCCGAGGCGATGGCCGTCCTCACGACCTACAGCTGGCCCGGCAACGTCCGGGAGCTCGAGAACGTGATCGAGCGCGCCGTGCTGCTTTCGCGCGACGGCGCGATCACGCCCGAGGCGCTGCCGCCGCACCTTCGCGGCCGATCGGCGGATTCGCCCGCGAGCTACCCCACACTGGACGACGTGATCGATCGGTACGTGGACCAGGTGTTGAAGCACACCGGCGGCAACCGTAGCGAGGCCGCCCGGATCCTGGGCCTTTCCCGCCGCACCCTCCATCGCATGGAGGAGCGGCGCCGGAGCCAGAAGCGCGAAAAGTAGTGGGACTTTCTGTCGCGCGGCGCGACGAAATGTCCCACCGCTGTAAGGCGCTGTACGACAGCGCGGTTGGACTGTTTTTCACGGTCTTGAGCGCCAGGATGTCCCATTCAAGCCCTGCGCCCGGGATCGTTTTCACGTCGCTCGTGCGACCCCTATCCGGAAGCTGCGCAAAGGGATGATCCGAGCCGGATCGCGTGCTGGCCTCGTGGCACGAATGGTGCCTTAGCGTCCCGGCAGCAGAGTCCCCCGGCGGCGGCACCTGAGCATCCCGATCCCACATCACGCGGTGCTGCAGCCGGGAGATCCAAGATTCTGTCGTCCTGCCGCCAGAGCACGGAAGATCCGAGGGGCCTGCTCGAAGCACGTGGGACGGCAGTGTAGAGGCGGGGAGCTTCGGCTCCCCGCTTCGTTTTTCTCTGCTCAGTGCCGGGGCCGCGTGCGGCGGCCGTAACGAGCCGTGTCCGCTCTCGGGGCAGGCGCCGCGGGCGGCACATCGGCAGATGGTGCGGGGGCGGGGGCCTCGGTCATCCCGCCGTCCTCCACCGGCTCGGACGCGGGTTCGCTCCTCCCCGCGTCCTGGTCCGGAACGGAATCCGCCGCGCGCTCCCGCCGGCGTCCCTCCCAGTCGTACGGATCCACGTGCCGCTCCTCGAGCGGTCCTTCCGGACGGCCCACTTCCTCGAGCTCCTCGTCCAGCCGATCGAGCCGTCTCCAGCGCGACGGCCGCTCGGTCACCTCCCGCGCCACCACCGCCGGCTCACGCGATTCCCGGCTCTCCCCCGCCTCGGCGTCGTCGATCCCGGCCTCATCTGCGAGCGCCGCGCCCGTCGGGGCGAGTCCCTCGCCGCGTCCGCGGCGTCCGCGACCGCCACGCCGCCCGCGCCGCCGCGACCGCGGCGCGTCCGCGGGGCCGGCCTCGGTCTCGATCTCCGGCTCCACGGATTCCTGTGCGACCGCCGCCTCCTCCTCGCGCGGAGCCTCCGTGCGCCGCTCGGGGCGGGCGGAGATGCCGTGATCCATCCGGAAGCCGGGGGCGCCGCGCGATTCCGCGGCCCGCTCGCCACTCCCGCGCGATTCCGCCGGGCGCTCTGCGCTCCCCCGCATCGCGCCGACCTGCTCGAGCGCATCGCGCGCCGCGGCCTGCTCCGCCTCCTTCTTGTTGCGCCCGCGACCCGAGCCGAGCGGCCGCTTGCCGACCAGCACGTCCACCATGAAGTGCTTGGAGTGATCGGGGCCGTACTCGCTGCGGATGCGATAGACCGGATGAGTGTGGAACGTGCTCTGCACGTATTCCTGCAGGTGACTCTTGTAGTTCGCGTGGCGCTCGTCCGCTGCGATCGATTGCGTGTCCTTCAGCAGCCAGCGATGAATGAAGCCGCGCGCCGCCTCGAATCCCTGATCGAGGTACACCGCGCCGATCACCGCCTCGAACGCGTCCGCGAGGATCGAGAGCCGCTGCCGGCCGCCCGATTCGACCTCGGAGTGGCTCATGAGGACGAAGCGGCCGAGGCCCATGGCGAGCGCGCGGCGCGAGAGGATCGCCTTCGAGACCAGCAGGGACTTGGTCTTCGTGAGCTGGCCCTCGTGCTCGTCGGGATGCTGGCGGTACAGGAACTCGCTCGTCACGAGGCCGAGCACCGAGTCGCCGAGGAATTCGAGCCGCTCGTTCGACTCGCGCGGCCCTTGCCCCGTCACGCTGAGGTACGAGCGGTGCGTGAGCGCGAGCTTGAGCAGCGCCGGGTTTCCGAACTCGATCCCGTAGTGCCGGCTGAACTCCGCCAGCGTCCGGGCTTCCTGCTCGCTGAGCGGGCGCCGGACCTCACGCGGCTTCGCGCCGCCGAACAGCGCACGCAGGAACGCCCACAGCGAGAATCCGCGCGGCGCCGGCGGCGCCCCGCCGCCCGAGCCGCGACGCCCGCGGCCGCGTCCGCCGCGCCGGCGCCGGCCGCCTAGGTTCTTGCCCTCATTGCCAGAGTTACGTTGTGCCCCCCGAACCCGAACGAGTTCGAGAGGCCGGCCTTCACGCGCTGAGCGCGGGCCCGATGGGGTACGAAATCCAGGTCGCATTTCAGTTCCGATTGGTCGAGGTTGATGGTCGGCGGGATGGTCCCGCGCGACAAGGCGAGTGCGAGCACCACCGCTTCGAGTCCGCCGGCGGCACCCAGCAGGTGCCCGGTCATGGACTTGGTCGAGCTCATCATCAACCCGCGCGCGTGTTCGCCGAACACGTCCTGCACCGCGTGGACCTCGATCGGGTCCCCGGCGGGAGTGGACGTGCCATGGGCGTTCACGTATCCCACGTCCGAGAGGGGCAGGCGTGCATCGTCCAGCGCGCGCTTCATCGCGCGCGCCGCGCCTTCGCCCGTCTCGCTGGGCGCAGTGATGTGGTAGGCATCGGCGGTTGCGCCGTAGCCCGAGAGCTCGCACAGAAGCGGGGCGTTCCGGCGCTTCGCGTGGCTCTCGGTCTCGAGGACCAGCACGCCGGCGCCTTCGCCCAGCACGAATCCGTCCCGATCCTTGTCGAACGGGCGGCTCGCTTTCTGCGGTTCATCGTTTCGGGTCGATAGCGCGCGCATGTTTCCAAACCCCGCCATCGCCATCGGTGTGACGACCGACTCCGTGCCGCCCGTCACGATCACGTCGGCGTCCCCCGCGCGCAGCAGCCGCAGGGATTCGCCGATGGCGTGCGCACCCGAGGCACACGCCGAAACCGTACAGAAGTTCGGGCCCTTGAGCCCGAGCTGGATGGAAACCTGCCCCGCGGCCATGTCCGAGATCATCATCGGGATGAAGAACGGGCTCACCCGCGACGGGCCGCGCTCCAGCAGCACGCTGTGCTGACTCTCGAACGTCTCGAGGCCGCCGATCCCGGAGCCGATGATCACGCCAATGCGGTCGCGACTCACTTTCTCGAGATCGAGCCCCGACGTGCGGACCGCCTCGGCCGCGGCCATGACCGCGAACTGCACGAACCGATCCATCCGCTTCGCCTCCTTGCGGTCCATCACGCCCTCGGTGCTGAAGTTCTTCACCTCGCACGCGAACCGTGTTTCGTAGTTCGAGGCGTCGAAGCGCGTGATCGGTCCCGCACCGGAGACTCCGGCGACGAGGTTCTTCCAGAACTCCTCGGTGTCGTTACCGAGCGGCGAGATCACGCCGCTTCCAGTCACGAACACCCGGGGGTCGTTACCCGACATGGAGCTTCCTTCTCCCAGCATTCCCCTCGAGCCGGCGGGGGATCGCGCGGGACGACGCTCGCGGGGGCGGCGCGGTCCCGGCCCGCCGGTCCGGGAGGTTCCCGGCGGGCCTAGGCGTTGGCGTGGGACTTGAGGTAGTTCATCGCGTCGCCGACCGTCTTCAGTTTGTCGGCATCTTCGTCGGGAATATCGATTCCGAACTCCTCCTCGAGCGCCATCACCAGCTCGACGATGTCGAGGGAATCCGCACCGAGATCCTCGATGAATTTCGCTTCATTGGTGAGCTGCTTGACGTCAACCTCCAGCTCCTTCGCGATGATTTCCTTGACCTTGTCCTCGCTGAACGTCGCCACTGCCTTCACCTCCTGTGGGGGGGGTTGACCGGCGCGCCAGACGCGCGCCGACAGATTACATCACCATTCCGCCGTCGACGGTCCAGACCTGGCCAGTCACGTAGGCCGACCGCGGGGAACAGAGGAACGCCACCACTTCCGCCACCTCCTCGGGACGGCCGAGCCGTCCGAGCGGAATCCTGGCCATCAGGTCGGTGCGTGCGGCCTCGGGCAGCGCGGCGGTCATGTCGGTCTCGATGAATCCGGGGCAGACCGCGTTCACGGTCACGTTGCGCGAGGCGAGCTCGCGCGCGAGCGACTTCGTGAGCCCGAGCAGCCCGGCCTTGGACGCCGCGTAGTTCGCCTGTCCGGCATTGCCCATCAGTCCGACCACCGACGAGATGTTCACGATCCGCCCGTAGCGCGCCTTCATCATCGGGCGCGCCACCGTGCGGCAGCAGCGGAACGCGCCCTTGAGATTCGTGTCCAGCACCTCGTCCCATTGCGCGTCGCTCATGCGCAGGAACACGCCGTCGCGCGTGAGCCCGGCGTTGTTGACCAGCACGTCCACGCGGCCGAGCTGATCGAGCGCGGCGCTGAATCCCGCTTCGACGGATTCCGTCTTCGAGATGTCCGCGCCCCACGCCGTCGCCTGGTCGCCGCCGATCGATTCCGCCGCGGCGCGGGCCCGCTCGGCGTTGCGTCCGAAGATCGCGAGCCGCGCGCCCCGCGCCGCGAGCGCCCGCGCCACCGCGAGGCCGATGCCGCTGCCGCCGCCGGTCACGAACGCGACCTGGCCGGCGAGCTCGCGATCGCCCGCTTCGCGCACGATCGGCGTGGCCTCGGTCATGACGCGCTCCGCGCCGGCGCGGCGCCGAGTGCGGCGAGCGTGGCGGTCAGGCTCTTGGGATCGTCGACGTTCATGCTGGTCGCGTCCGGCACGATCGTGCGCAGCAGCCCGCGCAGCACGCGCCCGGTGCCGAGCTCGACGAAGCGCTCCGCGCCCGCCGCGAGCAGCCAGCGCATCGAGTCCTCCCAGCGCACGGCGCCGAGCAGCTGGGCCTCGAGCGCGGCGCGCAGCTCGGCCGCCTTCTGCACCGGCTGCGCCGAGACGTTCGCGATCACCGGGCTTCCCGCGTCGCGGACCTGCACACGCTCGAGCGCGGCCGCGAGCCCGGCCGCCGCCGACGCCATGAGCGGCGAGTGGAACGCCCCGCTCACCTCGAGCCGGATCGCGCGCTTCGCGCCCGCCGCCTTCGCGAGCTCGCAGGCCTTTTCGACCGCGGCGATCTCGCCGGAGATCACGACCTGACCCGGCGCGTTGAGATTCGCGGGCCGCACGATGCCGGCGCCGGCCGCCTGCTCGCACACGTCGGCCACCTGCTCGCGCGAAAGCCCGAGGATCGCGGCCATCGTGCCGGGCCGATCGATGCCGGCCTGGTACATGAGCTCGCCGCGCCGCCGGGTGAGGAGCAGCGCGTCCTCGAGCGTCAGCGCGCCGGCCGCGACGCACGCCGAGTACTCGCCCAGGCTGTGCCCGGCGCTCCACGCCGCATGGAATCCCGCGCGCTCGACCAGCCGCAACGCGGCGACGCTGTGCACGAGCAGCGCGGGCTGCGCGTTCACGGTCTTCTTGAGCTCCGCCTCGGGGCCGCCCCACAACAAGTCCGTGAAACGGAAGTTCAGCACGCGATCCGCGGTCTCGAACACCGCGCGGGCCGCGGGGTGCGCTTCCGCGAGCGCACGTCCCATGCCCACGGCCTGCGCTCCCTGCCCGGGGAACAGGAACGCGAGCTTCATGCCGGCCCCCTTCCCGCCGCAAGGGCCGCGACCGGTTCGGCCGTGACCGGCACCGGCATGCTCCAGCGCATCACGGACGCGCCCCACGTCACGC
>Ga0306920_100007985_pt1 | contig 14004 bp, 15 predicted proteins | sample flu12Cox44000170_FD_204666 | JGI IMG/M metagenome (GOLD analysis project Ga0306920, IMG submission 204666) | Lab enrichment of tropical soil microbial communities from Luquillo Experimental Forest, Puerto Rico - flux4day.12C.oxic.44.000.170 (v2)... | ecosystem: Environmental > Terrestrial >...
GGCCCAGATGCGGGCCTTGGTCGAGGTGTCCGCGAACTCCCCTGCCAACTGGACCAGGAAGACCCCAAGGCCCGGGTTATCGAGTCCAACGATGGGACCGTCGCCGAGCGCGCCCGCGAACATCGCGCCCGTCCGCCACCCCGCCTCTGCCACCTCCCGACGTAGGGGCGCCAGGTACCAGCCGGGCACGACAAGCCCCATCGGCCCGCGGCCGACGTGCTCATTGACCACCGGGTCGAAGTAGAGGTCGATGGCAGCCGCGCTACCGTCGGGTGCCCAGCTGACGTAGTTGTGGCGGGCGTACTCCCACCAGGCGTCGAACGCGGTGTGGTGCTCGGTGCCCAACAGCCGGTCGGAAAGCCTCAGACCGAGGCCCGCGCCGCTCAGTCAGAACGGCCAGATCTTGGTGTTCTCGCAGTGGCAGCCGATCTGGCGGTTATGCCACTGGTCGGCGAGGTGAGCGGCGACACCCGAGTGGGTCCAGGTGAAGCCGTGCTCGGGGATCATCGTGAACGGCTGGTCCCACTTCTCATCGCCCGAGACGTAGCGGTGCAGCGCGAGCAATAGGGTGAAAAACCCCTTGAAGAACAGCATCCCGTCAGCGGCAATGGGATCCAGCTGCACGCCATAGGGCTCGATCCCGTTGGCCGTCCAGCCCGGCACGTTGTAGGTCCCCCACAACGCTGGTGGGATGAGCATCCGGTACTCGTCAGGATATGAGCCGCGGTCGGGATCGTCGCCGAACTGGGTCATCCAGTCCGACGCCGCCCACCACGTCATGTGCCGGGCCACCAACTCGTCGAGGATGTGGGCGTACACCTCGCGCCAGGCTGGCGTGATGTCGGCCATCAGCGCCACGGCGTAGCTCGAGTCGATCAGGTCGAAGCGGTGCCATGACGTCATCGGGGGGCCGCTGTAGTTGTCCCAGTGCGGATGGGGCCGCCCAGCCCGGCTCCAGTCGTCAGGCGTGGTCGCCTTCCGGTACAGGTAGCGCAGCCAGCCGAGCGAGCGGTCGTCGAGGGTCGTGGGCGTCATCGGGACTCGCTCAGGTACCTTGGCCCGGATCCGCAGGTGTCGCGCCGATGCGTCATTGGCTATATGACTGGAGCCTGCCCGGTCTTGCTTGCCGGGTTGGGCTGCGCTTAGGTCGGTCCATCGGGGGGCGGCAGTGGGAGTGTGGCCGAATCGGCCGCCGGTGCAGCCTGCCCGACGCGATGCAGCCACAGCTCGTATGCGCCGAGCAGGACGGCAATCACTAGCAAGCCGGCCCACGACACTGAGAGGGTGATGAGCAGCAGGACCGCTACAGCGATGCCAAGGATGCGCAGCAGGTCCAGGTGCGTGCGCACCCAGACGAGAGTGGTGTTGGCGCTTGCTCCTTTGGCCACGACGAGGTTCCGCGTCGCTCTCGCGTGGGTTGCGAGGCTGCGGCGGAGCGAGGTGGCCCATGCATACGGGCCGGTGACGAGCCCGATCATGAAGACGACGATCAGGCCGATGAGCAGCCAGCGGCTGACGCTGAAGTAGGCATGGAACAGATGCGTCACGATGGCCTGCCGGGCTGCTTTGTTGGCGGGCTGGCCGGTGTTGACCAGTGTAGAACTAAGCCAGATCACCACCCGGCGAGCAACCACTAAGCCGAGCACTCCTCCCGCACACAGTTGCAACAGCGTCCGTCGCCGGCGGCGGGACAACAGCAGAGCCAGGGCGGCGGCGACCGGGGTAAGGACGAGCAGAAGTACCGTTACGCGGTTGAAGATGCGTACCGCACGGCGGGCCTGGGTGAGCTTGTCGGCAGGGAACAGCACAATCTGCCCGCACGTTGCCGGGACTGGCCGGTCCAGAGCTGTGGCGATCTGCTGGCAGGCCGTGGCGGGAAGCTCGTTACCGCTGATCGCCGGCAGCTTGACCGGCCTGCCCACGACGCCTGAGATGAAGCCCTGCAAGTTCTGCAAGGCGGCATTGAACAGAGGAACCAGGTTGAGCACGACCTGTCCGCTGGTCGTGGTGACCGCCTTGCTGTTGCCGTTGAGCACTGACAGCAACTGCGTATGGGCGAAGACGGTGGCTTGCCTCCACAACGCCTGGAACTGGCTGGACTGGAGAGCCTTGGTAACCGCGTCCTGGATGTACCCCTTCGCCCCGTTGGTGATCGGTCCGGCAAGGAATGCGGCTCTCGGAGGGAGAGCATTTTCGACGATCTGCTGTGGGTTCAAGCTGGCGAAGATCTGATTGGTGATGACCACACCCGCCGCCGCGGTGACCGCCCGATCGGACCCGATCGGCACCACCGTGCGCTCGAAGCCATTTCTGTTCAAGGCCACGTTGTGAGCCCAGCTCACCGCAAACGTGAGCGGCAGCAAGATCGAAAACAGAACCACCAACAGACCGGCTACAACCTGAAGCGTTCGCTTCCGCCGCGTGGCCCGGCGCCCACGCTTGTCAAGGGCTGCGATGGCGGCGTCACGCTCCGCTTCCGCTCGGGCCAGCTGGGCGGTCAGCTCAGCGGTAGTCGGCTCCGCGGCCGGGTCTCCACCGGTGCCAACCGCCGTTCGAGAAATCGCACCAACTGCCCCGCCGAGTGCCGTCCTGCGATGTAGGTCGTCATGACAGCCAGAAAGAGGTACGTCGAGGCCTTCCTGACGGTGAGAGGTGATGAAGCCGGGCTCGCCCTTGTGCGCGTTGATTGACGAGAGGTTAGTGGCAACGGATGGTGCGTCCGGGCCACTGTCAACGACCGGCGGAAAAGTGCCCGTCGCCTGAGCTGCGGGCCGAGCGCTGGCGAGCTAGGGAGCCGGTTCGTAGCAGTTGAACATCCAGCGAATACCGAAACGGTCAAGGCTGCAGCCCCAGTACGCCCACGGCATCTGCTGCATGCCCGTCGACTCGCTTCCCCCTTCGCTCAGCGCGGCGTAGAGGCGATCGGTCTCGGCCCGGGTATCAGGCTCCAGGCAGATCGTCACATTGTTGCCAACCTTGAGCTCGTGGCCCATGGACTCGAGCATGTCGGTACCCATCAGCACATGACCAGCCAGAATCGGCAACTCGACGTGGGCTACGAGCTTCTTTTCGGCCTCCGACAGCTTTGGCGCTCCGGGCTCGGTTGACATGTCACCCATGCGGGCGATCTCACCCGTGATCTGAGTGCCGAAGATGGAGCTGTAGAAGTTGAAGGCTTCCTCTGTCGTCCCCATGAAGTTCAAGTAGGTGCTGACCCGGCTCATGGTCACTCTCCTTGCCGTCGCATCCGTCGGTCTGTCCGCCGGAGCTGTCTTCTGCTATCTCGACGATACGGTGGCCTGAAAGTCATCGCGAGCCGACACGTTGTAAACCCGCGATGGGCCGCAGTCGACTTGAACCCGTCGTGGTATCGGGTCAGAGCACGAGCGGACAGCTGAGGTGGACGTCGAAGATCGTCTGCAGGCGCCCACCGGCTATCCAGGCCCCGATCATCAGCGCCATCCCGTGGAGCTGTTCGTCCGTGAAATACGTGCGGGCCCGAGCGAACCAGGCGTCGTCGAGGCTGAGATGATCGAGCGCGAACTTCTCGGCGTAGTCAATAGCGACGCGATCAGCGTCCGAGTAGCCCGGCCAAGTTGCCCACTCCGACACATGGGCGTAGTCGTCTTCGGTGAGATCGTGCTGCGCCAACTGCGCAACGCGGGTCTCCATTCAGATGTCGCAGACGTTGATCTCGGCGATCCGCTTGCGCATCAACTCGCGGAGCCGGGTCGAGACCAGGTCGGAGGCGTAGACCGAAGCCGACAGCGACGCGGCCGGACCGCTGAGCTCGGGATTCATACCCCAGAGCCGGTAGAGTTCCTCCCCCTTGCCAGCGGGAATCGAGATACGAGCCATGTTCGGATCATACGCCTCGGCGCCTGCATGACAAGGGTGCCAGGACCCCGCTGTCCGATAGAGGTGCTCGCGTGACTCGCAGCTGCCCTCCCCGCCGAAGCGACTCTGGTCTGATCGCTCTAACGGGCGTGCAGTGCCGGAAGAACCTTCTCGGCGAACAGCTCGATGCTGCGCATGGCGTCCTCATGCGGCATCCCGGAGGTGGTGAGCTCGACGACCAGATGGTCGCAACGGAGCGGCTCGGGGCCATCAAGCTGGACTTCCAGTGAGGACAGCCACCGCTCGGGGCTGCCGATGAGGAAGTCGTGCTCCAGTCCGTTCGGAAACTGGCGGGGGAGCCCCGAGGCTTCGAACCAGGCGTTGTAGTGGTCGCGCTCCCAGGCGGCGTGGTCACGGGCGACCGTCCATGCCGACTCGTCCGTCGCACCCACGAAGCCGAGCGCCATGCCGTAGTAGCGCTGACTATTCGGACCATGACCGTGCTCGGCCACGAGTTGCTGATGGCGCTCGAGGATCGCAGGGGGTACGGCGTTCGCCAGGCCCGAGCAGCCGAACCTGGCTGCCCGGCGGAGCATTCGGTCACCGAGTCCACCCAGGATGATCCGCGGCATCGGCTCCTGCACCGGCTTCGGTGTCATGGCGACTTCGTGGAGTTCGAAATACCGGCCCGTGAACGAGAAAGACTGTTCAGTGAAGCACCGCACCAGGATGTCCATGTGCTCGTCCATCCGGTCGCCCCGGGCGCGGATGTCAGCGCCGATCGCCTCATACTCGGCCGTCCGGTAACCGAGGCCGAGGCCGAGAATCAGGCGGCCACCCGACAGAATGTCGACCGCTGTCGCCGCCTCGGCCACCCGGACAGGGTCGTGCTGGGGGAGCAAAAGCACGTACGTTCCGATCTGCACCCGTGTCGTGGCCACAGCGATCGCGGAGGCCAGGGTCAGCGCCGAGGGCGCGAACCCATCGTCCGTGTAATGGTGCTCACCCACCCACACCCCATCGAAACCGGCCCGATCAGCCAGTTTGATCTGCTCCAGGCAATTGGCATAGACCTCCGCGGGTGGACGCCGCCAGGGTTCGGGATTCCGAAATGCGAAGAACAGGCCAACCTCCACAGGTGCCTCCTATCAGGATCAGTCCATCATGCCCTCTGCGGAGGAGGGGGCTAGTCTCACCGCTTGGAAGGAGGTGACGCGTGCTGCCTTGCCGCTGAGTCGACGTTGTGCTCGCCCGGTCGGGCGACCGCGACCGCAGCCGCGTCCCGGTCCTGCGGTCCTTGCACTCGTAAAGGAGACCGCCGTGCCCAACCCACTCGACGCGCTCGACCGCGTCATTGACAAAACCGTCGCGCCCAACGCCGCCAGAGTGGACCGCGACGCCACATTTCCTGGCCAGTCCATCGACGCGCTGGCCGGCGCGGGCCTCCTCAGCCTTACCAGCGCCATCGACGCGGGCGGCGCCGGGCTCGGACTGGCCGAGGCCGCTGAAGTGATCGAACGGCTCGCCAGAGCCTGCGGCTCGACCGCCATGGTGGTGCTGATGCACTACGCCGCCGTGTCTATCGTCGAGGCCTACGGGAGCAAGGAAGTTCGTGGCGAGATAGGTGACGGCCAGCACCTGACGTCGCTCGCGTTCTCTGAGTCCGGGTCACGCAGTCACTTCTGGGCGCCGCTCGGCACCGCGAGACCCGCAACCAAGACGGGCGACACGGTCCGTCTCGACGCGTCGAAGAGCTGGGTGACCTCCGCCGGGGAGGCCGACAGCTACGTCTGGTCCAGCCGGCCGGTGTCGGCCGACGGCCCGATGACGCTGTGGCTGGTCCCCGCCGACGCGAGCGGGCTCAGCCAACCGGGTGGCTTCGACGGCATCGGCTTGCGAGGTAACGCGTCGACGCCCGTTGTCGCCAATGGCACGACCATCCCCGCCGACAACCGCCTCGGCGATGACGGCGCCGGCCTCGACATCGCACTGGCCACCGCGCTGCCCTGGTTCCTGGTCTTGAGCACGGCGTTCAGCCTCGGGTTGATGGAAGCGGTGACGGCCGAGACCGGCGCCCACCTCACCACCACCCGGCTTGAACACCTGGGCGAGCCGCTCATCGCACAGCCGCGGATACGCGCTGACTATGCGTCGATGCGCATCCGCACCGACGGCGTTCGGGCCTTCCTCGCCGACACGCTGGCGGCGCTCGGGTCAGGGCGTGAGGACGCTACGCTGCGAGTGCTCGAGTGCAAAGCGGTTGGGGCCGAAGCCGCCATCGACGTCACCGACCTCGCCATGAAGGTGTGCGGTGGTGCCGCCTTCCGAAAGGAGCTCGGCATAGAGCGACGCTTCCGCGATGCCCGCGCCGCTCGCGTGATGGCGCCCACCACCGACGCACTGCAAGACTTCGTGGGCCGTGCCGTCAGCGGGCTGCCCCTGCTCGGTCCGGTGGCGTGATGGGCGACGTGCTGCTCATGGGTGCCGTCGCTTACGACCCCAAGGTTGTCACGATTTGGGACGGCTTCCGCCGCTGGTTCGAAGGCCAGGGCCTCGCCTTCGACTACGTCCTCTACTCCAACTACGAGCGTCAGGCCGAGGACCTCCTCGCCGGACGAATTTCCGCCGCCTGGAACTCACCCCTGGCGTGGGTCCGCGCCCGCCGGTTGAGCGACGCGGAGGGCGCACCGGTGCGCGCCGTCGCCATGCGCGACACCGACCGGGACCTGACATCGGTCGTCGTCGTGAAGGCTGACTCGCCGATCGGTTCGATTGACGACCTCATGGGCAGTGGATTGGTCGTCGGCACCGGCGCCGTCGACTCACCGCAGGCCACCCTGCTCCCGGTCGATCACCTTCGTGTCGGAGGGATCGCGCCGGGGGTCGACGTCCAGGTGCGACGCTTCGACGTCGGGGTTGGGCTGCATGGCGACCACGTGGGCGGCGAGCGTGAAGCGGCGCGTGCGCTCCTCGCAGGGGCGGTCGACGCTGCCTGCATGATCGACGCCAACCATCTGCTGTTCGCACGCGAGGGGACGATCCCGTCGGGCGCAACCCGCGTCCTGACTCAAACGACACCCTATGACCACTGCAACATGACCGTCGGCGCCGATGCCCCCGCCGCGCTCGTCGAACGGTTCACCGACCTGCTGCTGGCAATGGACTATGGCGATCCGGCCGTACGTCCCTTGCTCGACCTCGAGGGCCTCACTCGCTGGCTCCCGGGTCGCACCGACGGCTACGCCGCACTCGAGCGGGCCGTGGACCACGCCGGCTTCTACGACGGGAAGGGGGCGGTCACCGCTGACGACTATCGACCTTGATGATCTGAGCTTCGATCGCGGGGCCCACCTGCTCGTCGCCCGGGCCCTGACAACGTTGCCGGCGGGCGGGTCGCTGGATGTGCGGGGACGGGACCCGCAGCTGGTCACCCATCTGGCCGCCTGGGCCCGATCGCGAGGTCACCGGGCTGAAGGCGCCGTTGTAGTGCGCGGCGACGCCGATGCTGCCCGCTGGCATGCCGCGACGCGCGCCGGTGACGGCCGGTCGGGGCCCTGGGCGCGCGCCGACGTGACGTGGGGACTGGCGGCGCGCGGCGCACTGGTCGAGGCGGGCGGACCACCGCTCGTCGTCGACCTCCTCGAGCGCGAGACAGTGTGGGCTGACATCGCGCCGCGCCTCTACGCCCATGCCGTCGCCGGGCAGTGGGACCCTGCGAAAGTCGTCGACTGGGATGCGCCGCTGACCTTGCCCGCCGAGGTTGAATCCGCCGTCGTGCAGGTCATGACCTACCTGGTCGAAAACGAGCAGGCTGCCCTCGTCGTGCCCGCCCGGTTCATCGCCCGCGTCCATCCCCACTATCGGGAGGTCGTGCAGCTGCTCGCCGTGCAGGTCGCCGACGAGGCGCGCCACATTGAGGTCTTCACCCGTCGTGCCCTGCTAAAGGGCGACGTCATGGGACGGTCGGCGGCCGGCGGCCGGGCCTCCTTGCAGACCCTGCTGGACGAGCCCGACTTCTCCATCGCCGCCTTTCTGCTCTCAGTACTCGGCGAGGGCACCTTTCTCAACCTCCTGGCGTTCCTCGACGAGCACGCACCCGATCCTGTGACGCGTCAGGTCGCCCATCTGGCCTTGCAGGACGAAGGGCGCCACGTCGCGTTCGGGCAGGCCCACCTCGAGCACCGCGTCGCGGTTGAGCCATCGTTGCGGGGCCGGCTGCGCGCCGCCATCGAACGGCGCCACGACGCTCTGGCGTCCACGGCCGGTCTGTCGGATGACGTTCACGACGCGCTGGTGGTGCTCGCCGCCGGAGCATTCACCCCGGCCGCGATTGCGTCAGGGTGGGATCGCGTCCAACGGCTGCAAGCCGACATGGACGAGGGCCGGCAGCGTCGGCTCACCCGCCTCGGCTTCCCCCCCGAGGAGGCTGCCGCGCTTTCCGCACTCCACACCCGAAACTTCATGTGACCGGGGGCCTCTTCTCCCGTCATGGGGTGACGGTGACGTTGACGGTGGGAGGCACGACCAGGCCCGCCGGCGCCAACAGGACGAGGGTGAGCGAACGACGGCGCAACGACAGTGCTTTCATTCCTATTTTCCGACCGTTTGGATGGACCGGTCCGCCGATGGTCCCCATTGGTCACTCGCACCAGCTCACCGCTGTACGCGTGAGCCTCCGCCGCCCGCAAGCTGGAGCACCTCCCGGAGGGTGGCCATGGACGTGTCACCCGGGGTGGTCATGGCCAAGGCCCCGTGCGCCGCCCCGTACTCGACGGCGGCTGACAGGTCCCCATGCTCCAGAAGGCCGTAGATGAGGCCGGAGGCGAAGGAGTCACCGCCACCGACACGATCCAGGATCTCGAGTCCGGGTCGATGAGTGGCGTGTACGAAGCCATCCTCGGCGGACCAGGCCACCGCGCCCCAGTCATTGACGGTGGCGGAGCGGACCGTGCGCAGGGTTGTGGAGACCACGCGGAGGTTGGCGAACTCGCCCGTCACCTCGTCAATCATTTTCTGGAACTGGGCCGCTTGCAGGTCGGTGAGGGACTCGCTCGTTCCTGGCACTTCGAAGCCCAGGCTGGCGGTGAAGTCTTCTTCGTTGCCGATCATGACGTCCACCTGTCGGGCCAAGCGCCGGTTCACGTCCTGGGCAGCCGCCTGCCCCCCCAGCCCTTTCCAGATGCTCGGCCGGTAGTTGAGGTCGTACGAGACGATGGTGCCGCAGTCGTGGGCGGCCGACATGGCCTCTTCGATGACCTCGGACGTGGTGGGGGAGAGGCCGGCGTAGATGCCGCCGGTGTGGAACCAGCGCACACCCTGTTTGACGAACAGGTCTACCCAGTCGATGTCTCCTGCCTTGAGCTGGGCCGCGGCGGTGTGACCGCGGTCGGACACGCCGAGCGCGCCCCGGACGCCGAAGCCGCGCTCGGTGAAGTTGAGTCCGTTGCGGACGGCCCGGCCGATGCCGTCGTACTCGACCCATCGAATCCAGGACGTGTCGACACCGCCGTTCAGGATGAGGTCCTCGCAGAGCCGGCCCACCTCGTTGTCAGCGAGGGCCGTGATGATGGCGGTCCGTAGCCCGAAGCAGCGGCGTAGACCGCGGGCCACGTTGTACTCGCCGCCCCCCTCCCACACCCCGAAGCTGCGGGCGGTCCGGATGCGTCCCTCGCCGGGGTCGAGGCGCAGCATGACCTCGCCGAGGGATACGGCGTCGTAGCGGCACTCCGAAGGCGGGCGGTATTCCAGCGCGGCGGTCACATCAACTCACCGGCGGGGCCGGCTCGCGAGGGCGACCGCTTCGGTCGCCAGGTGGGTTACCGCGTCCCAGGAGCGCTGGGCAACTAGAGGCTGTGCGACCATCCAGGATCCGCCAACGGCGAGCACGGACGGTTCTGCCAGGTAGGCGGGCGCGTTGGCCGCTGAGATCCCTCCGGTTGGGACGAATTGGACCTGGGGGAACACGGCGGCGAGGGAGCGAAGGGTTGGGAGGCCGCCGAGCGGCTCAGCAGGAAAAAGCTTCACGGTCGTGATCCCGGCATCGAGGGCGGCCATGAGATCGGTAGCGGTGGCCACGCCGGGAACAACCGGCACGCCGAGCTCATGGCAGCGGCGGACGACGACAGCGCTGAACCCGGGCGAGACGACAAATCTGGCCCCGGCGTCGACGGCGGTATCGACCTGGTCGGCCGAGATGACCGTCCCAGCTCCGACGATCATGGCCGGGTCTTCGGCCATGGCAGCCAGCGTTTGTGGCGCCGCGGAGGTCCGGAAGGTGATCTCGGCTAGAGGGAGACCGCCCGCCCTCAGGGCTTCGGCCAACGGTTTGGCTTCGCGTGGGTCCTGCACGACGACTACGGGCACCACCCGCCGCCGGGCCAGCAAGTCCACGATCGTCATCGCAGCCCGTTGCGCCGGCTGTCCCGGCTGCTGGGAAGGCTCGACGGAGGACGACCACGCGGGTTGTTCGCCTGACACTCAGGTTGATCCGTCCGGGTCAGTCCCTAACGGCGGCTCGAACTCGGCGGCCAGTCTGGCCTCGTGAGTCAGTCGCTCGTCGGCCCGGATGAGATGCATGACGGCATTAATCAAAGCCAGATGCGAAAAGGCCTGCGGGAAGTTGCCCAGGTGCCGTCCACTGTGTGGATCGATCTCTTCGGCATAGAGCAGCAACGGGCTGGCAAAGGACAGCAGCTTGGCGCACAGCGCCCGCGCCCGGTCCACCTCGCCGATCTCCACCAGGGCCGAAACCAGCCAGAAAGAGCAGATCGTGAACGTGCCTTCCTCGCCGCTGAAGCCGTCGTCGGTCTCTTCCACCCGGTAGCGCAAGACCAGCTCATCCTCGGTGAGCTCGTCGGCGATGGCGAGCACGGTGGCCCGCACCCGGGTGTCCTCTGGTGGGAGGAACCCGAGCAGCGGTATGAGCAGTGCCGAGGCGTCCAGTGCGGTGGTGTCGTAATGCTGGCAGAACACACCGCGCTCGTCGGTACCGTTGGCGCAGATGTCGGCGTGTATCTCTTTGGCTGCCTGACGCCAGCGGGTGGCGCTGTCGGGGTCGCCCCGTAGTTCAGCCAGCTTGGCGCCCCGGTCCGCCGCCACCCAGCACAGCACCTTGGATGCGGTGAAGTGCTGAGCCGGCCCGCGCACCTCCCATAAGCCTTGATCAGGTTCCCGCCAGTGGGTCAATGCCGCCTCAACCTGACGTTTGACCATGGGCCAGCGGCGTTCGTCGAGGTGGTCACGGGCCCGGGTGTGCAGGTACACGGAGTCCACGAGGACCCCCCATGCGTCGTTTTGGCGCTGGTCCCACGCCCCGTTCCCGATGCGCACGGGCTGGGCGCCTTCGTACCCGGAGAGATGGTCCAGGATTTGCTCGGTGAGTTCCCGTTCGCCGCCGATGCCGTACATGATCTGCAGATCGGCCTCACCCTCGGCCATGTCAGAGAGAAAATAGAAGAAGTCGGTGGCCTCGCGGTCCAGCCCCAGGGTGTGCAGCCCCCACAGCGTGTAGGTCGCGTCCCGCAACCAGCTGTAGCGGTAATCGTAGTTGCGCTCCCCGCCCGGGGTTTCGGGGAGCGACGCGGTGGCGGCGGCCAGCAGCGCCCCGGTAGGGGCGTAGATCAAACCTTTCAGGGTCAGCGCCGAGCGCTGCAGATGGCCCCGCCAGGGGTGATCCGGGAACTTGCCACGGCTGATCCACTCGTGCCAGAAGTCCCCGGTGCGGGACAGCCGCTCGTGCGCGGCAGCGAAGGTCTGCGGTGGGGAAGCGTCGTTCCATGACAGGGCGCAGAAAACCTGCTCACCGGCCCTGAGCCGCCGGCGGGCGATGGCGCGGGGACCCTCGAATCCCAGGTTGAGGTCGGTGGTCAGCCGGAGCGAAAGCTGATCATCGCCAGAGGTGGCCTCGGCCTCCCCGTAACCCGGTCCAGTATGACGCCAGACCGCCCGACGCCGGCCGTAGTCGAAGGCCGGCTCGCACTCCAGGACGAAGTCAATGGAGCCGCTCAGACAGCGGGCTGTGCGTAGCAGGACCCTCTCGGCGTCGTAATCGGCCGGTACTCGCCGATGAGTGCTGGATCGGCTCGATTCGTGACGCCACCGCCCGACTAGCAGCACGTCCCGGAGCACGGCCCACCCGGTCGAGGTATCCCAGGTGGTTTCCACCACCATGGTGCCCGGTAGATAACGCCGCCCGGCCGGTACGTGCACGTCCGCGGGGCCCAGCCGAAACCAGCCGGCCTCTCGATCCAGAATCGCCCCGAAGACGCTGGGGCCGTCCATGCGAGGCAGGCACATCCATTCCACGTTCCCGCTCGGCGCGATCAGCGCGCAGACCTCAGTGTCGGAAATGAACGCGTAGTCCTCGATGAGAGGAAACGGGCTCCCCCTGAGCGTGGACTGAGAGCTCTGGTCGGACGGGTCGTCCACGGAACGCACCTTAACCGTCCGGCCGGCTCCTGGCCCCGCCCGCTGACCTGCGTGTCGCGCTGGGGATAGGGCCTCTCATACGACGTTGACGGGCGAGAGGGCCGCCTGCCCGCTGAGGACACGCAGGACCTCGTGGGCGGCGAACTCGCGGACGGTGCGCATGGCCTCCTCCGAGTAGTAGGCGGCGTGCGGGGTGATGATCACGTTGTCCAAGCTGAAGAGAGCGTTCGTCGGTCTCCAGTCACGCTGCTTGGCGGGTTCCTCTTCGATGTCGTCCAAACCGGCACCGGCGATCCAACCATCCTTCAATGCTCGGTACAGGGCTGCATCCTCGACGATGGGACCCCGGGCGGTGTTGATGAGCACGGCGCTCCGTTTCATGCCACGCAGACGGGCTTCGTTGAAGAGGTGGTGCGTATCAGGCGTGAGCGGCGCCTGGATCACCAGGAAATCCGACCGCTCGACCAGCTGATCGACGGACACCGGATCGACCCCCTGAGCCTCGAGAGCAGCGGGGTCCATGTAGGGGTCGCTGGCAATGACGACCATGCCGAATCCGGCGGCCCGGGCCGCGATGGCCTGAGCGATGGCCCCGAACGACAGTAGACCCAGAACGCGGCCCCGTAGGCGGTGAATGGGCTGCCCGGACTGCCAGCGCCACACACCGGCGCGGGTCTCCCTGTCGTAGGCGCGCAGCTTCCGGGCCTCGGCCAGCACCAGCGCCACGAGCGCTGGCACCCCTTATGACTTCCCGCGGTCTGCGACGATGGTGGTATGGAAGCTTCCACGACCGACTCCGGCGGCGAAGAAAACCTCTTCGTCTCGGGGGTGGTATTGATGAAGGGCCATCCCCACCACCCGGCGTTGCATCATCACGGGCTGGGCGAGCTGTCGGTATCGCCAGAGCGGGTAAAACTGCTCAGTTACCACAGCGATGAGGAGTTGGCCGAATCCCCGGCAGAGCGGGTGAGGCTCGGAACTTCCAGCACCCTTAAGGAGTTCGGCTCTATCGTGTTCGTGGACTTCGGCGATGAAACGATCCCGCGTCACGAAACTCAGTGGGCTATTGACTTCGCACTGGTAGACGACGTTCAGCGCGTGCTGCACCCCGACGGCACCGTAAACCACCAGAAGTTGGTGGAGTATCAGGCCCTGCTGTCGGTGGAAAACATCGAGGCGGGAATTGGTTACCGCCAGCAGTTCAGCGACGTGGTAACCGGCCTCGGAGGACGCTACGCAGACGAGTCGACTTGGTTCGAAAATCTGATCGCCAAGTGGCCGTTCTGAGCTTGTCGGTCCTCCAAGATCGGCCTAGAGACTCGAGCTGTGACAAAACTCCGGATGGATCGAGCTTTCGCAAACGTTGCTGACCAATCACCACGACGCCCGTCACTCCTTGGAGAGCTCGGCGCGGGCCGTGGCGGTGACATCATCCGCATCCCGCTGGCTGCCGATGTGAAACCGGACCTCGGCGATGCGGCCAGTGAACGGGAACGGTGGGTCGTAGTCGTCGACGACCGGCGACAGACCGTCCCGGCCAAGGTCGAGCCCGGTCGAGCCGAGCATGCGGATGATCCTCGGGATGGCGACTCTCGTGACCTCGTCGCCGTCCACGGACAACGTGAGCGTGCCGCCCTTCTCAACTCGCTGAAAGGTGGCCCCGAGCACGTGCCGGCCGGGGCTCAGCTCCATCGACGCCGTCGCGCGGTAGTGGTTGCCGAGGGCGTTGTAGTCGAAGTG
>Ga0306920_100007986_pt1 | contig 14003 bp, 12 predicted proteins | sample flu12Cox44000170_FD_204666 | JGI IMG/M metagenome (GOLD analysis project Ga0306920, IMG submission 204666) | Lab enrichment of tropical soil microbial communities from Luquillo Experimental Forest, Puerto Rico - flux4day.12C.oxic.44.000.170 (v2)... | ecosystem: Environmental > Terrestrial >...
CGGCTGGCCGACAGCGACAGGTTGTGGAATCCGCCGCGCACAGACCGGTCTTCCACGGGGGTCCGCTCGCCGTACAGCCACGGGGTGAAGATCACCCCGTGGCTTCCAGGCGGGGCCTGCCCCGCCATCTTGTCGAATTCGCGGTAGGCGGAAGGCGGCTCGTCGCTGACCATCACTTGGTCGCGCAGGAACTCGAGGGCTGCCCCGGCGGTCTCCTGCTCGGCGGCGACGAAGTACCGCTGTGGTATCGGCGAGGGCAGCGAGGCCATGTTGTGCCGCAGGTCGGTCTTCTTGAATGGCACGTGACAGGTCAGCCAGGATGATGTGCCTACGTACAGATGCGCCTGGTAGTCGCGGGTGGCTCCCGCCCCGATCCCGGCCGACTGGAGGTCAGGCGTGCCGGCCACGACCGGGATGCCGGCCGGGACGCCGAGTGCGTCCGCCGGCCCGGGTGACAGCGGGCCGAGGATGCCGGTGGCGGGCAGCAGTTCCGGCAGCCGCGACTGCTCGATCCCGGCCAGCCGTAGCAGCGCCGGGTCGTAGCGGACGCGGTCCAGGTGGCGATTGTCGGTCACCCAGTGCAGCGCGATCGAGTCGAATGATGCCGCCGGCCGCCCGGTGAGACAAGCGTTCAGCCAGTCCTTGGGTTCCAGGAACAAGCGTGTCCGCCGGTACGTCTCCGGCTCCTCGTGCTTGAGCCACAGGATGTGGGCGATGGGGTCCTTGCCGCTTTGTGCGGGGATCCCGGCCGTGGTGCGCAGCCATCGTGCCAGCTTGACCACGCTGTAGCCCTGCACCCGTACGGTGCCGCCGGTGATCCGCCGCACGTATGGCGCGCCACGCGAGTCCATCCAGATGATCGCGGCGCGGACGGGCTGGCCGTGCTCATCGACCGGCACGGTCCCTGCCCACTGGGCGGTGCACGCGACGGCCGCCACCGATCGCGCGGGGACGGCGGCACGCGCCATCAGGCGGGACGACGCCCTGGTGACGTGTTCCCACCACTGCCGCGGGTCCTGCTCGGCGCCGCCGCCGGGCAGCAGGGTAACCGCGTACGTCTCCTGTTCCGCGGCCACGACCTCGCCGGCCATGGATACCAGGGCGACCTTCAGCGCCGAAGTGCCCAGGTCAATACCGAGAACATGACGTGTCATGCCTATACCTCGAAAAGCATGTCAAGATAGCCGGTGAGCAGTTGGCGGACGACCTCCGCGGGCAGCGTGGCGGCCATGCCGTAGACGGGCGCCATCCCGGTGCTGACACCCGGGTTGAACCGGACCTCCTGGACCGATTCGGCCAGGTCGGTGAGGAAGCGGTCGGCTACTCCCGGCAGGGTGTGGCGCAGCGTGACCGCGATGTGGACCGCGGCGGGCCGCTGCAGGCCGTTCAGGCTCCAGCCGCGGCGCCCCATGTTCTCCATGACCTGGTAGACGTCAAGGCCGTCGGCGGCGAACGCGGTCACCCATAGCGGGTCGCCTAGCACGCGGAGGCCGGCAATGGCGGCGATCCCGTCCCGTATTCTCGCCCCGGTCTCCAGGATCCGCCGGGCCGCTTCCAGGTAGCCGCTTTCCCCGATCGAGACCATGGCCGCCCAGCATGCGGCGGACAGGGCGCCGGGCCGGCTGCCGGCGAAGGTGGGCGACATGTACAGTCCCCCCGGCCAGTCGGTCACCGTGTAGTACTGGGAATGCCGCAGTTCCCTGCCCCGGTACAGCACTACCGACGAGCCCTTAGCGGCGTATCCGTACTTGTGCGTGTCGGCCGATATCGACGTCACGCCCGGCAGCCGGAAGTCGAATGGCGGTACCGGGTAGCCCAGCCGCTCGGCCCACGGCAGGATGAAGCCGCCAAGGCAGGCATCGACGTGGCAGGGGACGCCGCGGTCGGCCGCCAGCGCTGCGATCTCGGGGATCGGGTCGATCACGCCGTGCGGGAACGCCGGCGCCGACCCCACCACGACGGCCGTCCGGTCGGTCACGGCCGCGGCCAGTGCGCCCAGGTCGGCCTTGAACGCACCGTCGACCGGGGCCCGCACCAGCGGCATGTCGAAGAACCTGGCGGCCTTGTCGAACGCCGCGTGCGCGGTGACCGGCGCGACGATCTCCGGCGCGGCGATACCGCGGCGCTCGCGGGCGAAGTCCCGGTAAGCCTTCATCGCCAGCAGGATGCTCTCGGTCCCGCCCGAACTCACCGTGCCGACCACCGGCGCCTCGGACTGGGCATGGCCGGCCCCGAGCATGGACGCGGTCATCGCGACGATCTCCGCCTCGAACTTGGTGGCGCTTGGCCACAGGTCCGGATGGAGCGGGTTGCTCTGCGATTGCGCCGTGTATATCCGGCTGAGGAACGCCACGTGCTCCGGATCGCCATGGTAGACGGCCCCGGACGCGTAGCCCTCCCGCCATGTGCGTTCCTCAGCTGACGCCAGCCGCTCGACAACGTCGGTCACCTCGGCCCTGGCCAGGCCTTCCGCTGGCAGTTCCCGGAAGGGCGGGAACTGGTCCCGGTACGGCTTGAGCTGGCGTTCCAGGTCGGCCATCGGATCGGTCACGAGGATCCCCCTTCATGTGCGAGTCCCGCGTCGCGGCTTGTGCCGGGAGCCTGGTGGCCAGCGCGAGTCCGGCCAGGATCACCCACCGGTTCACCCGCGCCAATGCGACGCTCCGCGCGGTCACTAACCGCTCCGCTGGCCTTGCCGGGTCGCTAGGTGCGGCCGGGCAGTCGTTGCAGGGCCCGCATGCCCGCCGTCATGACCTTGGCATAGGTCGCGGGCGGCATCGGGCCCGGTGGTGCGATGGGCAGGAGCCGCTGAAGCGCGACGGTCTGGGCGTTGGTGTACTTGAGAATCCCGTGTTCGCCGTGCCTGCTGCCCACACCCGAGTCCTTCCAGCCGCCCATGGGGGCGTCGACTGAACCCCAGGCTGCCGCGTAGGCCTCGTTGACGTTGACGGTTCCGGCCTCCAGTCGGCTCGCGATCTGGCGGCCCTTGCGGGCGTCGCGGGTCCAGACGGAGAAGTTCAGCCCGTAGCAGCTATCGTTGGCGAGCTTGATGGCTTCCTCCGCTCCGCTGACCCGGTACAGGGAGATGACCGGCCCGAACGTCTCGTCGGCGTAGACGGCCATGCCGGGGGAGGCGTCGGTGAGCACGGTCGGCTCGTAGAAATAGGGTCCGATATCGGGGCGGGCCTTGCCTCCGGCCAGCAACTGCGCGCCCTTGCCGACTGCGTCACTGACGTGGCGGGCGACTGTGTCCAGCTGCTTCGCCGAGATCAGCGAGCCCATGTCCGGCTTGTAGTCGAGTGAATGCCCCAGCCGCAGCGACCTGGCGGCCTTGGCGAACCGCGGGACGAAGGCATCCCAGACCGAGTCCTCGATGTACATCCGTTCCATCGAGATGCACAGCTGGCCGGTACTGGAGAACGCGGCGCGCACCGCCCCGGGCACCGTCCGGCGGAGGTCGGCATCGGCGAGCACCAGGATGGCGTTCTTCCCGCCTAGTTCCATCGAGTACTCGATGAGCCGCCCGGCTGCCTGGGCGGCGACGACCCGCCCGATCCGGGTGCTGCCGGTGAACATAAGGAAGTCGCAGTGTTCGATGAGCGGTTCGCCGAGTTCCGGCCCCGGCCCTGTTACCATCTGCAGCACGCCTGGCGGCAGGCCTGCCTCGGCCAGCAGTTCCGCGGCCCACAACGCCGAATACGGGGTCTGCCCGTCCGGTTTGGCGATGACCGCGTTGCCCGCCGCCAGTGCGGGCAGGGCGTCACTGATGCCCAGCGTCAGCGGGTAATTCCACGGGGAAATCACCCCGACCACGCCCTTGGGGTGGTGATACTCCCAGGTCCGCGTCAGCCCGGGCAGGGCCCCCGCGCGCCGCTGCGGGCGTAGGTAGCGCGGCGCCGTTCGGGCATAGTACCGGCTCGTCTGTGCCACGTCGATGATCTCTTCGAAGGCGTGTCGTCGGGCCTTGCCGTTCTCGAGCTGAATCAGGTCCAGCACTTCATCCTGCCGGCCGAGCAGGAGTTCGGCGAACCGGAGCAGCACCTTCGCGCGGTCGGCGACGTCCATCCGGGCCCAGCCAGGTTGCGCGCCACGGGCCGCCTCGGCGGCGCCCGCGACATCCTCCGCGGTGCCATGCGGGACACGCCCGAGGATCTTGCCGGTCGCCGGCATCTCGATAGGCACCTGGTCCCTGCCGTCCGCCACGGCGGCGCGAGCCGCCAGCCGGCGGAGCAGACCGGCGGTGATCCGCGGGCCAAGCAATTCCGGTTCCGCGCTTTCCTGGCTCGCCGTGCCTTCCGGGTTTTCTGCTGCCGTCATGGCCATGCTCCTTCCCGCGCCCTGCCGCAGCTTGCCGCCGCCCCTAGGCGGCTGAGCCCAGCCGTCGGCCTGAGGGTCCAGATCAGCCACGACCCGCCAACCACGCGAGCGCCTCCCCATGATCGGCCCGAACCACCGGGGCCGATAGGGCCGCAAGTCCCGCGACGGGCGCGGCTCACCTGCGGGGGTACCCATCTGCCGGGATTCCATGTTCGCGGAAGGGTTGAGGCCCTCCTGGGGCAACGTCGTTGAGTTAAGCCTCCCGGCGCCAGCGCGGAACGCCGGCGCCGGGACCGCCCGCTCCCGCCGGCGCGCCAGCCGCCGTCTCCCCGAGCAGACCGGGATCATTCTCGCCTGGTGATAGGCCGCCGCGACTTATGGCGCTGTTCCCAGAACAAACCAGGACAAAATGACGGCGAAAATGGAAGTTCAGCGCCAGAAGTGCCCCAGAGTGTCCGGATCGTGAGACAAGCTCCCGCGGCCGGGGCCTGTAATTCGAACCAGTAGTCCAGATGCACCTCGGCGTCCTGGCCGAGGTTGGCGCGGAACCCGCCCTCGCCGCGCAGGCCGGCCAATTCCCCGGTGCCCGACCCCGCGATCACGAACCAGTCCCCGCTGACGATCCCGTCCTGGACAGTGCCGGCGTCCTGGAGCAAGAAGGTGCCCCGCCGCCCGCCGAGTTGGCCGGTGACCCGCTCGATGCCCACGAAACCCGCGACTCCGTCGGGCCGTGCCGCCTGAAGGAATTCGACGACGCCGGCACCGCTGATGTCGCCGGAGAAGCGTTCCTCGACATGAATCCTCGTCAGTACCGGGCCCTCGGCCGGCTCGTCATACGCCGACGGCTCATACTTGTCCACGTTGATAACCGCATTAGCGCGGGTCCGCGCTGCGCGTTCGGCCACTTCACATCCTCCAGTTTCCGTGCCGATTGACTTAGCCGAGCAGGTTGTCCAGTGAACTCGCCGGGCGGCCGGTGAGCCGCTGGACCGTGCCGGTCACCTGGGCGGCGTAGCCGCTGGTGCCCGAGCGGCGGTAGTCCTGATACAGGCCCACGAGCGCGTTCGCGAACCACTCATGGAGCCCAGCACCGAGGAGCCCCTGGCGGACCGCGTCGTCGGGGGCGCTGACATATGTGACCTGGCGTCCCAGCACGCTGGTGAGCTTCGCGGCGACATCCGCGTACGAGAGCGCCTCGGGGCCGGTGACGTCGTACCGGGCGCCGGCGTGCCCGGGCTCGGTCAGGACCGCGGCGGCCACCGCGGCCACGTCCCGGGTGTCGACCATGCTGATCCGAGCCTGGCCGGCGTTAACGTAGAAGGTCCCTGATCCGTCGATCGAGGGGATCGTCGATTCGGGGACGTTCTGCAGGAACAGGTTGGGGCGCACGATCACGTAGGGCAGCCCGGAGTCCTCGAGGTACCTGTCACAGGCGGCGTGAGCGCTGATGAAATCCGCTGGGGACTCCCGGTCGGCGCCGAGGATCGAGCTGCGCACCAGCAGCCGCACCTGCGTCCGGCGAGCGGCGTTGATGGCGTTGCGATGCCAGCCGACCGCGTCAGGATGGGGGCTAGAGAGCAAGAACACCTTCTCGATTCCCTCCATCGCCATGACAAGCGAGCCCTCATCGGCGAGGTCGCCGGAGGCGGCCTCAACCGCCGCCGGCAGGCTGTCAGCCGGCTCGCCGGCCCGCACCAGGGCCCGGACTCGCTGGCCCCGGCCGAGCAAGTCCGCTATCAGCGCGGCGCCGATCTTGCTGCGGCCCCCGATGACAAGAATCAACGCCCTTCCTCCCGGGGCAATTCGCCTTCCCGTGGTCTAAGCCTTTGCCAGCGGGCAGGGCCCGATCAAGAGCCAATCGCTGATGGGTTCGATTACCATTGTTGATTGATGTGGCGGGACATCGAGCTGCGCGAGCTGCGGATCTTCCTCGCGCTCGCCGACGAGCTCCACTTCGGGCGGACGGCTGAGCGCCTGGGCATCTCCCAGCCCGGAGTGAGCGAGGCCGTGCGCGCTCTCGAGTCCCGGCTCGGTGTCAAGGTCTTCGACCGGACCAGCCGCCGGGTCCGCCTGACGCAGGCCGGCGAGGCGCTCAAGCGGAACCTCGAGCCCGCGCTGGCCGCCATGGACCAGGCGCTGGCCGACACCAGCGAGCTGTCCGTCGCCGTCCGCGGGCTGCTGCGCATCGGCTTCGTGCTCACCACCGAGGGCCCCGCGCTCAGCCGGCTCATCGCGGAGTTCCAGGCCCGCTATCCTGCCTGCGAGGTCCGGCCGCAGGAAGTCGAGACCTTTGACGCCTACCGGGCGCTGCGCCGGGGCGACATCGACGTCCTGTGCAACTGGCTAGCCGTCGACGAACCAGATCTCACCGCGGGCACCGCGTTCGCCCACTACCAGCGGGCTCTCGCTGTCGCCCCATCGCACCGCCTGGCCAGCCGTAGCGTGGTGTCGGTCGAGGACCTGGCGGACGAGGAGGTCGCCCTGCTTCCCCCGTCCATCCCGCCGGCGGTCTACGATCTGCTCATCCCGCCGCGTGCGCCGTCTGGACGCCTGATCCGGCGCACCGAGCCCGTTCAGACCATCAACGAGATCCTGTCGCTGGTCGCCCGCGGCCGCATCGTGCACCCGACCAGCTCAATGGTCCCCATCTTCAGCCGCGACGACATCCTCCTGATCCCCATTGACGACCTGCCTCCGCTGCCACTGGGGCTGGTCTGGCGCACCAGCCGCGAGAACCCGCGTATCCGCGCCCTCAACGAAATCGCCGGCGCAATGACGCCGGCCCGCCGAAGCCGGTAGCACGTTACCGGGCCAGCAACGCCGCGAGCAGCGCGTTACGGACCGCGAACGCCGCCCATTCCGGTGGCGTCTGCCCGCAATGGGGACTGGCGGCTTCCTCCGCGCATGCCCGCTGGCTCCAGCCGGACAGGCGCCCGGCACGGATCTCGAACCGCACCAGCATGCCGTCCGCCCAGCCGCACGCGTCGAAGTCGGTCCGCTCCTGGCGCGTGACCTTTTGTTCTGTGGTGACCCAGTCCAGCGCTTCGATCTCCGCCTGCAGTTTCGCGGCGAACTCGAACGACAGCCGCGCCGCCGCGGCATCCCGGCGGCTGGCCAGCTCGGCGCGCACCAGCCCGGCCGCGGCCGGATCCCGGTCCAGCACCGTCGCGACCGACCGCGCGAGCCTGGTCCGGTCCGCGGGAGACGCGTCGCGGGCGCGCGCCAGATCGCGGGCCGCGCCGGCGCGGGCGTCACTGGTGTGGGCGAGCGGCAGCACCCGGGACAGGCCCGATATCGCGTCACGGACCTTCTGGCCGCCCAGGTACGGGCCGAAGTACCGTGCCTCATCTCCAGGCCGCCGCCGGTAGACCGCGGACAGGCCCGGCGCGCGCGGCGAGTCGCTGAGCCGGATCCAGACCTCGGCCTCCTGGCCGCCGCTTGGACTGCGGTTCCACGGCGGGAGACTGCGGCGCAGCAGGTTCCGCTCCAGCCAGGCCGCCTCGTGCGCGGAATCGCAGGTGACGGCCTCCACCTGCTCGATGCGTGCCACCATGCCGGCGAGGTGCCTGCGGTCTCGCAGATCGCCCCAGTAGGACTGCACCCGCCGGCGCAGGCTGACCGCCCGGCCCACGTAGAGCACGCGGCCGGACCCGTCCCGGAACCGGTAGACGCCCGGCGACCGCGGCAGCCGGCCGGCCTGGGCCCGGGCCCAGGACGCCGCCACAGCTTCCACCGCTTCATCATCCACTGCGCGCCACCGTAACCGGGCATGACACGCTAGACGGGCGGACGAAGGCGATCAGGAGAACGAATGCTGGATCTCGAAGACCGCGCGGACGTGACGATCGTGCGGCTGCGCCACGGGAAGGTGAACGCGCTCGACCTCGAGCTGCTGCTGGCCATCACCGCGGCCATGCGCGCCGTGGACCAGGCCCGCGCCGTGGTGATCACGGGCAGCGGGCCGGCCTTCTCCGCCGGTGTCGACCTGCAGCGGATCGTCGACGGGGGCCCGCCCTACGTCCGGGAATTCCTGCCGGCCCTGTCGGAGAGCTTCATGGCGATCTTCGATCATCCCGGCCCGGTGGTGGCGGCCGTCAACGGCCACGCCATCGCGGGCGGCTGCGTCATCGCGGCCGCGTGTGACGTCCGCCTGATGTCGCGGGGCACGATCGGCCTGGCGGAGCTGAGCGTCGGCGTCCCGTTCCCGCCGGTCGCGCTGGAGATCATGCGGCACGCGGCCGGGCCCGCCGTCAGCCGCCTGGTGCTCACCGCCGAGCTGCTGGACCCGGCGCGGGCGCAGTCGATCGGGCTGGTCCAGCACGTCTGCGAGGCGGACGTGCTGCTGGACTCGGCGGTCGACCAGGCGCGGCAGCTGGCGCGGATTCCGGCCGACGTGTTCTCGTTCAGCAAGCGGCAGCTACAGCAACCGGCTCGCGACCGGATCGCCGCCCGGAGCGGCGATGAGGAGGCCGTCACGGCGATGTGGTCAGCCGATCGCACCAGGGACGCGATAGCCCGCTACCTCGCCGCGCTCAGGGACCGGGCCCGCTAGGCCGCTAACCGGCCACAGCCGCTACCGGCCCGTTCGGGAAAATGCCATCAGTCCGAACGGACCGTGGCGTCTGTCGTCATCGGGCATAGAGTCTCCACCAAGAGCGCCGGTGCGCACGGGAGGCTATCGTGCCCAGTTCTCCGGTAACCCATGACCCGGGCGGAATCTTCATCAGCTACCGCCGGGAAGACACGGCCGCCAATGCTGGCCGTATCTACGATCATCTCAGTGACCGTTTCGGCGAAGATCACGTCTTCATGGATGTGGACTCGATCGCGATAGGCCTTGATTTCACTAAGGCCGTGGTAGCGGCTGTGTCCGGATGCGACTTGCTGCTGGTGCTCGTCGGGAAGGACTGGCTTTCCAGCGCTGACAGTAACGGGAGAAGGCGGATCGACAATCCAGATGACTGGGTCCGCGTCGAGATTGAGACAGCGCTACAGCGGGATATCCCGGTAGTCCCTGTGCTGGTCGATGAGGCCGAACTTCCGTATGCTGATGATCTGCCGCCGAGTTTGCGGCCTTTCGTTCGGCGCCAGGCGTTCCGGCTCAGCCATGCCGGCTTCCGGGCCGAGGTTGCAGGCCTGATCGAAGCCGTAGCTAAAGTACTCGACACTAAGCCGGACCGGACCGAGCAAGGAAATTGGCGACTGGACCTAGTGGCTGACGAACGCCACAGGAAGACCTTCCGTCTGTCATCGGGTACGGAATCCCATCAGATTACCGTCAATTATGGTCTGATACGCCAGTCGATCGAGGTAGACAGGAAACCGGTAGTCCGCACGGATTTTCTGCACGGTACTGAGTATCCCTTGACCGAGTTGAGTCGGCAGCTCGGCTGCGCTGTCACCATCACCGCTAGGCAGAAGAATCTCCGGTGGCTGGAGATGGAGACGCTGGTCCTCAAAGTCGGCAACCAGATCCTCACGTATGAAGCGGGCAGCGGGTGACTGACTTAGCGCGCTATTCGCCGGTCCTGTTTCCTTGCCGGATCGATAGCACGGCCAGGCAGCCCGCGGCGAAGGCGGTAGCCGCCAGCATGAGGTTGAGCGCGGCGAAGCCGTGGATCGCCCGGCCTGGAGTGGGCGCCAGCGTGAGGTAGACGGCGAGGGTGAAGCCGGACACCACCAGCTCCAGTTCACCGCCGCTGGCATGCAGGCCCGCGCGGATCGACGGGCCAGCGATGTTGGCGACCGCGACGTCCACGTTGCCCAGGAACATCGCTCCAAGCAGCGCCGCCAGCGCCCAGCCAGGGCGCGGCGCCATCCCGTTCGCCGGATCGGGGCGGTTACCAGGCCGGACGAGGAGCCCGGTCCTTGTGCCGTCGCTCATCGGGCTTGCCCTCCGTCGGGGACACGGACACCTTGCAGACGTCTCCGGCGCCCGGAACGTGAGATGCGGTTGACAAAATAAGTCCTCATGTGGAGACTTAAATAAGTCCTCAAATGAGGACTTATTTGCGGGAGGAGCACGCGGATGTCACGGACCGGCAGGCGCCCCGGGCCATCGAGCACCCGGGCGGAGATCACCGCGGCCGCGGCCCGCCGTTTCGCCGCAGCGGGCTACGACGCGACGAGCTTGCGGCAGGTCGCGGCGGATGCCAGCGTCGACCCGGCGCTAGTCCGCCGGTTCTTCGGTGACAAGGAGCAGCTGTTCACCGCGGTGGCGTCCGCGCTGATCGATCCGGAGCGGGCGGTGGCCGCCGTCGCCGGCGGGCCGCCGGAGGCGGCCGGGGAGCGCCTGCTGCGGTACTTCCTGTCCCTGCTCGGCGACGTGTCGCGGCCGGGGCCGCTGCTCGGAGTGATCCGCTCCGCGGTGACCAGCGAGCACGCGGCCGGGCTGCTGCGGCGCTTGCTGGCCGAGCAGGTCCTGCGCGAGATCGCGGTCTCCTTCCCTTCGGGCAGGCCCGAATTCGGCGCGGCGCTGGCGGCCAGCCAGCTCGTCGGCCTGGCGGTCGCCAGGTACGCGGTGCGGCTGCCGCCGCTGACCGCCGCGGACACCGAGGAGCTCGTCTCCGCGATCGCCCCGGTCCTGCAGTACTACCTCACCGGTCAGCCGATCTCAGCAACGGAGGAATCATGAACGCCTGCACCCGCCCGCACGTCTTGGTCACCGGGGCCTCATCCGGCATCGGCCGGTCGACCGCCCTGCTCCTATCAGCCCGGGGCTATCACGTCTACGCGGGCGTCCGCAAGCCCGCGGACGGGGCGGCCCTGACCGAGGCCGCGGCCGGCGAACTGACGCCGCTGCAGCTCGACGTCACCGACCAGGCCCAGATCGCCGCCGCCGCCGACACCGTCGCCGGGCACGCCGGGGACGCCGGGCTGGCCGGCCTGGTGAACAACGCCGGCATCGGCGTGTTCGGCCCGCTGGAACTGATCCCCGTCGAGACGTTCCGCCGCCAGCTGGACGTCAACGTCACCGCCCAGCTCGCCGTCACCCAGGCGTTCTTGCCGATGCTGCGCCGCGCCCGCGGCCGGATCGTGATGATCGGGTCCATCGGCGCCCGGTTCACCCCGCCGTTCATAGGCCCGCTGGCGGCATCCAAGGCCACGCTGGCCACCGTGAGCACCGCGCTGCGCCAGGAACTGGCGCCGTGGGACATCCGGGTCGTGCTGGTGGAGCCGGGCAGCATCCGCAGCGAGGCCGTGGGCAAGCTCGATGCCGACGCGCGGCAGGTGCTGGGCCAGGCCAGCCCCGCCGGGCAAGACCTGTACCAGGACGCGTTTCTCAACCTGGTCGGCTTCTTCTCGGCGCTTCACCACAAGGGCAGCCCGCCGGATGAGGTTGCCAAGGCCGTGGACCACGCCTTGACCACGCCGCGGCCGCGCGCCTGCTACCTGGCTGGCAAGAACGCGCGGCGGATGGCCCTGGCCGCGGCGGTGCTCCCGCCCTCCGTCCAGGACGCGCTGCGCCGCAAGCTCGCCCGCCAGCCGGCCCGCGGATCGCGGCCAGCCCAGGTCGTGGCGCCCCGGCTGGGTTAGCGGCTGTCAGTGACTCGGGGGGACGTCGAGGGCGGGGTTGCGGTCGAAGAAGCCGGATGGCTTGAGCCAGAAGGAGACGACGTCCGAGGGCATCACCGGCCAGTCCTCGGGCCTTGTGATGTGGTGGATGCCGAACACGTACCACAGCACCACGTCGGTGTTCTCGATGCTCCGGCCGGCCTGGGTCCAGACGGCCAGCCCTGAATCACGCGAGCTCTGGACCGGGAAGTCGCCGCACGGCCAGCGCTCGTCCTCGCGGTACGGAGTCACCCACAGGGTGTGGCCGATTACCCGGGCCCGCTGGAAGGCCGGCGAGGCGGGATCCAGCAGGGGCGGGAACGCGGCCGAGGGCACGAGCTTGTAGCCGACCGGTGTACCCAGCCCGTTGCGCACGTTGTCGTTGACCACCTTCCAGCCCCGCTGCGTGCCCCAGTCGTAGTCCTGTCTCCCCTCATCCTCGGTGCGCAGCGGGGTGTTACGGACCACCAGGCCCAGCCCGTACGGGTCGTCGCCGCCGGCCGGGGCCGGCACGGAGTCCGTGGCATAGACCGTGTTGTCGGCGCCGTCCACGTCCAGGTCCAGCCTGGCCACGATGAAGTGCTGGTGGAACGGCGCGTAGGTGCCCTGATCCACCAGCGTCCCGTTGGCTGGATGGCTGCCCGGCTCGGCGGTGTACGAGGTGACCAGGATGCCGGTCGCGCGGACCTCGCACTCGATGTTCCCGTCCTGGTAGAAGCGCCAGTAAACGAGGTACTCGTAGTTCGCCACGGTGACGTGGAAGGAGATCACGAGCCGCCGGGCCCGGCGGACCTCCACACCGGCCCGGTGGTCCACGTGCTTCCAGCCGACCCCGCTGTCCTCCTCGTGGACGCAGATCGCGTTCGGTATGGTCTGGGGCTCGCCCCGGGAATCATGCACCACGGCGTCCAGATAGGTGATCTCGCCCAGGCAGTCGCAGCCCAGCGAGAGCGAGGTGGTCATGAAGCCGAGCCCCCACTCCCCGATGTCGAACGCGGTCCGCCGGTAGTGGTCCGGGCTGGCGTCCCGGTACGGCACGACCATTTCGGCGAACGAGAGCCGGTGCGCCACCGGGCGGAGCCTCCCTCCGCCGTCCTGCCAGCCGACCTGGTGCAGCACTAGGCCCTCGCGGTGGTTGAAGCCGAGCCGTAGCCGCCAGTTCTGCCAGCTCAGCCGGTATCCGTCCAAGGTGAAGCCGACGCCCTCTGGCTGGCTGATCTCCAGGGGCGTCACCTCGCGCAGCCGCATCGGGATGAGGCTGGGCAGGTATTCGCCCATCACGTCCGGGAGTTCGCCGCCTTCGTAGTCGTCCTCCAGCTCGAGCAGCGTCATCGTGTTCAAGTCGACGACGGGGTGCAGGCCGCTGACGTGGTGGGCGTAGGGATTGCCGCGCTCGCTGTCCCGGTACCACACGTCGCACCAGCCGAGCCGCCGGCCCCGGTAGCGGTCGGGGACCAGCGCGTCGCCGTAGGCCCACATGTCGGTCAGCACCCGGGACATGTCGGTGATCCCGCGCCGGGCCAGCGCCTGTGCCAGCGCCGGGTGGGCGCGGAGCATCTCGTCGCACTCGTGCCACTCGTCCACGGTCATGTTCGGCTGCTGGCCGGGGAGGTGTTCCCAGCTGGTGACCTCGTCTCCGGATAGCGAAATGGTAGCCCGGTAGGCCTGACCGTCGGCGCGGTTCCAGCAGACCACCAGCGCCTCGCGGCTGGCTCGCTCGCCGTTCTCCAGCGCGGGCAGATCCGCCTTGGCGGGCTCCTTCAGTTCGATCGAGGCGAACCGCCAGCCGTCACCGGCCTCCCGGTCGTGTCGCACGATGGCGGCGGCCCGGCGGATCTCGTCAGCGGTCAGCGGGTCCAGCGGATGGGGCACGAAAGTCCTCCGTTCGGTCTTGGCCGATTATCGCTGGTGCTGCCGGGAGACCATAAAAGCAGCGGAGGTGACAGCGATGACGGGCACCACCATTGAAGGCGAAGGGCTCGGCGGCGTCCTGCGACTGACCTGGAACGCTGATCACCTGGCCCACGTCCTGGCCCGCAGCCAGGCCGACGAGCCGACAGGCATCTGGACCGGCCTGGCCTGCCTCGACCACGGCCTGGCACTGGGCGCCGACGTCGATGACGCGGCTCTGC
>Ga0306920_100007987_pt1 | contig 14003 bp, 13 predicted proteins | sample flu12Cox44000170_FD_204666 | JGI IMG/M metagenome (GOLD analysis project Ga0306920, IMG submission 204666) | Lab enrichment of tropical soil microbial communities from Luquillo Experimental Forest, Puerto Rico - flux4day.12C.oxic.44.000.170 (v2)... | ecosystem: Environmental > Terrestrial >...
CATAGAACTGCAGGACTTCGAGTGGAACTCCCAGCACGTCAGCCAGTTGTGTTACGAACTCCGGCGCCGGTGGTCCTCTGCGGTCGTGCTCAATGTCATTGATGTAAGCAAGTCCGATTGCGGTACCGTCCCTTTTCTTCAGCTGCGCAGCCAACGCCTTTTGGGTTAGACCCCGTTCCTTGCGTAATTCCGAAATCAGTTGGCCAAAAGTCTTCATACCCCCGGTGCAGTGCGCTTAACTACCATCGTCTACCTCCTCCGCGTTAAACAATACCGCATTTATGCGGATTCGCCAGGGTACCAGAAAAGGTGAATGAGTTGCACGCCAATCAATGAAATCGTGCCCAGCCATAACGTGCTGGATCTGGCAAGTCAGGCGGGAAATTGTAACGTGCCCGCCTCCACCTTGCGCTACGCGGGGCCGCGCTGACGCGGCGCTTAAGCGGATGATGTTGGACAATCTGGGGTACGGACTCAGCTTGGATCGAGCCGCGCCTTTTTGCTCCATCAGCACCTCTGGCGGGCCACACGGAGACATACCGCTGTTGCATGCCGTATCGGACAATGATAGGGATATACGCGGATACGCGGATTATCCGAATCGGCTACACAACGGATGCATGCTGTCGGATTGATGAAGGACGAGGTCGCGGCTCAAGGGCCGGTCAAGCGGCGCGTCGAGTGATGAGAGTTTGAAAACAAGAGCTCCGTGTCGAGGCCGCTACCCCCGGCACGGAGCGCAACAGGAGATGAAAAATCATGTCGCTCAATAAGGTTATGGTCATCGGACATCTTGGGCAAGACCCGGAGATTCGTTACACGCCCACCGGGATGCCGGTCGTGAACCTGTCGGTCGCGACTGATGAACCCTACGTCGACAAAGAGGGCAAGCGACAAGAGCGCGTTGAATGGCACCGAGTTATGGTTGTCGGGAAGCTCGCGCTCACTTGCCACGAATATCTCAAGAAAGGCCGGCAAGTTTTTGTCGAAGGCCGGCTGCGCTACCACGAATACGATGCCAAGATTGACGGTCACAAACAGAAACGCACTGAGATCGTCGCGAGTCGTGTCCAGTTTCTCGGAGCGCGGCCGACAGAACACGTCGAAGTTGGCGAGATTGAAGACTCGGCCGCTTCTCTCGACTCGGAAGCTCCGTTTTGATTCAAGCGGGCGACCCGTCGCCCGCTTGGGTCGCCTCTTGTCTCCTCTTTTGCCTGCGAGGAGGTGTTGACGTGGTTGAATATCTCACCACTTTCGAAGCCGCCGAGCTGCTGAGAGTCAAATCCAAAACGCTGAAGAACATGAAGGCTCGCGGCGTTTTCAGAGAAGGTGTGCATTTCTTCCGACGGCCAGGTCTGGGACCTCGATGGAAGCGCGATGCGCTTATAGAGTGGCTCGAAGGCAATCATGGTTTTCTGGAAGCGTTCCCATTGGCGGAACCAGGCGGAAGAAATTTGGGGCAGTAAGTGGGCGTTAGAGTCGTCACCAACCAGCATGGATATCTCCGTTTCCGGATCTTCTGGAAGGGGCAGGATATCGCCGTGTCGACGAGATATCGCGACGATGGCCAACAAGGCCGCTACCGACGGCTGGTCAATGCCAAGGCGCTCCTCATTGAAGAGAATTTACGCCACGGTGCTGAGCTTCACCGAGCCTTGCTGGAAGTACTCGGTGACTGTCCGCCACGTTTGATGCCCACGCCGAGTCCAGCACCAAAGGCGAGGACCCTGCGGAGTTACTACGAGGAGTGGATCGAAAGGAAAGTTCCTCCCCTCGTTCGACTGTCAACGGCGAAGCGTCATCGGCTGTGCTTCGAAGCAATCGTATTGCCGGAGCTGGGATCCGCGCTGTTCCAGGAGATAACGAAGAGCCGGTTGGAAGCATTTCGCGCCGCCCTGTTGCGAGCGAAGACGCGACGAGGAACGATGCGAACGGTCAAAGCTGTTCGCAATATTATTGACTGGCATCTTAGATCCTTGTGGCGCGATGCCGAACGCGAAGGGTCCGCGGGTACATTTCCTCGTCTAGACTGGCCTCGGACGAATCGCGCTAAACCTGACCCTTTCGACTCGGACGAGCGAGATGCGATCCTGGCATGGTTCGCAGAGAACGAACCGTATTGGTGTCCGTGGCTATTTTTTCTGTTTTGGACTGGAATGCGACATGGTGAAGCCGCCGCGTTGCGATGGAATGACATCGATCTAAAGCGAGGCATCATCTCGATATCGCGAAGCCGCGACGAGGGCGAGGATAACGCGCCAAAGACCGCAGGTTCAAACCGCGAGATTCCGATGCTCCCCTGGGTCGTCGATCTCCTGAGGCGATTGCCGCGAGGGCTTCATTCCGATGGCTCGGAATTCGTCTTCCTGAGCCCTGAACGAAAGCCAATGACGGACACTTGGTGGCCAAAGCGGGGAGCGGCACGACGACCGATCGACGACGACTCGAAGGGCATCTGGTTTAGGTGCCTTCGCAGCCTCGGGATTCGGCCTAGGAAGTTCTACATGACGCGGCACACATTCATCGCTTGGGCGCTTTCGGAGGGAGCCAATTTGAAGGGCCTTGCCGAATATTGCGGAACATCTGTGCAAATGATCGAGCAGAGTTACGGCAGGTACATCCGAAAGGACTTCCTCGGACCTCTGATCGCGGCCCGTCCTATGACCCTCCGAGGGACGGCGGTTGGCGGAAAACCCGGACCCCTGACCGGACCCCCTAAGGGGGTGTTTGAAAAAAGCCCCGAATTTCCGATGGAATCTTGGTGGAGGCGGGGGGAATTGAACCCCCGTCCGAAGATCTTCAGAAATTGGCCACTACACGCTTATTCCGCGATTTGGAGCTCGCCTTCCAGGCGCCCGCGGACGGGCTCCGGTAAAGCCAGCCGATTTAAATTTCGGACGACCATTCAACCGACGAATCATGGCCACCTAGCCCATTAAATGACGCCCCGGCCCGCTGCCATGGGCGAACAGCGGCGAGACGCTACCGGCCCTTAGGCCGCTAGAGCGTAACCGTTATTGTCTGCGGATAAATTTTCGCAGTGCCGTTTGTTTTACGGGCCAACAGCACCCCGGCGTGCGACCAAAGTCTTCACATCCTCGTCGAACCCGGTTCGCCCCCAAGTTCTACGAAGCTCGAACACATCGCGGTCAGGACGGTTACAGCAAAAATATAAGGCCGGACTGCTAATCGTGCAACGCGTCTCTCGCTCGCCTAGAGACCCTGCGGTGGCCACAGGCTGTATCTTATGCCCTTTGACAGATTCAGTCTCGGGCTTTGGCGAAGATCTCTTCGACTTCGTTGTCCACTGGGAAACGGCCAACGTTCCCTTTCGAGAAAATTACATTGCCGTCAACCACAACATCGAATTGGCCGGTCTTGCCCGGCTTTACCTGGACTTTCTCACCGAAGCGGGAGTTCAGTGACGCAGCCAAACTGGCCGCGCGTGGTTTGTAACCTCAAACCTCGCAATACAAAATCTCGGTTGCCATACCTGGCAGGGTAGCGCGTAGCGCTACACGTCTCAACCTTGGTGAACGACGGCGGCATCAAGGGCGCACCCCAAGGGCACATCAATAACCGCGGTAATCAGCGGCCGTTTGGTAAATCTACGAACACCGCGGCTGCTACCACCGAGGTCCATAGCCCGTCGCGGTCGCCGATTGCGGACTGCGTTACGTTTCGTGTCCTAACGATCTTGTCTGACACGCGCCAGATGTCTTTCCGTTCGTCATAACTGGCGTTTGGGTCGAAATCGACCCCGAGGATGGTCGCCAGCATCATCGCAGCCATATCCTCCGCATAATCGCCTGCTTTCTGCTCGGTTTCACCAAAGCTATGATGCTCTGAAAGGTAGCCGTAGTGGCTCGGATTGGCAGGAATGGCGACACCTACCGAGGCAGCCATCAAACGATGCGGCTCATCGGTGGCGTTATCGCTCATTACTGCAAAAACGATTTGGCCGGGAGACAGATAGCGCAGGCCCTCCTGTGGAGTGATCAGTTTGCAGCTGGGTGGGAAAATTGATTTGACACGGACCAAGTTGAACTCTGCAATCGCCGCCGAGCGTAGAGCCAGCTCAAATGAGTTGAGCTTTTCGCGATGCTTGCCGACACCCTTTGTGAGAAAGACGCCTTTAGGAAACGGCCCCATTTAGCTTGAATCTCCTGGCGGCGGCTTGCGCCGCCTCTCCGAAGTGAACCCAGTGAAATTCAGTGTCTCAGATGGTAAGCTTCAACTGAACCTCTGATTTGTTAAATCCAGAGATTATGCGATGAGCTTCGAGGAGAAATATACTTACAATTCGTTGCCCGGCTGATATTCGCCGAAGACCCGCCGCATGGCGTCCGCAATTTCGCCCAGTGTGGACGACGCGCGTACCGCATCGATAATCGGGGGCATCAGGTTGGAGCCGTTGCGCGCTGCCTGCTCAACCCTCGTGAGGCTTTTGTGTGCCGCCTGCTTGTCGCGTTCGGCGCGCACCCTTGTGACCCGGCTACGTTGCTTTTGCTCGATGGCCGGATTCATCTTCAGGATATCCCCCGGCGGTTCATAGCCGGCTGTGAAACTATTGACGCCGACGATAATCCGATCTTTGGATTCGATCTCGCGCTGGTAAGCGAAGGCGGCGTTATGGATCTCGCGCTGCATGAAGCCACGTTCGATGGCCGCGACCGCGCCGCCCATATCGTCAATCTTGTTGAGGTACTCATAGGTCCGCTTCTCAAGTTCGTTGGTCAACGTTTCCAGGTAATACGAACCGCCGAGCGGATCGACTGTGTCGGTTACTTCCGATTCGTATGCGATCAGCTGCTGTGTCCGCAATGCGAGCAGCGCGGAAGTCTCGCTAGGCAACGCCAACGCCTCGTCTTTAGAGTTAGTGTGCAGCGACTGCGCGCCACCCAATACCGCGGCGAGCGCTTGCAGTGTTACACGCACTACATTGTTGTCGACCTGCTGCGCCGTTAGGGTGGAACCTGCCGTCTGGGCATGGAACCGCATCATCATCGAGCGTTCGTCAGCGGCGTTGAAGCGCTCTTTCATAATTCGCGCCCATAACCGGCGCGCGGCGCGGAACTTCGCGATCTCCTCGAAGAAATTGTTGTGGACATTAAAGAAGAACGACAGGCGGCTCGCGAATTCGTCTACCTTAAGCCCGGCCTTGAGCGCTGCGTCTACATAAGCGATACCGTCGGCCAGCGTGAAAGCAAGTTCCTGCACCGCAGTCGAGCCAGCTTCGCGGATGTGGTAGCCCGAAATCGAGATGGTATTCCAGTTCGGAACTTCGCGGCTAGCGAAATCGAAGATATCCGTAATTATCCTCATCGAGCTGCGCGGCGGGTAGATAAAAGTGCCCCGCGCCACATACTCTTTGAGAATATCATTCTGGATAGTGCCATTGAGTTTGGCCCAGGCAACACCACGCTTTTGTGCAACCGCAAGGTACATCGCCAGCAAGATCGCGGCGGTCGCGTTGATCGTCATCGAAGTTGAGATGCGATCCAGCGGCAGTTCAGCTAGAAGCGTTTCTATATCTTCGAGCGAAGCGATCGAGACACCCACCCGTCCCACCTCACCTCGGGCCAGTTGATGATCAGGATCGCGGCCCATCTGCGTGGGCAAATCAAAGGCGACAGAAAGACCGGTCTGACCATTGTCAAACAGATAACGATAGCGCCGGTTTGACTCCTCGGCGTCACCGAAACCGGCGTACTGGCGCATCGTCCACAGACGGCCGCGATACATCGTCGGCTGCACGCCGCGGGTAAACGGATAGTCGCCGGGGAACCCGAGGTCAGCGAGGAAGTTGAAGTCATCGAGGTCGCCGGGGTCGTATTCGCGTTTGACGCGGATGCCAGAACTGGTCGTGAAGAGTTCACGGCGCTCCGGTCCACGTTTGAGCGCTGGTGCGACTCGCTTTTGCTCCCATTGCAGGCGCGCGGCAGTGATCGTGCGTTCGTCGTTCGCCATTTTGAGCAGCCTCACTACTCGATTACGACCAGCAACTCGCCTTTTTCGACCGTCTGGCCAGGCGATACCTTGACGTCGACGATCTTACCGGCTTTAGGCGACTTGAGCTCATTCTCCATCTTCATTGCTTCAACTACGATCAACCCTTGGTGGTGCATGACCTCTTCGCCCGGTTTGACCAGCACGTTGACAATTCGCCCGGGCATCATCGCCTTGACTACGGCCGGCCCCGCCGCGTGAGGATGCCGTCCTGCCCGAACGCGCTGCGCATGGCGGGTAGCGTCGACCAGGGTTACCCGCATCGCACCACCGCGCGACGCGACAATCAGTTCGTCGCCGTCGCGCGCGACGTCGAGGTCAAAAGAACGGTCGCGAACCAGGATTGAGAAGGAGGTCGGACCGACTCGGCGCACGTCGAGTTCGTGCTCTGCGCCAGCTAGCTTAACTCGATACGAAAGAGCAGTAAGCTCGGCAATTTCCAGCTCGTGCTCGACGCCTTCGAGCAGAGCTCTGTACCGTGTCGGCATTCCTCTGATCTATGCCTCTTCACTCTTCCCCGACTCAGACGAAGAGTCGATGCTTGGTCCGAGCCTCCAGCCCGGCCTGGTGACGCCTGGCACCTGACTAATTGCGGCTCACTCTAACGCCGCAACGTGTCTAGACGTCCGAACGTCTTCCAGGCCGACATGTACGGCGGCGGCGCGGGAGACCGAGCCGTCGCAACCGCATGCCCCATGTCGCGCGATGCGATGAACGCAGCCCCTAGAATCGCAGCCAGGCGTGCCGAGTCATGGTCCGGTTCACGAGCTTGACCACGGTATTCCTGGCTGATGAAGCCGGTGTCGAATTCTCCGTTCAGAAAAAGGGGATGGCGCACGAGCCAACGATGGAAATCGAGATTTGTCGCGAGTTCCCCGCTAATCGTAAACTCATCCAACGCCCGTCGCATCCGCGCTAGCACTTCATCGCGATCGCGCCCCCAGGCAATCAGTTTGCAAATCATTGGATCGTAGTAAACCGGCACCTCGGCACCGGTATAGACTCCTGCGTCGACTCGAATTCCCGGCCCATCCGGCAAATGCATGGTTTGGATTTTCCCCGGAGCAGGAGCGAATCCCGCCGCAGGATCTTCAGCGTAGACCCGGCATTCGAGGGCCCATCCACGTTGGCGCAATTCATCTTGCGTGAACGGCAACGACTCTCCCGCGGCGACGCGCATCTGCAATTTCACCAGGTCTACACCGGTAACCAGTTCGGTCACAGGATGTTCAACCTGGATACGCGTGTTCATTTCCAGGAAATAGAAATTGCGCTCGGCGTCGGCCAAAAACTCGATGGTACCGGCGCCAACGTAGTTGACCGCGCGCGCCGCTCTCACTGCCACCTCACCCATCGCCGCGCGCATCGCGGGGGTTACGAACGGCGAGGGTGACTCTTCAACCACCTTCTGATGGCGACGTTGGATCGAGCATTCGCGCTCGAACAGATGAACCGTATGGCCCTGGCGGTCGCCAAATACCTGCACCTCGATATGTCGTGGACGCCGCACGAGCTTCTCGACGTAGAAGCGGCCATCACCAAAAGATGATTTGGCCTCGTTGGCTACAGCACGCACGAGCGAGACCAAATCATCGTCGTTTTCCACCACCCTCATGCCCTTGCCGCCACCGCCCGCCGCTGCTTTGAGCATGATTGGGTAGCCAATACGACCGGCGACCGCACGAACTTCGTCCTCGTCCTCCAAAGTTCCTGTCGAACCAGGCACGACGAGCACTCCCGCCGCCGTCATCAGCCTACGGGCTGCGACTTTGTCCCCCATCTGCTCGATGGCCGAAGCCGGCGGACCAATAAAGACAAGGCCAGCGGCCTCAACTGCGCGCGCAAAAACCGCGTTCTCGGAGAAGAAACCATATCCTGGATGCACGGCCTCAGCACAAGTCCGCTGAGCCGCCTCGATAATGCGATCGGTTTTCAGATAGCTTTCGGCCGCAGGCGGTGCCCCAACGTTCACCGCGAAGTCGGCTTCACGCACGTGCAAAGATGTACGATCGGCATCAGAAAAAACGGCGACTGATTCTATGCCTAACTCGTGGCATGCGCGGATGATGCGAACCGCAATCTCGCCACGATTAGCAATCAGAATACGTTTGAACATTGGTTCACCGACCCAGCCGGTGCCGTCGTGGCGCTGCTCTGCATATTCTGGACAATTGCCGCGTGCGGGAACGCTTACAACGGAATATTGCCGTGCTTGCGCGGCGGATTCTTTTCACGCTTGTTCTGCAGCGCCTTCAGCGAGGTTATGAGTCGTGGCCGCGTCTCATGCGGCATCACGACTTCATCGATGTAGCCCAACTCGGCGGCCTTGAACGGATTTGCGAACGTCTGACGATAGTCATCGACCAGCCGATTCTTTTCAGCGACTGGATCTGCTGCGCGTTGAATTTCATTGCGGAAGACGATGTTGACCGCACCATCGGGACCCATCACGGCAATCTCAGCACTCGGGAATGCATAATTGAAATCGCCGCGGATGTGTTTCGATGACATTACGTCGTAGGCGCCGCCGTAAGCTTTGCGTGTGATCACGGTGATTTTCGGTACCGTTGCTTCGCAATAGGCATAGAGCAATTTCGCCCCATGCCGGATAATACCGCCGAATTCCTGCGCCGTGCCGGGGAGAAAACCTGGCACGTCCACGAAGGTTATCAACGGAATATTGAAGCAATCGCAGAAACGCACAAAACGGGCACCTTTCACCGACGCGTCGATATCCAGACACCCAGCGAGATACGCGGGTTGATTAGCCACAATTCCCACTGAAAAGCCACCAAGCCGGGCAAATCCGATCAGTATGTTCTGCGCGAACTCGGGCTGGACCTCAAGCCAGTGACCCTCGTCCACCACGCCGGAGACTATATCGCGCATGTCATACGGCTTATTGGGATTTTCAGGAACGATCGAGTCCAGTCTTTCGTCCTGGCGGTTGGGCGGATCGGCGTTGGCCCTAAACGGCGGGTCATCGATGTTATTTGAAGGCATATAGGACAGTAACTCGCGAATGGTGAGGAGCGCGCTCTCGTCGTCAGGTGCTTCGAGGTGACATACGCCAGATTTCATCGAATGGGTATCGGCACCGCCAAGCTCCTGCATCGACACCTCTTCATGGGTGGTGGCCTTGATAACGTCCGGACCAGTGATGAACATGTAGGACGTATCGCGCACCATCACGATAAAATCCGTCATCGCAGGCGAATAGACAGCACCACCGGCACAAGGGCCCATAATTGCCGAGATCTGCGGGACCACCCCTGAGGATAAGACGTTGCGCAAGAAAATGTCAGCGTAGCCAGCGAGCGAAACTACCCCTTCCTGGATGCGGGCCCCTCCCGAGTCATTAAGTCCGATCACGGGGCATCCAACCTTTGCCGCCAAATCCATCACTTTGCAGACCTTTTCGGCAAAGGCACCCGACAGACTGCCGCCAAAGACAGTGAAGTCTTGCGAAAAGACGCAGACCTGGCGGCCGTCGATGGTGCCATAACCAGTGACAACCCCGTCGCCCGGGATTTTCCGGCCGGCCATCCCAAAATCATCGCACCGATGGGTTTTGAATTTGTCGAGTTCGACAAAAGAGCCCTCATCGAGCAGAAAGTCGATACGTTCGCGCGCGGTCAGGCGACCCCCTTCACGCTGACGCTTGAGCCGTTCCTCGCCGCCCCCCAGTTCAGCCTGATGCGACAATGACTGGATTCTCTCGAGGTTTTCCTTAAGCCCCATAATAATCTCAGTATCTTTAATCCCGCCGCGAGTACTAAGCGGAAAGGCGTGCCAAGGTGGTTGGCCTGCACCGAGCCGCAAAACCGATTCGCGCTCAGCATACGACGTACATGCCGACTATATCAATTGTGCGAGCGCAGGCTAAAATTCTATTGTCTGCGAAGAAAGTTCGAATGATGGCTCAGCTAACCGAAACGAGGTCCGGCGGTACTCTCGCGAGATATACCGGTGACTAATGGCGGTCAGGAATCGCGAGTTTGCATGCCTCGAACCGGCACCGTGCCGTCAGCGACGACGACAGTGCGTCTGTTGGTAACCTTTGTCGCGACTGGCGCGTACGCAGGGTACGTACCGCTAGCGCCTGGAACAGTCGGCTCGGCGCTTGGTTTGCTGCTCGTAAGATTCGCGATCGCCCCTGTCTGGAGGTACTCGCCAAGCGGGTTTTTGATGCTGTTCGGAGTAGCATTCATTCTCGCTTGCGGCGTGGCGGAGCGCGCTGAAACGATTTTCGCCGAACCGGACAGTTCGGCAATCGTCGTGGACGAACTCCTCGGCATGATCGCAACAATGTTCGGCAACCCCACCGGCTGGATATGGCTTATTGCGGGTTTCACGCTTTTTCGGCTTTTAGATATTATCAAGCCATGGCCGGCGTCCTGGTTAGATCGAATGCAAGGCGGCGCTGGCGTGATGCTCGATGATCTGGCGGCAGCTTTCTATGCCAATATCACATTGCAGGTGCTGCGGCGGATAACTTAAGCGAATAAACCCAACCGAGCAGTACCCAATGGGCTCATGGCGAGCCTGCCGTTGGAAAACCGCGGGGGCGGCTACTGGATAGGCAAAAAGGAGCCAGCGATGATTGAACGAGCGGTTATTCTGTCGACCGGTGACGAAATCACCACCGGCAAGGTGGTTGACAGTAACTCCAACTATATCGCTGATAGGCTGAACGAAATCGGCGTTGATCTGGTGGGCGTGATTACTGTAGGAGACGTGCCCGAGCGGCTCGAATGGGCGTGGCGCACAGCGATGCAGATGGCTGACGTAGTCATCTCTACAGGCGGTATCGGCCCAACCACAGACGACCTTACCACCGAGACTATCGCTCGAATCACCAGCAAGAAACTGTGGCGCGACGCACCCTCGGTCGACCACATGAGACGCCTGTTCGCCGCCCTCGGTCGCCCGATGCCCGACAACAATCTTAAGCAGGCACTGTTTCCCGAAACCGCGGAGATTATCCAAAATCCGCTGGGCACCGCGCCCGGGTTCCGCATGGCAGTAACCCAATCCAATCACACCGCCAATCTGGTGGTGCTTCCCGGCGTGCCGCGCGAAATGAAGCCAATGCTCGATCAGCAGGTAATCCCCTGGATCCGGGCAAACCGAGGTAGCGACAAGGTTTTTGCGACCAGGATCTTCCAGACTTTCGGCATTAGTGAATCCGGGCTCGATGAGGCCGTCGCCGGCCTTATCCGGCCAGATGAAGCTAAGGTTGGCTTCCGTGCTAGCTTCCCGCAGATTTCGCTCAAAGTAATGGTTGAGGATTACCCGGGTATAGCTGAGAAGCGCCTTGCCGAACTGAGCGAAAGGGTGCGTAACCGTGTAGGCACCTACATCTACGCCGAAGGTGAAGCGACTATGGAAGAAGTGGTCGCCGAGTTACTAACCCAGAAGCGGCTCAAGCTCGCTGTCGCCGAATCCTGCACCGGCGGCCTTATCGGGCATCGTTTGACCAATGTCCCCGGCAGCTCCGCTTTCTTTGTTGGAGACTTCGTAACTTACTCCAACGAGATGAAGTGCGAATTGCTCGGGGTCGGCAAAAACACCTTGAAGGAATACGGCGCCGTCAGCGAGCAGTGTGTGCTGGAGATGGCCGCCGGGGCTCGCTCGCGCGCAGCTGCAGACGTCGGGGTCGCAACTTCAGGCGTCGCTGGCCCGGAAGGCGGTACTCCGGAGCACCCGGTCGGTACAGTCTGTATCGCTCTGGTGGCTGACGGTGTGAATGCTGCACGCAGGCACCAGGTGCGTGGTAACCGCGATTGGATCAAACTGTTGACCTCGCAAGTAGCGCTCGATTGGCTGCGCCGGCACGCTCTCGGGCTTCCGGTGGCCGAGTCGGTCCTATTCCGGCGTTAGAAAGATAGCTTTCAGCCCTTTCGTTCTCAAAGCACCAAAATGCTCATGCGCAGCCCATATTCGCCTGGAATGATCGCAGTTCGGCGCGATGGCTCTAAAATCAGAACCTGGTTCAATTAAATGGTGGTAGAGCCGTGCCGACGGTGCTTTTGAACCGCGTCGCCTGACCCCTATCCTGCCAAAGAGAAGGATCGAATTTCCGGACTGGAGGCCTGCCTATGTTCTGACACCGCTCTCGCAGGTGTAAACCTCCGTCACGTTGGCTAACCGCCCTCTCGAGCATTGCTTTCCTTCAAGGTAATCACTGCTGGGGCGTCGCCGTCCAGACGCTGCACGGGATGTGTTTCCGCTCCTAATTTCGCCCTGTCGCATTCGCTCGCCTCAATGCCTTGAGCGATACAGCGCGCCAGGATGCCCGACTTCAGGGCGCGCCGTGTTGCGCTACAGCGCGGTAATAGTCAATTACCTTGTCGTTCTTCCGCCAGTTTCATTGTGCTCAAGGCACCAACGGTCGATGACCTCAGCGTTGAAACGCCAATCTGTTCCAATGCGAAAGCCCGGCAATTCGCCGCGCCGTAGAAGCTTGTAAATGGTCGATGGATGTACCCGAAGGTAGGCGGACAACTCCCGCACAGTCATGACGCGAGGCAAGGTGTATTTAGGTTCAGGCACGTTTTGTTCTCCCTTGGGCCGTTGGCCGCAGCGTTGCCGCAGAGTCGGCCAGGTTTTCACTCTTCGACGTGAACTGCTTCTCTATGCCTAGCTTGCCGACATCGAACGTATAGAAGAGCACAATTACAGTCAATAGGCGAATATGATCCCCTGTTTCCACCCTTTCAAAGCCAAAAATTAATGCGTGGTCGTTAATGTGATCTAGAACCTTCCTATATTATTTGGACGTGATGTATTCAACTCAACCACCGCGAGGTGTGTCCACATGCGCCTTACTTCATTCAGCTGCCTGATGGTCCAGGCCTTACGGCTTACCCTAAACCTGACCCTGCAAACGACCTCCACTGCTGAACCGGACCCGGCGTTGTCTCTCACCAGCTCTGCTTTCGAAAACGGTGGCAACATCCCAGAGCGCTATACCTGTTCGGGAGACGACGAATCACCCGCATTGAAATGGACAGGCGTTCCAGAAGGCACACGGTCGCTCGCCCTGGTTATGGATGACCCCGACGCGCCCATGGGCACCTTCGTCCATTGGGTGGTGTACAATCTTTCTCCAAGTACCGAAGGACTGCCGGAGGGAGTGTCGCCCTCGGCTTCGACCGTGAAGGTTGAACAAGGCGTAAACGGGAGCAACGCGATTGGCTACATGGGGCCATGTCCACCTCCGGGCAAACCGCATCACTATCATTTTCGGCTCTATGCGTTAGACCAAAAACTCCAGCTTACGGCAAAGGCGACAGCAAATCAGGTTGAGGCGGCGATAAAAGGGCATGTTCTTGGCAGCTCAGAACTCGTAGGAATTTTTGGGCGCTGAGTGGCTGCATATCGGGCGGGGAACGAATGAGGCTTGACGCGGAGTTCCTGTGCTCGGCTCTGACAATGGCTGAATGCCCGCGGTGGGGGCGTGTCGAAATTGCTCTCGCCGGACGTTCGAATGTAGGCAAAAGCTCGCTTCTCAACGCTTTGGTCGGACGGAAAAACCTTGCGCGAATTAGTAAGACGCCAGGGCGCACGCGCTGCCTGAACTTTTTCACCCTCGGCGATAGGATAGGCCTAGTCGACCTGCCGGGATACGGTTATGCCAAAGTAGCGCATTTGGAAGCCGCGAAGATTGCCCTTCTGTTGGAACAATATCTGCGCCAACGTCATGAGCTGAAGGCCCTTGTGCTGCTTGTCGACGCTCGTCGTGGGCCTCAGAAGGAGGAATTCGCGCTCGCGCAGTTCCTTCACGATCCGTCCGCCCGCATGGAAGACTCCCCTCGTTTGATCGTAGTCGCTACAAAATGCGATAAGCTCAAGCGTGCGGACCGCGGTCCTGCGCTACGGCGCTTCGCAGCCATCGCCACAACGCCCTTGATCTGCTCCTGTCTTACTGGCGAAGGTATCGACCGGCTGCGGCACCAAATACTAAGCGTTGCGCATCGCGCGGACGCGCC
>Ga0306920_100007988_pt1 | contig 14001 bp, 9 predicted proteins | sample flu12Cox44000170_FD_204666 | JGI IMG/M metagenome (GOLD analysis project Ga0306920, IMG submission 204666) | Lab enrichment of tropical soil microbial communities from Luquillo Experimental Forest, Puerto Rico - flux4day.12C.oxic.44.000.170 (v2)... | ecosystem: Environmental > Terrestrial >...
GCCTTGCCGAAAATACGCTCGTGGATCCACTCCTCGAGATATGACCAAAAGCGCGGCGGGCTGTCCGGATGGTGCCTCTTGCGGTCCGCCGCCAAACCCAAGAAGCCCGGGCACCGTTTCGCGACAGCCCGCGCGAGCAATTGCGGGACGTCTCCTTCCGCATCCTCAATCGCATGGACCCAAAACGCGAAGGCTTCCCAGGCCACGAACTTCTCCCGTGCCTCCTGCAACTGCGGCCAAGGGACCCGCGCCGCCTCCCGCTCCGCCATCTGGCGCGCCTTTCCCGCCACTCGTGTTTCGAGCTTAGTGGGGCGCCAGAGGCGTTTGGTTTTCGGTTGGACCATTGTGCGTTTCGATCTCCCGAGGCGCAGACTATTTCAGAGGATTACACAGCCGAGGTACCGAGCACAAGGCACGGCGCGTTGGTCTCGATGGTCTCGATGGTCTCGATACCGCCATCCCTCAAGCCGCGGGTAACGGCACGGTCCGCCGAAATGAGCGTGTTCGCGCTGGGAATTGAGGCGCGGGACACCGCGCCGCTGGTCACAGAACCGGCCCGGGTTTCAATGGTGCCGGCCCTCGCGTTAGGGATTCTTGTCGAATCACCAACGGAAGTTGCGCCACTTCGCTCTACCCTAGGCCGTTACGCGGGACCAACCGTGTTTGGCGTAATGGAGAATCGTTGCGAGCATCTTCTCAGCGCCACGTCATCCAGCCCAATGGGCGCATTTCGTGAGTCGTCGCTGATAATGGTCGCAGCCGGGTGATTTGCCGCACTTTGAATTATTTGGGCTTGTGCAGCCATCGCCCTGTTGCTTTCCCAATGAAAGTGTGTCATGATCCCTGTTGGAAACCGAATGGACGAGAAGAAGCAAAAGAAGGACGTTCTACAGGGTACATTGGCGCTGATGGTCCTCAAGACCCTTGATGTGTTGGGGCCCATGCACGGTTACAGGATCGCGCGTCGCATCGAGCAGATCAGCGGAGACCTGCTGGCATTGAATCAAGGCACTCTCTATCCGGTTCTGCTGAAGCTGGAGCAGGAGGGCTCAATTACCTCGGAGTGGGGTACCTCGGAAAACAACCGGAAGGCGCGCTTCTACCGGCTGACACGGCAGGGGCGCAAGCAATTGCAGGCCGAGAAACACGATTGGGACCAGACGTCGGCAATCATCGCCCGATTCTTTGCCGTGAGAGCGGAGGATCTGAAATGAAGAAGCTACGGCGATTCGCGAAGCGGCTCACCTCCTGGGCCAGAACCCGACAGGACGAAGAACGGCTGCGAACCGAGATTCGGGAACACCTGGCTTTTCAGATCGAGGACAACCTCCGCGCAGGTATGCCGCCGGAGGAGGCGCGGCGACAGGCGGTGTTGAAGTTTGGGGCGGTCGAGGCAATCAAAGAAGACTACCGGGACCAGAGAGGATTGCCATTCCTGGAAGCTCTGCTCCACGAGACGCGGCATGCGCTGCGCCGATTGCGGAAGTCGCCCGCGTTCACGGCGACAGTTGTGCTCACGCTGGCGCTGGGCGTTGGCGCCACCGCCGCCATCTTCAGTGTTGTCGACGGAGTTCTTCTCAAGCCCCTGACGTATTCGCACCCAGAGCAGCTAGTCGCTGTGTGGCTCACGGCTCCGGGGATGAACATCAAGGACCTGAATCCGTCTCCGTCTATCTACTTCGTCCTCTGCGATCAGAACCGCAGCTTGCAGGACGTTGGCCTCTATACGGGCGTGTCGAGGAATGTCACGGGACGTGGTGAGCCGCAGCACGTGGCTGGCCTGGATGTGACCTATGGGTTGCTCAGAACTCTGGGGGCCAGGCCCATGCTCGGACGCGCTTTCACGCGGTCCGACGATGAGGCAGGGAGCCCGGACACCGTGATGCTCACCTACGATTATTGGCGCCACAAGTTTGGCGGCGACCGCGCCGCCGTCGGGAAAACAATTACCGTGGATGGAAAGCTGCGGCAGATCATCGGAGTACTGCCGCAAACTTTCCACTTCGGCGGGTCCGATCTCGCCCTGCTTGTTCCCCTCCAACTCAACCGGGCCAAAACTTTCCTGGGAGATTTCAGTCTTGGTGGCATCGCCAGGCTGAAGCCAGGAGTGACGCTTGCCGAAGCGGATGCGGACGTAGCTCGGCTGCTCCCCATCATGCTCAGAAGCTTTCCGCCGCCACCGGGGTATACCACCAAAATGTTTGAGGACGCGCGAATCGGGCCGAACCTCCGGCCGTTGAAGCAGCATGTCGTTGGCGACGCAGGCAACGTCTTATGGGTCCTGATGGGCGGAATAGGCCTGGTGCTGTTGATCGCATGCGCGAACGTCGCGAACCTCTTACTGGTCAGAGTTGAAGAGCGCCATCAAGAATTGGCGGTCCGCGCCGCACTGGGCGCTAGCCGGGGCCGCATCGCCGCGCAAATGCTCTTCGAGGCATTTATTCTGGGGCTTCTCAGCAGCGCTCTTGGTCTAGGGCTGGCCTATGTAGCCGTGCGCGTCCTAGTGGCGGCGGCCCCCGCTGGTCTGCCTCGCCTGGACGAAATCGGCGTTGATGGAACGGTTGTGCTTTTCACGTTGGCTGTATCGCTCTTTGTGACCCTGCTGATCGGCTTGATTACGATGTTGAAGTATACGGGCGCAAGTCTCGGGATCGGATTGCGAGAGAGCGGACGCTCAATGAGCGAGAGCCGGCAAAGGCACCGGTCGCGCAGCGTGCTGGTGACAGTCCAGGTGGCCCTGGCTCTGGTCTTGCTGGTGAGCTCGGGACTCATGATTCGAACCTTTCGCTCCCTGACCCGAGTGGATCCCGGGTTTGCCGCGCCTTCCGAGATCCAGACGTTCCGAGTCGATATTCCCGACACCCAGGTGAAAGATCCCGTGCAGGTGGTTCGAGTCGAGCAGGAGATTCTCGAAAAGATCAGGGCCGTTCCGGGAGTCTCCTCAGCCGGCCTCTCGATGAGTATTCCCATGGACGCCAATGAATGGAGCGATTCAGTCTTCGCCAGGGATCACATCTACGCTCCAGGTGAACTGGCGCTCCACCGGTACAGGTTCGTCGCGCCAGGGTTTTTCAAGACTCTCGGCACGCCGCTGATTGCCGGCCGCGATTTCACATGGAGTGATATGTACAACCTTAAAGCTCCAGTGGCTATCGTTTCCGAAAAGCTGGCGCGCGAGTACTGGCATGACCCTGGAAACGCCGTCGGTAAGCAAATCCGTTCTACCAGCAAGGATGACTGGCGGGAGGTGATCGGCGTCGTGGGAGACATCCACGACGATGGCGTGGATAAGCCAGCGCCCAGTTCCGTGTACTGGCCCATCCTGACGCATTTCGGGGGCATAGACACGATGGTGATCCGATGGGCCGCCGTCTCGATTCGCAGCCCGCGCGCCGGGTCACAAACCTTGATGAACGAGGTGCGGCAGGCTGTGTGGTCCGTGGACTCCGATCTTCCGCTCGCCGATATACACACGCTCGACTATTACGAGCGGGGGTCGATGGCGCGGATCTCATTTGCCCTGGTGATGCTGGCACTCGCGGGCGGGATGGCGCTGCTGCTTGGCATCATCGGCCTCTACGGTGTGATCTCCTATTCAGTGTCTCAGCGCATTCACGAAATGGGCATCCGCGCGGCCCTGGGCGCGCAGCAGGCAGACATATTGAAGGTCATCGCCGGCCAGGGATTCAGGTTGACGCTGACGGGAGTGGCTATAGGCCTTCCCGCAGCTCTTGTCCTGACGCGTTTCTTGTCCAGCCTGCTTTATGGCGTCGAGGCGGCAGACCCTCTCACCTTCATCGCCGTCTCGCTGATCCTGACAAGCGTGGCGCTAGTGGCAAGCTGCATTCCTGCCCGTCGCGCCGCAAGGGTAGACCCGATGGTGGCGCTGCACTATGAATAGGGGTAACCAGGGGCCAGGTTTGGCTTACTCCTTCGTTTTTTACAAGGGGGGAGGATTCTCAAATGAAGAAGTTCAGGCGATTCCTCAAGCGGCTCACCTCGTGGGTGAGAGTCCAGCGGGATGAGGAACGCTTGCGAGCAGAGATCGAGGAACATCTCGGTTTTCAAATGGAGGACAATCTTCGCGCTGGTTTGTCTCCGGATGAGGCGCGGCGCCAGGCCGCGCTGAAGTTCGGGGGGGTGGAGGCGATCAAGGAAGAGTACCGGGATCAGCGGGGACTGCCGGTCGCCGAAGCCCTGGTCCAGGACACGCGTTATACCTTGCGCCGCCTGCGGAACTCGCCCGCGTTCACGGTTACCGTAGTCCTCACGCTGGCGCTGGGCATCGGCGCGACGACTTCCATCTTTACACTGACCCACGCTGTCCTCATGAAATCGCTGCCCGTCGCGAATCCGGCAGAATTATACCGCGTGGGAAACATAGCACGTTGCTGCGCTTGGGGCGGGTACAGCCAAGCGAAAGGGTTTTCGATTTTCTCGTATGATTTGTACAAATACTTCCGGGACAACACCAAAGGTTTTGCAGAATTGGCGGCCTTCCAGGCGGGTCCATCGCTGTTTGGTGTCTGGCGCTCCGGCAGTTCAGAAGCGGCCCAAAGCTATCCTGGCGAATTCGTCTCCGGAAATTACTTCGCGATGTTTGGCATAAATGCTTACGCCGGACGTGTGCTTACGCCTGGCGACGATCAACCCGGCGCTCCGCCTGCCGCGGTGATGAGCCACAGATTATGGCAACAAAAATATGGATCGGATCCATCCGTTATCGGCAGCGTGTTCAATATCGATGAGAGGCCATTTACAGTGGTGGGAATAACTCCGCCGGGCTTCTTTGGCGATACTTTGCGGAGCACGCTACCCGATTTCTTTCTGCCGCTCAACACCGAACCGATCGTCGTGAGCGATTCCAACCTGAAGGCAGCCGATCACTGGTTATACATGATCGGGCGTATTCGGCGAGAGTCGACGGCCGCATCCATAGAGGCTCAAATGCGGGTGGAGCTTAAGCAGTGGCTGCGCTCGCACTGGGGTGACATGAGCGCGAACGACCGCGCGAAGTTTCCCGAGCAGACCCTGTTTCTCAGTCCTGGAGGCGCCGGCATCAATCGCCTGCGCGACCAATATGAGCACTGGCTTCAAATCCTGATGATGGTTTCCGCATTCGTGCTCCTGATAGTCTGCGCCAACGTGGCCAACCTGATGCTCGTTCGCGGCCTGGAGCGGCGGCGGCAGATATCCCTGAGCATGGCTCTGGGGGCGCCTGCGGCGCGACTCATACGTCAGGTTCTCACCGAAAGCATTTTGCTCTCGATCGGCGGAGGCGCGGCGGGTCTGGTGGTCGCATTTCTAAGCGCGCGCCTGATTTTACACTTTGCATTCCCCCGCGTTGCCGGGATGGCGGGCGTACCCATCAGCGCGTCGCCTTCTATCCCGGTGCTGCTCTTCGCCTTCGCTGTTTCGTTGATCACGGGAATCGCGTTCGGCATCGCTCCGGCGTGGATGGCTGCGCGTGTGGATCCGATTGAAGCCCTGCGGGGATCCGGCCGCTCCACCGTCCGTACGAGCTCGCTCCCTCGGAAGACACTGGTAGTGTTCCAGGCAGCGTTCTCACTCGTGTTGCTGGCGACATCAGGACTCCTGACGCTCGCTCTGCACAATCTGGAGCATCAAGAATTCGGCTTCGCCCAGGACGGGCGCATTATCGTGAGAATCAACCCCAGGCTTGCCGGATATCGCCCTGAGCAACTGACGCCACTTTATGGACGTATCCGCGATTCGCTCGCGAGCATTCCTGGCATTTCGGCCGTAGCGATCTGCACGTACTCACCGCTGAGCGACAACAATTGGGGTACTGGCGTGTTGGTGGATGGCCGGCCGGCTCCAGGACCCAACGACGACACCGGATCCTCCTGGGATCGTGTCACGGCAGGGTACTTCGAGGCTCTCGGTAATCCCATCCTCAAGGGACGTGGCATATCCGAGCAGGATACGGCAACGTCGCGGCGCGTTGCCGTCATCAATGAAGCGTTTGCACGCAAGTTTTTCAAACACGAGGATCCCATCGGAAAGTATTTCGGACAGTCCGGATTATCCTCCCGCCAATACGAAATCGTTGGTATCGCCCAGGATGCCCGCTACCTGGGTTTCGATCTCGATAAGCCGATTGGCCCGTTCTTCTTTCTGCCTGAGGCGCAGCATGACTTCCTGCCGGACGCCGAATCGACGGAGGCCTATTCCGGCTCACATTTTCTACATGATATTGTTGTTTTGACCCGACGGGGGGCCGGTCTGCCCTTGAGCGAACTGCGCCAAGCCATGACCACCGTGGACCCTAATCTGCCGATCATTTCGATTCGCCCTCTAGGAGATCAAGTAGCCGGTGAATTCAACCAGCAGCGCCTCATTGCGCGTCTGACATCGTTGTTTGGAATACTCTCGCTCGTTTTGGCTTCCGTCGGGCTGTATGGGGTTACCGCCTACAACGCCGGACTCCGCACCAACGAAATTGGCGTGCGGCTGGCCCTCGGCGCCACTCGCGCGCAAGCGGCTGCGCTGATAATTCGAGGCGCCTTCGCACTGGTGGCGACTGGTCTGTTGGTTGGACTTCCATTAGCTCTGGCAGCAGGGCGTTTCCTGGGAAGCCAGCTTTACGGTTTGAATCCGTACAACGCTGGAACGATTTTGGTGGCCGTCCTGACACTCGGGTTCTCGGCGCTGGTCGCATCCTTCATTCCGGCGCTCCGGGCAAGCCTGATTTCTCCCTCGGAAGCCCTGCGGACGGAATAGGATTTGCCGTTACTTTCGCGGCCACTCAGCCACTGACAGCGGCTGGTCTCGATGCCGCTGTCGTGGCGCGCTGCTCCAGCATTATAAGCCCCAGCAACCAGCTCGATAGATCCTGCCTTGTCGGCCAGCGTTTACCGACGCGTCCGCTCTGACGGTTTGCGGCGAATTCGTGGACTACAGGAGCGCTGCCGGCTGGGGACCGGCGTTCTCACGCAAGTGTTCGAATTCTTCTACGGTTTGGAACGGGGCAGGAGGGGAGACGAGTGGAGTAGCCACTTGATCGATGCGGTCGGGCGACACGTTGCCCAAGAACTTTGCTGCCTCCGCAATGTGGGGAACACGCTCAGGCAAGAGGCCCATGAGCCGGGCGCACGTTGCGTCAGCCGCGACGGGATCGTCAGAGAGGATGATTCGCTCCAGCCGTCGGCCAGTTCCCGCCAGCGGTCCATTGCCTTCCATGCAGACGATAGCATCGGCGATTACAAAATGGATGGGCACCGTCGCGACAAGGTCCACAATGCTCTGCTGAATGCCGCGCCAGTGCAATAAGTTCTTGGGCCATCCATACTTCACGCCCGGCACCACTCCGAACATGTTCTTCATGCTGAGAGTGACTCCACTCCAGTGATGAGTCTTCACTTTCGGCATCGACACGATGAAGTCAGTTCCAAGAACGGTGCGTGGCAGCCACAGGCGCTTAAGACCTGAATAACCGGCATGTAGACGAGTCGCGACGACCTCGTCGCGATTCAGGTCAACAAAGGGAAGGCGCTGCTGTTTGAGTTGCCGCTCCAAGCCGGTTGCGCGAAGCACCAGTTCTGTATCGCGCTGGTGGCCCGGGCCCTCCGCCACTGTCACCTGCCTCGCTCCCAAACGGCGGAAGCATTCGGCTGCCGCGGCGATGAGAAGCGGGTGAGTATTGATTTCGGCACCCGAGATGTAGTCGACCAGGTTGGGCTTCAGAAGAACTGACTTGCCCGCGACACTCAGCCTGAACAACCGGAGGCCTTCCCATAGGGCACCACAGAGGCTTTCGGAATATTCCGCTGCCGGCAGAATGGCGACACGCGAGCGGCCAGGCCGGTGGTCATGATTGTACCGCGGGTCGAGGAATGGCAAAGAAGCTGCGGCACTAGCAGCGAGGCCGAGCGAGCCGGCGAGTGCAGTACGGCGGGTCATGCGATCACCTCGAACGGGTTGCCGGAGGCATCGCTATCAAGCGCCAGAGCAGTGACGGCCAGCGTTGCGTTGTCCTCGATCGAATCTCGTTCTGCCAATGCTGCCAGACGTTTCTGCAGTCCGGCGATGGGCTCATCGTAAGCGTCGAGGGCCAGGATGGACCAAGCGAGGCTCCACGGAGCCGAGCAGGAAGAGGACTGGAGCCGAAGCCAAGCTACGCCGCGCTCGATTAGCTCCTGTCTTGGCTCGCTCCTGAGAGCTAGTAAAGCGATCGCTGTTGCATCCAGGTGGGGTGCCATCGGCCTTCCATACACGACGCCATTACCGGCGTTCCAACCGCCATTCGGGCACGCCCGATCGAGCAGCATGTCGACGCCACGCTGGATGCGGTAAGCGATTTGTCCGTTGCGACAACACGGAAAGCTCTGCTTCAGCGCGAGCAAAGCGAAGGCGGTTGGGACGACCCAACTGCAGGTGCCCGGCTCCCACGGCCAGCCGAATTTGTCGGGGTCGAAGCGCACTCGAGTATCGGTCGTACGAAACTTCCACTTCCAGATCCAGCTCGCTTCACGTCCCTTGGCGTCTAGGAGCCAGTCGGCGGCGTGGCTTGCCGCATCGGGGAAGGTCCCCAGAGTGTTAAGTGTCAACAACGCCAGGCCTGTCAGGCCCGATGGTCCGTCATCGGCCGCGAAAGCTCCCCAGCTTCCGTCGGGACGTTGAGCATCAAGCAGGACCTGCGCCTTGGTGTTCGGGTCCAAACGCAAGGCGAGAAGCGCCAGGCAGGTGGGTTCAAGCGTGATCTGGCCGCAAGCCGCAAGGAAAGGCCAGCCGCCCCGCGGGAGCTGGCGGCTAACGAGTCGCCGCTCGAGGGCAACGAGAAACGTGTTCTCATTACTCACAGAACCCTTTTAAGGCAGTCTGATACAAATCGTCAAAAATCGGCAGTGTTGGCCGCCCCGTGCAATACCCACCTCAGGGTAGTCTGTTCTGGCATGCGAAGCCGAAGAGATTTGTTCTCTAAACATTTCAGAACTGGGGCGGCGGCGCAGGGTGGCGTAGAAGGCGCAGCTTTAGACCGCAGCCAACGCGCGCGGGCGTGTGACCTCCTCGTGAATTCAGAGGTCCAGAGCTGCTGGTTGTGAGAGGTTTATTTACCCAGAGTCGTAGGAGGCACCAGCCCGCCGAGGCTGGTTTTCGGACTCTGGCGATGGCGACCGGTTGTTGCAAGACAGACTGCGGAACTTGTCGAAATTCCCCTGATGCTCTCGGCGGACTGTTGCAAGACACAGTGCGGAACTTATCGAGATTTTTGACGCCTACTTTGTTGCAAGATCAAATGCGGAACTTGTCAGATTTTTCGGAGACCCGATCCGTTGCGAGACAAAACGCGGAACTTGTTACGACGCTGGGAATTCGCTTTTAGACATGGTTCGATAATCGGTTTACCGGGGTGTGCGGCTAAGGTTCCCGAAATCCTGACCGCGGCGCAGTTGCGCGAACACGGCCAATCCGCTGTACGTTCGGCATGGGAATGTTTTCGTCGCCTGAGGAACTGTCCGCCAAACTTCGCGAGGCCCGCTACGTCATCGATCGGGTGACGGTGGAAGTGGTGTACCTGGCAGCGCGCATGCAAAAGCCCCTATTGGTGGAGGGCCCACCCGGGTGCGGCAAAACTGAGCTGGCATACGCGGTCGCCGCAGCCGCCGGGACCGTGATCGAGCGCCTGCAGTGCTACGAGGGCATCAACGAGGAGAAGGCCATCGGGAAGTTCGACGCCGCCCTGCAGAGGCTGTTTCTCCAAATCCAGGCCGAACATCTCGAACACGATTGGGAGGCCCTTCGGAGCCGGCTTCATTCATTGGATTTCTTCTCCGAGGGGCCGCTCCTCAGAGCGCTGCGGTACGAGCGGAAGCCATGCGTGCTGCTGGTGGATGAGCTCGACAAGGTCGACCAGGCGTTTGAAGCCATGTTGCTTGAGATTTTGAGCGCCTGGCAGATCACCGTGCCCAAGCTGGGCACGGTCCGGGCAAAGACCAACCCCTTCGTGGTGCTGAGTTCGAACGAAGAGCGGCGCCTAGGTGACCCCCTGCGGAGGCGGTGTTTCTACCTGCGGTTTGAATATCCCACGGTAGAACGGGAAGCCGAAATCCTCGCGGTGCAAAGCCAGGGGCGGAGCGAGCCCTTAAGGGCGCAGCTCGCCGGCCTGGCGCGGGCGTTACGAGGCTGGAACATGGAGAAGCCTCCCTCGATTGCCGAGATGCTGGACCTTGCGAAGGCACTTGAGATCCTTGGAGTTGACGAGATCTCCTCCCAGCAGCGAGATGTGCTCTTGCCGCTGCTGGCCAAAACGGAGGCGGACCGGCGGCGACTGCTGATGCGGGAGGGCTTCGAAGGGCTGGTTGTTGATTCCAAGCGGTATCGTGACGAACTGAGGCAAGCAAAGCTGGAAGCAAGGGCGCCAGCGGTGGCATGAGACGAAGGTGGACAGAATACGTCCTGCTGGCCTTGCTGTGGGCCTCATGGGCGCACGGAGCGGAACCCGAAAGTGTTGCTCGATTGTCGGGCGGCTGGGTGGTGTATTACGCGAGGGTCTACCGCGTGCCGGTCGAGCTGGTGGAGGCCATCATCGAGGTGGAGTCGGGCTGGGAGCCTTACGCCGTATCTCCCAAGGGTGCCGTGGGGCTTATGCAACTGATGCCGGAGACCGCCTATAAGTTCCGGGTCCGCAACCGCTTTTGGGTTGAAGAGAACATTCGCGGAGGTGTGGTGTACCTGGCGTGGTTGATTGGGTTGTTTCGCGGTGATCTGCGGCTAGCGGTAGCAAGCTATTACGCGGGCGAGCGCCGAATCATGCCTGAGAAACTTGCCTATTCGTCGTCCGAGGTGTACGAGTACGTCGAGCGCGTGGCGGCGCTCTATCGAGCGAAGCGGCTCGCGGAGGTGCAGCATGAAAGTATTGGCATTAATCTGCCTTTGCAGCGCGGTAAGTGCAACGGCCCAGACCGTTCGGCCACGCGTCGTGTCGGAAGCAGCGGTGGACGGCCACGTGACCGTGGTGGAGGTTCGGACGCATTTTGTGACGGCGATCCGGATGCCGGAACCCGTTAACTCCGTAGCAGTAGGCGACCCTTCGCTCTTTCAGGTCGAGCACTCGGAGCGCGAGCCAAACCTGGTGTTCGTGAAGTCGCTCAACGCCGGGCCAGCGGAGAGCAATTTGCTTGTCTCGACCGGGAAGGGCCACGAGACGAGCCTGCTACTGGTCAGCAAAGGCGAGAACGCTAAAGACGTCGACTTCGTTGTGAGCTACAGGCGCGCTGGAAGCTTCCTGATTGAGCCAGACTATCCGTCACCGCTGCTAGGCGAGACGATTTCCGCAACGATGCCGCGAGTTGTTGCTAATCCTTCAAATGCGGGCCTGGCAACTGGAACGGTTGGGGTGAGACCAGTGTCGCTCACGACGGATGCTCAGCCGGCTGGTGACAGTTCTGGTGACCCTCCCCGACGTAGCAGTCTGGATGAGCTGTTGACTCGCCAGCAGCGGGCTCCGCTACCAGCCCTTTACGGTGAGCACCCAGGCGTCGAAAATCCGGCCGGCGACCACGTCAGAGCCGGAGTGAGCGAAGTCATCGACGGTGGCCAACAAGTGATCGTCCTGTTCAGCGCCGTGAACCCCACCCAGCACGCCATCCTGCTGGTACCGCCACAAGTTCAGTTGGGCGGGAAGAGCAAGCGCGGCAAGTTGCATCACTCGCGCTGGACCACCGCTGAGCAGCTCGTCGTTGAGGATTTCCGGCTGAGCACGCGGCGGCTGGCTCCGGGGGAGCGGGCTGACGGCGTGGTGCTGTTCGAGCGGCCGCCGTACAAGCAGAGCAGCGAGACGCTGTTGCTGCAGATGGCGGAGGCGGGTGCGGTTGATAAGCCGGCGCTGGCACCCATCGGTTTTGGGGTGAACAAGTTGCGAGAGGAGGCAGCAGATGGCCGAGCGAAATGATCCACTAGAAGACGTTGAAATCCGGCACGAAGAAAACACGGAGGAAGCGGCGCTTCCTGTGGAAGAGCCTCAGCCCCAGACTCCACTCGACCGCCTTAAGAAGGCCTTTACTCAGGCACGCCGGCGACCACAGGCAGGCACGTCGCCAGCGCGGAAGGAGATGGGCAAAGACCAGACGAAGTCGCTGATCCTCTTGGCAGGCGCGGCAGTTGGCATGGTACTGCTGTTTCTTGGCGTCTTCTCGTCGCCCCAGAAGCCGCAGAAGATCGAAGGCCGAAGAGTTACACCGGACCTGGGAAGGAGGGTAACGCCCGGGCAGGCGAGCAATCAAGCCGGTTCCGTGACTCCATTGATGGATGCGAACTTAGGAAAGCAAGCGGAAGCTGGCGGCGACCAGCTCACCGCGGCCGATATCGGCCGGACTGGGCGGCCAGTCGGCACCAACGCGCGGAGCACAGGAGGACCGCCGCACTCATTGAAGCAAATTGACTTTTCCGACCCCGCTTTGCAGCGGCAGTACGCCATGCACGGCTATGTCCCGGCCCCTCCACCAGCGGCGACTGAGCCCGGTGACAGTAGCGCCGCTTCCGTAAAGGCGGTGGACGGTGACTTAAAGAAGCCCTCGCTAGTGTTCGTGCGAGCCGAAGAGAAGAGTCAGCCGCTACAGGTAGAGTCGGCGGTTGAAAGACAGAATTCGGTTGGCGACAACCTCCCGGTCGGCACACGGTTAGTGGCTCGCCTTCAGGCCCCAGTCAGCTCGGCGGTCCAGGCACCGGTGCTCGCCGTGATCGAATACAACTACGAGCAAGACGGTCAGATAATCCTGCCAGCAGGGTCGCAGGTGATTGGCAAGCTGACGAACGCCAACAACCAGGGGTACGTTTCACTCCATTTCGACCAGTTGCAGCTCACAGATGGGACGACGCAGAAGATCGACGCGGGGGCGATGGGGCTCGATTACAAGCCCCTCAAAGGGGATGTAACTGGACGCAAGCGAGCCCTGAGATTCCTCGTGCAAGCATTGACCGGCGTCGGGGAGGTCGCAGCCTACACAGTCGGCGGGACCCCAAGCAGCACCAGCGTGTTTTCGGAGAGTGCGCTGTTGCGGGAGCGACTGGCAAGCAACGCAGCGATGGCGGGACAGAACCAATTCAACGAGCTGACGTACAACCAGAGCATCGTGGTCACCGTTCCTGGGAATACGCGGTTTTACCTGGTACTTCAAAAGGGAACCACGCCGGCAGGCGGTTCGGCCGCGGAGCGGACAAGTTCGGTGGCGCAAGCGACCACCAGGAGTTCCACCCCAAGCTTGCAGGAGTTGCGTGAGCTGCTGGAGCTGAAGCGGGAGATGAGTCAGATGTATGAACAGGCAGGTCCATCGACTGGCGCCACACCACAGCCGTAATTCTAGTTTGCTTAAGTTTGGGTGAGTTTTTCCTAGCGTCAACGCAGCCTCTGGACTTAGACTTTCGTCCAGGAGGCCGCGCTGGTGTTTTATCTCCTTGAGCTGGTCGTCAAAGCCTACGTCGCCGTCCTAAAGTGGGCGGTCCGGAGCATAGCGCGCATCCTCTTTGGAGTACGGGATTCCCTCCTCTGGGCATATTACAGCGTCCGCGAGAAGCCCTCGCGGCTCGTCGGTATTCTCTCCGTCTTCATTCCCATTGGTGTTCTGATCGCTGTTGGCCCACCGGAGTGGTTCATCAACTGGCCGGTAACGTTTGTAACGGCCCTAGCGCTGTACGGCGCCCTGAAGTCCCCCCTTGCCGGCGCTCCCTTATTTCTGAGGAAACTCACCCAGATCGGAATGGCGACCTGCCTATTGATGGGGTGGAGCAAGTTGCTACGGTGGGAGCCTCTGTTGAACGTCCTGGGGCTGACAGTCCGCGACACACTCTATCCATGGCTCGTTGGGCTTCTATGTTTTTTGGCAGCCGTGGCGTGGATCACCCTGCAGGATGAGCTGGTAGCGCTGGGCGCGCTGGCCGGAGTCCGGCCCAAGGTCTTGGTCCCCCGCGCGGGAGGATCCAAACGCTTGCGCTTTGCAGATGTGGGCGGAATGGAGGAGGCAAAACGACAGATCGGTGAGC
>Ga0306920_100007989_pt1 | contig 13998 bp, 13 predicted proteins | sample flu12Cox44000170_FD_204666 | JGI IMG/M metagenome (GOLD analysis project Ga0306920, IMG submission 204666) | Lab enrichment of tropical soil microbial communities from Luquillo Experimental Forest, Puerto Rico - flux4day.12C.oxic.44.000.170 (v2)... | ecosystem: Environmental > Terrestrial >...
TTCCGCGCGTCCTCCAGGGTGCTCCGGCCGCCGAGGCCGTCGCGGTTGGCGCTCGCGATGACGCCGGGGCACCACGTCACACGTCCGTTGCTGACGAGCGAGAGGACCTTCTTCGAGTTCGGTCGGAATCGCTGGCCGAACTGCGGGTCGTATTGTCCGAACACGCCGTCGACGATGTGAAACGACACGGGCTGACTGCCCACGTGCACCCGCACGGCGATCTCCGCGATCACCAGGCTCAGCAGGACACCCGTGGCGACCAGCCCGACACGCGCCGCCCACGACGGTCGAGACGGTCTCGTCATCGGCTCCGCTAGAACAGCGTGTAGATGAAGGGCATGACCGCGGAGCTCTGTGCGAAGACGATGAAGAACCCGAAGATCAGCAGGCAAACGGCCAGCGGCGTGAGCCACCACCACTTGTTCTGCCAGAAAAATGTGACGAGCTCTCCCGCGATGCCCAGACGCTGAACGAACCCGGCCGCGAATCGCATCACTCGCTACCTGGCGGGCGCCTTCTCGACGACGTAGTCGCCGAGTACCAGCACGTCCATTCCGCTCTGGTGGAAGGTATTGAAGGCTTCCGCGGGGGTGTTCACGATGGGCTCGCCCCGGAGGTTGAAGGACGTGTTGAGGAGCACCGGCACCCCCGTCGCCTTGCCGAAGGTCTCGATGAGCTTGTAGTAGCGCGAGCCGTACGCCCCGCTCACGGTCTGCAGCCGGCCCGTCCCGTCGACATGGGTGACCGCCGGGATGACCGCCTGCTTGTCGGCCCGGACGCCGACGACGTAGAGCATGAACCGGGCGGGGTAGTGCCGGGCCGCGTCCGGCAGGACGAAGTATTCCTCGGCGCGCTCGAGCACGACCGAGGGCGCGAACGGCCGGAACGGCTCCCGGAACTTGATCTTCGTGTTCACGACGTCTCTCATCTCGGCCCGGCGCGGATCGGCCAGGATCGAGCGATTCCCGAGGGATCGCGGCCCCCACTCGAACCGGCCCTGGCTCCAGCCGACGACCTTCCCGCGCTGAAGCCCGTCGACGACGCGCTCGATCAGTCGCTCCTCGTCGTCGATCCGCGTGTACGCGATGCTCTCCCGGCGCAGGAACCGCTCGATGACGTCGGGGCCGTGCACCTCTCCCCAAAACGCATGCTCCATCACGAATCGCCGCGGGTGGCCGAGCACCGCGTGGTGCGCGTACAGCGCCGCGCCGACCGCGCCTCCGCCGTCACCCGCCGAGGGCTGAATGTACACCTCGTCGAACGCGGTCTCGCGCACGATCCGCCCGTTGGCGACGCTGTTGAGCGCGACCCCGCCGGCCAGGCAGAGCCGCCGCAGGCCGGTCTCGCGCTGCAGCGTCGTCGCCATCGCGAGCAGGATCTCCTCGGTCACCGCCTGGATGCTCGCCGCGATGTCCGCGTAGTGTTGATCCTCGCGCGTGAGCTCTCCGGAGAAGTCGGCCCGCGGCCGGCGCGGCGATCCGAACAGCGCCTCGAACTTGCGGCTGAACGTCCGGTGGGTCGAGTAATGGAACGAGAAATAGTCCATGTCGAGCTCGAAGCTACCGTCGCGGTGCGTCCGAACGACCTTGTGCACCTTGTCGACATAGCGGGGGATGCCGAACGGCGCCATCCCCATCACCTTGTACTCCCCGTCGTTCACCTCGAATCCGAGGAACGCCGTGAAGGCGCTGTAGAGCAAGCCGAGGGAGTGAGGAAACCGGATCTCCTTCGTCAGCCGGATCTCGGTGCCGCGCCCGACGCCGAGGCTGGCGGTGGTCCACTCGCCGACACCGTCGACGGTCAAGATCGCCGCCTCGTCGAACGGTGAGCAGAAGAAGGCGCTGGCCGCGTGCGACAGATGATGTTCGCTGAACAGGATCTTCTCGGGTGCGACGCCGAGCCGCTTCTGGATCAGCTGCTTGATCCAGAGCTTGTCGCCGAGCCAGGTGATCATCGCCTCGCGGAAGAGCGGGTACGATCGCGGAAACTCCTGAAGGCTCGTGAGGAGCAGACGCTCGAACTTGACGAAGGGCTTCTCGAAGAACACCACGTAGTCGAGATCGCGCGCCGCGATCCCGCCCGTCCGCAGGCAGAACTCGATGGCGTTCGCCGGGAACTCGAAGTCATGCTTCTTGCGCGTGAACCGTTCTTCCTCCGCCGCCGCCAGCAGCTGGCCGTCGCGGAGCAAGGCGGCGGCCGCATCGTGGAAGAAACAAGAGATCCCGATGATGTCCATCCCGTCTCAGTACTGGCGCCGCGCGCGCTCGAGACGGGCTCCCGCCGGATCCTGACGCTCGCGCCACCCGCGTGCGCTCCTCGGCTTGATCGCGAGCGGGTCGGCCGTCCATCGCAGGAGGACCGCGAACGGAGGAATCACGAGGAAATAGCAGATCGTGAGCGCGACGCGAGCCTGAAGCTCGGCGAGGCGCAGAGCGGAAGCCTTCCACCAGGTCCAGAAGCGTCCCACTCGCCATCCAATATCACATGGTGTGGCCGCTGCGCGCGACCAGTTGGGCTGGCAGTGCGGCACATGCCCGGGGCTTCATCCGGCAGATCGCAGAGAGTCCCTTGACAGGGCCGCTCTAGGACGGGCTCGACGTTCACGTTCACGATTCTGGTTCAACGAGCCGAGTAAGCCCGCCGGGCGACGCTAATTCTCCCCTTCCCAGGCATACGCTGCGTTGACAGTCGATTCGAAAGCGGCGCCGAACTTGAGTAACGACGCCTTGATCGCGGCGTCCAGCTCCCTCTCGATACCGATGTCATCGAGTGGCATGCGGTTGTCGCGCGATGCTTCGCAGCCTGGGAATTTGAGCGCAACGCCTCTATCGCCGAGTCACCAAAATAACGCAATCGAGCGGTTGGTGGCCCGGACAGTTGACCGGGAAATGGCGACTTCGGCGGGAGGACTGTGATTAGCACCGAAACTATTACGGGCACCCCCGAGTGCTCGGAAGTGCCCGTAGTGTTTGGTGGGCCGTCACGGACTCGAACCGTGGACCCGCTGATTAAGAGACGAGGGCCGGTGCTGAGCCGGCCCTCAGTCTTTCTGTACAGTTCCGCGCAACCTCGCGGCGGTGCGTGAGTTCTCGCCGCACGCCTCAGGGACACAGCGGGACTCTGGGCGCGCTCGAGGATTGAATTCGTCGTGTTTGACGGGTGCGTTCAGCGCAAATCAGCGCAAGGTCTTCAACGCCGCCGCGCCTGTTGTCGCCCAGGCATGTCATTGACCCCACAGTGCCTAAGAGCTAACTTCGTCCCACCGTCCCGACCGCCGCCGCCCCTGGCTCGTGAGGGTTGGATGAACTGTCCCCGGTGCCAGCACGAGAATCGCTCCGGGAGACAATGAGCATCACGAAAGCGCTGACACCCATCGTCCGGCGAGCCTTGTTCGCGTCCTGTCCTTCTCTTCCGCGTAAGCTAGCCATCGAGCCGCGCAGGCCGGAAACTCTCTTGACCCCTCTTATGCGCGCACCGAGGTCGTCATGGCCCCACCGCCGCATCCGGAAAGAGCGCGAGGATCGGATCGGCCAGCGTCGCCGCCGGGGCGCCGGGCGTTAGACGGTTCCGGACTTCCAGTACACGTCTGCGCGCCTCGCCGCCGGGATCCGCGGCCGCGAGGCCATCCGCGATCCGCAGCACCTGGGTCAGGCCCTCCCCGTCGCCGAGCCGCCCGAAGCCTTCTGCCACGGATAGCACGCCGTCCACCGAGTGCTGCGCACGGGCCAGGAAGAGCGCTGCCCGCCACGCCTCCGCCGCTCGAGCCCGGTAGGGCCGCTTCACTGGGAGACGCTCACCGATGCGGAGGGAGCCGTCCCCGGCCGCGACGAGCGCCTGCCACTGGCGGCTGCGGATAGCGAAGCCGTATGCGTTGCGCCAGGCCATCTCGGCGCCGCTGATGTCGCCCGCCGCGAGCGCGTGGTCCATCGCGTCGAGCGCGATCTGCCACGCCGGCCGCGTCTCGATCTCGGCGGCCGCGGGCGGCGGCACCGACGTTGGCGATGTCCGAGGCACCAGCACGATCGCCGCGGCTGTCGCCACCGCGACAATCACCCCAAGCCACATCGGAACGCGGGCGTACGCACTTAGTGGCATGTCCAAAGTCCTCTTGCATTCGGCCGTGAAGAACCCAAGCGTCACCGTCCAATGCCGACGAGCCACGGAATGAGAAACGGGCCGACGAAGGCCGTGAAGATCGCGGTGAGCGCCATGGCGATCGCCGACATGGCGCCCTGTGTCTCGCCCTCCTGAAGAATGGCCGCGGTCCCGATCGCGTGCGACGTGGTGCCAATAGCGACGCCGCGCGCGATGGGATTGGAGACGCGGAGCGTGGTCAGGATCCGCGGGCCGATCATGGCGCCCACCATGCCGGTGGACACAACGAGCACGGCGGTGATCGAGATGTTGGTGCCGAGGATGCGTGCGATCTCGATGGCGACCGGTGTCGTCACCGACTTGGGTGCGACCGCCAGCACGAGCATGCGATCGAGCGAGGCCCAGCGGGCGAAGAGCACCACCGTTGCAATCGTGGCCAGGGATCCACAGACGATCCCCACCGCGATGGACGCCCAATACATCACCAGCAGTCGGCGCTGACGGTAGAGCGGCACGGCCAGCGCGACCGTGGCCGGGCCGAGCAGTATCGTCATGAGCTCGCGCCCGGGCTTGTATTGCTCGCCGCGGATGCCGACGGCGATTAGCACGAGGATGATCGTGATCGTGCTGACGAAAACCGGATTGAGCAGCGTCAGCCGTGTCTTGAGGAACACCCGGCGGCTCACCACGTACGCGACGATCGTTACGGCGATCCCGAAGGCGGTCACCACGTTGTCGTGCATTACCGGGTCTCACTGCCCGCGCGGGAACCGAGCAGTTGGATCAGGCCGCCGCTCGTCACAATGCCCACTATTGAACTCACGACGATGGCGAGCAGCAGCCAGTGGCCCACCTGCCAGAGCAGGCCGCCCCAGTCCATGAGCCCGACGGCGATAGGAATGAAGAAGAACGCCAGATGCTTGGTCAGCAGGCCGGCCGCCGCCGCCACCCAACGCTCCTGCACGACCCCGGTGCTCAGGAGGGCTAGGAGCAGCAGCATGCCCACAATGTTCCCGGGTACGCGGAGATGAAGGCGCGTGACCACGACGTTCGAGACGGCGAAGATGGCCCCGAGAAGTCCGACCTGCCCCGCCAACGTCACGAGTGTCGTCGCCGCGTGGACGCTTCCTCGCATCGCCGCACGCCAGGATTCGATGGATACCGGACGGGCCCACCCTCGTTGGAGAACGCTTCGCGGGATCACGGTGCCCATACGCCCCACCGTCACGGTGCCGGTATCGATGCTCGTCATGCCCGTCTCCTCCTATCCGTGACCGCATCGCTGTGTTGGCAAGCGCGGGACCAAACGCAAATGTTTGCATGATCAACGAGTTACGTTTGGCCGGACCGGCGAGTCGGTGGCGAATCGGCGAAAAGCCGCCAGCTGCTCCGTCCGTGCTACTGTTCAGCCGCAGGTGGCCACGCGATAGCGAATCAGAGCTGGCGGTTCTTGGGGGACAGTGCCCCCGTCCGGGAGATCCTCGCGAGCGTCACCCGCTTGCTGCCGAGTCTTGGGCTGGGTCGGCGGGTGCCGCCCATCCTCCTGCAGGGGGAGACGGGGACCGGCAAGGGGTTGCTTGCGCGAACGATCCATGAGACCGGCCCGCGCGCCGCAGGGCCCTTCGTCGACCTCAACTGCGCGGCAATCCCGGCCACCTTGATCGAGGCGGAGCTGTTCGGGTTCGAGCGCGGCGCTTTCACGGACGCTCGGCAGGCCCGGACCGGGTTAGTGGAAGCGGCCCATCGCGGCACGCTGTTTCTTGACGAGATCGGGCTCGTGCCCGAAGGCCTGCAAGCCAAGCTCCTGACGGTGCTCGAGACGCGCGAAGTCAGGCCACTCGGAGGAACTCGAGCCCGGGCAGTCGACGTCTCCATCATCGCGGCCACCAACAGCGACCTCCGAGAGGCCGTAAGCCAGCGCCGTTTCCGCGAGGACCTCTATCACCGGCTGGCCGTGCTGGTGTTTTCCTTGCCGCCGCTGCGCGAGCGGGGCGACGACGTGCTCGAGCTGGCCGAGGCGTTCCTGGGCCGGGCCTGCGCCGACCACGCGCTGAAGAAGCAGCTCGCCGAGGACGCCCGCGCCGCGATCGCTGCCTATCGGTGGCCCGGCAACGTGCGCGAGCTGGCCAACCTGATGGAGCGTGTGGCGCTGCTCACCGAGGGATCGATCATCACCGCGGCCGACCTCGCACTGCCGGCGGTCTCGATCGCTTCAACCCCGACTGACCGCGAGCTCCCCGACGTGCTGTCCCTGAAGGCGTCGGTCGATACGTTCACCCGAGCTCGGGTGGAGCAGGCCCTGAACGAGGCGCGTGGCAACATCTCGGCAGCGGCGGACCGGCTCGGCGTTCCTCGCTCCACACTGCGGTACCAGCTCGAGCGCTTCGGGCTGACTCAAGGCGGGATGGGACGAGCGAGGCGAAGGACCGCGCCGGTGACGCCAGCCCTCTCCGAACGGGTCCTCGTTCACGCGCGAACCGTGGAGGGTGAGCGCCGACAGGTCACCGTCCTTTTCGCCGATTTCACCGAAGCAACAGATCGTGTGGCCGGTGGTGACCCCGAGACGACGCGCCAGCTGTTCGATCCAGTCCTCGAAACCATGATCGACGCAATACGGCGGCACGAGGGCAGCATCAATCACGTCCGAGATGACGGACTCATGGCCCTGTTCGGCGCGCCGGTGGCTCACGAGGACCACGCGGTGCGGGCGTGCCACGCGGCGCTCTCGATGCACGAGAGCGTCGGCCGTTTGGCCGAGGGCATGCGCGCCAGTCTAGGCGCTGACATCAAGATCCGGATCGGGGTGCACTCCGGCGACGTGGCGCTGCGTGTGATCGGGAACGAGGTCCGCCTCGACTATGCGGCGATCCCGGAAACGACTCGCGTGGCGGCCCGGACGGTGCAGGCAGCGCGGGCCGGGAGTAGCCTCATCACGGCCGAAACCCTGCGGCTGGCCGAGGGATTCATCGAGGTGACTCCGGCGGCACCAGCCAACGCCTACGCACTGAGCGCACTCAGCGTTGTTCGCTCGCGGCTCAGTGCAGCGATCGCGCGCAGCCTGAGCCAGTTCGTCGGGCGCGACGCCGAGACCGAGCAGATCGGCACGGCAATGGCCCGTGCCCGGAGCGGCCGTGGTCAGGTGCTCGCGCTCGTCGGTGAGCCCGGCGTGGGCAAATCCCGCCTCGTGTTCGAGTTCACGCGCTCCCATCGCGCGCAGGAGTGGCTCGTCCTGGAGGCGACGGCCCTGTCCTACGGCAAGGGGACCAGCTATCTGCCCGTCATCGAGCTCCTCAAGGGCTACTTCAACGTCACCGAGCGCGAAACACACCGTGAGATTCGGGAAAAAGTGACCGGCAAGTTGCTCACGCTGGATCGCGCCCTCGAGCCAATTCTCCCGGCGGTGCTGACGCTCCTCGACGTGCCCATCGAGGACCGCCAGTGGCAGGCGCTTGACCCACCTCAGCGCCGCGAGCGCATCCTGGAGGCCACTAAGCAACTCCTGTTGCGCGAGAGCCGGAATCAACCGGTCCTCGTCGTGGTCGAAGACCTGCATTGGGTTGACGCGGAGACACAGGCATTCCTGGACAGGTTGGTGGAGGTTCTTCCGACCGCCAGACTGCTCCTGATCGTTAGCTATCGCCCCGAATACGAGCAGCGCTGGGGCCACAAGACGTATTACACGTCACTGCGCATCGATCCGCTCGATGGAGAGAGCGTCGCTAAACTCCTGCGGGCCGTGCTCGGCAGCGACCCCAGCTTGGACGAGTTCCGAAGCATCTTGATCGAGCGTACGGAAGGCAACCCGTTCTTCATCGAAGAGATCGTCAGGACGCTGGCGGAGACTGACGTTATCGTCGGCGAGCGCGGTCGCTATCGCTTGGGCAAGAGAATGGCAGCGATCCAGGTGCCAAGCACAGTTCAGGCCGTGCTCGCTGCTCGAGTCGACCGGCTTTCCGTCGAGGATAAGCGACTTCTCCAGTCGGCCTCTGTCATTGGCAAGGACGTCCCCTTCGTCTTGCTGCAGGCTATTGCCGAAGCGAACCCGGACGAACTGCACACGTCGCTCCGGAGTCTCCAGGCCGCGGAGTTTCTCTATGAGACCAGCCTCTTTCCCGAGATCGAGTACACCTTCAAGCATGCACTGACTCACGACGTGGTCTACGGCAGCCTTCTCAACGAGCAACGGCGGCTCCTCCACGCTCGGATCGTCGGCGCCCTCGAGAGCCTCCACGGGGATGGGCGACTCAGCGAGCAGGTGGAATGGATGGCCCACCATGCGGTCCGCGGCGAGGTCTGGGATAAGGCCGTCGCCTACTGCCGGCAGGCGGGCGCGAAGGCGATGACGCGCTCGGCCTACCCGGAGGCGGCTACTCGCTTCGAGCAGGCGGTCGAGGCGCTTCGGAACCTCCCGGAGGATCGCCGTGTGATCGACGAGTTGATCGATGTGAGGCTCGATCTTCGAGGAGCGCTCTTGCTCCTCGGTCACCCCCGACAGGCGCTCGAACAACTTCACGAGGCCGAGACGCTCGCCGAGATCCTTGAGGATCGTCGCCGACTCGGCCGGATCGCGGCCCATACGGCGCACTGTTTTGGCGTGATCGGTGAGCATGTGCGGGCGATCGAGCATGGCCGTCGGGCCCTGGAGGTCGCGCAGGACCTCGACGACTTCGCACTGCGGATCACCGGCAACCTCGCTCTCGGCACCGCCTACAACTTCACGAATGACTATCCCCGTGCCGTTGAGCACCTCACCTGGAACGTCGAGCGACTCCAGGGGGAGGTGGCCCGCAAGCACTTCGGCTTTGTCATCCTTCCGTCCGTCCTGTCTCATCATGCGCTGTCGCTAGCGCTGGCCGAACAGGGAGAGCTCGCGACGGCGCGCGACCACGCAAAAGAAGGGCTTCGGATCGCCGAGGCGGCCCAGCAACAGCTGAGCGTCGTGGTCGCCTCCGACGGACTCGGGCACGTCTACACCGTAAAGGGTGAGTTCTCGACGGCGATCGCGATCCTCGAGCGTGGGCTGCACCTGGCCGAGCACCTGGAGACACGCGGATGGTCGAATACGCTGATGTATAAGCTGGGCTATGCCTATGCTTTGGCCGGCCGGGTCACCGAGGCCATTGCCCTCATCCTGGCAAGTCTCGACCGCATCGCCGGTAGTCGGGGCGGTCACGCTCTGGCGACAGCGTGGCTCGGTGAGGCGTATCTGCTGTCAGGTCAAATCGACGACGCCCTTCGGCGCGCCTCGGAAGCGTTCGATCTCGCGCGACGCTTGGGCCTGCGCGGGTACGAGGCGATGGCACTCCGCGTGCTCGCGGAGATCGGGCGGCGCAGTGATCCTCCCGACGTAGAGACCGCAATCCGGCGTTACCGAGAGGCCACCATGATGGCTACCGATCTCGGCATGCGTCCGCTGGCCGCCCACTGCCACCTCGGCCTCGGCAAGCTCTACCGGCGCACGGGCAAGCGCGAGCAAGCGCAGGAGCATTTCATCACCGCAACGACGATGTACCGCGAGATGGGCATGATGTACTGGTTAGAGCGGACCGAAGCGGAGCAGGCCGAATTGGCTTGAGCACAAGCGGCCGAGCCCAACCACAATCGCCGCGGATGAAGCGTGGACGATAGCATTCGCACAACATTCCGGGCTTTTGGTTACCGGAGGTCTCCCCGATCGACGAATACAGAATCCGTGAGCTACTGAAGCAGGTCAAGGCGGGCCGCGTTTCCCGCCGATCGTTCGTGCAAACGATGGTCGGGCTGGGCGTAAGTGCACCTACGGCTGCCCAACTGCTGGCACGGATCGGAGTCGCCCAGGGCCAGCCGAAGAGCGCCGGGTTCACGCCGACCAGGCGGGGGGGCGGAGGGCGTCTCCGCCTGCTCTGGTGGCAGGGTCCCACCCTCCTCAACCCGCACCTCTCCCCCGGGGTTACGAACTCCGACGGGTCGCGCATCTTCTATGAGCCGCTCGCCGCCTTTGACCCCGACGGCAATCTGGTGCCGGTCCTGGCGGACGAAATTCCCAGTGATCGCAACGGCGGCGTGGGCAGGGATGGACGCTCGGTCGTCTGGAAGCTCAAGAAGGGCGTGACCTGGCACGATGGGCTGCCATTCACCGCCGCCGATGTGATCTTCAACTGGGAGTATGCCGCCGATCCGGCGACCGCGGCCGGGACCATCGGTTCCTACAGCGAAATCGAGAAGGTGGAGAAGCTCGACGACTACACCGTGAAGGTCCTCTTCAACAAGCCCACGCCCTTCTGGGCGGACCCCTTCTGCGGCAGGCGCACTCTTCTTCCCAAGCATCTCTTCGAATCCTATAAAGGCGCAGGGTCCCGTGAGGCGCCCACCAACCTCAAGCCTGTCGGAACCGGGCCATACCGTTGCGTGGACTTCAAGCCGGGCGACTCGATCCAAGCCGAATTGAACCCGACCTACCACGTTCCTAACCGGCCGTTCTTCGACACACTCGAAGTGAAGGGCGGGGGCGACGCCGTCTCCGCCGCCCGCGCCGTCCTACAAACCGGGGAATACGACTACGCCTGGAATCTCCAGGTTGACGACGAGGTCCTCGCTCGTCTCGAGCGGGGCGGCCGGGGCCGCGTCGACGTCGTCGCCAGCGGCAACATCGAGCACATTGAGTGCAATTTCAGCGATCCGTGGAAGGAGGTCGAGGGCGAGCGCTCGAGCGTGAGGGCGCCCCACCCCCTTCTGACCGACCCCGCCGTGCGCCAGGCCCTCAACCTGCTCGTCGACCGTTCCTCCATTCAAGAGAACATCTATGGACGTACCGGCAGCGTCGCCGCCAACTATCTCAACCTGCCGCCGCGCTTTGCGTCGAAGAACACTCGGTGGGAGTTCAACGTGGATAGGGCCAACCAGCTCCTCGACGTCGCCGGCTGGACGCGTGGTCCCGACGGTGTGCGCGCCAAGGATGGCAAAAAGCTCAAGCTGGTCTACCAGACTTCGATCAACGCCCTCCGCCAGAAGACTCAGGCGATCGTCAAGCAGGCATGCGCAAAGGCCGGGATCGAGATCGAGGTCAAGTCTGTGGTCGCCTCCGTCTTCTTCTCCTCTGATCCCGCCAATCCCGACACGAATTCTCACTTCTACAGCGACCTCCAGATGTACTCGACCGTGATGACCACGCCCGATCCCAGGGTCTTCATGCGCCAGTTCACCTCCTGGGCGGTCGCGGCAAAGGCCAACAAGTGGCAAGAGCGGAACATCACCCGCTGGCGGAACGAAGAGTACGATCGCACCTTCCGCGCGGCGGAGACCGAGTTGGAGCCCGTGAAACGGGCGGCGCTCTTCATCAAGATGAACGACCTCGTGATCCAGAACGTGGTCGTGATTCCGGTCGTCTTGCGGCCGCAGGTAGCAGGCATTTCGGCGAAGCTCCGAGACGTGGCTCGCAGCGGGTGGGACTCTGACTTCTGGCGCCTTCCTTACTGGTATCGAGAAGCTTAGATCGTCCCTCCCGCGACAGAAATGCCTGCACGAGAGATACCTTTCAAGACATCGCGTCGTCCCGCACTCCGAATTAGGACAATCCCGATCCTCGAGCGTGGGCTGCACCTCGCCGAGCACCTGGAGAGACCCGGATGGTCGGATACGCTGATGTATAAGCTGGGCTATGCCTATGCTTTGGCCGGCCGGGTCACCGAGGCCATTGCCCTCATGGTGGCAAGTCTCGACCGCATCGTCGCCAGTCGGGGTGGTCACACTCAGGCGACAACGTGGCTCGGTGAGGGGTATCTGCTGTCGGCCAAATCGACGACGCCCTTCGGCGCGCCTCGGAAGCGCTCGATCTCGCGCGACGCAGGGGCGAGGCCACCATGAAGGCCACCGAGCTCGGCATGCGTCCGCTGGCCGCCCACTGGCACCTGGGCCTCGGCAAGCTCTACTGGCGCACGGGCAAGCGCGATGAGGCACGGGAGCATCTCGCCACCGCGACAACGATGTATCGCGAGATGGGGATGACGTACTGACTGGAGAAGACGCAGAAGGAGTAGAGCTGACGCGCACACAGTTGACGCTTGTCACACACTACGCCTCGTCGGATTCACGTTCCTCGCCGCGGTCAAACGATTTCCGTGGTCACGCGGAGACGTACCGCCGTACACGATCGAGCTCCACAGAGGTCGTTACACCGCTTGGTCTCCCCGTTTATGGGTTGACCATGATGCTCGCTCCGGTTCACCAAATACGGACCAGGTGCGACAAGGTCTGATTTCGTTCGGACGGGGCCATCTCGTTGCTGAAGTTCGCTTCACATTGACCGCTCGAGCGCCGTATGTAGCATGCAGCGCCGAGCGATCTTCGTGGCGCTCTGCTCGACTCACAACGTACGGAGAAATGACATGGCCCGCGTAACAGGGATCTTTGTAGCTGTCGCCGCTGCCGCCGCCTCTCTAATGACGCTCGGATCCAATGCCTTCGCAGAGGAAGGCCATCCGCACTGGACCTACGAGCCTAGAGTCACGGAACGCCCGGATGACGTGTAGTGTTGGCAGCGCGCAGACTAGGAAAACATGTGGCCGCTGTTGATTTCTGGCCGTGTTTTGGCCGTGGACCACCCCCAATAACCCCCAATCAGACCCAAACGGAGCCGCTCCTGCGGAGTCTTGAGTGGCCGCTGTCATTGGGGATTGTTGGGGGACCTGGTGGGCTCTTGCTCCTCATCGGGGTCCAGGCCGGGCCGGATCGTTCCGGGTTCTGAGACTACTGTCGTCGTCTCCCATGCCAGTCAGTATCATAGCCCCCTACCCTATGATAGACTCCGGCGCGTGAGCCATACGGTTCGTGAGAAGACCAAACTGATCAGTCGGGTTCGGCGAATCCGGGGCCAGGTCGAAGCCCTGGAGCGCGCACTCGAGACAGAGGCAGGCTGCGCGCAGACTACCCAGCTCATCGCGTCCATCCGCGGCGCGGTCAACAGCCTCTTGGCGGAAGTCGTTGAGGGCCACATCCGAGTCCACGTCGTTGACCCTGAGCGCGAGCGGAATCAGGACCGCGCCGACGCGGGACATGACCTGATCGAAGTCGTCCGCGCCTATTTCAAATGAGGAGGGCGCTGATGGCGACGCATGACGACGGACCGACGACTTCGCTCGAGGCGGCCTCGCCGAGGCTCTCGCTCTCGACGACTGTGTCGGGCCGAACCGTCGCCACGAATCGCTCGGACGATAAGCCGCACGGCGGAGAGGAAACCGAGGAGCACGGCCTGGGGTGGCTCAACGCTGCGCGGATCGCCGTAGTCGCCGTGGCGTCTGTCGCGGTCTGGTTCCGTATCTGGGAGCCTGTTCATGGTGTCAGTGTCATCGGCGCCCTGGCGCTGATCATCGGCGGATGGCCCATCGTGAAAGAAGCGGCGGAGAATGCGCTTGCGCGGCGGATGACGATGGAGCTCTCCATGACGATCGCCATCGCGGCGGCGGCGGCGATTTCGGAGTTCTTCACGGCGCTCGTCATCACCCTATTCGTGCTCGTGGCCGAAGTTCTTGAAGGAATGACCGTCGCCCGGGGACGGCGGGCAATCCGGGACTTGCTGGACGCCCTCCCGCGGTCGGTCTCGGTGCGTCGAGCGGGCTCCGTGCAGAACGCGAGCGCGGACGAGTTGAACGTGGGCGACATCGTCCTCGCCAGTCCAGGAGGATTGATCGCCGTCGATGGCGTGGTCGTTTCCGGCCATTCTTTCGTCGACCAGTCCCGGATCACGGGTGAATCCATGCCGATAGAAAAAACAACCGGCGCCGCCGTCTACGCCGGCTCAATCAACGCCTCAGGCGTGCTGGAGATTCGCGCCGAACGAATCGGCGCCGACACGAGCTATGGCCGAATCATCGAGGCGGTCGAGCGCGCCGAACGTTCCCGGGCTCCGGTCCAACGATTAGCGGACCG
>Ga0306920_100007990_pt1 | contig 13998 bp, 13 predicted proteins | sample flu12Cox44000170_FD_204666 | JGI IMG/M metagenome (GOLD analysis project Ga0306920, IMG submission 204666) | Lab enrichment of tropical soil microbial communities from Luquillo Experimental Forest, Puerto Rico - flux4day.12C.oxic.44.000.170 (v2)... | ecosystem: Environmental > Terrestrial >...
GGCGCCGAATTGCTGTTCTGCCCATCGGCTATGGCGACGGATTTCCGCGTGTGCGCAACCAGGGCTGCGCTTTGATTCATGGTCAACGCGCTCCACTCGTTGGTGGAGTTGCTATGGACGCCATTACAGTCGATATAACGGACATCCCCGCGGCCCAACTCTGGGACGTGGCCGTGCTGATGGGGCGGCAGGGCGACCAGGAGATCTCGGTCCACGAGGTTGCTAAATTAAAAGGCTCGGTTTCCTACGATGTCCTCACCGCCTGGCGTGCGCGTCTTCCGCGAATTTACCTCACATGAAGCTCCTCTTTTCCGAGGCCAAGGCCGATTACACCCATTATGTCTTTCCGTATGCAGTCTGGGCCTTCCTCGAGCACGGCGAAAACCCCTCCGAGCTTTTTGGCCACGGGTTTCTGCCTTCCTCTCGTAATCTGGACCGGTTCTATCTCTGCCGCCACGTTCGAATCGATCTAAAGAAATTCACGCGCTCCTCCGAAAACCGGCGCATCCTTCGCAAAGGTGCTGGCATAGAGGCGGTGCTCCTTCAAAGGTCGAAGTTTCAATACACGCCGCAGCGCCGTGACTTTTTCAAGAATTACGCGGATATCAAATTCGGTAAAGATGTCATGTCGTATGAGCGACTGGATTTGCTGTATGGAGGGGCCATTACCTCTCACCTCTTGGTGTTTACCGATGCCAAGACTGGACAGGAAGTCGGCACCGTCACCCTGTTTCTCGAATCCACGCATATTGCCTATTACTACTTTGCTTTTTACGATTTAAATTATTACAGCCGCAACTTGGGCATGTTCATGATGACGTACGCGGTTGACCATTTTGCCGAGGCGGGCTTCCGCTACGTTTATCTCGGCTCCTGTTATCTCGAAAATGCGCTGTATAAGACACAGTTCGTTGGCGCCGAATTCTTCAACGGGGTTCGGTGGTCGGACGACCTTAAGGAACTGAAATATCTCATTCGACGGGGCAAGCTGGAACAAAAGGAACACTTGCTGGAATCCGAAGAGTACCGCGACCTTTTCTGCGAAGATGAAATCATCGATATGGGCGCAGCAAGCGCATTCAAAGTGAAGCTGAAATCAGGTTGAGCGCGTATGAACAAGCATTATCGTATTCTTGTTGCCGTCGTGGTCTGGCTGTGTGCTCCGACGATTAACGCCGGGCCGATTCCTCTGACCCGTGTTCACGCTCATAACGATTATGAGCACAAGCGACCGCTGCTCGACGCGCTTGATCACGGATTCTGCAGTATTGAAGCGGATATTTACCTGGTGGATGGACAACTCCTGGTAGCGCACGATCGGCGTGACGTGCGGCCCGAACGCACTTTGCAGGCGCTTTACCTTGATCCCCTGCGTCAGCGCGTAAAGCAGAATGGCGGCATGGTCTATCCCAACGGGCCCGAGGTGACCCTGCTGATCGATCTGAAGTCGGATTGGGCGACGATTTACCCGGTTTTGCGCGGGGTGTTGGCGCAATATAGCGACATGCTGGTGACTTTTCGCAACGGCGCAAAGCAAACCAATGCGATCATTGCTATTATCACCGGGAATCGGTCGAAAACCATGTTCGATGGTGAATCCGTGCGATACGCCGCTTACGACGGCGAACTGAGTGACCTCGATTCCGATATCCCCTCCGACCTGATCCCCTGGATCAGCAGCGAATGGTCAAAAAGTTTCACCTGGCGTGGCAACGGAACCATGCCTGAAACGGAGAGGAAAAAGCTGATTGATATCGTCGAGCGGGCGCATCGGCACGGCCGCAAGGTTCGATTCTGGGGTTCGCCGGATAAACCACCATTTTGGCACGAACTCCTTCAGGACAATGTGGATCTAATCAACACCGATGATCTGGAGGGAGCGCAGCGTTTTCTATTGGAAAATTCCGACAAAAATGGAAGGTGATTGACCGGCGGATTTGTGGTAACCTCTCCTTATGAAATGCCCAGCTTGCTTCAATGAACTGGTCCAACGGCAGGTCGGAAGCCTGACCCTGGATGTCTGTCAGGGTGGCTGTGGGGGCATTTGGTTCGATGCCTTCGAACTGGAGTGTGTGGATGAAGAGGAGGAGAAAGTTGGTGAACCGTTTCTAAACATTGAACGCGACGAGCGCATTGCCGTCGATAGCGCGCGTAAGCGGGATTGCCCTCGTTGCCCCGAGGTGAAGTTGCACCGTCATTTTTACAGCGCCAAACGCCGCATTGAAATAGACCAATGCCCCAACTGCGGTGGCTACTGGCTCGATGCCGGGGAGTTGGCGCAACTTCGTGAGGAAAAAAGCGAAAGCGCCAGGGCCGAGCAACTTCGCAATTCGCGCATTTCAAGCGCGGACATCCGCTACTTGTATCGGCTGCGCACCGCCTCAAGGAAGACTATTTAAAGCCGGACGTTCAACGCCTGGTATATAATGCAGACTTGGGGAGGTTAATACGTTAAAAGCGTGGGCGCGTGGTTTACGCACGCCCAGAAATCCTGGCGAAATCAAACGAGAAAGACCTACTCCAAATATAACGTCCAGTCCGGCTAAAGGTTACACCTTGTCCGAACACCTTTGCGAACCGGAAACCATTCTGCCTTTGACCCTGGTTGACAACTTATTTTTTGACAAACAGAGCTAGCGAAGCGGTGAAACCATGCAGGAAGCTACGCTCGCCTACGGGGCCGATTTCGCCGTTGCAAAAGAACCCGGTGAGGCCGAGCGGTCCGAGCCGTTGTTGGACGAGTTGAGCATCGTGATTTGGCTGTCCGAACATCCCCTGGCCGCGGCCGTTGCAACTGCACAAACAACCGCCATAAACCGTCGTGTGTTCCAGGTTGCGATGGGTTCTGGCGAGCAACGCATTCATATCTTCAGTGGCTGCGGTGGCGGAGCGTCTTTGAAATTGGATGGTTTGCCCAAGCCGGGGAGCCGCGCCCACAGCGATAGTCCCGGCACGGGGGTCGGCGCCGAGGAGGTTGCGAATCAGGAAGTCGCCGCGATGAAAGTCCTCCAGGTATTCATTGACCACCAGTCCGATGAACAGGTTTCCCCGCGCGCGCTTCTGGTCCTCGGGTGAGAGTTGATTGAACGTTTCAGCCAGAACCTCGTAAGCGGGCCGATTACCAATCTCGTGAATGACGTTTTGCTCCACTTTGGTCAGGGTCCAGGTTTCTCCGATGGGTGTGCAGCCTTGGGAAGTCACGCCCATTAGTTTGACGTCACCACCTACTGAAATTGCGACCCCTCCGTCTTCAAACACCTCGCCGTTCAAATAAACCTGGGTGGATTGTTCATTGAAGTCGCCACTGGCCAGGCCGCCCAGAATCGGCATCGGCGCGTAGGCCTCGTTCCAACTCTTGAGCCATGCCTCGCTATCCAAGTGAAAGGGATCGATAAATACGAGCCACCCGTTGGTTTTTTCCGCATTAATCCCTGTCTCCATCGGCCAATAGGCGGCGCTTGAAGCCTCCTCGACTTGCTCCTGTCGGAAATGAAACGCGTTCAACTCCGCTCCGGGCAAAGAGTACAGGCCGAGCGTCAGCCCAGCATTCTCTTCGACTTCCTCCGCTCCTACGATAAGGCTTTGGCTGGAGCAACCGGTCAGCAACGGGATGCGCGCGTGGACCCTGAGAATCTCAAGAATCTGCCGGGATTGTTTGAAGAATCGCGGTGCGATGAAAACCAGGCCAAGCGAAACCTGGGCGGCGCTCAGTCGCTTACGAAGATCCTCTGCCCATTTTTGAAGATTCCCTTCATCAAATGGCCCGGACCAATGAGCTGCGACTGAAAAGGCGGTTGCCACATGCCAAACTTAATGGCGGACGTGCCAAAAGCAACTATCCCTGATGCCTTCCCTTAAAGGTGAGTTCAGCAACTCCAGATTTGTCGAGTTGTCCAAAGCCATCAGCCACCATCCGCAAGTATTGTTTGGCGGTAGCCGCCGCTAGCGGCAGGTTCAACCCTTGCGCCTTGCCCAGTTTCAAAGCAATGCCTGAATCCTTGGCCGCGTGTTCCGCGGAAAAGAAGCAGGAATGGTCCCGTTTTTGCATGTCTTCGCCGTCCGTTTTGAGGACCTGTGAATTAGCGCCGGTTTGCGAAAGGACCTCGCGAAGCATGGTGAGGTCCAAACCCAAAGCGTCGCCCAGCCCCAAGCCCTCAGCCAGGCCGGCCGTGTTGATGTTCATGACCATGTTAACCAGGGCCTTTACCTGGGCCGCCTGTCCCGCTTTCCCAATGTAGCGCATCGAAGAGCTGAGCTTTTCGAGGATTGGCTTGGCTCGCTCGAAAACCTCCTGCTTTCCGCCGCACATCAAATAAAGCGACCCCTGACGTGCCTGCGGAATGCTCGAGGCCATGCACGCTTCCAGGCTTTGCGCGCCGGCCTTTTCCGCTTTGGACTCGACCCAGACGTGCACGTCGGGAGTGATGGTGGCACAATTGATAAACAACTTGCCGCGGGATCGAGCAAGGAGTCCGCCGTTGAAGATTTGCTTCATCGCTTTGTCGTCCGTCACCACGGTGAAAATGACATCTGCCGATTTGGTGACTTGTTTCAACTCAGTCACGGCCTGGCTGCCGAGTTCCTGGGCGAGCGACTGCGCTGTCTGAGTGTTGGTGTCGTAAACGGCTGCAATTTCATAGCCGCAATCCTTCAAGCGCCGTGCCATGTTCGAGCCCATTCGGCCTATCCCGACAAATCCAATTTTTTCAGGCATAACGTTATTTCCTTTCGTGGAGAATGACTGCATGGTAACCAAGGCAAACCGTCGATGGCAAAGCAAAGCGCAGGATTATTGATTTATCGCGAGCGACAAGGACAGTTGGAGGTCCTGCTGGTTCATCCTGGAGGGCCTTTCTGGAAGAATAAGGACGCCGGAGCCTGGACAATCCCGAAGGGGGAATTGCGGCCAGAAGAGAATCCATTTGAGGCAGCCAAACGCGAGTTTCAAGAGGAGTTGGGCTTCACGCCATCGGGCAGCTTTATCCCGCTTAGCCCGGTTAAACAAAAGGCGGGCAAAATCATTCATGCCTGGGCAGCCCAAGCAGACTGGGACCCAAAAGAGCTCAAGAGCAACTCCTTCACCTTGGAATGGCCGCCGCGGTCGGGCAAAACGCAGGAATTCCCCGAAATCGACCGGGCCGCGTATTTCGAAGCGGAGACTGCCGAGACCAAGATAAACCGCGGCCAGATCGCGCTGCTCACTGAACTGAAAGCAAAGCTGCTCGGGTAGAACGGTTTTTCCTGGCGTTTGACAAGAGCGAGGGCATACATTATTTCTGACATGACAGAATTGAAACATGAAGCTTTCGGCTGTTCAGGAAAAATTTGTCCTGCATTGGGGTGAAATGGGAACACGCTGGGGCGTCAACCGCACCGTCGCTCAAATTCATGCACTGCTTTATATCGCCCCGCGAGCTTTGAATGCGGAGGAGATCGCTGAAACGCTGAATGTTGCCCGCTCCAACGTGAGCAACAGTCTGAAAGAACTTCAGAGTTGGAGGATTGTAAAACTGGTGCATGTAATGGGAGACAAACGCGATCATTTTGAATCCCTGAGGGACGTTTGGGAGATGTTTCGGATCGTATTGGACGAACGCAAACGCCGGGAAATTGATCCAACGATCAGCATTCTCGAGGAATGCATCGCCGATGCAGGCAAAGACAAAGAAGCCGATTCGGGCACCGAGGAGCGCTTGCGCGAACTTCATCGCTTTTTCGAAAGTACTACAACCTGGTACACGCAAGTGTCCCGACTGCCAACCATTGCACTGGTTAAATTCCTGAAGGCTGGTGACAAAGTGCTGAAAGCAATCGGGATTAGTTCCTGATTAAGGCATTGTCGCTGGGGCTTAGTCGCGAGCCGAATCCCATAGTGCCATGAAAGCTCCCCGAGAACCTTTCGGTGGCAAACGAACCAGCAGACAATGAATATCGCTGTCACCGGCGCATTCGGTTACTCCGGCAAATACATTACGCGTCGACTGTTGGCGGCGGGTCATCAGGTCATAACGCTGACCAATTCGCCCGAGCGCAATAATCCATTCGAGGGGAGAGTTCGGGCCTTTCCTTTTCACTTTGACGAACCGCGCAGTCTGGAGAAGTCGCTGCAAGGCACAGAGGTGCTCATCAACACTTATTGGGTGCGGTTTGATCACCAGCACTTCACGCATGCCCAGGCAGTGATCAATAGCCAAATCCTTTTTCAGGCCGCGAAAACCGCCGGAGTTCATAGAATTGTCCATGTCAGCATCACCAATCCCGATATTCGTTCGGACCTGCCGTATTTTCGAGGTAAGGCTGAAGTGGAACTGGCGTTACAGGAGCTTGGAATCTCGTATTGCATCCTTCGCCCGACCGTGTTGTTCGGCAAAGAAGACATTTTGATTAACAATATCGCCTGGTCCCTGCGTCACCTGCCGGCTGTAGGGGTTTTTGGGGATGGCTCCTACAGGTTGCAGCCTATCTACGTGGATGACCTGGCAGCGGCAGCGTGTACCCACGTTCTTGCCGCTGGGAATGCCACCGTAAACGCCACCGGACCCGAAACTTTAACGTACCGGCAACTTATGGAGACGGTAAGGGCCGAACTCAGGCTGAGACGGCCGATTCTTGGAGTCCCGCCAGAACTTGGATTGATTTCTTGCCGCCTGCTGGGGTTATTGGTGCACGACGTCATTATCACGCGCGAAGAGATTCGCGGGCTTATGGAGAATCGTTTGTATGTGGATGCCCCGCCGCTCGGCACGACCAGTCTCACAGAGTGGGTAGGACGGCATCGCGAAACTTTGGGCCGTCATTACACCAGCGAGATGGCCCGTCGAATCGATCGGGTTTCGGCTTACCGATCCAACTGAATGACACAGTTGCTTTACTCAATTAAACCGAATTTTTCCAACATCGCCACAAGCGCGCGGTTGAACTCGGTCGGCTTTTCGCGCATCAGAAAATGACCCGCCCCTTCGATGACCTGATAATCGGTTTTGGATGAGAGCGAACGAACGTAAGCCTCGTATTCGGGTGTCCACATGGGACTTTTGGCGTTGATAGCCATTATGGGAATCGTGGTCTTCTCAAGATCCCACGAAGGTTGGTCTGGTTTGAACATCCCATCCATGGCGCCGCTTAAAACATATTGCGGCGTGGCAAGAATTTGCTCGAGGGTCCAATCGCGGAGCTTTTCGGTGCCGGGGTTAGGAAACATGGCGGCGACAAACTGGGTCGTGTGCTGGCGATATTGAGCTGTCCTGTAAGGCGCAACGAACGATTCGAACTGCTCGGGGGTGCCTTTGGGACGACGAAGCAGTCCGTCAACAGCGAGCAAACCAGAAACTCTCTCGGGAGCAAGAGCGTACACGCGGCAGATGACGGGTGTGCCCATACTATGGCCAATCAAAGTGGCGCGTTGAATTTTTGCGTCGCGCAGCACTGAGATAACGCCTCGGGCAAAGAAATCCATAGTGTACTCGGCGCGCGGCTTGTCGCTTTGGCCGTGACCCGGCAAATCAACCAAGAGCGCCTTCGCCTTGGTCCTTAATGCGGGCACCTGGTCTTGCCAGAACTCAGTGTTTCCTCCCCAACCATGAATAAAGACCACGTTCAAGCGGCCTTGGCCGGTTACCAGGTAATGAACCTTGTTGGTGCCAAAGCTGGCAAAATGACCTTGTGGAACACCCGAACCTGGAGTTGAGCTTCCGCCAATGGGCTCGCCCGCGACCGCAAGAGTCGCCGTGAACACCACAAGAAGGGAGATCAATTCCGATGTTTTCACAGTGAGAATTATATTCACCACACCGGACCTAAAGGACTAGTCATTTCGCGTCATTCGTAATTGCTTTACGGCACAGGGTGAGTTATCAGATAAGCTCGGCAAAAGCCCGGCAGAATTTGTTGTGATGAAATAAAGAGGGCTGGATCCGATTCAGGATGATTTGCAAAGCAGCGTTTGTTCAATTGGCAGCTTGTGTTCTGTTCACAGTTGGGAATGCTCTCGGAGCGCCCGTTATCGTCAGTTTCAGCCCCAAGGCTGGCGCTCCCGGAGATCAAATCCAGTTACTAGGCAGCGGCTTCTCTGGTGGTGGTATCACTGTGCGGTTTTGGAATGGCGGCTCGGGAGTCCCTGCTGTCGGCTCCGTCCTTAGCGATACTACCATAGCCGCGGTCGTTCCGAGTGGGATCACCACCGGGCCAATTAGCGTTCAGCAATTCTCGGGTCCGCAATCATTTACTGCCGACGACTTTCTAGTTATCGGCGCTGGACCCTATATTTCGGGGTTTTTGCCAACGTTTGGAGAGGCCAATGATACGGTCGTGATCAACGGAGTTCATCTCGGCAACACACTGGCAGTGTTGTTCAATGGCACAAACACCTCCGAATTCTCCCCAAATTCGGATGGCACGCAGATTAGCACCCGTGTCCCACTCAAAGCGACAAGCGGCCCGATAACCGTCAGCACGATTTTTGGAACAAGTAATAGTCCCTCTGCCTTCACAGTGCTGGGCCCCGGCCCGTATATCAGCGGCTTCCTGCCCACCTCCGGGGATTCCGGGACCCAAGTGTCGATCACTGGCATCCACTTTACAACCGTGACAAACGTCACATTTAACGGGCAGCCCGGGCTGATTGTCAGCGCGAATTCTGACACGCTCATCCAGGTGCTCGCCCCCGCGAATGTGACCACGGGACCGATCGCAGTCCAAACCGTCCTCGGCACCGTCATAACGGCTTCGAATTTCTTTGCCCGGCCGACCATTGCCAGCTTTACGCCGGCGGCTGGCAGGGTGAATACTAACGTAACGGTGAAAGGTACAAATTTTCTCGGAGCAACGACTGTGTCGTTCAACGGCGTGCCTTCTGCGAATTTCACCGTCCTTAACAATTCGAACCTCACCGCCGCTGTGCCGGCTGGTGCAAGCACAGGGCCGATCCGGGTCATAACTCCGGAGGGTTCTGCCTTTTCGGCGACAAACTTCGTGATTCGTCCTGCAATTTCGGGTTTTTCGCCTGGCTTCGGTCCAGTAGGGGCCTCCATCACAATCAAAGGAGCGAACCTGAACGTCGGAACGCCAGTTGTGAAATTCAATGGCGTGCAGGCGGCTGCGCCGACCTCCATAACATTCACCCAATTGGTTGCCAAAGTCCCGACGGGCGCTTCAACAGGGCCAATCACCGTGAGCACGTCGGATGGGAGCGACGCGAGTTCTACCTCCTTTTTTGTTCCGGCCTCGATTACCTCGTTCACACCTACCAACAGCGCTCCCGGCAGCAGAATCACAATTGTCGGGCAGAATTTCATCGGCACAACCAAGGTGGGATTTAACGGAACGGCCTCGCCCGATTTCACCGTGACGAATAATACAACGATTGGGGCGGCCGTACCGGCGGGATTTGTCACTGGGCCAATTTACATAACTACACCTGCCGGGATAATCTCAAGTGCAGCTTCGTTCTATGGCGCTCCCTCTATATCAGGATTCACACCTTCGCACGGATTGCCTGGAACCAACGTAACCATAAAAGGAGTCAATTTCCTTGGTGGCAGCGCGCAGTTCAATGGAATCAACGCGGCGATTTCCTTTCTCAACAACACACAGATGGTCGCCACGGTTCCCATTGGCGCTCAAACGGGGCCTATCACCGTTTTCGGCCCAGCCGGAACTAACAGTTCCAATGTGGCTTTTGTCGTCGATTCGTCGCCGATGCCTCCGATCCTATCCATAGGCCAGACCGGCGGAGTGATTAATGTTTCCTGGCCGGCCGCTTTGACTAACTATCTATTGCAATTCGATGATTCGTTTAGCAGCACCCCTCAATGGCTTGCCTTCACCAATCTCCCGGTCACGTCCGGTGATGTTCAGTTTATCACCGACACCAACAACGGTTCGGGACGTTTCTACCGTCTACACCAGCAGTAATCGCGCAAATTAACCGTGGGAATTGTCCGTAACGCATTTTCCGTAAACTAACGGATTGTGTTTGGTGCCGCGCTGGAGCATCATAATAACTGATTGCGGCCGCTGCTAAATCGATCGCGATCGACGGTAGCGCCGGTTTTGAGGGTAAGTCCAGGCGTCTCCGGTCCAGCTTTCCATATACTAACCCTCTAACCAGCGTCCGTTTGGCGCTGGTTTTTGTTTTCTTACCTTTGCTGGTTATAACTTGCCCGCGCGTATTTAGTCTGTGTCAACTTCGTTGCACGGGCTCTTGCCAGTGAAAGATTCGGGCATTCTCTCCAGCTAACAGCTTCTGACCATCCCGCAGTCTCACGCATAGCCCCCTCCCATTCAGTCCGGCGCAACGAATCGGACGGAGGCTGAACCGAACCCTGGATGAGCAAACCGTCTTTGCGGCGACGTTGTGCCGCTCCTGCGATTTTGCGGCCATTCCAGAGAAGATCGGACTGCTCGTGGCCAACGAAACAGCTACCGGGTTGAGTTTTGATAGATACAGGCGCTAACTCGGTTTGTAAGCCGAGTTTCGTAAAGGCTTTCTGAATCCACTCATGGACTCGTCTGTAGCTTTCCGTTGCTGTCAATTCGTACCATTCATGATTGGGCGGAAAAGCTACACTGTAGGTCCAGTCAGCGTCATGGGGGACAATCCCTCCACCAGTAGGACGCCGGACCAATGGGCGCAATGGTGTCAGTTGTTCCACGTCATGGAATCTTTGAAAATATCCAAACGAAGCCGCTGGTTCGTTCCAACCATAAAATCGCAGGACCGGAACGCGCCAGTTTGAAACGGATTCCAGGAGAGCTTCGTCCATTCCCATATTAAATGCGGGATCACCGATGCCCGAGGCAATGAAGTACCAAGCAACTGGAGAGGAGTGAGACTCCAAGGATGATGGATCTAAAGAATGGGATCGCAACTTAAAAACCGCTGGCTCGGGATCAAGCTCGCGCGAGCCGGCGACGTCACTCGGTCGATTTCAAATTTCGAAGCTCGTCCCTAACCTTGGCCGCCTTTTCGTAATTTTCGTTCTTTACGGCCTCATTAAGAGCGCGTTCAAGACGTTCGCGATGCGACAAGGGGCGCCGCGCCCGGATCTCCTCAAGCCAATCCTCCAACGAAAGGATCTCGCTGCTTTGTTCGGCGGCCTCGGCATTGGCGTGCTCGCGGTAAAAAGTGCGGATCTGCTCCAGCCCTTCGTCGATCAAGCGGAATGCCTGGGTATAATCATCGCTCTTCAGCGCTTGCGCTCCGCGCGCGCGGGTCAGAATCATGAGCAGTTGCGGCTGGAACTGTCGCAGTGACCAAGCCAAGTCCTCCGACTCAGCGTGCTTTTCCACAAAATCGAAAACGGCCAGGTTGCGTTCCGCGTCCCGGACAACTCCGGCATAATCCTCCAGCTGCAACAAACAGATGTAACGATGGTGATACTGCAGCGCTTCAAGTTGCAGTTTGGCGCAGTCTTCAGGTTTGAGTAGAAAGCCCTCATCGCTGCCTTCGTGCGCAGCCACATGCTTATAAAGCCGAGCCTGGTGATATTCGAGCAGCGAAGTATAACCAAAAGGTCGCTTGCCATCCGGCCGTCCTTCGGCGTTCATCTGCAGTAACCCCAAATCCACCCGAAGTTGAATTTTTTCCTGCCCGTCTTTGCCCTTGAACTTCCGAACGACTACCTGGCCGGGTTGGTACTCCCAGTTTTCCAGGAGCTGCGAAATGTCGAAATCCATAAGGCGAATATGACCGCAGCTATCTGTGAAGTCAACGGCCCAACGTCTGCCAGGAGAGGCCCAATTTAGCCTTCCGCAGGTTTGTGAGAGGCTGCCGCAGAGCTACGTGTTTTGCGCTGGAATAGTGGAGTGTTGGCTTCGCCGCTTTACCCCGCCACTCCAACACTCCGTCACTGCACATCACGGTTAGTTAACTGTTATTGAAGGGCACGCCGACGGGCGACTCGCGCTCAATCATTGATTGGGCCTCACGCATTGCTGCGGCCATTTCACTGGCCGAGCCAAAGCTTCGGCTCGGCTCTGGATGGCACGCGCGTAGAATGATTGAGTTGACGTGAACAAAATAGGGGCGACTCGCGTCCTCGACGAGCGCAGTAGTGATCTCCGGAAAAAAGTCCGGTTCCATCCCCATAAACATCACGTAAAGAACCATTCCGAGGGCGTAGACATCCGCTCCCGGAGTGCCTGACGGGGCTCCCAATCGCATGTAACCGGGGGTGCCAGAAACAGTTCGCTTTTGCCCATCCTCATCCACCAGTTCATTCACCAGGCCCACATCCGCCAGCTTAGGCTGATCGTTAACAAATATGATGTTTTGAGGCTTAACATCGCCATGCGTCAATTTCTGGTGATGTAGAAAGTCGAGCGCGTCGGCAAGGATGATGCCGATTCGCAAACATTCCAAGGCCGGAAGGCGCTTGCCCTCGGCGCGAGCCAGGACCTTTGCCAAATCTCGCGGTTTGTAGGCGGAGGGGTTTTGTTCCCAGCCCGGCTCCAGAGCGTCGCCCAGCTCCATCACATAGTAGAAGTACCCCTCACGTTTCTTGCGGCTGATAAAGTTTATTCGCAGCAATCCGGGATGTTTATAGGAAATCGGCATATACCGCTTGAGGCCGTTGAACTCCCGTTCGTACGGCTTGAGATTCGAGCCGAATTTGGCCTGGTATACGGCCTTCAGCGCGACCCATTCGCCAATGGACGTGCGGGCTACCCAAACCTTGCCAAAGGACCCTTCACCAAACGGCGGGCTGAAGATTTCATAATCCGGCGCATCCGGGACATCCAATGTAATGGCTGCCGGCGCTGGCTTTGATTCAGGGCTCCCTGGGACTTCACGAACAGTCGTCGCATCCTCGATCGAACCTACTTTCACGGGCGCGAGAGCCCAGACCAGCGCGCAGGGTACCTGGCCGCCAATGACTACGAGCCAGGGGAACCAATAGTTGGTAGATTGGGTTAATTTTATGGCAGCAAGAAAGGCGATTACTGCCGCGCCCGCTGCAAGCCAACATGCCCGTCGGCGCCGCATACAGCAGAGTCCTCCACCCAATAAAGCCCCGCTTGCGATAAGAATCATCATTTCTAGCCACCAGACGGGGCGCCTTAGCCAGTCACCATTCATCAAATTCAGAAATTCGGTTGCTAGAATTTCCACCCCCCCGACTGCTTCGCCAGTCCAACTTGTATAAGGTGTGCAGACCTTATCTTCCTCCGCCTCGGTCGGTATCGGGCTGTGGGGCTTGTTACCGATAAAGACTATCTTGTTGTGGAAATAATTTGTCTTTTGCTTTAGGGCGTCGCAGTAGCTGATCGTATCCCAGGCGCCATCACGGGAGTAATAGCGAAGCCACTGCTCTTGCTGCTGAAAGGACAGTTTTGTTCCAGCAGCCAACGCTGCTGTCCAAGGCAGGCTGGGAAGACTCGGCTCCGGGGCAGGGAATGGCCAGTGCCGGCGCACTGTGTAGTCTTTATCCTGACTCGCCCTCCCAATTCCCCAATTCGTCTTAGCCGCACTCAGGAACGGCTCGATGGGCAGGCTCGGCGCCAGAGTATCCACGTCAGGTGCTGGTAAGTTAAAATGGTGCACCGATGAATCGGCGAAATCCGCCATCAGGACCACCGAACGTTGTCGTTCCAGGGCCTTTGCAAGTGCGGCATCCTTCTCGGGATCACCCGGTGCCCGAAGAAACACATCCAACACAACCATTCGACAGCCATCGTCGGCAAGCCGATTTAGTAACTCCGCATGACGTTCACGATTCCATGGCAGATTACGGGACTGACGACAAACGTCATAGGACCTGTTGTCCATCTGGATGAGCAAAACATCCCTGGGTAGCAGTCGTGTGCAGAATCTAAAAAGGTGATCATAACTGGCGTTAACCCAGGCATCGCCACGCGGCGTCCCCCACAAAAAGAGGCCGCATGACACCGCAATGCCGGCCCCGACAGCCGGCTTGAAGAGTCTATGTCGATGCAAAGCCATTGCTCACACAATTACGCAGGGAGATTCAATCAAAGTATAAGTCATTATTGCTCGAA
>Ga0306920_100007991_pt1 | contig 13996 bp, 11 predicted proteins | sample flu12Cox44000170_FD_204666 | JGI IMG/M metagenome (GOLD analysis project Ga0306920, IMG submission 204666) | Lab enrichment of tropical soil microbial communities from Luquillo Experimental Forest, Puerto Rico - flux4day.12C.oxic.44.000.170 (v2)... | ecosystem: Environmental > Terrestrial >...
GTTGCCGAGCACCGTCTTGGTCTCGTCCAGCTCGGGTTCCTGATCCAGCAAGCCCACCGTGAACCCGGGCATCAGCCGGGCGTCGCCGTTCGACGGCTGCTCCTTCCCGGCCATCATCCGCAGCAGGCTGGACTTACCAGTGCCGTTGGGCCCGACCACACCGATCTTCGCGCCGGGCAGGAAGGCGAGCGTCACGTCGTCAAGCACGACCTTGTCGCCGTACGACTTCCGGACAGCACGCATCTGATAGATAAATTCGGGCATGTCTTCAGGGTACGGCCAGCCCGTGTTCGGTCAGAACGGGGTCGTGACGCTGTCCGCCTCCTGCTCCACCGCCTCGATCGCGCTGTCGTCGAACACGTCCTCGCCGGCCGGGCTCTCTGCCCCGGGGGGCAGCCCGGCCTCGGCCTCGGCGGCCAGGGCTGCCTCGTCGTCCGCTATGGCCTCGCCGCCGTCGGCGGGCTGGCCCGCGGCGGCGTGCTGCTCCCCCGTCTTGCCCGACGAGGACCAGCCCCGCCGGAAGCCCGCCGTCACCCCGCGGTTCAGGTCGGGGCCGACCGCGCTGGCGTCCACGTCGACAACGGTCCGGCGCTGCCCGTCCCGGCCAGTGAACGAGCGGACGTCCAGGCGCCCCCTGACCACGACCGGGTCGCCCCGGCGCAGGCAGGTGGACGCGTTCTCGGCGAGCTGGCGCCAGCAGATCACGTTCACGAACGACTTGTTGCCGTCGACCCAGTCGCCGGTCGCCGGGTTCCGCCAGCGGTTGGTCCAGCACACGCGCACGGTCAGCTTCGGGATGTCGTTCTCGCCGACCTTGACGTAGCTGGGCTCGCCGGCCACGTAGCCGACCAGGCTGACATGCGCCTCGTTGTACATCGCGATCCTCCTGGGTTCCGCGGCGGCACCGCGCCGCCGTCTGCCCACCAAGGTCGCCGGCCCGGCGCTTCCCCGGGCGGCCTGAGGCGCGGCCCTGTGGACACGCCGCGTCCCGCGGTGCCTCCTGTGGATGAGCGGCCGGGACCGGCAGCATCGTGTGAGAGGATGCTGTGTTTGCCCTGGGGGGCGACCCCCTGGAACCCTTGCTGCCGCCACCCGCCTCCCCTTCCCCCGTCACGGGGCCGGGCAGGCCGGCCGTCGCGGACGTCAGGCCGCGACGAGCTCCGAGGGCTCGGCGATCACGTCCACCAGGGCGCCGTTGCGCATCACCGTGATCGCGAGCGGCTGCCCGATCGCCTCGCCGAACATCAGCCGCTGCAGGTCCTGCGCCTTCTGTACCGGGCGCCCGCCCGCGCTGATCAGCAGGTCCCCGGCCCGCAGGCCGGCCCGGTCGGCCGGGCCGCCCGAGACCACCTCGACCACCCGCAGCGCGTCCGGCTGGTCGAACCGCTCCCGCAACGGCGCGGGCAGCGGCGCGGGCACGCTGACGATCCCCAGGTACGCACGGCGGACCCGGCCGTCCTGCATCAACGCCGAGATGATCCGCCGGGTTGTGGTGTTCACCGGGACCGCCAGGCCCAGCCCGACCCCCGCGACCGCCGTGTTGATGCCGACCACGCGCGAGTGCGCGTCGGCCAGCGCGCCGCCCGAGTTGCCCGGGTTGAGCGCGGCGTCGGTCTGGATGACGTCCTCGACCAGCCGCGCGGCCGACCCGCTACGGGTCGGCAGCGACCGCCCGAGCGCGCTCACCACGCCTGCGGTCACCGAGCCGGCCAGGCCGAGCGGGCTGCCCACGGCCACCACGAGCTGGCCGACGACAAGCCGGTCCGCCTCGCCGAGCTCGGCGGGCGGCGGCGTGGACCCGCCCGCGCGCACCACCGCGAGGTCGGACAGCGGGTCGGCCCCGACCACGCTGAACGGGGCGGTGGTGCCGTCGGAGAACAGCGCGGTGCCACCCTGAGCCCGCCCGACGACATGGGCATTGGTCAGCAGGAACCCGTCCCCGGTGAAGAGGACGGCGGAGCCGAGGCCCTCCCCGCCACGCCCGCTGTCCCTGCCTCGCCCGCCTTGCGGCACGCGGAGACTGGCCACCTTGGGCGTTAGCTCGGCGGCGACGCCGGCGACTATCTTCGAGTAACCATCGAGGTCTGATTCGGGTTCCATGTGACCTCCGCGTTCGTTGTAATTACAACATTACACCTGAACTCAAGCGCACCGTTGGTCGCCGCCGCGACGCCGGGGCGGGTTCGGTACATTCGGGGGATGCCAGCCGACGGGCCCACCATCCTGGCGACCTCGGGCGGACTGCGCCGGGGATCGCGCACCACCTTCGAGTTCGCTCCGCTGATCCAGTACGCGCTCCAGCTGTCCGGCGTCGAGGGGCGCGCCCCGCGGATCTGCCACATCGGCACCGCCGGCGGGGACCAGCAGTGGTTCAACGCCTTGTTCAGCGAGGCGGGCGAGGCGGCGGGGGTAACCGTGACGCACCTGAACCTGTTCCCCATGCCGAGCACCGCGGATCCCGCGGGTCTGCTGCTGGGCCAGGACGTGGTCTGGGTCGGCGGCGGCAGCGTAGCGAACCTGCTGGTGGTCTGGCGGCTGCACGGGCTGGAGCAGGCGCTCCGGGAAGCCTGGCAGGCCGGGGTGGTCCTGGCCGGCGTGTCGGCCGGGTCGGTGTGCTGGCACGTCGGCGGGACCACGGACTCGTTCGGTCCCGACCTGCGGCCGGTCACCGACGGGCTGGGCTTCGTGCCGTACTCAGCGGGCGTTCACTACGACTCCGAGCCGCAGCGCCGCCCCCTGTTCCAGCAGCTCATCGGGTCGGGAGCGCTGCCCGCCGGCTACGCGACCGACGATGGCACCGGCATCGTCTACCGCGGGACGCAGTTCGCCGAGGCCGTCAGCGAGGTTCGGGGCAAGGGCGCATACCGCGTGACCCGGGAGGGAACCCAGGCCCGGGAGGAGCGAATCGAGCCGCGCGTGCTCCCCGGCACCTCCTGACGGCCCGCGCGACTACGCGCCGGCCGTGACGCGGAGCTGGTCGCGGAAGCGCCCGTACTCGGCGAGTTCCTGCTCCGCCGGGACTATGACCATCTCGTGCGCGACCTTCCCTATCCGGGCGCGCATTGTCTCCTGCACGCGCTCGCTCTCCTGCTCGGCCGCGGCACGCACCACGTTCCTGGAACCCGTGGCGGTCAGCCAGCCCAGCAGCAGGAACGCTCCGGTCAGGACGACGATCCAGGGCAGCAGGGAAGCATCGGAGAACAGCCGGGGCGCATGGCCCGCGGCGTGGAAGACGCCGAAGATCAGCAGGGCCAGGATCCACGCCAGGCTCACGACCACGCCGCCGAGCAGCAGCCCTTGCAGGCCCGCGATGAGCCGCCACCAGGGCGCGATCTTGTTCTCGTCCGGAAGCGACTCGGTCATCGCGGCGCCCAGCGCGGCGGGAATCTCCGCGGCTCTGGACCGCACGGCCGACCGGGTCGTCTGCGACCAGGGCTTCGGCAGCGGCGCGCCGATCTCGTCGGCGACCGTGGTCAGAGCGTGGTCGATCTCCGCCTGCTGCGCGTCAGAGGGACCCGAGGCCATGCTCTTGATCTCGGCCCACAGCCTCCCGAGCCGCACCCTGCGCACCGGGTCGCGGCCGGTAAGCCGTTCGGCCAGCCAGGCGACAGGCCAGCCGACGTAGTCCAGGGCCCGCAGCTCGCGCGCGCTCTGCAGGGTGTCGGCCACGGCCGACACGCCGACGGCACGCGAGAAGGAATCCACCAGCTGCGACACGGCGCCCGCGGGCACGCCGGCCGGGCCCGGGCCGGCCTGGGGGGCGGGCGCGGCCCCGGTCCCGGCCTGCGGGCGGCTCCAAGCCGGAGCGGGCCCGTCATCCGGCTCCGTCGCGTAGGGGGCGAAGTCCGCCACGACGTCGTCCAGGTCAGCCGAGAGCCGCGCGGCGATGGCCCTCCGCTCGTAGACCGTCTCGGTCAGCAGCTTGCGCAGCTGGTCCACGCCCGCTCCGGTGACCGCCGAGGTGACGGACAGCGAAGCGTCGTGCAGCCCCTCGGAATCGAGCAGGCGGCGCAGGTCGCTGGCGCACTCCTCGACCTCCCCGGTGCTGAGCAGGTCCGCCTGGTTGAGCACCACGGCGATCACTTCGGAGTGGCTGGCCAGCGGCACCAGGTAGCGCCGGTGCACCGACGCGTCCGCGTACTTCTGCGGGTCGAGCACCCACACCATGAGGTCGGCCATGCCGATGAGCTTGCTGACCTGATCCGATGAGTCACCGACGACGGAGTCATGGTCGGGCAGGTCGAGCAGGACGAGCCCGTTCAGCGAGGTCTCGCCGCTGTCGAGCTCGCTCCCGCGCGCGTACCGGTACCTGCGCGGCACGCCCAGCCATTCCAGCAGCGGTCCGGAGCCGGCCGTCCCCCAGACACAGGCGTGCGGGTCCCTGGTGACCGGCCGGGTCACCCCGACGCCGGAGAAATCAGCGCCGGCCAGGTAGTTGAAGAGCGAGGACTTGCCGCCGCCGGTGCCGCCCGCGAGGGCCACCACCGTATGGCTGGCGGACAGCCGCAGCCGCTCGTCGGCCCGGCTCACCAGTTCCTCGGCCTCACCGATCAGATCCTCGCTGAACCCTCCGGCGCCGCTGCGGGCCGACGCGATCGGGATCAGCCCGGACAGCGCGGTGAGCCTGGCCGACAACCCGTCCGTCGACGGCCTGGGCGCCGGCGGCCTGGGCCACGGCGGCCCGGCCTTGACCGGCACGGCCGTAGGCGGCAGCTCCCATGGCGGGGTCTGGGCCGACCCGGCCTGGCCCGGCTCGGCCGTGGCCGGCCCGACGCCGTCCGGCAGTTCCCACGGCGGAGCGGCCTTGGCCGGCGCGGGCTTGGCGGGCCCGGGCTTGTCCGGCAGCTCCGACGGGGGACCCACCTGGGCCGGCTCAGCCTTGGCTGGCTCAGCCTTGGCCGGCGGGGCATCGGCCGGCTCGGCTGTGGCCGGCTCAGCCTTGGCCAGCGGAGCATCGGCCGGCTCCGCTGTGGTTGGCTCTGTCTTGACCGGCTCTGTCTTGACCAGCTCTGTCTTGGCTGGCGCGGCCTCGGCCGGCGAAGCATCGGCCAGAGCGGCGTCCACCGGCTCGGCGGCCACCGGCGCCGCGTCGGCCGGCTCGGCCTGGTCCGGCAGCTCCCACGGCGGTCTGGCCCTGGTCGGCGCGGGCTTGGCCGGAGCGGCCTTGGCCAGCCCCGGCGGCGTCGCCCCGGGCCTCGCGGATCCGGTCGGCCAGGTCTTGGCCGGAGCGGCGCGCTCTGGCGTCGTTTTCGCGGGCTCGTCGGCCTCCGGTTCCGGCGACTCGGAATCGAAGATCTGCCACGGCGGGCCGCCCGCCGTCATCGTGCCGCCTCAAGCGCCTCGGCGGCCTGGAGCAGCGCCGGCGCGGCGTTCTCATCCGGCCCCCCGGCGGCGTTGATGATCTGGCCGAAGCGCCGCATCTCCTCGCCGAACAGCAGGCTGATCTTGTCGTGCAGGTCCAGGCGGGCCCGTGCGCCGAGGTCACGCAGCGGTCCCACCCCGAACAGCGAGGTGAGCAGGCGCTGCGGCACCGCGCTGGTGCCCTCGGTCACCGCCACGCCACCGGCGCCGTACCCGAGCATGCCGATCGTGAACACGAGCGCGAGCGACTCCTCGTCGAACGAGACCACCCGAGCCACCGACCGCTTGGTCACGTTCTCCGCCCGGACCAGGTCCATCACGTGATCTTGCCAGGCGCTGATCGCCTTCGCCAGCCGGGTGGCCAGGTCCGGCGACGACCGCGCCAGGGCGGCGGCGCCGGTCGGCCCGGGGTCCGGCTGCGCCTGGCGGGCGTGGCCCGACGGGATGAAGTCGTCTAGCCCGGCGAGGATCTCGAACGGGGCCAGGCCCGCCTGACTGGCGGCGTCCGCAGCGGCGACGTCACGAATTAAGGCGGCGCCGGCCTCGTGCTGCTGCCACTTGGTGACGGTGTCCTCCGCGGCGCGGTCGGCCAGGGCGCCGGCCAGCGTCTCCAGCCCGTCGCGCACCGCCACCTTGAGCGCCTCGGCCCGGGCGGGCACGCGCCGCTTGCGGGAACGGCTGGCGGGCCGGCCGCCGCGGCGCACCTCCAGCATGCGCAGCAGGTCCCCGGTTCCCGTGAAGTCCTGCCAGCGGGCCAGGATCTCGCCGCGCAACAGCGAGCCGTTCCGCGTCGCCTCATCGAACTCGGCGAGCCCGGCCTCGAAGGAACCGCTGACCTGCGACCGCAGCTCGGAGCGCAAGGCCAGCTGGTTGTCCACCTGCGCAGCCAGGTCGGGGACCCGGGCGCGGAAGGTGTCGAGCACTCCCGACATGGTCTGGGTCAGCACCGCGACCCGCCGCTCCTGCCGCGCCGATGTGTCATCGAGCCACCCGCGCACCGGGCCGTAGACCTCGCGCGGCAGCATGCCGTCGGTAAGGACGGTCTCCGCGATCATGAAACGCTGCGTCTCGGCCAGGCCGTTGGCCTCCAACATCGCGCCGAAGTGCGAGCTGAGCTGCCGGGCCGAGGCCGGCGCCACCCGGGACAGCACGATCGCCAGCGACGCGTCGCGGTCCCTGGCCTGCTGCAGCAGTTCCCAGACGGCCGCGTCGGCGTAGCGGGCGGCGCTGGTCATGAACAGCCACAGGTCCGACGCGTCGAGGAACTGGTGCGCGAACTCCCGGTGCGCCTGCACGACGGAGTCGATGTCGGGCGTGTCCAGCAGGGCCACGCCCTCGGGCATGCCCTCGCTCTCGGCCAGCACGAGCAGGCCGTCCCGTCCGGGCATGGCCAGGCCCCGCTGCCGCACCCGCGGCAGGGTCGGCAGGAAGACGTTCTCGGCGAACCACCGGGCGTCGCTGGGATGGCAGGCCAGCACCGGGCTGTTGGTCGTGGGCCGGCGGGTGCCCGTGTTACTGACCTGCGCGCCGACCAGGCTGTTCATGAGCGTCGACTTACCCGCGCCGGTGGACCCGACCAGGGCCACCAGGACGGGCGCCCCGGACTGGCGCACCCGCGGGAGCAGGTAGTCATCGATCTGGCCGAGCAGCTTGCGCCGTTCCGCCCGCGCCTCCTGGACGCCCGGGGCCTCCAGGCTCAGCGGCACCTCGACGATCGCGTGCCTGAGCGTCAGCAGGGCCGACTCAAGCCTGCGGCCGTCCACCCGGACGTGCGGCTCGACCTCCTCGGCCGGGCCAGGGCCGCCGACGGGCGGCGCGCTCGCGGTGGCGCCGACGCCGGGATCGGGCGCGGTGTCCCCGGCACCGGCCCCCCCGGTACCCGCACCGCCGGCATCGGTGCCACCGGGCGGCACCGATGCCGCGGTCACGCCCGGCCCCTCAGTCATCCGCTGCGGCTCCCGGCATCGGCGGACCGCCGCTGCCGGAGCCTCCCTCCTCACCGGGTCCGCCGCCCCGCGCGGCGGATATCGTCTCATCCCGGGCACCGTCGGGCACGAACGTTCCCCACTGCGGCGAGCCCGGCAGGCCGCCGCAGAGCTCAGAGATCTGCTCGGAGATGGTCACGACCTCTCCCACCACCACGACTGCCGGAGGCCCCAGGCCGGCCCGGGCGACATCGCGAGCTACGGTATCCAGTCTTGTATTAATTGTGCGCTGCGAGGGCAGGGTACCGTCCGAGATAACGGAAACCGGGGTCCGCGAATAACGTCCGTGCCGCATTAGCGTATCGGCTATGACCTGCAAATGCTCGGTAGCCATCAAGAAGACCAGCGTGGCAGGCGATGACCCGAGCGCACGCCAGTCCACCCCCGAGCGCTCGTCGCCGGGTGAGACATGCCCGGAGACCACGTAAAACTCCTGCGCGATCCCGCGATGCGTCAGCGGCACGCCCGCCGCGGCCGGCACGGCGGCGGCGCTCGACACGCCGGGAACGACCGTGACCGCGATCCCGGCCCGCAGGCAGGCGAGGACTTCCTCGGCGCCGCGGCCGAAGACGAACGGGTCACCGCCCTTCAGCCGGACGACGAACCGGCCGGCCTGGGCTCGGGAGACCAGCAGCGCGTTGATGTGCTCCTGCGGCATGGCCGTGCCCCGGGGCACCTTGGCCGCGTCGATGATCTCCACGCCCGGCGCCAGCTCCGCGAGCAGCGACCGCGGGGCGAGCCGGTCGGCGATGACGACGTCCGCCTCCTGGAGCAGCTGGCGGCCGCGCACCGTGATCAGCCCCGGGTCGCCGGGCCCGCCGCCGACCAGCGCCACGCCGCCGCGAAGATCACCGCCGCGGGGATCCCGCATACCGGATGGGGCGATGGCGCCGGAGGCCAGCCCCGCCACCATCGCGTTGCGGATCCTGGAACTTCGCCGCGGATTACCGGTCACCACCCCGACGTGAACGTCACCGGCCCGTCCCGAGGCCGGCGTCCAGGCCCGGGAGGCGGCCGCGTCGTCGGCCCGCACGCACCACACCCCCGCGGCGTCGGCTTCGGCGGCGATGGCGGCGTTGACCTCGCGGTCGCTCGTGAACGCGCCCACCAGCCAGGAGCCCGCGCCGTCGCCGGCGGCGTAGCCCCGGCTGACCCAGCGGATCCGGCCGGCCTCGGCCAGCCGCGCCACGGGCGGGCTCAGCCCCGGCGAGATGACAACCACGTCGGCCCCGGAGTCCAGCAGCGCGGGAATCCTGCGCGCAGCCACCGCGCCGCCGCCGATGATCGTTACGCGGCGCCCGGCCAGCCGGAGCGCTAGCAGGTACGGCGCGTCGTCGGTACCGGTCACCCTTTGTCCGTCACCCCGGCCGAATCAAACGTGGCGACCTCCCGCAGCGCCCGCACCGCGCTCGCCGCGACCGGCAGCGCGAGCAGCGCCCCGGTTCCCTCGCCGAGCCGCAGCCCGAGATCGATGAGCGGCTTCAGGCCGAGGTGATCGAGCGCGGCCGCGTGCCCGGGCTCCGCGCTGCGATGGCCGGCCAGGCAGCAGTCCGCCGCGCGGGGCGCCAGCGCGGCGGCCGCCAGGGCGGCGGCGCCCGCGATCATGCCGTCCAGGATCACGGGGGTGCGCAGCGCCGCGCCCCCCAGGATGAAGCCCGTCAGCGCAGCGTGCTCGAATCCGCCGAACGCCGCGAGCACGCCGACCGGGTCGGCCGGATCCGGCTGGTGCCGGGCCAGCCCGCGGGACACCACGTCCACCTTGCGGGCGAGGGTCTCGTCGTCGATCCCGGTACCCCGGCCGGTCACCTCGGCGGCGTCGCGCCCGGTGAACGCGCAGACGAGCGCGGCGGACGCCGTGGTGTTGGCGATCCCCATGTCGCCGGTGAGCAGGCACCGGTTACCCGCCGTGACCAGGTCACGGGCCACTTCGGTGCCGACCGCGATCGCGGCCTCGGCCTGCTCGCGGGTCATGGCCGGGCCCGCGGTGAAGTCCGCGGGGCCGGGGGCGCTCTTGCGCGGCAGCAGCCCGTTAACGTGGTGGAGCTCGGCGCGGACCCCGACGTCCACCACCACGACGTCGGCTCCGGCCTGCGCCGCGAACGCGTTCACCACGGCGCCGCCGGCCAGGAAGTTGGCGACCATCTGGGCGGTGACTTCCTGCGGCCACGGCGTGACGCGCTGCGCGTGCACGCCGTGGTCGGCCGCGAAGATCGCCACCGCGGCCGGCTCGGGCATGGGCGGGGGGCAGCAGCCCGCCAGACCGGCGAGGCGGACGGACACCTCTTCCAGGGCGCCCAGCGAGCCCGGCGGCTTGGTCATCCGGTCCAGCCGCTCCCGGGCGGCCGCCATCGCGGCGGAGTCCAGCGGTCTTATCGCGGCCCGGACGTCGTCCACCAGGCTCGTGGCGTCCTGCCCGGGCGCCCGCTGCTCATCGGAATAGGAGTGCTCGTTCATCGCCGTCCTGGTCGTGTCATGGGTCCGCGGTCGGGAGGGGCACGGTCCCGGCGGCGCTGCCGCCCGCCCCCCAGCCCGCGCGCGATCCGGCGACGGCCACGGCCGAGCGGAGCAAAGCCTCGAGCACGGCCGCGGCGGCGGCCGCGCCGCCCTTTTCCGACACATTACTCACCGAGCGGATCCCGCTGGCCCGCAGCGCGTCCTTGGCCGCCGCGGCCGCGACGAAGCCGACCGGCAGGCCGATGACGAACGCCGACTCGACCCCCCTGGTCAAGATCTCGGTGAGCGCCGCCGGCGCGCAGCCCACCACCCACACCGCCCCGGGGCCCACCTCGCCGAAAGACAGCCGGATCGCCGCCGCGGGCACGGAGATGCCGGCCGTCCTGGCCAGGCGCGCGGTCAGCGGCTCGCCGATCTTGCACACCACCGGGCCGCCGGTGATCCCGGCCGCCACCATGGCACCGTCGGCCACGACGGGAGCGCCCGCCGCGAGCGCGTCCACGGCCACAGCGAGCGCTTCCTCGTCACAGACCAGGTCGGTGGCGTAATCGAAGTCGGCCGTCGCGTAGATGACCCGCTCGGTGACGTCGCGGCTGTGCTTGGGCAGGCGGGACAGGTCGATCCGGGAACGCAGGATCCGGTAGGACTCCGCCTCGGTCGGCTGTGCCTCACGCGGCGCCTCGCTGGGCCACGTCACCGTGCCATCACCTCCTGCGCCGGGAACCCGTCTCGGCAGGCCGGCGCCTTACCAACTGGCCAGGGCGACTTGGCGTTCGCAGGCAGACCCATCCGGGTCCGCCGATACACTAGCCAGGCGCATCTGCGGCTCGTCCACGGCAGAAGCGCACACGCGAGCCGCCGAGGCTCACGGCCACGCGTCCGGGAGACGTTCAGCTTTTTCGAATCTCTCCCTGAGGATCGTCGCATGCCGAACCGTTAGACCCTAACAGCAAGGTGGCACATGACAACTCACGCGAATGGAGCGTCCATGAGGGCGGCCGGTCCTCCCCGGGTGCTCGTGACCGGCGGCTCCGGCTTCATCGGGCGGCGCATCGTGCGCGCGCTGCTCGACGACGGCGCCGACGTCACGGTGGCCGACCTGCGGCCATCGCCCGGCCGCGACGTGCGCAACGTGGTCGGGGACCTGTGCGATCCGTCTGTCGTGGCGCAGGCCGTGCGCCCCGGGACTGACGTCATCATCCACCTGGCCGCGGTCACGCGGGTGCTGCAGTCGATCGAGGACCCGGCGGCCACCTACCGGGTGAACGTGGAGGCCACGGCGGCGCTGCTGGAGCAAGCGCGGATCCACGGCGTCCCGGCGTTCCTGTTCGCCTCCACGAACGCGGTGACCGGGGACGTGGGCCGCGCCACCATCGATGAGCGGATCCCGCTCCGTCCCCTCACGCCGTACGGGGCCACCAAGGCGGCCGCCGAGATGCTGATCGGCGCGTACGCGGCCTGCTACGGCATGACCGGGTGCTCACTGCGGTTCTCCAATGTTTACGGCCCCGGCATGCAGGAGAAAGACAGCTTCGTTCCGCGGCTGATGCGGGCCGCGCGTGACGGTACCGGGGTGCAGGTGTACGGCGACGGCAGCCAGGTCAGGGACCTGGTTCACGTGGACGACGTCGTGGCCGGGCTGTTCGCGGCGTGGCGGGCCGGGTTCAGCGGGCCGCTGATCCTGGGCGCGGGCGAGTCGGTGACGGTGAACGACATGGTCGACGCGGCGCGGCAGGTCACCGGGTGCGACATCCCGGTGGAGTACGTTCCGGCCAAGCCGGGCGAGATGCCCGCCGTGATCGTGGACATCTCCGCCGCGCGCGCCCTGGGCTACCGGCCGGCGCACGACCTCAAGTCCGGCCTATCCACCGTCTGGCCAGAGTTCTCGGAGGCAGCAAAGTGACCGATCGTGTCCGCGACGATGAGGCCATCGACAGCGCCGCGATCCGGGCGTTCACCGAGGAGTTCGGCGACCGGGCCACCAGGCTGCCGCCGGTCGCGATCGTGATCGCCGCCTTCAACGAGGAGGGCGCGATCGGCCCGGTCGTCGAGGGCCTCCCCAGCACCGTGGGCGGGCTGGCCGCCGTGCCGGTCGTCGTCTCCGACGGCTCGGTGGACGCCACCGGCAAGGAGGCCAGGGAAGCGGGCGCGCTCGTCTGCGACGTCCCGGTCAACCGGGGGCAGGGCGCGGCGCTGCGGCTCGGCTACCGGCTCGCCCGGGAGGGCGGCGCCGACTACATCGTGACCACCGACGCCGACGGCCAGTACAACCCAGCCGAGATCGAGAGCCTGATCGCGCCGATCCTGGCCGGCCAGGCGGATTTCGTCACCGGCTCGCGGACGCTCGGCAGCGAGGAGACCAAGGACCCGGTGCGGAAACTGGGCGTGCGGGTCTTCGCGCTCACGATCTCCGTGCTGACCGGGCAGCGGATCAGCGACACAACCTTCGGGCTGCGTGCCATGCGGGCCGAGGTGACCGGCGCGGTCCTCCTCGAGCAGCCGCAGTACCAGGCGTCCGAATTGCTGATCGGCGTGATCACGCACGGGTTCCGGGTGGCCGAACGGCCCGCCACGATCCACCGCCGCCAGGTCGGCAAGAGCAAGAAGGGGAACAACGCTCTCTACGCGCTGAGCTTCGCGAAGGTCGTGTTCGGGACCTGGTGGCGCGAGCGGCGGCGGCGCGGCCGCGGGAATGCGGCCCGGCGGGCGGGCGGCGAGTCCGGGGCGCCCGGCCAGTTAGCGGCCGGGGTTCTCGCGAACGACCGGGGAGGCGCGCGGGCTGGCGATTAGATCCGCTTCCTGCGGGCGGTGTCCGCTAGACCCGCCCCGCGGGCCGGCCCGCGGGCACGTCCGAGGCGGCGCCGGGCGCGGCGCCGGAGGACTCGCGGTCGGCGAACAGCACGTTATGGAAGATCACGAACCTGATGACGAAGGTCAGGCAGTTGGCCAGCAGGTACAGCCCCTGCGCGAACAGCACTTCCTTGGCGCCGTGCAGGCCAAGCTCGCGGGCCCAGTAGTGGGCCAGCTTGCTGGTGCTGGTGAGCACGACCCCGACGCACAGGGAGATCGCCACGAACGGCAGCGTCTCCTTGAGCAGGTGCGGCCGGCCGGAGCGCTCCCACGCCCACCTGCTGACCACGTAGCTTACGATCGCCCCGGCCAGCCAGCCGGCTGCCCCGGCGATCCCCGCCGTCACGTGCGCCAGCTGGCAGATGAAGTAGGTCAGCTGGGTCGCACACAGCGCCAGCACCGCCGCGGGCGCGAAGCGAACCAGCCGCCGGCCGCCGTGGGTGCGGAGCCTGCGCCGCAGCGGTCCGGGAACCAGGCGCCACATGGCTTCGGCGTTCTTGGGCGATACCAGCGTCATAGTTGTCCTTGGCTAACTAACGATCGGGGGGTCGTAAGTCAGGTATACAGTACGGGAACCTGCGGAGGGCTTTCTTGCATTGTTCTCCAGTTCAGTCGCACGCCTTCGGGGCGGGTTGGCCGCAGCCGCGGTACTTCCCCGGCAACCCCGGCGTTTCAGGCAGTTTGAGTGCCGTTGTCAGGTCAGTCAGGTATAAAGCAACGACAGCTACGGACAAGGCGGGAGCACGAGCATGAAGATCCTGGTGTTGGGCGGAGATGGCTACCTGGGGTGGCCGACGGCGCTTCACCTGTCCCAGGTCGGTCACGACGTCGCCGTGGCGGACAACTTCGCGCGGCGGGGTTACGACAATGAGATGGGCGTGGACAGCCTGGTGCCCATCGAGTCGCTGCAGGCGCGGATCGCGGTGTGGCGGGAGCTGACCGGGAAGACCATCGGCAGCTACGTGGGCGACCTGTGCGACGCCGACTTCACCTATCACATGGTGCGGGACTTCGCCCCGGACGCGATCGTGCACTACGCCGAGCAGCGCGCTGCCCCATACTCGATGGTCGACCGCAAGCACGCGGTCTACACGCAGGTCAACAACGTGGTCGGCAACCTGAACGTGCTCTACGCTATCGCCGAGATCAACCCCGACATCCACCTGGTCAAGCTCGGCACGATGGGCGAGTACGGCACGCCCAACATCGACATCGAGGAGGGGTGGCTCGACGTCGAGCACAAGGGCCGCCGGGACCGGGTGCTGTTCCCCAAGCGGCCGGGCTCGTTCTACCACCTGTCCAAGGTGCATGACAGCCACAACATCGAGTTCGCCTGCCGGATCTGG
>Ga0306920_100007992_pt1 | contig 13996 bp, 12 predicted proteins | sample flu12Cox44000170_FD_204666 | JGI IMG/M metagenome (GOLD analysis project Ga0306920, IMG submission 204666) | Lab enrichment of tropical soil microbial communities from Luquillo Experimental Forest, Puerto Rico - flux4day.12C.oxic.44.000.170 (v2)... | ecosystem: Environmental > Terrestrial >...
GTTCGCCGAAACCCACGGCCATGGGCACGACGCCCGCCCAGACCGGCAGGTCCAGGTCTTCCGGCTCGTCGCCGGGCGGCCCGGTGCGGATCTTGACCGAGGCCTCCGCGAGCGGGATGGCCAGCACCGAGGTGGCGGCGAGTTCCTTGCGGGTCGGTGCCCGCACGGCATCCCACCGGCCGGGGATCAGTTGCTCGGTGACGGCTCGCAGGCCCGCCAGGCGCTCGTCGGCGTCGGTGACGATGCGCGCGATGCCGAACACCACGGCGCAGCGGTAGTTGACCGAGTGGCTGAACACGGACCGGGCGCAGACCAGCCCGTCGACGTGGGTGACGGTGACGCAGACCTGCTGCCCGTCAGCCGCGTGCAGGCTCCGGTTGGCGGAGGAGCCGTGCAGGTAGAGGGTGTCGCCGATGCGGCCGTAGGCGGTGGGCAGCACGACCGGTGCCCCGTCCATCACCACCCCGAGATGGCAGATCATCCCGGCGTCGAGTACCGCCAGCAGGTCGGCGTTCTCGGTCTTGCCCCGCTCGGCGTGGCGGCGCAGGCGGGTGCGCTCGGTCGCGGACAGGGTCTGGCTCTGCGTGCTCATGGCGATTAGGGTAGCCGCAAAGTGGCTACTCGCTTATAGCCACTTTTGAGGGTAATTTAAGGACCACTATGGCGCGCCACACGCTGGAACTGACAGTCCTGACCGACCGGGACCACCTGCGGCCGCTCACCGCGCAGGTCACCGGGCAGCTCCGCGACGCGCTGGCCGATGGTCGCCTGGCCACCGGGGAGCGCCTGCCGTCCACCCGGAGGCTCGCGGAACAGCTCGGGGTGAGCCGGACCGTGGTTACCGGTGCCTACGCCCAGCTGTTCGCCGAGGGGTGGGTGGAGGGACGGCACGGGTCGGGCACCTACGTCGCGGACGGCGCGCCCGGCCGGCCCCGGGCCAACGGTGCCCAGCAAACGGCTGCCCGCGCGGACCGCGCCCGGGTCCCGGTGCGGGATCGGATGCTTGCCCCCAGCGTGGCCCCGATGATCGACCTGCGGCCCGGGATCGCCTGGACTGCGGGGATCGACGGCGCAGCGTGGCGGCGTGCCTGGCGCAGCGCTGGCACGAGCGTGACCGCGGGCCTGCCGGATCCGTGGGGCAGCGCCGCCCTGCGTGCCGCCCTCACCGGGTACCTGCGGCGCAGCCGCGGCGTGCACTGCTCTCCCGGCCAGGTCGTGGTGACCCGTGGCGTCGCCGGGAGCCTCGGCCTGATCGCCGCCGCGCTGCTGCGCCCGGGGGACCAGGTGGGCGTGGAAGAACCGGGCTACCCGGTGGCCAGAGCCGTCTTCGCCGCGCACGGGCTGCGGGTCGTGCCGTGCCCGGTGGACTCCGGCGGCCTGCGGGTGGACCTGCTCCCGGACGGGCTGAGGCTGGTCTACGCCACGCCGGCGCACCAGTATCCGCTGGGCGGACGGCTGTCGGTGCCGCGCCGCCGGGCGCTGGCCTCGTGGGCCAGGGAGACCGGCGCGCTCATCGTGGAGGACGACTACGACGGGGAGTTCCGCTACGACGTGGCGCCACTCCCGGCACTGTTCGGCCTGGACCCGGAGGTCGTGGTGTACCTGGGCACCGCGACGAAGATCCTTACTCCGGCCCTGCGGGTCGGCTGGCTGGCCGCCTCGCCCGGGCTGGCCGCGCGGCTGGCCGAGGCCGGCGGCGCCTTGGGTGACCATGCCTCCGGCCCGGCCCAGGACGCGCTGCTCAGCCTGGTCACCACCGGCGACCTGGAACGGCACGTCCGGCGCATGCGCCACGATTACGCCCGGCGCCGCGCCGCGATCACCGCCGTGTTCGGCGGTGGCGGCGCCGGGCGGCTGCTGGGCGACGAGGCGGGCATGCACATGGTCCTGGAAACCCGCGAGCCCGCCGCCCGCGTCGCCGCGGCCGCCGCGGAACGGGGGGTTGCGGTGGCCACCCTCGAGCGGTACTTCGCGGGCCCGGTGACCAGGAACGGCCTGGTCCTCGGGTACGGCGGTGCCCGGCTGCCCGACGTGGCCCGCGGCTGCGAGATCCTCGCGGGGCTCCTGACCGGCTCCTGACCCGGGGGCGATTGGCGGGCACGGGCCTCAGCGTGGATCATGCAAGGACACCGCGGGCGACGGGCTCCCCGCGGCACGGGTAAGGAGCGGCATGGGCGATGTCGGCGTTCCCGGCGTGGAGAACACCCCCGGGCTGGCGCGATGGATCCGGGACAACGGCCTTCCCGGCGCGGGCGACGACCTGACGGTCGCGCTGATCGCCGGCGGGCGGTCGAACCTGACCTACCGGCTGGAGTTCCGCGCCCCCGGTGATGCGGCGCCCGGAGCGGCGGGCCCGGCCGTCCCGGTGACGCGGCTGGTGCTGCGCAGGCCGCCGCTCGGCCACGTGCTGCCCACCGCGCACGACATGGGGCGGGAGTACCGTGTCCTGTCCGCGCTGCACGGCACCGCCGTGCCGGTGCCCCGCCCGGTCGCGCTGTGCCCGGACACCGAGGTCATCGGCGCCCCGTTCTACCTGATGGAGTGGGTGGACGGCGTCGTCTTCCGCACCAGCGAGGACGCCCGGCTGCTGAGCCCGGCCCAGGCCGCCGTGGTCTGCGAGGCATTCGCCGCCATGCTCGCCACGATCCACGGGCTCGACGTGGCCGCGGTCGGGCTGGACGGGTTCGGCAAGCCGGACGGGTACATGGCGCGGCAGCTGGCGCGGTGGCAGCGGCAGTGGGACCTGTCGGTGACCCGGGAGATGCCCGGCTACGCCGAGCTGGTCAGCCGGCTCGCCGCCGGGCTGCCGGCCGAAGGCGGGCCGGGCGGTGCGGCCGGGACCCTGGTCCACGGGGACTTCCGCATCGACAACATGCTCATCAGGCCGGCCCCGGAACCGCGGATCGCCGCGGTCGTCGACTGGGAGATGTCCACCCTCGGCGACCCGCTCGCCGACCTGGGACTGTCGTTGGTCTACTGGACCGAGGCGGGCGAGGAGGACCTGCTGCCGCACGCCATGGGGGAGTCGGTGACCACGGGCGCCGGGTTCCTCACCCGGGACCAGGTCACGGCCCGGTACGCGGATCTCACCGGCCGGGACCTGTCCCGGCTCGACTACTACATGGCGTTCGGCTGCTTCAAGCTGGCGGTGGTGCTCGAGGGCATCCACGCCAGGTTCCTGCAGCACAAGACGGTGGGCGAAGGGTTCGAGCGGGAAGGGGAGGCGGTCGCCACGTTGATCGGCCGCGCCCACCAGCTCCTCGACGGCGGAGCGTGACGGAGGCGGCCCCCGGTTGGGGACCGCCTCCGGATATGTTTGGGGCCCGACTCCCCGCTTTAGCCGGGCCCCAAGTTGTTGAGGCCTGGCGCCCCGCTCTCGCCGGGCCTCAAGATGTTTGGGGCCCGACTCCCCGCTTTAGCCGGGCCCCAAGTCCGTTATGAGGCCCGGCGCCCCGCTCTCGCCGGGCCTCACAGAGAAGACGCGCTACAAACCGGCTTGGTTCACATCCGGAAGCGAAGTTTCGCGAGATCTTTTCCGGCGTCCTCCGGCGCCCGCACAGCCCTTCGCCCGGGACCGTTGTGGCCCGGGGGAGCGACCCCCGGTGGCCCTAGGTTCCGTTCCTTCGTCAACGGGCCTGGAGCCGCTACTTGGGACAATGTGGCTGGCAGATGCGCTGGCCAAAGGCCCGGTAGAAGATCTGCGGGATCTGGGCCGCGGTGGTGACCGGCCAGACCTGACCGTTGGTCACCTTGGCGATCTGCCTCAACTCGCCGAGGTCCTTCGGCACGCCGAAGACGACCATCAAGATCTCGACCGGGCGGTGGGGGTTGACCAGCGTGCGCAGGTTGCGCAGCAGCGTGGCCGCCGTGATGTCGCCGGGGGCGTTCTCCACCCCCGCGGTCAGCACGATGATGTCGTTGACGTACTGGGGCTGGTAGGTGGTGACCATCTGCTTGTAGGCGGCCAGCAGGGTGCCGTACAGGGCGGCCGGGGCGTGCGGGACGATCTGCCCGGTGGCGGCCAGCCGCTGGATCGCCTGCCTGCGCGTGACCACCCCGAACTGGCCCGGCAGCGGGCCCATCGGGACGAGCTGGCGGTAGGGCAGGGCGCCGGACAGGTGGCTGGCGAACACCCACAGGCCCATCTGGGTGCTGTCGGGGAAGCGCTTCATCCCGGCCGCCGAGGTGCGCCCGAGCACCTGCTCCAGGGTCGGCCCCCGCGGTGTGACCTGGGCGGCCATCGCCGCGGAGACGTCGTTGATGGCGAGGAACCGGGACCCGAGGCCCAGGACGTGCCAGGCGTGCAGTTCCTTGCCGGCCTGGGTCGAGCCCGGCGGGCTGAGCAGGCGCGGCTCCGCGCTGGACAGCCCGTACGAGGCGGGCCAGGCGTCGGCCGCGCCGGCGGGCGTCCGGAACCCCTCGTAGCGCACGTAGGCGCCGGCGTACTGCGATCGCAGCGCGGTGCCGAACGCCCTGGCCGCAGCCAGCGTTGCCCCGTCCGCGGTGGTGAGCACGTAGGGATAGGAGAGCTGGAAGGTGCCCTGGGCCGGGTACCGCACCGCGAGCGGCTGGCCCGGGTGAGACCGGTCGAAGGCCACCACCGCCTGCTCCGAGGTCAGCGTGACCGGGGCCGCGTCGCTGGCCGGCGAGGACCGGGCGAAGCCGTCCAGTGACGGGAGCGACCCGGCTCCGTCCCGGGGCTGCACGACCTGGACGTTGAGCGCGAAGGTGGCCATGTCGGTGCGGGCGGCCCGGCCATAGCCGAACAACCGCTTGAGTGCGATCAGCCCGGCCAGCCCGGCCGCGCTGTGCGTGGGATCCGGGTACTGCACGACGATGCCGAGCGCCTTGGCCGGGCCGCCCGCGCCCGGCGGGGCCATGATCTGCCAGCCGACCGAGTTGCCGAAGCTGGGCGTGCGCGCGGCCGCGGGCCGCGGCATCGCAATGACCAGCGGGGACTCAGCGACGACGATGCCTGTCGGCCGGGTGAGCCGCGCGCCGGCCGGCGAGCCGCGGGCGACCGTCACCCAGAGCGGGGAATCCGGGATCCAGGCGTCGGCTGCCGGCCGCAGCTTCCCCCCGGCTCCCTGGGCCAGGGCGGTCGCGACCGTGGCCGCCGACTCGGCGTGCACCGCGACCGCGGCGCAGCGCCCGTCTACCTGGCGATGCTGGCTGTTGAAGTACGTGGCGAGCCGCTGGATCACGGGCTCGATGTCGCCGGAGACCGCCACCTGCGCCGTGGTGGTCTGGCCGGTGCACGTGGCGCGGGCGGATATGGTCCTGGCGCCGAGCGCGACCAGGACGGTCGCCGCGATCGCGGCGGCGAGCACGGCGAACAAGGCGGTGCCGAACCTGCGCTTGCGGCCCGGCCGGTACCGGCCGCCGGCACCGGTGCGTCCAGTTGCCACGGATTCCTCACCTCGGGAGACGCGCGGCCCATGCCGCGAATCCGTGCGGGCGCGCCCGCTGCCCGCACAAGATCGCCAAACCCGCGAGCGTTGCGGGCACGACTGTAGTAGACGATCGTCCGCCATGAGATCACTTGTCCTCTTTGCGGGCGAAGTGCCCAGCAGGCGCAAGCCCGTGCCGCGCGCCGGGGGCATGCGGGCGCTCCGCCACCCGGCCAGACTGGGACCATGGCAGGCATCGTCGACGTGGACGACCCCGGCGACCCGCGCCTGGCGGACTACGCGCGGCTGACCGACGTGCGGCTGCGCACCACGCTGGAGCCGGCCCACGGGCTGTTCGTCGCCGAGGGCGAGAAGGTGATCCGCCGGGCGGTCGCCGCCGGCTTCGGCGTCCGCTCGATGCTGGTCACCCGGGACAAGCTGGCCGGCCTGGCCGACGTGGCCCGCGCCTGCCCGGGCCCGGTCTACGTGATCTCCGAGGAGGCCGCGGAGCAGGTCACCGGGTACCGCGTGCACCGCGGCGCGCTGGCCTCCATGGCCCGCCGTGCCCTCCCCACGGTGGCCGGGCTGTTGTCCGGCGCCGCGCAGGCCGGCGACCGATCTGGTGGCCCGCCGGACGGCCGCGGCCGGCGGGCCCCCGGGCGCGGGCCGGCGACCGGGGGCACCGGGCGGCAGGCGCGCCGCGGGGAACTCGGCCGGCCCCGGCGGATCGTTGTGCTGGAAGATCTTGTCGACCACGGGAACGTCGGGGGCATCTTCCGCTGCGCCGCAGCGCTGGGCGTGGACGCGGTGATCTTGTCACCGCGGTGCGCGGACCCGCTCTACCGGCGGGCGGTCAAGGTGTCCATGGGCGCGGTGTTCGCGATCCCGTACGCGCGCATGTCCGACTGGCGCGGAGGGCTGGCCGAGCTCCGGGCGGCCGGGTTCACCCTGCTTGCGCTGACCCCGGACCAGTCGGCGGTCCCGCTGGACCGGGTCGCGGCGGCGGGGCGGGTCGCGCTGCTGCTCGGCACCGAGGGGGACGGGCTGTCCTCGCGGTGGCTGGCCGCGGCGGACGCCGCGGTGTGCGTGCCGATGAGCGCGGGCGCGATGGCCCTGGGGGTCGACTCGCTGAACGTCGTCGCGGCCGCCGCGATCGCCTGTCACGAACTCGCGCGCCTGCCCCGCTGATCCCCGGCCGCGCCCTCCGGGCGGCCCGGGCGTTCAGCGGGCCTGCGGCTTGCTCTGCGCGGTGATGTATTCGGTAGCGTCCCGGCGCCACAGCGCGATGATCGCGCCGCCGCCGATCAGCCAGGTGAGGATGGACACCAGGGTGCCGGCCGCGGCGCCCGCGCGGGCCACGCCCAGCAGCAGGAACAGGGTGTCCAGCCCGAACAGCACGGTGGCGACGATGCGGGCCCAGGACTTGCCGGCCTTGTTCGCCGCCGCCATCCAGAGCCACAGCCCGATGCTGATCAGCCCGATGAGCACCGAGCCGACCACCACGACGGTCTGCAGGCTGTGCAGCTGGCTGGCGGTGAGCGAGGGGTCGGACTTGTGCAGGCTGCTGCGCAGGCTGCTGATCGTGAGCAGGCCGACGACGAGGCTCAGCGCGCTCACGACGGCGCCCGCGTACATCAGCCTGACCGCCATCACCACGGAGCCAGGAGGCCCGGGGCGCACCGGTTCGGGCGCCTGCCCCGACGATGGGTAAGGCTGGTACATGACTGCTCCTTGCGGCAGGTTCCCGCGGCGCGCGGGGCGAAGGAACGCGGCTCACGAGATGATGGCGCCCTGAGCCTAGCCGGGCCGGCCGGCTCCTGCCAGCTAGATACCCATGCTGCGCGGGGTCACCGCAGCAGGGCCCAGACCACCTTGCCGCCCTCGTCGAGCAGATGCCAGCCCCAGCGTACGCAGCAGGCGTCGACCACCGTCAGGCCGCGCCCGCTCTCCGCGGTGGGGTCTGAGTCCCGCAGCAACGGGATGCCACGGCCCGGGTCGGTCACCATGCACATCACGAACGGTACCTGCGCGAGCAGCCGCAGCCGCACGCAGTGCTCGCTGACGGTCCTCGCCGCGGACGGGACGCCGTGCTGCACGGCGTTGGTGAGCAGTTCGGAGACCACCAGCTCGGCCACGTCGGTGAGAGTGGCCATCTCCCACAGGCCCATTGTGACGCGAGTGAAGTCGCGGCCCGCCTTGACCGATTCCGGATCGGCGCCGAGCGTGCAGGTCGCCGTGGGCTGCGTGGTGTCCGACGCCGGATCGCAGAGCAAGGGAGATGCCGTAAGCCAGGTGCTCTCGTAGCGTGCGCTCCCGGGTCTGACCGCCGTGAGGAGTTGATCCTCAGACACCTCGTTGACCTCCATTGTCAGTGGCGAGGTGAGCCCGGTAGGAGGTGATGGAAGCCCATCGACCGATGCGCCGCGGTAAGTCGTGTCCGTGCGGCACGAGCGCTATCATCCCCTCTGTAACTTGCAAACGCAAGGCCGGATGCACGTGCAGATGGAAGTGCTTGGTGCCCGTGTGACGGACGGGGAGGTTTGGGATCTCTTCCAGGGCGGCCTGAGGGGGCGCCAGTGATCACGGCACAACCGGGCAGCGGCCCGACCGTGCTGCGGATCCTGCTGGGCTCCCAGCTCCGGCGGTTGCGCGAGGCGAAGGGGATTACCCGGGACGACGCCGGGTACACGATCCGGGCTTCGGGATCCAAGATCAGCCGGATGGAACTGGGCCGCGTCAGCTTCAAGGAACGCGACGTCCAGGACCTCCTCCACCTCTACGGAGTGGACGCGGAGGAGGCCCAGTCCCTGGTGGCCCTGGCCAGGCAGGCCAACTCACCCGGCTGGTGGCACAAGTACGGCGACGTGCTGCCCGACTGGTTCGGTGTGTATGTGGGGCTGGAAGAGGCCGCGTCGCTGATCCGGCTCTACGAGGTGCAGTTCATCCCCGGGCTGCTGCAAACCGCTGATTACGCCCGGGCCGTGATCAGGCTCGGGCAGCCCTCCGCGACGCCCGCGGAGGTCGAGCGCCGGGTGGGCCTGCGCCTAGCCAGGCAAGAACTGCTCACCAAGCCGGGCGGGCCCCGGCTGTGGGCGATCGTGGACGAGGCGGCACTGCGCCGTCCGATCGGTGGCAGGGAGGTGATGCGCGCCCAGCTGGTCCGGCTTACCGAGGCAGCGGTGGAAGCCAACATCACGCTTCAGGTGGTTCCGTTCGGGTCCGGCGGCCACGCCGCCGAGGCCGGGGCGTTCACCATCATGCGGTTCCCCGAGGTGGACCTCCCAGACGTGATCTACCTGGAGCATCTCACCAGTGCCCTCTACCTCGACAAGCGCGACGACGTCGAGAAGTACACCGAAGTCATGGAGCGCCTCAGCGTCGAGGGCGAGTCGCCTGAGCGAACAATTGAAATCTTGAGCGGGATGCTTGAGGAAGCCATAGAGGAATGAAGATCTACAACGGAATGCCGGCCACCGTACTCCCGGGCGCCCGCTGGCGTAAGAGCAGTGCCAGCAACTCGCAGGGTGCCTGCGTGGAGCTGGCCAAGCTGGGCAGCGGCGAGTTCGCGGTCCGGAACTCGCGGTACCCGGATGGCCCCGCGCTGATCTACACCCTCGCGGAGGTCGCCGCGCTGATCGAAGGCGTCAAGATGGGCGAGTTCGACGACCTGCTGGGCGAGCCCATCGGCTGAGAAAACGGTTTCCCGCGGCCCGGCGGATGCCTGGCCGAGCGGGAGGAAGGCTGGCCGCCGCATTCACGCCGGACGCGGCGGCCGGCGCATCCCCGCGCTTGCGGCAGGTGCCGCCGCGCTGGGCTGCGTTGTGCCGCGCCGGGCGCGTCGTGGTGCGCCGGGCTGCGTTGTTAGGCAAGCCTAACTTTAGTAAGCTGGCGCGCATTGTCCCGAGCGCACCCGGTTCACCAGGAGGAAGTCTTCCTTGCCCACCAGCCAGATCGTCCTGCTAGGGGCCGTTGCCGGGCTCACCATCTTCCTCGGCCTGCCCCTCGGGCGTATCCGGGCGCCGATGCCGCGGGTCAAGGTCTTCCTCAACGCGCTCGCCATCGGCATCCTGATCTTCCTGCTCTGGGACGTGCTGACGAACGCCTGGGCGCCGGCCGCTACCGCGCTTCGCGCGCACCACTTCGATACCGCGTTCGTTGACGCCCTGACCATGCTCGGCTGCCTCGGCATCGGCCTGATGGGCCTGGTCTACTTCGACCGCTGGATGAAGCGCCGGGCCGCGGCGATGCGGCCCGAGGGGCCCGGTGCCGCCACCGCGCACCGGCCGCTGCTGCCCGCGGGCCCGGACGCCGCCAAGGCCCGGGCGGCGGAGGTGTCGCTGCTGATCGCCGTGGGCATCGGCATGCACAACTTCGGCGAAGGGCTGGCGATCGGCTCGTCCGCGGCGGCCGGGCAGCTCACCCTGGCCTTGCTCCTGGTGATCGGGTTCGGCGCGCACAACGCGACCGAGGGGTTCGGCATCGTGGCCCCGCTGGTGGCGGCGGGAGAGCGGCCCACCTGGGGACGGCTGATCCTCCTCGGGGTCATCGGCGGCGCCCCCACCTTCCTCGGCACCCTGGTCGGCCAGGCGGTGACCGCCCCGCTGCTGGGCGTCGCCTTCCTCGCCCTCGCGGCCGGCTCGATCCTGTACGTGGTCATCGAACTGCTCGCCGTGGCCCGGGCCTCGAAGCTCAAGGAACTTGTCACCTGGGCGATCCTGCTCGGCATCGTGCTCGGCTTCGCCACCGATGCGATAGTCACGGCGGCCGGCGCCTGACCTGCCCCCTGAGGCTGCTTCCAGCGCGCCCGCAGCGCGCGTTCACCGGGTGCCCAGGCTGAGCTAATAGAGTCCTGGCGTGGACTCCCGGCTTCCAGCGACGCTCCCGCCGCTGACCAGGCGAATGCTCGGCTGGGAGATCATCGTCGTCTTCGCGGTGTCCCTCGGCGCCAGCGCGCTGTTCGCGATCATCAACCTGATCGGCTCGCTGACCGCCCCGAAGGCGCTGCGGCAGCAGCAGGCGCTGCTCGTCGGGTCGCTCGCACCCGGCCGGCCGTTGCTGGACCTGACCCTGCAGCTGGCCAGCATCCTCACCACCCTTGCGCCGGTCGCGCTGGTCTTCTACCTGCTGGCGCGCGAGGGTGAGGGGCCCGCGGCGCTGGGCATCGACACCACCCGGCCGGCCAGCGACCTTGCCAGGGGTGCCCTGATCGCCGCGGTCATCGGCGGGTCCGGCCTCGCCCTGTACGTGGCCGCATACCGCCTCGGGATCAGCCTCAACGTGGTGCCGGAGAACCTGCCCGCCGTGTGGTGGCGCGTCCCCGTGCTCGTGCTCGACGCGGCGCAGAACGGGATCCTTGAGGAGGTCCTGGTCCTTGGCTACCTGCTGCGCCGCCTGGACCAGCTGGGCTGGGCCCCCGGGAAGGCGATCGCGCTGGCGGCGGTGGTGCGCGGTTCGTACCACCTGTACCAGGGGTTCGGCGGGTTCGTCGGCAACGCGATCCTGGGCGTCATCTTCGGCGTGCTGTACCGCAGGTGGGGCCGGGTGACGCCGATGATCATCGCGCATACGCTCATCGACGCTGGCGCCTTCGTCGGGTACGCGGTGCTGCACGGCCACGTGTCCTGGCTCCCCTGACGGGCCTGGGTCAGCGGGCCGGGCGCGCGAGGTCAGCGGGCTGGGCGTGCGGGGTCAGCAGGCGGGGCGCGCGGGTCAGCGGGCCAGCCCCTCGATCACCCGGACGCGGGGCAGGCCGGCCAGCAGCTTCCCGGCCAGGATCAGCTTGGAGCGCCGGACGCCGCTGCCGATCACCACGGCCGGGGTGTCCGCCACGAGCGCGTCCACCAGGACGGGCCAGGCCGCGGGCAGGCCGATCGGGGTGATCCCGCCGTACTCCATGCCGCTCTGCGCGACCGCCGTGTCCATCGCCGCGAACGAGGCCTTGCGCACGTCAAGCTCACGGCGGGCCACGTTGTTGACGTCGGCCCTTGTCGTGGCCAGTATCACGCAGGCGGCGTACCTGGCCTGCCCCTCGCGCTTGCCCGTGATCACCACGCAGTTGGCCGATTCGGCGAGGCCGACGCCGTAGCGCTCGCAGAACGCCGCCGTGTCGGCGACCTCCGGGTCGATCTCCGCCACGCCGACCTCGCCCGCCACGGCTTCCCGCAGTGCCGCCAGCGCGCTGGCCACGGGCGCCGCCAGCAGGTCAGGCCTGCTGAGCGCCGGGACGGCGGCCAGCGACCCGAGATGAGCTTCCACGCCGTTATCCTCCTACCATGTCCGAGCCCACTCCACCGCCGCAGGCAAGCCGGGCGCCCGGCGGGAGCGGGCCCGATCCGGGCACCGCGACGGCCGCGGCGCTGCGCCAGGCCCTCACCGACGGCGCTCTGTCCGCCGCGGACCTGACAGCTTTCTACCTGAGCCGGATCGAGCGGCTCAACCCGGCGCTGCGCGCGGTCATCAGCGTCAGCCCAGCGGCGGCCGCCGACGCGCGGGCCAGCGACGAGGCCCGCGCCCGGGGTTCGGCACCCGGGCCGCTGGCCGGCATCCCGGTGCTGATCAAGGACAACATCGCCGTCGCGGGGATGCCCGCCACGGCCGGCTCGCCCGCCCTCGCCGAGGCGGACCAGGACGAGGCTTTCCTGGTCACCAGGCTGCGCGAGGCGGGCGCGGTGATCCTCGGCAAGGCGAACCTGTCCGAGTGGGCGAACTTCCGGTCCAGCCACTCCACCAGCGGATGGAGCACGCTCGGCGGGCAGGCCGTCAACCCGCACGGGCGGGGCCGCAACCCGTCCGGCTCCAGTTCCGGCTCGGGGGTGGCGGTCGCCGCCGGCCTGGCCCCGCTCGCGGTGGGCACGGAAACCGACGGCAGCATCGTCTGCCCCGCCAGCGCGTGCGGGATCGTCGGCATCAAGCCAACCCTGGGCCTGGTCAGCCGCACCGGGATCGTGCCGATCTCGCTGGCGCAGGACACCGCGGGCCCGATGGCCGGGTCGGTAGCGGACGCCGCCATGCTGCTGTCCGTGCTGGCCGCTGCGGACCCGGCCGACCCGGTGACCGCGTCCGCCGCCGTCCGGGTCCGCGACTACACCGGCTACCTCGACGCGGCCGCCCTCGCTGGCGCGCGGCTGGGCGTGTGGCGGGACGGATGCATGGCCGCGGGCGCTGGCATCACCGCGGTGCTGGAGCAGGCGCTGGCCGTGCTCCGGGAGGCCGGAGCCGAACTCGTCGACCCAGTGGAACTGCCCGGCGCGGGCGAGATCACCGAACCGGAGTTCGCGGCCCTGATCCACGAGTTCAAGCACGACCTCAACGCCTACCTGGCCGGCCTGCGCGGACCGCGGCCCGCGGACCTGGCGAGCCTCATCAAATTCGATCTTCAAAACGCCAGCACCGTCCTGGCCCATTTCGGCCAGGAATACTTCGAGCAGGCCGAGGCAACCACCGGCGATCTCGCGGAACCCGGTTACCAGTCGGCCCGCGCGGAGGCGTCCCGGCGGGCGCGGGAGGCGCTGGACGGGCCGCTCGCCGCGCACCGGCTTGACGCCATCGTCACGCTCACCGCGAGCCCGGCCTGGCTGACCGATTACGTGCTCGGCGACCACGACGTTTTCCATACCTCGGGGCCATCCGCGGTGGCCGGGTACCCCGCGGTGAGCGTCATGGCCGGACATGTGGCCGGGCTGCCGGTGGGCCTTTCCTTCCTCGGCCCGGCGTGGAGCGAACCGGCGCTGATCGCCCTCGCGCACGCCTTCGAGCAAGCCGCGCCGCCGCGCCTGGTGCCGCCGCTGTCAGGTCACCCCGGCGGCGGGCCCGCAGACCGGCGATAGCCCGCGCTCAGCGAGGCCTATCTGGCTTATGCCTGCTCAGGGGCGCGCTGCGCTCGACGCGGGGAAATGGCGGAACTCGGCCAAATCGAGCGCCGCCCGTGCCACGTCAGCGTGGGGGCCGCGCTGAGACTGTCAGCTAGCCACCGTGTAGCTGGACGAATTCGATGCACACCCCCTGGTTGGGGAAGCCGTAGTTCTGCCAGCCGCCATTCTTGCAGTCGGCCTTGGTCGTCGGCCGCACCGTCACGGCGGTAGTCCCGCTGCTGCTCAGATGTGCCGGGTCGCCGCCGTACGTGGCGGTGATCTTGTCGGCGCGCGTCGGGGTCCCCGACGCGCGCGGGTGGTAGGTCACGTGGCAGCTCGCGACGCCCGGGCTCGTCTGGGCGAGCGTGCACGGGCTGCCGGTGAAGCGGCCGGGGCCGCCTGACCCGAAGGTCACCGTCCCGGTGGGGGTCGTCTGGCCGCTGCCGGCGGTGTCGGTGACCGTCGCGGTGCACCTGGAAGGCTTCCCGACCGCCACCGTGTGAGGCGAGCAAGCGACGCTGGTCGAGGTCGGATTCTGCGGCCCCGAGAAACTCGCCTGGAACGCAAGATCGTCTCCAGCAAAGCATGGCGGGCAGCCGGGGAACGCGGCCGGGTGCGTCCACCCCTTTGTCGTCCACTGGCTTGGGTCGCCGCCGTCGTCTACGTAAACCCAGTCGCCGCCCGAATACGTATCGGTGGGGGTATAGCCGAAGAAGCTGGTGGCGGTAATACCCGCGTTGGCAGCGAAGTCCCTCG
>Ga0306920_100007994_pt1 | contig 13994 bp, 12 predicted proteins | sample flu12Cox44000170_FD_204666 | JGI IMG/M metagenome (GOLD analysis project Ga0306920, IMG submission 204666) | Lab enrichment of tropical soil microbial communities from Luquillo Experimental Forest, Puerto Rico - flux4day.12C.oxic.44.000.170 (v2)... | ecosystem: Environmental > Terrestrial >...
GATGTCGGCGATGTCGTGTTTCAGTTGAACCCGAGCCTGTGGCTCGAGCAGACTCTGGGGGAAAAGCGGCTTGTGGTCGGGTGCGAGTCGCTTCGCTTCGAGGACGAGCCGTGGAACGCCCAGACAATGCAAGAATGCTACGGGCCTGACGTCTGGGAGGTTTATCGGCACAAACTCATCTACAATGCCGGAACGATAGCTGGGGAGTTTCGGACCATGATGGATCTGTGCCTCCAGGTATATCTCTTGTCTCCAGGCGACCGGGTGCTCTACTCGGATCAGCAGGCGCTCAATCTGCTCCTGGGCTCGGAGGTATATCGAGAAACAACTTGTTTTGCGTCTTCGGAAGACGGCTGGGCGTGCCAAGCCGGAACAACCGCGGATCCCAATCTGCTCCAGAAGGTTAGTCGTCACCTGAACTGCCCCGCGCCTTTGTTCGACGGCGAGTTTGTCCGTACCGCGGCCGGCGAGATATTTACACTCGTCCATCAGTACAATCGCGTTCCGGAATGGGACATGCCGCTCAAGGAAAAGTACGGTGTGGTGACAACAATGGTAAATCCTCCGACAGTGCAAAAATCCCGATGGGGATGGCGTTTGGCTCGTAGCAAGCGCATTTAGTTCAAAGGTCGCGTAATTAGCTCATGCGGCTTTGATCAGCCTCTAGCGAGTTCCAAAAAACACCGCGTGGACACACACACGCTCTTGATTCTTGGTCGCGGTCACCTTGGAAATCGTGAACCACTCGTGAGCCGGAGAAGCAGATAAATGGGTACGGCAAAGAGGCTTTTGAAACAGTTTTTGCAACTTCCGGCGGATGCGCTTATCGCCAGCTCCAAGAAACTACCCGGTAAAATCTCCGACTCAGTCATACGCGATCCTCGACTGCACGATAAATTCTATCCCTACGAGGCAGATCGGGACTTTTTTATACTCTTGAAATCGAGTCGCCGGGACCCGGACGGCGATAATCGAGGATTGCCCCTGCCCCCTCAAGACCTTTGGGCGGGTTACGGGACGACTGTCGAGTATTTCCTACATTCAGGGAACCTGGATGTTGATACGATGAAGAAAATACTTGATTCCTCCGGTTTCAGTATACAGGACGGAAACCGGCTGCTGGACTTTGGCTGCGCGTCAGGGAGGATGATGAGATGGCTCGATGATATGGCGGACCGATGTGAGGTTTGGGGCGTCGACATCAGCGCGCGTCACATCATATGGTGTCAGGAGCATTTGAGCCCCCCGTTCAAGTTTGCTACGGTCACGACTGCGCCGCATCTGCCGTTCGAAGACGGATATTTCGATTTAATCTATTGTGGCTCCGTTTTCACGCACATCGCTGATCTCGCAGACGCTTGGCTGCTAGAGCTTAAGAGAATTCTGAAACCAGGGGGACGGCTTTACATCACGATCCACGACAAGCACACCATAGATTTGATTATCAACCACCCCGAAAAACTTTACTCCGATGGACTTCCTGCAGATGAGGACTTCAGAAATTTATTACTTTTGTACGATAAGACAGAGAAATTCATGAGCTTAGACTTTTATATGTTTACTATTGACCGCGGCCTCGATTCGCAAGTGTTCTATGACATCGATTACCTCCATCAGCATTGGGGACGCATTTTCAATGTCCGCTCGATTATCCCAGAGGCTTACGGATATCAAACGGCGATGGTCTTAGAGAAATAGTTCCTGAGGGGTAGCGTCATTTACTTCCGTGCCGGGCACCCGCCGAAGCGAAACGCAGGGAGTTGTGTGCTCATTTAGAAATGCGACTATGTCTGCCATTTAGAAATATTACTGCCGTTCAGGCCGGTCAGCGGACGGGCGCGCAGTCCCAGCGCAGGGCAGCGCCCGAGGGGCGCACGATCGGCCGGAGCTTGCAACCGGTACCCGTTGGTTACCGAGCGAGCCCCAGCTCGCTCGGTTCGTAGAAAGGCTCAGCCGGCTTTAATTACCGCCTCGAAGAGACGAGCGTCTCTGCGGATCGTGCTGGCGCGGCCCGCTTTGGCTGCGTTTCAGGTTTGCGGCACAGGTCATGGTCCCCAATCATCACCATAAGCGGCCCCAGCCGCTTATGGCCGGCAAGTGCACCTGGTCGACCAGGCGCAGCTTGTCGAAGTGCGGTAAGCGACCTCCTCATAGTAGACGAGGCCGCCGTTCTTCGCCTAATGTATGCCGGCAATGATAAGAGTCAGACTCATGGGCAACGCCACACAAATAAGGCAAGGAAGGGATAATCTAGTCAAACTCCATGGTGCGTGGACAGCACACTGTATTCACCTCGGCGAGGGCATTTATACATTTGATGAACCGCAGGTCCCGCAGGCGGATACCCGAGTGCGGCGTTGCCTACAGATTGTCGCGGATATGGTCTTGGAACCGCTGGACAAGATTCGCGTCCTCGACCTCGCTTGTCTAGAGGGGATGTTTGCCATTGAGTTCGCATTACACGGAGCAAGGGTAGTAGGTATCGAAGGCCGTGAAGTCAATCTTGCAAAAGCCGAGTGTGCCAAAAACGTATTATCACTTAATATGCTTGAATTCATACACGACGACATCCGTAACTTAAATCGAGAGCGATTTGGCAGATATGATGCGATCCTTGTTTTAGGAATACTTTACCATTTGGATGCCCCAGATGTTATGGAGTTTGCACAAAAAGTCTATGAGAGTTGCGATCGCGTCGTCATCATTGATACGAACTTCAGTCTTGAACCAAATGCCTCCTATACGTGGAAAGGAAATGTATATTGGGGCACTTACTGGGAGGAACACAGGCCAGGAAGCACTGACAAGGAACAGCTTGATGCACTATGGGCCTCCATTGTCAATCAGCGCTCTTTTGTTTTAACACGAGCATCGCTTTGTAACTTGCTACGCCACGTAGGCTTCACGTCTGTCTTCGAATGTTTGAATCCTTACGAATATCACAATCCCAATTGGCCTATGGCGGCAAAGGACGATGGACATGTCGTCCATAAGGATCGCGCCACCTTCGTCGCCATTAAGGGACGAGATCAACGTGTAATGTCATCGCCAATTACGCAAGCGACGCCCGAGATTGATCGGCCCGAAACCCCAGAGTATTCGACGCCGACTACTGGTCCCGGTCGGGCAAAGCAAATAAATATTGGATTGCCGCATAGATTACTTACGCTGCTGCCGGAACCGACAACGAGGGTGCTGCGGAAAATATATCACTGGGCCAGGACGCTAAAATAGCTTACAGCTTACATATGTCTGGCGCTCAGCATGCCGCGACAGCTTTCAAGATGATGTATCCCCGCCATCTCCACACGGCGCCGCCACGTGTTCACCAATTACAATTCAAAGCGGGTTCCACGGGCGATGCCGCTAGATGCGTCATGAGGTCCGAGCTGAAGGCGAACCAATAAGGAAGTGGGCAGATCGAGAAGGGGGAAGCTATGGCGATGTCGTTGCAAGCCGCCGCGGAGGCCTTCCGCGAAGCCATGCGGGAGACCGTCAAGCGCTACGCGTTCTGGTATCTAATCGAGGGCTTGCTCCTTGTCGTCGCCGGGATCCTTGCGATCATATATCCGGTCATTTCATCGGCGGCTGTGGTTGTTCTTTTGGGCTGGCTGCTCATCGTCAGTGGAGCCCTGCAGGGCTTGAGCCTCATCGGTGCGCGCCACGTACCGCAGTTCTGGCTGCAGCTTGTCTCGGTCGTTCTCGCCATCCTCGTAGGCTTCCTCTTTCTCCGTGACCCGGCGCAGGGGATGCTGACGATAGCGCTGCTGCTGATTGTATTCTTCATGATGGAAGGCATTTCGAAGGTCGTGTTTGCGCTGACGATCCGACCTTTCCTCAATTGGGGTTGGGTGCTGGCAAGCGGACTGGTCGGCATCGTGCTCGCGTTAATTCTGTGGGTAAACCTTCCGGTGGCGGCCGTGTGGCTGATCGGGTTGCTGCTCGGCGTTAACCTGATCAGCGTCGGCGCAGCGATCGCCTACCTCGCGTGGCAGGTACGGCAGGGCTGAGTTCGGATCACGACAGGAGAAAGGCGCGCCCTTTATCCGCTGCATGCCGGCTTTCACCCAAAACGGATCTTCGACCGCCGCGCACTTATATAGACACCGGGGATCAACCTACAAATATCACCGTCTCTGCCATTTCCAAATACTGCTGGGATAGGGCGGCGGGCGGGGCGGAGCCTCAGCGTAGCGCAGCGCCGGACCGGCGACCGATGTATCGGACGTTTGGAGCTGCACCACCCGTTGTTTGACAGAGCGGGCGTGAGTTCGCCACAGCCTGGCTGCGTTCATCCGCAGCCGCAGCGTCTCGCGGCCGAGCGCGGTCCCGTGCACCCAGAGCAGCTTCCCGGCCGAGGTCGGGCCGAAATCCCAGTACCATTCGCGAATCATCGCCAGCACCGCTCACCGCAAACACCCCCGGCTTCTGACGGTTGCTACGGCGGCCCCGTCGCTTCGAGATCAGTCCAGCCACACCCGCGGTCCTTCACCGTCTCTGATCCAGATCTCGCAGGACTTCCAGCTGAGTAAGCTCCCGATCGCTCATCAGCCGAACTGTTCCGGTAGGCGTTCGATAGCCGGAACACTTGACGGCGCTCAAGCCCGGGCAACCGCGCCGCCGCCTCGGTTTACCCCATACCCGCCGGAATCCCCCCGCAGTGTCATCTCTAATTGGCACAAGAGTGACATTTTGATCGGGCGCCTATAGGAGTTGTGATCGCAATCGCCATCCTGGAAAGCCCAGCTAAACTAATGCCCTATCCACCCGTTAGGGCGTACCCAGCTGTCCGTCAATGACTCGTCTTGTTCGTTAGGTGGGCTGCACTTGCGGCCCGAGCAGGCTATGTGTGACGATGCGAGCTCAAAGCGGCTCGTATCGATCGTTATTACGACCTATAATCACGCGCGATTTCTGGCCGAGGCAATCGAGAGCGCGCTCGGACAGACTATTCGTCCGGGTGAGGTGATCGTGGTCGACGACGGCTCGACAGATGATCCAGGCTCGGTTGTGGGCCGATATCCCCAGGTCCAGCTCATCCGGCAGTCCAACCAAGGTTTGGCCGCCGCTCGCAACACCGGCTGGCGGGCGGCCCGCGGACGCTACGTGGTCTTTCTGGATGCCGACGATCGGCTTCTGCCGGAGGGGATCGCATCCAACCTGCGACGCTTTGACGAGAGACCCGAGTGTGCCTTCGTCTACGGCAGCTATTCCTATATCGATGCCGGCGGCCGACATTTGAGCTCGCCTCCGCTGCAATTAATCGGTGACGATGCTTACGGATCCTTCCTGAAGGGAAACTGCGTCGCCATGCACGCGACGGTCATGTACCGGCGCGATTGCTTAGGGGAAGTGGGCGGCTTCGATGCACGACTCCGGTGCTGCGAGGATTACGAGCTCTACTTGCGTCTGGCGCGCCGGTACCGCGTTGCCGCAGGGGAGGATCGGATTGCCGAGTACCGGCGGCATGGCAGCAATATGTCGCTCAATTTCCCGCACATGCTCGATACGGTGCTCGAGGTATTACGCCGGCAATCGGAACATATAAATGACAACGCGCAACGGCGGAGGGCCCTCACAACCGGAATCCGAGACTGGAAATTGGCCTACGCCGAGGTGCAGGTCTCTCAAGCACTGACTGCGGCAAAAACATCCAGACTGGGGCAGGTCCCCTGGCGCGCGACTGCGAAGGTGTTCGCACGCGCCCCCATGCCATTTCTCAGGGTCACCTGCCGACGTATCTTAAGGGCGCTGCGTTCTCGTTTGCCACCCGTTCGGCGCAAATCCGTTCGGTTCGGCGACTTGCGGCGATTGCACCCGATCAGCCCAAACTTTGGCTACGATCGCGGCAAGCCGGTCGACCGTCGCTATATCGAGGATTTCCTGTCCCGCAACGCGGAAGACATCAAAGAGCGGGTTCTCGAGATCGGTGACAACGCTTATACCATGCAATACGGCGGAGCTCGCGTGACGCGTAGCGATGTCCTCGATATTGACGAGAGCAATCCGCGCGCGACCTTGGTCGGCGACTTGGCCGAGGGGCATAATCTCCCCTCAGAGGCGTTTGATTGTATCGTGCTGACGCAAACGCTTCAGTTTGTGTTTGATGTGCACGGGGCTGTAACGATATTGCATCGTATGCTCAAACCTGGCGGCGTGCTCCTCTTGACTGTTCCCAGTGTGAGCTCCATCGATCGGGGAGAGTGGGGAGCAAGCTGGTATTGGTCGCTGTCGCCCGCCGCGCTGAGCCGCTTGCTCGGGAGGAGATTTGGCGAAGCGAATATTAGCGTGACCGCTTACGGAAATGTGCTGGCGGCGGTTGCCTTCCTTCACGGCTTGGCCGAGAGCGAGCTGCGCCCGACCGAACTCGACGCCCGTGACCCATTGTACCCCGTCATTGTCGCCGCTCGTGCCGTAAAGCGGTCCGAAATCGAGCATGAGAGCGCTGCGAAAGCTTAGCCGTGTCGCTCGCCACTTCGTCGAGCGACAGTGGCCGCTTATACTAATGTACCATCGGGTCGCACGAGTGGCGCACGACCCATGGCAGCTCGCCGTTTGGCCGGACCGGTTCGCCGAGCAGATCGAAGCGCTGGTGCAACTGCGCCGTGTGGTGCCGCTGCGCTGGCTCGCCGCGGAGCTCGCCCGAGGCCGCGTCCCCAGGAAGGTCGCGGCAGTCACGTTCGATGACGGCTATGCCGACGTCCTCGCCGAGGCAAAGCCAATTCTCGAACGCTACGGGTGTCCGGCGACCGTCTTTCTCGTAACCGGCGTCATCGGTAAAAGCTGCGCCTTCTGGTGGGACGAGCTGTCGCGGATCGTTCTCGAAACGCCTTTGCTGCCGACTGAACTGGAGATAGAGGTCGCCGGTCGCGTGCACCTGTGGCGAAGCGATGGTCGGCTGATGGGCTCTGCGAACGCCGGGGTCGGCGACGATCCGGCTCGCACGCGCGAGCAGCTCCACGACGAGCTTTGGCGGCTCTTACGCCCGCTCGAGCCGCAACCACGCGGGGAGCTTCTGATTCGCCTGTCCAACTGGGCCGGCATCGAGATCGAGGCTAAACCGGCACATCGCCCACTCGCCGCTGAGGAGGTCCGCCGTCTGGCTGAGCCCGGTTTCATCGATATCGGCGCGCACACCGTGACCCACCCGGCGCTACCCTTGCTCGACAAAGCGAAACAGCGCTCCGAAATCGAGGGCAGCCGCGCCGCCTGTGAAGATCTGATCGGCGAGCCGATCCACACATTCGCTTACCCTTTCGGGGACTTTGACGATGCTACCGCTGCCTGTGTCCGCGACTCCGGGTTCGCCTGCGCCTGTACGACCATACCAAGAAGGGTTTCGATGCAAAGCGATCCCATGCTCCTGCCCCGCTTCACAGTAGGAAATTGGGCGGGAGAAGATCTGGCGCGGAGGCTCACGGCGCGCCTTGAGTAGCGGTTTCAAAGATGTGGCCAGGGACAGGACGACTATTTGGACGCGGATTTCGGAGGATCGGGAGGAGCTGGCCAATCGAACGCAACGGGAGGGGAAATGAAGTGCCCTATCCTCGCTGACTTGCCGCCCCCACCTCCCGGCAAGACCGGTTGGCCGTGGACGTTCGAGACGCCGCCCCTGCCGCCGGCGCGCCCCGACGGGAGCCCATGGCCGCGCATCTCGATCGTCACCCCGAGCTACAATCAGGGCCAGTTCATCGAGGAGACGCTCCGCTCGGTCCTGCTCCAGGGCTATCTCGACCTAGAATACATTATTATCGACGGCGGCTCGACTGACCCGAGCGTTGGTATCATCGAGAAATATGAACCCTGGCTCACCTACTGGGTTAGCGAGACAGATCGAGGCCAGTCGCACGCGATTAACAAAGGATTTAGCCGGTCAAGTGGGGTCATACTTGGTTGGTTGAACTCCGACGACGTTCTGTTGCCAGATGCATTGGCAACTGTCGCGGGGGCTTTACCAGATCCCGATGAACAGGTGGTGATTGCCGGCAGAGCCGAAATCCGCGACGTTTCGGGTACCCGCAGCATCTGGGTCGTCAACCGCGTGCCTCAGACCTTTTCTGACGTGTTCTCGTATTTCGATACCTATTTCGCGCAACCCTCGGTATTTTTTACGCGGCAAGCATTAAACTCTACCGGAGTTCTTAGGGAAGACCTGCACTATGCTATGGACCTCGATCTTTGGCTGCGCATGGCTGGGCAGGTCCGCATCACGCTCGTCGACCAGCATCTGAGCTGGATAAGACAACACAAGGACGCTAAGACCTGGTGCGAGACTTTGCGCGTTGTAGACGAGGTTGAGCACGTGTTGCGACCTCATTCGCGACATGTAGCTCCCGGGATCGTAAAGCGGACCTATGCTCTCGCGCGACAGAGCCGGTCGCGGGCATGGGTGGCTGTGGGATTGAGTTCAATAACCAGCGGCGATCGAAAAAATGCCTGGCTGGCCACTTACAGAGCTGCGCGGGCGCGAATGGGCACGGTAGGGTCTCGAGGCTGGATCGGCCTTGTCTTGCGACTGGTCCTTCCCAGGCCGGTACGCCAGCTGGTGTTCGGCGTGCGCACTGGCAATTGAAGGACGAAGACCCGAGAGGCTCGGTTTTTGTGGCTCGTTCCGGACGGCGTTGCACAGGATTTCGCGCACTTCCTCTCCGGTGCTCCGACGGTGTTTGTCTCGCACGTTGGAGCTTCGCCTTCGCGTAGTCGTCGAGGTCGCGAACCACCCAGATGAGCCATGACGTGCTCCGCCTGATATCATGATATCATCGCTCCGATGGCTCTTGCGACGCCCGTTCGTCGTCGGTTCAGGATCGCGGCAGTGAACAGCCGGCCTCGTACGGGCCATCCGTGGCCGACCCCCGGACGGGCCGGAAGGATGTCCATCGTCATCCCTTCTTTCAATGCCGCCGCCACCATCGGCGAAACGATCAATAGCGCCTGTGCCCAGGAGTATGTCGATCACGAGGTGGTCGTCATCGACGACGGGTCAACCGACCGTTCGCTAGAGATCGCCCGCTCTTTCGAGCCTCTGGTGCGCGTCCTCAGCGGTCCGAACCGGGGCGCTTCGGCGACGCGCAATCGAGGGATCGACGCGACGGTGGGCGAGTGGATCGTCTTTCTTGATGCGGATGATCTGCTCGTTTCGGGGACTCTGCGCCGGAGACTGGAGACGGCGCAGGCAACCGGTGCCGATGTCGTCGTGTGCGATTGGCAGGAGCTTCTCGCCCGGGAAGACGGCACGATCGATGCCGCGGTGAGATCGGTCGACCTGGCCGGGCTCGAGGCGGATGCCGAGACCGGCTGCGCGAGGCACATTTGGGCGACGACCGCGGCGCTCCTGTACCGGCGCAGCCTCGTCGAAAGGATCGGCGGGTTCCGCGATGACCTGCCGGTGATCCAGGACGCCCGGTTCCTATTTGATGCCGCTTATCATGGGGCGCGTTTTGCCCATTCACCGCATGTCGGCGCGCGCTACCGCCTCTTGCCGCAAAGCCTCTCGCGCCGCGACCCCGCGCAGTTCTGGCGCGACGTTCTCTTGAACGGAAGACAGATCGAGGCCCTTTGGCGCGCCCGCGGTTTGCTGTCGGCAAGGCATCGAGAAGCACTGAAAGGGATATATAACGATGCTGCGCGCGGGCTTTTCGCGGCAGCCGACTCGCAATATTTCGAGGCAGTCGCCTCCCTGCGCCACCTTGGCGGCGAGCTGCCGCGCCACCCGCGGATCGTGGAGCCGCTCGCCCGTGCTCTAGGCCTTAACAGCACCCGGCGCCTCCTTGGTCTCCTCGGCCGTTGAAGCGATGATCGCGGTCCTCCAAGCGACCGGCTGGTACCCGCCAAGACACATGGGCGGTACAGAAGTCTATTTGACCGGTCTCGTCCGAGAATTGCGTGCCCTCAACATCGGTTCGCGCATCATCGCCCCGCTCGGGCCCGAAGCGGCGGACGGCTACGAGTTCGATGGCACCGTCGTGCGAACCTACCCGGTCAATCCCGCGCCCTCGCGCGCCGAGCTTCGCGGCGGAACGCCGCAGCAGGGCCTTGAGCGGTTTAGCCAGATCCTCGCCGAAGAGCGCCCGGATATCTATCACCAGCATTCCTGGAGCGGCGAGCTCGGCGGCGCGCATCTTCGGGCGGCTCGTGAGGCTGGGCTCAAGACGGTCCTCACCGTTCATACGCCAACCGCTATATGCCTGCGCGGCACGATGGTGCGGTTCGGGCGCGAGGCTTGCGACGGCCTAATCGATCCGCCTCTATGCGGTGCCTGCTGGAGCCACGAGCGCGGCGCGCCGGCGATCTTTGCCCACGCACTCGGTGCGATGCCTGTTGCGGTAAGCTCGAGCCTTGCACGATCGATCCCAGCCGGTCGGGTGGCAAGGGCGTTTTCGGCGAGGTCGCTCGCCGAGCGGCGCAAGAGCGAGTTCGCTCGCATGGTTGCCGATGCCGACAGCATCGTAGCGGTTTGCGCGTGGGTTTTCGACGCTCTGGAGCGGAACGGCGTTCCGCGGGAAAGGCTCGTGTTGAGCCGCCAGGGTGTCGACCCGGCCTTCGCCGCTGAGGCTGCCGGCAGCTTTGAGCGGAAAGAGCGCGATCGTGACGGCGCTTTTCAGCTTCTCTATTTCGGCCACTGGCATCCCGTGAAAGGCATTGACGTTCTGATTAGGGCCGTGCGAGCGCTGCCCGCAGAGGTGGGGCTGAAGCTCTTCATTCACGGGGTCAGCAACTGCGCCGAGGATCGGGATTACGCCGCAGCAATGCGCCGTCTCGCCGCCGGCGATCCTCGCATCGCCTTCGAGCCGCCGATCCCGCGGCCTCAATTGGCCGCGACCCTCTCCCGGGCGAGCGCGCTAGCGGTTCCTTCCCTTTGGCTGGAGACGGGTCCATTGGTGGTGCTCGAAGCGAAGGCAGCCGGCCTTCCTATCATTGGCTCGCGATTGGGAGGAATCGCCGAGCTTGTCCGCGAACCCGAGGACGGCATGCTGGTGCCGCCAGGTGATGTGATGGCATGGGCCGCTGCGATCAAAACGATGGCATCCGCCCGCCCGGCACGGGCTCTCATCAGTGAGCTAGGTGATGTTCGGACTATGCGCGAGGTGGCTCGCGATATGGCCACGCTTTATAATTCCCTGTGTTGAACGATGCCGGTGAGCGAGAACGGCCTCTTCGCATCGCGCTGACCGTCATCCCGAGCTGTTTGTGCCGAGGTTCGCTATGGCGGAATCGATTGGATTGTCGAGATGCTGGCCCGGGGGGCTTCTCAGGCGGGCACGAAGTTACGGTCTAGCTCACCCCGATTCGACCGTGGCCGGCTTCTCGGCGCTGTGGCTCCGGCGCGTCAGCCGATCGAGGATCGATAGCCGCGCAACGTCGTCGCGCTCTCGCGCCATATCTTCGTGCACAGCTTACCAGCCGAAAATCCCGAGTGGAATCCAATATCGTGTGATCGTGCTCCTGCAGCCGAGTTTTTACGGCTAATGCTCGCCTAAAGATCATGTAATGTTATCGTCGAACGATAGCCATGCTGCCAGCGCATTTTTGGCGTCCGACAGATTTCGCTAGCTAAATCAGTAACATGAAGCTCCTTGTGCACCGGGAAAAGGTATGACAATCTTGTATTGTATGCTCTTGATCGCCACCTCGCGCCAGCAGAACGACGCTGCCTCCCGACCGGTGAGGGTACCGGCGGTGTCCGATTGAGTAGGCAGTAGAATAACCACTGCTGCATGGAGCAATCGTCATAGCAGCAAGTTAGATGCGCATAATGATCACCGGAGGCGCCGGTTTTGTCGGCTCGCATCTCGCGCTATCGTTCAAGCGAGACATGCCGAACTGCACAGTTATCGCGCTCGACAATCTGAAGCGGCGGGGCAGCGAACTGTCGCTGCGGCGGCTGGCTCTCGCTGAGGTAGAGTTTCGTCATGGCGACATCCGCAATCCCGACGATCTTGCGGATGCCGGCGGCGTGGATCTGCTCATCGAATGCTCAGCCGAGCCTTCGGTCCAAGCGGGGCTTGCCGGAGGTGATCGATATCTCATCGATACGAACCTCATCGGCACGATCAATTGCCTCGATCATGCCCGGCGCCACGGGGCTTCGTTGGTCTTCCTGTCGACAAGCCGCGTCTACCCGATCGCTGGCCTGCGCGAGCTACCGCTCGTCGCCACCGCGACGCGCTTTGTCATCCCCGACGCGGTTGCGGGACCCGGATGGTCGACCCGCGGGATCGCGGAGAATTTCCCGCTCGCTGGGAGCCGCTCGCTTTACGGGGCGACCAAGCTTTGCTCGGAACTGATCATTGCCGAGTATGTCGCCCTCTATGGATTGCCGGCAGTCATCAATCGCTGCGGCGTAGTGACCGGACCGTGGCAAATGGGTAAAGTCGATCAAGGCTTCATCGTCTTCTGGGCAGCTCGCCACCTCTTCGGGGGGCGGCTCTCCTACAACGGGTTTGGCGGCTCCGGACTGCAGGTTCGCGACGCGCTTCACATCGATGACCTTTATCGTCTGGTTCGAGAGCAGGTCGCCCAAATGCCTGCCCAAAGCGGCAAAACCTACAATGTGGGCGGTGGCGCCGAGTGCAGCGTGTCGCTCGCGGAGCTTACGGAATTCTGCGTAGAACGCAGTCGCCGGCGCCTGGCCATCACCTCGCAACCGGAAACCAATCCGGTAGACGTGCCGTACTATGTCACAGACAATTCTACCGTGACAAGAGCGACTGGCTGGCGGCCGCAGCTTTCGATACCCGACATACTTGACGACGTCTTTAGGTGGTTGCGCGAATACCGTGGTGAGGTCGAAGTCATACTGAAATGAAGAGGCGGGCGGAATGGCTGTTGCCGTAATCAGCGGGTCGGCGGGTCTGATTGGAGCCGAGGCCGTGCGATTCTTTGCCGAAAAGGGGCTGGACATCGTCGGTATAGACAACGACATGCGCCGCCAGTTCTTCGGGGAGGACGCCAGCACGGCTTGGAACCGGCAGCGCCTCGAAGCTGAGCTCAAGGCTTACCGGCACTACGACATGGACATTCGCGATCAAAGCGCGGTGGCGGACCTCTTCGATCGATACCGTGCGAGCGTGGCCGTGGTCATTCATGCCGCCGCGCAGCCCTCGCATGATTGGGCGGCGAAGGCGCCGTTTATCGACTTCTCGATAAATGCCGGTGGCACGCTCAATCTCCTGGAGGCAACGCGGCAATATTGCCCGGATGCGTGCTTCATCTTTACCAGCACCAACAAGGTCTATGGCGACACGCCCAATCGGTTGCCGCTGGTGGAGCAACCTACTCGCTGGGAGCTGCTGGACGACCATCCCTATGGGCGGCATGGGATCGACGAATCGATGAGCATCGACCAGACGATGCACAGCCTATTCGGTGCCTCCAAGGTCGCCGCTGATGTCCTTGTCCAGGAATACGGGCGCTATTTCGGCATGAAGACGGCTTGCTTTCGCGGCGGGTGTCTTACCGGTCCCGACCATTCGGGGACGCAACTGCACGGCTTTCTCGCCTACCTCGTCAAATGCGCGGTGACCGATACCCCCTATGTCGTGTTCGGCTATCGCGGTAAGCAAGTGCGCGACAACATCCACTCCTTCGACTTGGTGAACGCGTTCTGGCAATTCTTCGAGGCGCCACGTTCCGGCGAGGTGTACAACATCGGCGGCGGGCGTCACTGCAATTGTTCGATGCTCGAGGCGATCGAGAAATGCCAAAGCCTGACTGGCCGGGAGCTTCAGTGGTCTTATAGCGAGGCGAACCGGGCCGGCGACCACATCTGGTGGATCAGCGACATCCGCCGGTTCCAGATGCATTACCCCGGTTGGTCGATGCGCTACGATATCGATGGCATTCTTCGCGAGATATTCGACGCGGTAAGCGACCGGACATTGCGATCGGAGGTCGCGTGATGCCACTCTATGTCAAATCTTTGGCCGAATGGGAGCGGGAAGGCATCGCCGACATGCTCTCCGTCGTGATACCGGCTCATAACGAGGAAGGGC
>Ga0306920_100007995_pt1 | contig 13993 bp, 13 predicted proteins | sample flu12Cox44000170_FD_204666 | JGI IMG/M metagenome (GOLD analysis project Ga0306920, IMG submission 204666) | Lab enrichment of tropical soil microbial communities from Luquillo Experimental Forest, Puerto Rico - flux4day.12C.oxic.44.000.170 (v2)... | ecosystem: Environmental > Terrestrial >...
ATCATGCGCGCCGTCAGAAGGCGCAACATCAAGGTCCCCATCTTCCTGATCGCCGACCGCACGCTCGTGAGCCAACTGCCGCTCGAAGTGACCAAGCAGGTTCATGAGTACATTCACTTGTTCGGCGACACGCCTGTCTTTATCGCCAACCGGGTCGATTTCGCCGCAGTGCGTTACCACAATCAATTGCTCCCGCCCTACTTTCGTGAGCTGAAGGAATATACGGATGAGGGAGCATATTCGTGGGATGCTCCCGGGCACATGGGTGGAGTGGCCTTCCTGAAGCATCCGGTGGGCATGGTCTTCCACAACTTTTTCGGAGAAAACCTGATGCGCTCCGACCTCGGCATATCGACGGCGGAGCTTGGATCGCTGCTCGACCACATCGGGCCGCCGGCAGAGTCCGAACGCAATGCGGCACGCATCTTCGGAGCCGATTGGACTTTCTATGTTCTGAATGGATCGTCGACTTCGAACCAGATCGTCGCCCACGGTGTCATCGCGCGCGATGAAATGGTTCTTATCGATATGAACTGCCACAAGTCGATCTGCCATGCCATAACCCTGACGGGAGCCCGGCCGGCTTACGTGAAGCCGACGCGAAATGGCTATGGAATGATCGGTCTGGTCCCGCTCAGCCGCTTCCGTCCCGAGCACGTGAGAGAGTTGATCGAGCGCAGTCCCTTCGCCGCGAAAGCCGTATCCAAGCAACCCAGCTATGCGGTGGTTACGAATTCGACCTATGACGGATTCTGCTACGACGTCGAGGCCGTGGTGAGGGAGTTGGCCAAGAGCGTGCCGCGGGTTCACTTCGATGAAGCCTGGTATGCCTACGCCAAGTTCCACCCTCTATACCGCTCACGCTTTGGTATGGACGTCCCCAAGGATATGCCGGATCGTCCGTTGATCTTTGCAGTTCAGTCCACGCACAAGATGCTGGCAGCGTTTTCCATGGCGTCGATGATCCACGTGAAACTCAGTCCGCGTGCACCGCTGGAGTTCGATCAGTTCAACGAGAGTTTCATGATGCATGGCACCACATCGCCTTTCTACCCCATGATCGCATCCATCGACGTGGCGACGGCGATGATGGACGAGCCTGCGGGCCAGACTCTGATGACCGAGACCATCCAGGATGCGATCAACTTTCGCAAGGCCATGGCCTCGGTTGCTCACCGTTTGAAGGTAGCGGAGGGTAGTCAAGGTTGGTTCTTTGGAATGTTCCAGCCAGATCAGGTCACCGATCCGTCGAACGGAATGACCGTCAAGTTCGAAGATGCGCCCGACAGCCTGCTGTCCCAGGTGGCGTCTTGCTGGGCCCTGAAGCAGGGGGAGGAATGGCACGGATTTAAGGACGCTGACATCGCCGACGATTACTGTTTGCTGGATCCAACCAAGGTCACGATCCTGACTCCGGGAATCAATCCCCAGGGAGAAATGGGTGAGTGTGGAATTCCTGCTGCCATCCTCACTGCATTTCTGGATTCCCGTCGAGTCGAGATCGCCCGTACCGGGGATTACACCCTCCTGGCCCTGTTTTCGGTGGGGACCAGTAAAGGAAAGTGGGGCAGCCTGCTCGAGACCTTGTTTGAATTCAAGCGTCTTTATGACCGCGATGCTCCCTTGTCGGAAGCGTTGCCTGAGGTGATGGCAAAGTCCACCGACAGATACGGTTCTCTGACCCTGAAGCAACTGAGCCAGGAAATGCATGACGCTATGAAGCAATTGAATTTGCCCGGCCTGTTGCAGGAAGCCTGCGACATCGATCCCGATCCCGTCATGACGCCAGCCGAGACCTATCAAAAACTGGTGCGCGAAGGGACGGAAAAAGTCAAGCTCACCGAAATGGCCGGCCGCATCACCGCTGTGATGGTTGTCCCTTATCCCCCCGGCATACCGATCCGCATGCCCGGCGAACGAATGGGAGATGCGGCCAGTCCCACTATACGTTTTCTGCTGGCGCTAGAAGAATTCAGCAAGCGCTTTCCAGGTTTCGAACGTGAGGTTCACGGCATCGAGGTCGATTCTCAAGGTGAATTTTGGATGAGGAGTGTGATTGAGACTCCCGGCCCCCAGCCAACAAAACCCAAACCCCGCACCCGGCCTTCCTCGCGGGTGTCGAAGAAGCGCCCCTGACAAAACGTTCTCTTTGGCGGCCGACCACTTGCTGATGGCAGCAATGGCGTGCACCTTGCCGATCTGCCGCCGCATCAGGTCCTTCGCAAACTCATGATCGACTTCGGGCCGGTTCTGCGCATTTCCAGATGAACGGAGAAACGGAAATTGTTATCTGTTCAATAGCTAAGAGCACACCCGGTGAAGAGGAAGCTAACCGTGACATTCGGGCGCAAAAGTGTCATCCTGGCGCAGGCCGCTACCTTTCTTGCGGAGGTCACTCACCCGCTGCTCGACACGAGTGAGCTTGATTCCTATCTCTTTGATCGCGAGGCTCGCATGGACGAAGTATGGGCATCTGAGCACGCCACCACGACACGACGGAGAGCTTAAATCGACGGCGGCGCAAACGACCCCACATAGCAGGCGACTTACCATTGGACGCACCCCGCAAGGCATATTCTTTTGGCCTTTCGGTATAACCGCCGTAAAAAGGAACGGAGCAAACTCGTCATTTTCCAACCTGCCGCCACGGGAAAGTCTGGTTGCACGGATTGTCGAAGCTACGGCTTTGATGAATCCGAACACGACGTGAAAAAAGCCGGGTGAAATTCTCTCCTCGATGATGCGCCAGCCGCCTCCTCTCACGGCGCATCCTCTGTGGCGCTGCGGGTTTGAGAGCCCCTCCCTTTAGCCTCCTTTTTAATGAGGTGTTGATCGGATTCTCTCAACCCCTGCGCCTTTGCTTATAAGAGGCCAAAAACGCCAAGATCAGTCGTTATTCGACCTCGAAGGCCGGGTACTGGAGGAAGTCGATGTCAACTATGCGTGTTTCATGGGTGTATTGCAGGGATAAGGTTCTCGGCGGCAAACCTATTAGAGAAGCAGTCCCACGCGCAGTACGTAGGTCTCTTACCTTGAAGGCCTTTCACCGGGTCGTCCACTCTCTTCGGGTATTCAAGTCCGAACTCAGTCGCGTTCGGTACCCGGCCACGGCTCCTGTCTTTCCGCGGCGTCGCCGCAAGCTAGGTCTCGCTCTCGGTGGTGGATTTGCCCGCGCCATGGCCCACATCGGAGTGTTGAAGGTGCTGGAGGAGGAACGGATTCCAGTCGATTTTGTTGCCGGCACCAGCGCGGGAGCGATCGTTGGCGCGGCCTACTGTGCGGGCCTAAGCCCCATGGAGATGGAGGAAATGGCGCGCAAAGCTCGCTTTCGCGACTTCGCACGCTGGACATTGTCGCGCTATGGTTTTTGCACCAGCGACCGTATGGGGAGCTTCTGCGCGCGGGTGATGAAGCTGGAGAACTTCGAGGACCTCAAGATCCCGCTTGCCGTTACCGCCACCGATTTTCGCACCGGCGCAGCGGTTGTTTTCACCAAGGGATCTCTTGTCGATCCTATGCGTGCCAGTTGCGCTTATCCGGGAATGTTTCCTCCCGTCGAAGTGAACGGACGTTACCTGATCGATGGCATGCTGGCGTATGCGGTTCCGACGACACCCTTACGCGAAATGGGTGCCGACTGTGTACTGGGCGTTTATCTTAGCGGGCGCACGTCGGGGTGGCGAGGCCCGCGGCACTTATTCGACGTGATTGGGCAGTGTTTCTCGATCGCGGAAGCCAAGATGTCCGGCGTGTGGAAGAAAGACGCTGATCTTGTTCTCGAGCCCGACATCGACGGCTTTGCCTTCGATTGCTTCGACCGGGCAAAGGGGCTGATCGCCAACGGTGAAAAGGCAACACGCTCGGCGTTGCCGCAGTTGCGAAGATTGTTGAATCATCCCGCCTCGGGAAACGTGGGTTTTGTGTTGCAGGCCGGCTAGGTGCTGGAGTCGGCCAAGTTGTCCAATGGTTTTAAGCTTGGAAATGGACGAACAAGTGGCACAACCCCAGTCGTCGGTCCTGGAGCTTGGCGGATCACAAGTCCGCTGGTGCGAAGAAAATTGAGTGGTTGGATTACCCTATATATCTAGTTGGAGCTGTTGGTGCGGATGGGGATGCAACAACTCAGCGTCGCCTAGCTTGTGTCCCCCGCATCCACACCTTAGCCTCCCTACCCGCGCCTAACCCAATCGGATGAATCCTTTTGTGTCGAACCACTTAGGCGATTGTGGTGAATGCCCTGCCCAGAAGATAATCTCGCGCGAGCCACTCGTCCTGAGGAGGGCTTGTGAGGACGAGATTCGTTGGAATTGCTTTGACGACGTTACTTCTGATGGCATCGGCGTATGCCGATGCTGTCTTCACGCTAGGCAACCACCCTCAACCAGGTGAACAGAACATAATGTTTCACACGGCCATGACGGGCACAATGGTCTCCGGAACTACCAATCAAACCCATAACCAAGTTGTGTTCTTGTCAAACCAGACACTACACGTCAGTGGCGGACAGTCGGACGTCGACGCAGTGAGTGGGAGCCTCACGAACATCACGATAACTGCGCCGTTGTTCGTGTTCAACGATTACATTCTCAATCCGTTCAAGGATACTAGCAGCAGCAACATATCGGTTATGGTTGTGATGAGCGACGGACATACCTTTTCGTTTGGCCCCTACGGCAAAAATGGAGACAACTTTTTGACGATAACGACCAGCGGTGGGGAGGAGATCGCCAAAATTCTGGTCACTGCGGCGGGTGGAGGGGTTACGGGTCTAAAACAAAATCGAATCTCTGGCGTTATTCCAATACCCGAGTCATCCTCTCTGCTGCTGCTCGGCGGTGGCTTGATCGGATTGGCGGGAATTGTCGGGCGCAAGCGTCGGACATAAAGATTGTAGGGTTATTCCAAACGGCCGCTCTTCCGGGCGGCTTTTTTTATGTGTGCCGAGCATGATCAACAGCTTGGGGTGAGAGTCCCCTGCCGAGCCTGATGGAGGCAAACGGCTAGGGAAGCGCAAGGGCGCCGCCCGCAAGGGCGGGGTCCCCCCCACGGTACTGTGCCCAAAGTGTGCCTAAACTAACGTTACAGGAAGGTACAGGAACACACACCCAAGCGTTAACTATTTGGAAGCAAAGAAAAATAACAAGCCTTCGCACCAGCGGTTGGGGATCACAAGTCCGTCAGGGCAAAATCAGCCGCGAATGGGAACTGCTATGGGCAGCGAATGTCTGGGACAGGCCGTTCCTGACTCTCGCGCCCGGTACGCATTGCCATGACGACAACCAGGCCAATCAGCGCCAGGATCATCAGCAACGCCGCAAGCGCAACGACCTTGTGCCGCGCGACATACTTGCTCACGCGCTGGGTCCGGCTGTAGGTTCGTGTCGGAAGTGGGTATCCCGTGAGGTACGCCGTCAGGTCACGAGACAGGGCCGCGACTGACGGGTAGCGGCGCGATGGTCGCTTACGCATCGCCAGGAGGATGATGTGGTCCAAGTCGCCGCGCAACATGCGGGCGGCATCGACAGGATGGCGGCCAGCGTCGGCGGCGATCGTGCGACTGGGCGACTCTGCCCGCTGTTCCGAGATGATTTGCCCGATCTCCAGCGGACTTTTGCCTCTTAGCTGGAATGGGTGGTGTCCGGCAAGCAGCTCGTAGAGCAGTACCCCGAGAGCGTAAACATCCGTTGCAGCGGTGATCTTCCCCCCGCAAACCTGCTCCGGGGGCTGGCATACTCCAGCGTCATCATACGTTGGCTGAGTCGCGTGGCGTTATGGTCCTTCGCGGTCGGATCCAGCAGTTTGGCAATACCAAAGTCGAGCAGTTTGGGCACACCCCCGGCGGTAACAAGAATGTTCGCTGGTTTGATGTCTCGATGAACTATCAAGTTCTGGTGCGCGTGTTCCACGGCGGCACAAACGACAAGGAACAACCTGAGCCGGTGGCTCGTGGAAAGACGGTTGTGGCAACAATAGTCGTCAATGGGCAGTCCGTCCACATACTCCATGATGAGGTACGGAACTTCGTCACCGGTCACCCCTACATCCAGCAGGCGGGCAATATTGGGGTGATTCAGGTTGCCCAAGATCTCCCGCTCCGTATTTAAACGCTGAAGAATACTTCCGGATAGCCCAACCCAGGGCTGGATTAGCTTAATGGCCACCCGCTGTTGGTCGTCGGAGCGCGTGGCGAGGTAGACGGTTGCCCATGCCTCCCTCGCCCAGCTCCTTCAGGACAAGATAGTCGCCAATGCGCTTATCGGGAGACTGAATACGCGCACTCTGCTGGCGCGCGACGTGGAGGACCGCGCTGCGGGCAAAACCCAAGGAGTGTTTGGAAGAATCCAGGAGCGACTGGACTTCGCGGAGCAGCTCAGCGTCACCGCCACAGGCCTGCTGGAGAAAGCCGGCTGCTGCCTGGGGCTCCTGCTCGAGCACGGCATAAAACAGCTCTTCAACCCGTCGCCAGCGCTCAGCGGATTCCATGCTGTTCTACTCTTTCCTACGAATCACGAGGTTCCATCTCGCGCAGCAACCACGCTTTCGCCAGCTTCAACTCGCGGTGGACCGTGGCCGCAGAAATGTCCAGCGCTGCCGCCGTTTCATCGTAGGTAAGGCCTCCGAAAAACAACAGTTGCACAATCTCGCTCTTACGCGGATCGATCGCGGCTAAACGTTGCAGAGCGTCATCGAGATCGGCCACGATGGCCGCCGCTTCCGGGCCCACCAAGACCGCCTCATCGAGAGAAACCGGGATGTTCCCGCTGCCCCGTTTATGCCGGGCGTGTGCCCTGGCGTAGTCCACCAAAATGCGGCGCATAACCCGGGCGGCTATGGCATAGAAATGGGCGCGGTTCTGCCATTCGATGTCAGCATCGACCAGGCGCAGATATGCCTCGTGAACGAGGGCAGTCGCGCGCAACGTGTGACCGGGACGCTCGGAAAACAAACATCGCCCGGCCAGGCGCCGAAGCTCGGTGTAGATCTGGGACATTAACTCGTCGAGGGCACGAGAGTCGCCGCCCCTCCATTGCTGGAGCAGCGTCGTTACGTTTTGGGAGTTTGGCGCCATTTGTGCCCCGGGCAAACGCCCGGGAAGCAACCCGATCCCTTTCACTTGCAGGAACTGCCTTGTTAACCGAAGACGCAGCCCACCCACATTAGCGGTCCGTTAAGCGCGGCTGCCGCGCAACATTATAGTCGACAGCAGCGGCCGTACGATGGCTCCTGCGATAACCCCACGAAAGCGCCGACCGCAGGAAATTCACCAACCGTGCGGGAATTCCGCCACAAAAAACACATACGTGAACGACACCGTCGGCTCAGCCTCATTGATTCCGATCACGGGAAACGCTCCGTTCGTCGACAGCAGCAACGCCAACTTGATCCTTGGTAAAGCCGCCCTTGGAACAAACCCTCTTTCAGTTTTCCGGTGGTTCTGGCGGAAACGCCCATCGCAAGCCAAACCGCGTTAACTATTTCGCCCGCCACGACTGCCACGGTTGGACAAAAGGTTAGCCTGAATGCGACCGTAACACCTGCCAAGGTTGGCAACCTTGTCCCTAAAGGCTCGGCTTCGTTTTACAACGGCACTGTCGCGCTCGGCACTGCCGCACCAGGAGCAACATTCAGCACATCGTTTAACAAAGCAGGCGTGCTGAGTCTCAAAGCGAAATACCGTGGGAATACAAATTTTGCCGCCAGCACTTCAGCTCCATCCACCCTGACCATCCAATAGCGGGGTGACCCCAGGACAAGACCTCTCGATCGAACAGCGAGTCATGTGTTGAATCGCTGCTGGTTAGCAGGAGCTGATCGGGTACGTCTTTTGATTCAGCAAACCGGCCTTCCTCAAATCATGGCTCAGCAGTCGAATACCGATCGCCCAAATTCTCGAAAGCATTTGATGAGCAATTAGAGAGCCGGGTCTCGCCAGCAGCGTTATAATCCTCCCGGGATTAGCTGCGGTGAGATCGTTATGGAAAAACCAGAGTGGATGTCTTATATGCCGCTGGTCGGAGCCTGTGCAGCACATTCACTACAACCCATACTGGTTTAACGAAACGCCGGTTGCTCCAAGCAGTTATCTTCCGCCCCTCCCGGATTTCGCCAGCCACAGTCCCTTTGGGGGAGTCTCTTGGTTCGAGCCCCATATCGAACATTCACAATTTAGATGAATTGACTCCTTGTCGAAATCAGGATGGCACTCTGCCAACGGATTCATGATCCTGACAGATGGGAGGTTACGACGTTGTACCGAAGATTGAGCTTCGCAATGCCGAATGTCGGTCGCACTCCATTCCCGCTATCCGCTGCCATGGCGGCGGCTTTCTGGAAAGCTTGCGTCGGCTGCGAAAGGTAAGCAAGCAGCCATGAACGCAGTCAACCCCAGAAAGATTTCTCCCAACGGCAATAAAGCGCTGCCGGCATTTTGCAGATGCACCTCTGGTCTCTGCGATCATCATCCCGCCGGGGGACCATGCTCCAACGAACCCGTGGAACTCAAACACACGTCGCGTCCGCATCCCGACAGACCTCACGAGTACGAATATGGTCTTTGTCAACAGTGCGGGCGGACAGTAATGACGAAATAGCTCACGGTGCGCGAGGAGTATTTGCACCAGGACTAAAGTAACCCCGTTTTCCCCCCACCGGAAAAAACAGCACCTCTCACCCATTTTCCACATCGCTGGTGTTTTGCTCCGGAACCGTGTTGGCTAAACCGCCGCGCTTTGCAAGGTTCTAGTTCCGACCTAAAGACCATTCAATTCAGCCACCTGGAGTTGGCGCGTCTCTGTAGTAGCCGACTGGGGCCTGTTTCGGGGACGACTCTCGAATCGTCGCCTAAAGTGCTGCATTAAGAAAATCTCCCACTCCTGAGGGAATTCGGTCGGAAAAGTCGCTTATGTAAATGGGGAGAACGAGGTCGACCCTGCCTTTCTCCGGCGGCTCTTCAAATCAGATGGCGTTCCGTATCACGGAATTGACGGGAAGACGCAAATGACACCACCACTGGAAAGCTTACCCAAAGAAATAGCGACCGAGCTGAGATGGGCGGCATGGAACGCAGCCTGGCATGCGGCGAATACTCGCATGGGCACCCAGGCCGCCGCTGTCGGTGACGAATTGCGGTGGCGGCGTCACATCGCGAACTTTGCGCGGCTGGCATCAGCGCAGAGTATCAATCAGATCACAGCGCGGGTGCGAGATTTCCTGTGGAGCGCTGCCTGGTACACTGCCAATCTTCGCTCGGGAAACCAGGACGACGCAGCAAGGGATCAAGCGTCGGCGAACGTGGCCCTTGCTGACATTCGAAAGTCAGGACAGTTCAGCAAAGGGCTGTCGGACGTGATCGACGGGCTGGCATGGGGTGCTGCCTGGCACGCCGCCAATTCCCTAAAGGGCAAATGCGAACATGCGCAGGCGGACTTGCTTCGCTTCGAGGACTGCTGCAGGCGGATGATGCTCCAGGTCACGGTGGAGGGCGTCACTTTTCAGGCGGACCAGAGGGCCGTTAGCGGAAATTCCGGCCTCATCGCCGCTGGCCGGCAACTGCAGAGTCCAACGAGCGTTCCCCAGCCGGACAAGTTCACGTTCCAGGTTTCGCAGTCAACGGCCACGGGGGCTGCAACCAGAGTTGGATTGGAGACTTCGGCGGGCATGAAGACCAGGATCGGGCTCAGACTGACAGGCGCAGATTTGTTCAGGGGAGATTGCGATCAACACCAGGAATTTCTACGGTGTTTCTTCCTTGAAGAGCATAGCAATTCTGACGCGAACGCGTAGGTTTACTCCGCGACTGTCCCTCCAAACAAGTCCGATGACGCCGAAGCCAACATTGACCAGCTGAAGCTCGATGTCGCCGCTACGGGTGAGCCTCCGTGGCGGCAAAGTGCGGATCAAACTTTATGAGGGTTGGGGTGGAGTGGCCACCTTAAACGTCGAAGCAAAAGGCTCCGTTGGGAGCCCTGTCTGCTTCCGGAAAAGCTGGGATGAAAGGCATTCCCCCGTTCAATGATTGGCTCATCACCGTCCTGTTTGTACTAAGACCTCATGTCCATTTTGGATAAGGATCCGGGCGACGCCGAGCAAGGGGTTAAGATGGCCAGGTGAATTTACAGAGGCGATCAATATCTTCATGCTGACAAAACACAGAAACCAGAGTTCTACTCCAGTTATTTGACAAAGGCAGCCTCCGGGTTTAGGGCTGGACTTGCTTAAAACTGTTTCGCAGCTGGTTCTGGGCCTCGCAAGGCAGGACTATGCATCACTCAGGGCGCGACATGGGCCCAGCCGATACCTTGGAAAACTTACCCACGTAATCATCGCAGTTGTGCTACCTTGGGCAACTGCGACACCTTCCATCCGCCTCCGAGAGCCTTTATCAAAAGCACGCTGGCATCCATGCGGCGTCTTAGTATGTCGACCTCATTCCGCTCATTCTGCAGGGCGATGGTCTGGGCCGTGAGCACCTGCAGATAAGGGTCAACCCCACCGATGTAGCGCTCAATGAAAATCTGCAAGGACTCCCGCGCGGCCGAGGTCGCCTCTTGCTGCTGCTGGGCTTCCTGCTGCAGGATGTGGAGAGCGGCGAGGTTGTCTTCCACCTGCTCGAGCGCCGTAAGTGTGACCTGGCGATAGCTGGCGACAGTGGCATCGTAATTGGCCAGGGCCGCCTGCGAGGTGGCGCGCCGGCGCCCGGCATCGAATACCGTCTCCAACATGGACGGCCCCACCGCCCAGAAGCGGCTGGGCCAAGCAAACCAGTTGACGATGGAATTCCCTTGGAATCCCCCGGAGGCGCTCAAGGTGATGGTGGGGAAGAAAGCAGCCCGGGCAATCCCGATTTGTTCATTGGACTCGGCCACTCGCCGCTCCGCAGCGGCGATGTCCGGCCGGCGCTCCAACAGCTGAGAGGGCAGGCCGACGGCAATCTCCGGAGGCTGCAGGTTATGCGGCGAGGCGGCCAGGCTGAATGCCTCCGGCGGCTTTCCGATCAGGATGGCGATGGCGTGCTCGAACTGCGCCCGTTGTACGGAAATATCTGTGTCCTGGACCACGGTGGTTTGCAGTTGGGTTTGCGCCTGGGCCACATCGGACTTCGGAGCGGCGCCGCCTTCAAAGCGGTACAAGGTCAGTTGCAGGGTGTCCTGGTAGGCCCTCACGGTGTCGTTGAGAAGCTGCTTTTGGGCATCCGCGCTGCGCAGCTCGAAATAGTCGTAGGCAAGCTCGGCGTGAAGGCTAAGACTTACGGTTTCAAGATCCCCAGCCGTCGCCTGCGCCTCGTCCCGGGAAGCGGCAACGGTCCGGCGTACTCTCCCCCAGACGTCCAGTTCATAGGAGAGATCGAAGGGCAAGACAAAGTTGCCCGTGGTGCTGGTGGCGGAAAGGTAGGGCTGGTTGGCCGAAGCACGAACAGACTCGATGCTCGGGGCGGTAGAGATGGTCGGAAATTCGGCGGCCCGGTTGAAGCGCACCGTGGCTCGGGCCTCCTGAAGGCGAGCTTGGGCAGCTTTCAAATCCTGGTTGGAGATCGTGAGCTCCGCTTCCAAAGCGTTCAGCTGGGGATCCCCGAAAATTTCCCACCAGGATCCGCGCTCCGATTGGTCGCCGGGCTGTGCTGTCTTCCAACCGTCCAGTTCCTTGTACACATCCGTAGGGGCTGCCGGCACGCCCGGACGCTCGTACTTGGGACCCACCATGCAGCCCGTCAACAGGAGCATCATGAATGCAGTTACACTGGACGCCACCGGCTTCATTTTTCGTCACCCCCGGGTCCGCTGACCTGAACTGGCATGCCCCTGATGAGCGAATCAGAGGGACTGAGAATGACGTCATCCCCAGGCTTCAATCCGGCAAGTATTTCCATGCTGTCGCCATAATCGTGCCCGGGCGTCACGCGGACGAGTTCGGCTTTGCCGTTGCGGACAACGGCCACCTGCAGGCCTTCTCTGCGGAAAATCAAAGAGCTGGCCGGCACTGTAAGAGAAGAAGCATCCGTAGGCGGCTTGAGATGAACTTGTACATATGCTCCTGGCATCAGGCGGCCAGCGCGGTTATCCACGTCCACTTCGACCAGCACGGTGCGCGAAACCGAGTCGATTGCATTCGAGTTTCTGACCACGATTCCCTGAAACACCTCTCCCGGGTATTCATCGAGTGTCAGAGTGGCGTATCCCCCGGAGAGTACCGCGCGTGAATACACCTCCGGAATCGCCACATAAATGCGCAGCTTGCCGACGGCGGTAATGTGGAATAGTTCCTTCGGCGCGTTGGCCCCGGCATCGATAAGCGCTCCCACGTCGGTGCTGCGGGCAGTGATGACACCATCGAATGGGGCATAGATCTTCTCGAAAGATTGCGACTGCTGGAGCCGTGCGACGTTGGCCTGATTGGACTCAACTGTTGCCTTGTTAGCGGCGAATCCGTTTACCGCGTTGTCGCGCTCTTGCGTCGAGACAGAATGTGTCTTCAACAAATTCTGATCGCGCTCGGCCGTGATTTGTGACAGATTGAGATTGGCCTCCGCAGTTGCCAGGTCGGCCTTCGCCTGCCGCAGTTGCTGATCGAGTTCTGGCGTCTCGATCTCAGCCAGTAACTGCCCCTGTCGGACGCGAGTCCCGATATCGGCGTACCAATTCTTGAGATACCCGTTGGTCCGCGCATAGATCGGGGAGTCGACAAAAGCCTGGGTGTTGCCGGGCAATACCAGTTCCTGCGCCCCGGCGGCAGGCTTGGGATGCACCACAATGACGCTGGGAATTGCCGCTTCAGCGGTCACCTTGGCAAGGCGGGTTTCGGCCGTCATTCGCGAATGGATACCGAAAATCACCACCACGACGAGCACCACGGCACCTGCAGCGAGAAACACAGGAACGGTGCGGGAAAGAGTCCTTTGCGAAGCCTTCTTGTCGATCCTTTCGGCCACAGCCGCCTCTTCCGCTTTGGTCTCCACGGGTGTCATAGGGTTCTGATCTGAATTAATCAGAATGTTTCCTTGCTCAGGCATGCGTTGGCTGTCCTTCCTCCCGGGACGGTACGCTGGGATTGTCCGGCTCAGGCCGCCGGTGCAACAGGCTGAAGACGGATGGAACAAAGACCAGAGTGGCGACCGTGGCGCAGAGCAGGCCACCGATCACCGCGCGCCCGAGGGGCGCATTCTGCTCGCCTCCATCTCCCAGCCCCAGCGCCATGGGAATCATGACGGTGATCATCGCCAGGGCGGTCATCAGCACCGGCCGAAAGCGCGTGTACCCCGCCTCAATAGCCGCTTCAATAGGATCCCCGTGATGAAGCAGCCGGTCCTTGGCGAAGGCGACTACCAGGGTGCTGTTGGCCGTCGCGACTCCCATGCACATGATCGCCCCCATCAGTGCGGGAACGCTCAGCGTCGTGTGGGTGATGAACAGAAAGAGAACAATACCTGCCAGTGCAGCTGGAAGCGCCGTAATAATAATGAAAGGATCCAGCCACGACTGAAAGTTCACGACAATCAACAGGTAGACGAGTACAACCGAAAACCCCAGGCCGGCCAACAGCCCTATATAGGAACTCCGCATGGTTCGGATCTGGCCACGAATCGTTACAAAACTACCCCGAGGCAAGGACTTTCGATTTGCCTCGACAAGGCGGTTGACATCGCGTCCGGCCGATCCAAGGTAGCGGTCCTGGACGGCTCCGTAAATCTCGATAATTCGGCGGATGTTGTAATGGCTGATGGCCTCCATTTCGGCGGTGCGGTTGATTGAGGCAACTCCGCCAGAATTCCAGAATGCGATCCATCCGCCGTGGTAGTGGGACTGTTTTGCAGATCCTGTAGCGACTGGACCCTGTACTGGGGGGTCTGGGCAACAAGGTTGTAGTTCACGCCATTCTTCCAATTGAGAAAGAACAGCGGCGTGATCTGAAAGCTTCCACTTAAGGAATTCAGGACGCTGGTAGCCGCACTCCGTTCGGTCAGCCCTCCCTGGGCGGCCTTGGTGCGGTCGACGTTGAT
>Ga0306920_100007996_pt1 | contig 13992 bp, 10 predicted proteins | sample flu12Cox44000170_FD_204666 | JGI IMG/M metagenome (GOLD analysis project Ga0306920, IMG submission 204666) | Lab enrichment of tropical soil microbial communities from Luquillo Experimental Forest, Puerto Rico - flux4day.12C.oxic.44.000.170 (v2)... | ecosystem: Environmental > Terrestrial >...
GCTGCTGACGAGTTCGGTGGCGGCACGTAACGGCGTGTCGGCGATGTGGGCGTAGCGCTGGGTTGTTTGGATCTTCGAGTGACCGAGCAGCTTGCCGATGATTTCGAGGCTGAGACCCTCGCTGACGAGCAGCGAGGCGTAGCTATGCCTCAGGTCGTGCAGCCGAACGTCTTCGAGCCCGACTGCGGCCCGCATCACGAACCAGTCGCGCTCCCAGGCGTTGGTCCCGCCTTTGCTGTCGCCGCCCCGGAACACGAAATCATCGCGCAGCCGGACTACTTTGCCGCCGGCATCGCGCACCTGTCGGCGCCGTAACAGCACGGCAACCGCGCCTTCCGATAGCGGCAGCCGCTTGCTACGGCCGGTTCGCTTGCCTTCCTTGGTGGTTTGGCTCGGCAAGACCCAAGTGGCGGCATCGTCGAGACCTTCAAACTGGCTCCACGTCATGCGCAGGATTTCTGCGCGCCGAGCGCCGGTAAAGATGGCAAGCTCGGTCTTGTCGCAGCTATCGACCCAATGTCCGCCAAGCGATCGTCGGCGCTCGATTTCGCCCATCAGGCGCGCGGTCTCGTCCTCATTCAGATACCGCTCGCGGCGGTGCTCGGTATTACCCTTGACATGCTGGCACGGATTGTCCGCGCGCATATTCCAGACGAGAGCCTGCCCAAAGAGCACCGAGCAGAGCGATTTGCAGCGGTTGGCGCGGGTGCTCTTGCCGTCGGTAGTAATCTTGTTGTGCAGCTTCTCGATATCGTCGCGTCCGACGGCTGAAACCTTGGCGCGGCCTAATGCGGGCAGCACGTAGTTTCGCGCCATCGCCTCGTATTCTATCCGGGTGCGCTCGCCTCGCTTCGGTAACTCTTCGACAGCGAAGCGCTCCCACAACTCGGCGACGGTGGGCTCACGGCGGCGCTCCTCGCGCTCCCCGAGGGGGTCACCACCAGCATCGACGATACGGCGCAACTCGGCAGCGCGCTTCCTGGCTTCGGCAATCGGCCATGCGGCAACATCGCCGATCGTGATCCGCCGCTCTCGACCGCTGTCCTTTAGGCGATAGTTGAGGCACCAGGACCGCGCGCCGGCCGGCGTGACGCGCAGCATGAAGCCGCGTGGGCTGCGGCGGTCAGCGTCGAAATAAACACCGGCAGCGGCGTCGCGAGCGAATTTATCGGTAAGCGGTTCGGACATGATATTCCCTCTGTGTCAGCGTAGCGCGCACACGCATGTCAGCGCGATGTCATGTCCGAATATATGCGCGTTCATTCGCGATAACGACAGCTATTTTCGTGAGGCCGCATATTCCTTCGTTTAGGCTGGTTTGCCACGGCAAGAACAAGGTGCGGCAAGGGGGGCGCGTCAATTGATCGAACATCCCAAGGATCTGTCGGACCGAATTCACTTCCTCGGCCCGCAGAGCGACGCCGACTTCTTGTCGGGAATGGCAATCTGCGACGCAGTGGTGTTCCCTTATCTCGAGGTCGGTCAATCCTCTTCAGGCCCGATCACCCAGGCTCTCGAGCTCGGCTGCCGGATCATTGCCTCGCGGACGCACACCTTTCTGCAATTCGCCCGTTATCACGAGAACATGATCGAGTTCTTTGACATCGGCAATCATCTCGAATTGGCCGGGCGCCTGCGTGCCCGTCCCCAATTCGATCCTGGAATTCGTGTGCCGATGTTTAATATCGAAACCAACAGGGCGGTCTATGTTGCCGCAAATGGCGGACCGACTGTCACCTCAGAGAGTGTGGTCAGGAATTAACGCAGCCGCTTGGGCCCCGGCCGGAGATCCGACGAGCATTGTGTAAACCGCGACGATAAGTCTGGCATATTCCTATGACGGCGCCGCGCCGGTTTTCGCCAGGCCGCACTGGCAACAAGGCAAGCCGCCAGGGTGAGCTTCCCCAACTCTCCGCCAAGATCGGTCGGTATTCGGGCGGGGATCGCTGCGGACCCCTTACCGAGGTCGGCAGCTCATCGTTTCGAGGCTGGCCGACAGGCTAGTCAGGCTCAACGGCCGCCGCCATCGGGTCTCGTCTTCGAGGCGGCGCTCGGGCATAGTAGCGGCGATGCAGCGGCGTGGGACGATAGCGCAAGACCTAGTGCTCGTCGGTGGCGGACATGCGCATGTCCATGTCCTGAAGAGCTTTGGCATGTGGCCCGCGCCAGGGGTGCGGGTGACACTGGTCACGCGCGATGTCGAGACGCCCTATTCGAGCATGCTGCCGGGTTATGTCGCCGGGTATTACTCGTTCGAGGAATGCCATATCGATCTCGGCCGGCTCGCGACTTTTGCCGGCGCACGGCTGATCCGCGACGAAGCGATCGGGCTCGACCGCGCTGCGCGCACTGTGCTCACCAGCGACCACCCGCCGATCCGCTACGATATTCTGTCGATCGATATCGGCTCGACGCCGCGCTCGGATGATGTCCCCGGCGTCGCAGAGCACGCGATCACGGTCAAGCCGATTGCCGGCTTCGCCAAGCGCTGGGAGGCTCTGCTGGAACGCGCGGCGGATATGCCGCGGCTCCGCCTGGCCGTAGTTGGCGGCGGCGCCGGCGGCGTTGAGCTTGCCCTGTCGACGCGCCACCGGCTCGCCCAGCTGAAAGGGGATGCGATCGAGGTCGTGCTCGTCACGAAAGAGGCGCTGCTGCCGTCGCATAACGGCCGGGTCCGCCGCCTCTTCGAGAAGATCCTCGAGGAGCGCCGGATTGTAGTGTTGAGCGGCACCCCTATCGTTCGCGTCGAACCCGGCGTGCTCGTCTGCGGCGACGGCAGCCGGATCGAATTCGACGAGGCGCTGTGGGTGACCGAGGCGGGAGCTGCGTCGTGGCTCGCCGAGGCCGGTCTGCCGCTGACGGCGGACGGCTTTATCACGATCGACAACCGGCTGCGTTCGACCGGAGATTCGCGGATTTTTGCGGCGGGTGACGTCGCAACGATGGCCGCCCATCCGCGCGAAAAAGCTGGGGTATACGCCGTACGCCAGGGACCGCCACTCGCCGCGAATTTGCGGCGCGCGCTCGCTGGCAAGCGGCTGCGCCGTGCGGTGCCGCAAAAACGCGCATTGGCGCTGATCGGAACCGGTGACGCGCAGGCGGTCGCCTCGCGCGGACCCTTTGTCGCGTACGGCCAGCGGCTGTGGCAACTGAAGGAGTGGATCGACCTTCGCTGGATGCGGCGATACACCGAGCTTCCGGAGATGCAGCCCGAGCCCGGAGAAGAGCCGATGCGCTGCGGCGGCTGTGCCGCGAAGGTGCCCGCGGCCGTCCTCGACCGGGTCATACGGCAGTTACAGCCGGAGACGAGCAGCGCGGTGATGATCGGTCTCGACAGCCCGGATGACGCGGCGCTGATCTCGTTCCGCGGCGCGCCGCCGCTGCTGCAGACCGTCGACTTTTTCCGCGCGATGGTCGACGACCCCTATTTGTTCGGCCGCATCGCCGCCACTCACGCGCTTGGCGACATCTATGCGATGGGTGGTACGCCGGAGACCGCGCTTGCGATCGCTACGCTGCCGCCGGGACGTGCGGCAATCGTCGAGCACGATCTCTTTCACATGCTGCGCGGCGCGCTCGATGTGCTCGAACCCGCAGGCGCCGTGCTGGTCGGCGGGCACAGCGCGGAGGGCGCCGAACTCGCCCTCGGTTTTGCCGTGACCGGCCGGCCACGTCCGGGAAAGCTGCTGCGCAAGGCGGGGCTGCGGCCCGGCGACCGGCTGATCCTGACCAAGCCGCTCGGCACCGGCGTTATCCTGGCCGCGGCCGCGCGCGGACTGGTCTCGTCCCGGCTCGCCGAGGCGGCGATCGTGACGATGGTGCAATCGGCCGCCCTCGCCGCCTCTAGCCTTTTGGCATATCGGGCGACCGCGTGTACCGACGTGACCGGTTTCGGCCTGCTCGGCCACCTACTCGAAATGCTGCGCGCCTCGGGTGTCGATGCCGTGCTCGACCCCGAGGCGATACCGTCGCTCGACGGCGCATCGGCGCTGCTTGCGCGCGGCATCACGAGCTCGCTGCATGCCGAGAATATCGCCGCGCTGGCGGTCCTCGCTCCGGCGGTGCAACAGCACGAAATCGGGCCGTTGCTGATCGACCCGCAGACCGCCGGGGGACTGCTTGCCGGCATCCCGGCTGCCCGGGCGACGGCTTGCCTTGGCCAACTGCACGAGCTCGGCTATCGCGCCGCGATAATCGGCAGCGTGGTAGAGGCGGGCGGCCAAGAACCGCGCGTCGATTTCGAGCAAGGCGCCGCGCGACTGATCCCGGAATCCGTGGCTGCGAAATGACCTCAGTCGAACGCCAGGGCAGGGCGGCGCTTCCCTCCGTCGATCATGTCCTTCGCGCCGAGGAAACCGCCGTCTTGATTGACCGTTACGGGAGGAGCGCTGTCGTTGATGCGATCAGGACGGCCCTGGAAGCGCACCGGCGTTGCAGCGCGAGCGCTTCCACCGCCGCGATTCTCGAGGAGAGCGCGGGTTCACTCGCGCGCGAGATGGCGCCCTCGCAGCGGCGGGTGTTCAACCTGACCGGCACGGTGCTGCACACCAATCTCGGCCGCGCGCCGCTGCCGGAGGAGGCGATCGCGGCGGCGGTCGAGGCGATGCGCGACCCGACAACGCTGGAATACGACCTCCACAGCGGTAAACGCGGCGAGCGCGACGATCATGTCGCGGGCTGGCTGACCCGGCTGACCGGCGCTGAGGCCGCACTCGCCGTCAACAATAATGCCGGGGCGTTGGCGCTGGTGCTGAATACGCTCGCCGAGGGGCGCGAGACGATCGTCTCGCGCGGCGAGCTGATCGAGATCGGCGGCTCGTTCCGCTTGCCCGACATCATGGCCCGCGCGGGTACGAAGCTGCGCGAGGTCGGGACGACCAATAGGACGCATCTCGCTGATTACGCCGCTGCGATCGGACCGGAAACGGGTCTCATTCTCAAAGCACATACCAGCAACTATGCCATCGAGGGATTCACCGCCGCGGTGTCCGCGGCCAAGCTCGCGGCGCTTGCCCGCGAACGCGCGATCCCGTTCGTCGAGGATCTCGGCAGCGGATCGCTCGTCGATTTCGCGAGCTGGGGCCTGCCGCACGAGCCGACCGTAGCCGAGGCGCTGACGCAGGGCGCCGACCTCGTTACGTTCAGCGGCGACAAATTGCTGGGCGGCCCGCAGGCCGGGCTCGTCGTCGGCCGCGTCGACCTTGTCAACGGGCTCGCGCGCAACCCACTGAAGCGTGCCTTGCGCCTCGACAAGATCCGGCTGGCGGCACTCGAAGCGGTGCTGCGCCTATACGCCGATCCCGACCGCCTCGCACAGCGTCTGCCGGCATTGCGGCTGTTAACGCGGCCGGCCGAGGAAATCCGAGCGCTCGGAAAGCGGCTGCTTCCCGCGGTCGAGCGCAGGTTGCATGACATTGCAGAAGTTTCTCTAGTCGACACGAAGAGCCAGATCGGCAGCGGCGCGTTGCCGGTATCTTTGTTGCCCAGCACCGCGCTCGCGTTGCGGCCAGCTGGGAGACACTCCGGCGCCGCAGTCGAGACCTTGGCGCGGGCCTTGCGCCTCCTGCCGATCCCGGTCATCGGCCGCATCGAGGCGGGTCGCGTTTTTCTCGATCTGCGCTGCCTCGAAGATGAGGCCAGTTTCCTCGCTCAGCTCAGCGCGCTTCAAAGGTCTTGCCGTCACCCTCGCGGAAGCGGGGGGCCAGGGCCAGGGGACAAGGCTTTGGGGCCTCTGGGTTCCCACCTTCGCGGGAACGACGATAAAACAGCGGAAACGGGCGGGGTCGAGACGAAGCCATGATCCTGGCGACAGCTGGTCATATCGATCACGGCAAGACCGCGCTGGTGCGCGCACTCACGGGCGTGGACGCCGATCGTCTGCCCGAGGAGAAGCGGCGCGGCCTGACGATCGACCTTGGTTTTGCGTACGCGAACTTGCCTGATGGCACCGAGCTCGGTTTTGTCGATGTCCCCGGCCACGAGCGGTTTTTGCCCAACATGCTGGCCGGCGTGCTGTCCATCGACCGCGGCTTGCTGGTCGTGGCCGCCGATGATGGGCCGCGCCCTCAGACGTTTGAGCACCTCGACATCCTGGATTTAATTGGGGTCGCTGAGCTGGCCGCGGTCGTGACCAAGATCGACCGCGTCGCTCCGGACCGTGTGAGAGCGGTGACCGTAGAGGTCGAGACGCTGCTCGCGGCGGCAGGATTTACGGAAAGCCCGATTTTCCCAGTGTCGAGCCGGACCGGGGATGGTATCGCGGCGCTCGCCGGGTATCTTCAAGCGAGTGCCCACCTCGCCGCGCGTAAGCGGGTGGCGACGCAAGTCTCGGGTCTCTTCCGGATGCCCATCGACCGTGCCTTCACCCTGCCGGGTATTGGCCTTGTTGTCACCGGCACCGTTGCCTCGGGCTCGGTGGCGCCAGGCGACCGCCTTGTCGCCAGCCCAAGCGGCATTCCCGTGCGCGTTCGCGGCCTGCATTCCCACAATCGCCCGATAGAGGACGCCGTTGCGGGCGAGCGTTGTGCGATCAACATTGCCGGGTCTTTTCCGCAAAGCGGCGAGCCGCGCCGCGGCGACTGGATCCTCGCGCCGGAGCGGCATTCGCCGACCGCGCGGCTCGATCTGTCTGTCCGTGTCTCGCGCGGTGCCGAGGCGCCGCTGCGCGACGGGTTGCCGGTGCATTTCCATCTCGGCACGACCGATCTCGTTGGCCGCGCGGCAGTGCTCGACCCGCGGGCGATCGGCCCCGGCGAGAGCGGCTTTGTGCAAATCGACCTCGAACATCGGATTGGCGCGCTCTGGGGTGATCGCGTGGTGCTGCGCGACCATGCTGCGCGGCATACCTTAGCCGGCGGGCATGTCGTCGATCCGTTCGCGCCACGGCGCGGCCGTCGGCAGCCGGCGCGGCTTACCGCGCTCGCTGCGCTCGCCAATCCGGATCCGGCGCTGGCGCTAACGGGCCTGCTCGCGATTGACGGGGTGGTCGGTCTGCCGCAATTCGCGCTGGCGCGCAACCTCACTCCAGCCGAGCTCGAGACCCTCGCACAAGAGGGCGGGTTTCTGCGCGTCGGGCCAGCGCGCGTCTCGGTGGCGGTGACCCCGGCGCGGCTCGCTGAGCTGTGCGACGAGATCGTCGATGCGCTCGCCGCCTGGCACCGGGCGCAGCCCGACATGCTTGGCCCGAACCGGCCCGCCTTGTTCGCGCAATTGCGAAGGGAGGCACCGGAAGCGGCGCTCGATGCGGCGCTGTCGGAGCTCGCGGGCGCCGGCCGCGCCACGGGGCAGGGGCCGATATGGCGGTTGCCCGAGCATCAGCCGCGTCTGACGAGGGCGGATGAGCAGCTTTGGGTGCGGGTCGGCCCACTGCTCGCCGCCGAGGACCTGCGTCCGCCACGAGTGCGCGAACTGGCGGTCACGCTCGGCCTCGAACCCGATGCCGTCGATCGCTTCCTTACCCGGGCCGAGCGGCTGGGACGAGTCGCGCGCGTCGCTGATAACCGTTTCTTTCTGCCCGAGACGCTCGCGCGCTTGGCCGAAATTGCCTCCGAACTCGCCGACTGCTCGCCCGAAGGCACGTTCACCGCTGCGACTTTCAATGACCGCTCCGGCGTCGGCCGCAACCTGACGATCCGCATCCTGGAATTTCTCGACAGGATGGGCGTCACCCGGCGCCTCGGCGATGCGCGCATCGTGCTGCGCGGGGGTGAGGTGTTCCGCTGACCACAGAGGCGGGCCGGCCTCGCATTACGGAAAAATGTTATAGTTGGATTGGAAGAGTATCGGGTCCGGTGACTCGCGCGGGCTTCAAACCCGTTGGAGGGCGCCAGGCGTCCTCGGTAGGTTCGACTCCTGCCTCTTCCGCCATCGGTTGCGTGCGGGATCGGTTCCCGTCAAAGTGGACCGCCATTAACTAAGATAGGGCGCTTCATGGCAGATCTCGCGATCTATCTCGGGAACAAGAATTATTCGTCGTGGTCGTTGCGGCCCTGGCTCGTTCTCAAACATGTCGGCGTGCCGTTCGAGGAAATCGTGATCCCGCTCTACGAGCCGACAAGCAAAGCCACGCTCATGAAATACTCGCCTTCAGGTACGGTGCCGGCCTTAAGACACGGCCAGCTGGCAATTTGGGACAGCCTGGCGATTTGCGAATATCTGGCCGAGTCTTTCCCGACCTTTCAGCTTTGGCCAAAGGAACACGATGCACGCGCGGTTGCCCGGTCGGTGTGCGCCGAGCTGCATTCGGGTTTTCAGGCGCTGCGCAGCCATTTGCCGATGAATGTGCGCTCGAGCTTCCCTAATCGTGGTGTGACCCCCGAAGTTCAGGCCGAAATTAATCGCGTCATGGCGATCTGGCGCGATTGCCGTATGCGTTTTGGCGAAGGAAGGGGTAATTTCTTATTCGGCCATTTCAGCATTGCCGATGCGACCTATGCGCCAGTCGTAACCCGCTTCCGTACTTACAAGATCCAGCTCGAGCGGGATGCATACAGTTACTGCGAGACGATCATTACGCTTCCCGCAATGCAGGAGTGGATCGCCGCCGCCCGCAACGAACCGATGATCATCGACAAGTACGAGTTTTGATCGTCGATCGACATGTCTACCCCGAAGACTGCGCCTTACGGGTCTTGGTCCTCGCCGATCACCTCGGATCTGATCGTTGCTTCTTCGATCGGACTCGGCGAAATCCTGCTCGACGGCGCTGATGTCTACTGGCTCGAGTCGCGCCCACAGCAGGGCGGGCGATCGGTAATCGTCCGCCGCGACGCGAACGGAGCTGCCGTGGACGTCACCCCGGGTGGGTTCAATGTCCGCACCCGCGTGCACGAATATGGCGGCGGCGCTTATCTCGTCAGCGGCGGTGTCGTCTATTTCTGCAATGACGCGGACCAGCGGCTTTATCGTCAGCAATCGGGCGCGGCGCCCGCAGCCATCACACCGGAGCCGTCCCAGCCGCGCGGTCTGCGTTATGCTGATGGGGTAATCGATCCGGCACGGGACCGGATGATCTGGGTCCGCGAAGACCACAGCACCCCGGGACGGGAGCCGGAGAATACGGTGGTCGAAGTCCCGCTCGATGCAACCAGGTCCCAACGCGTGCTGCAATCGGGACGCGATTTTTATGCCGCGCCACGCCTCAGTCCCGATGGCCGCCGGCTTGCCTGGCTCGAATGGGGCCATCCCAATATGCCGTGGACCGGCTGCGAGCTGTGGGTGGCAGAGTTCGCCAACGACGGCTCGCTCGGAGCCAAGCGGCTGGTTGCCGGGGGCGACGACGAGTCGATCTTCCAGCCCCAGTGGTCGCCCGAAGGAGCCCTTTATTTCGTCTCCGACCGCGCGCAGGCCATTCTCGACGAACGATGGTGGAACCTGTTCCGCGTGCGGAGCGACGCGTTGGACGCGTCCGGCTCGGTCGAGCCGGTGTTTTCGCTGGCGGCGGAGTTCGGGCGGGCGCAGTGGCAGTTCCGGTTGTCGACTTTCGCTTTTGTTTCCCCCGGCCAGCTCGTCTGCAGCTACGCACAGACCGGGATCCATCGCCTCAGCGCTGTCGATCTGACCTCGCTCGAAACTCGAGCCATTGCCACGGAGTACGACGATATTTCGCAGCTGCGCGCGAGCGGCGACCGGGTCTATTTCCGCGGTGGCTCGCCGACCGCCCCGCCGGCCGTGGTGGAGCTGAGCTTGCGCTCCGGCCGAACGGCGGTCGTGAAGGCCTCGACCACTGAGGATATCGAGGGCTACCGCAAATATTTTTCGGCGCCGGAGCCGGTGACTTTCGAAACCGACAATGGGCTTCGGGCGCACGGCTTGTTTTATGCGCCGCGCAACGCCGATTTCGCGCCTCCCGCCGGCGAGCTTCCGCCGCTGCTCGTGCATTGCCATGGCGGCCCGACCTCGGCCGCCTCGCCGGTGCTCAGCTGGGGAACGCAGTACTGGACCAGCCGCGGGTTTGCCGTCCTCGATGTCAATTACGGCGGCAGCACTGGCTACGGCCGCGAGTACCGGCTGCGGCTGCAAGGGAATTGGGGGATTGTCGATGTGGCCGACTGCGTCAATGGCGCCCGCCATCTCGCCACACTGCGCCGGGTCGATCCGGAGCGCTGGGCGATCAGCGGTGCCAGCGCGGGCGGCTATACGACGCTCGCCGCGCTGACCTTCCGCAAGGACTTCAAAACCGGTGCCAGCTATTACGGCATCAGCGACCTCGAAGCACTCGCCAAAGACACGCACAAATTCGAATCGCGCTATCTCGACGGCCTCATCGGATCCTATCCCGAGCGCAGAGATCTTTATGTCGCGCGATCCCCGATCCACGCCGCGCGACTACTGTCCGTGCCGGTGGCCTTTTTTCAGGGAGCCGAAGACAGGGTCGTCCCGCCGCAGCAAGCCGAGGAAATGATCGATGCATTGCGCCAGCGGCGCATCCCGTTCCTCTATCTTCTGTTTGACGGCGAGCAGCACGGCTTCCGCCGCGCCGGCAACATCAAGCGGGCGCTCGACGCGGAACTCTATTTCTATGCGACTTTTCTGACCGATCAAAAGCTCGCATTCCGCATCTCATAATGCTGTGTCATTGCGAGTTCACACCGGCCTACGCCGACCCACCCTGTATGAAACCGTCCCGTGGGCCTTCAGCTCACGGTTTAATTCCGTGGGGGAAAGCCGGGACCCATGAGCCCGCTGCTCGTGCGGCAGAGAAGTGGACCCTGGCTTTCGCCAGGGATGCGTTCAAATTTGTCTGCAGTCCCGAACCACCTTGTTTCTCGTTAGTCCCCACCGACGTTGCAGCGGAACGACGAAACAATCTCGATCGGGTGAACGCAACGGGCACGAGATTGCTTCCCCCGGAACGCCCGCCGCTGGCGGGCGCCCACGGACTAATCCGTGGGCTGAAGGCCCACGTCCGAGGTTCGCAATGACGACATGTTTCGAGGTGAGCCCTCAAACAGCAGACTTAGAGCATGATCCTGTGAGGTTGAAGCATAGCCGGCGTTGGCGAGATAGTTGGCGCATTCGGCGGGGGTGAAGCGGTCGAGGAGGTCGCCGATGCCGTGCCAAGTGGCCGCGATCGTGGGCGGGTCGGTCTTGCGCAGCAGAGCCTTGAGCTTGGCGAAGACCTGTTCGATCGGATTGGGATCGGGCGCGTAGCGAGGCAGGAAGAACCGCTTGGCGCCGACGCTGCGGATCAGGCGGCGCACGGTCTTGCCCTTGTAACTGCCGAGATTGTCCATGATGACGACATCGCCAGCGCTGAGGGTCGGGATCAGGAACTGCTCGATTCGATATAGGCGCGAAAGCTGGTGCCGTTGATCGGCCCGTCGATGACGCAGGGCGCGGTGATGCGGTCGTGCCGAAGCGCTGCCAGAAAAGTCAGCGTGCGCCGGCGGCCCTGCGGCACCTTGGCGACCAGCCGGACGCCGCGGGCAGCGCGCCCGTGGCGGCGGGTCATGTTGGTCTTAGCCCAGAGCCTGCCCCGCGAAAGCGGGGGTCTCGTCGATGAACACCAGGCGTCTGGGGTCAAGCCGGCCCTGATGTGCCTTCCACCGGATCCGGCGGCGGGCGATGTCGGGGCGATCTTGCTCGCTGGCGTGCAGCGTTTTTTTTAAACGTGATCCCCTCATGCTTGAAGAAGCGCCACACCGCCCCGTAACTTGCTGGCGTGCCGCGCTCGGCCAGCTCGGCCACCACCGCCCGCAAGATCAGATAGGGCTTTTCGGCGATCCGCACCAACAGCCACTCGCGTTCGCCGGTCAGCCGCAGCGGTCGCCACCCACCCATCGGCTTGGCCGCAGCACTGCCGGTCGCGCGCCGGCGCTGCGACCACTTCACCACGCTGGCCACGCTGACCCCAAACCGCGCTGCCGTCGCCCGACAGGTGCGACCGCTCGCCACCGAAGCAACCACCCGACGGCGCAGATCCTGTGAATAGGGTCTTGCATGCTGGCCCCCAACCCCAGCCCGCATGTTGAATCACAAAACCGCTTACGAGAAAATAGCTTTTCGATTCAGACTCTTAGGATCATGCTCTAGTAGTTCCGCACCCAAATTCGTAGCTCTGCGCTGCCGCTCGAGCAGCAGCAGAACAAGTCAAGGCGCAGCTGGCAAGCGTGCCCCATACGCGAGGTGGCCTGACTTGACCCAGAGCTTGCAGCCGCCCCGACCCCCAGTCGCTTGCAGCGTTGCACCGGCCGGCAGTCTGAGCCACGAGAGCCGGGTGAACTCCTCGCCGCCCTCGATAAAGCTGCCGTCCAGAACAAGCAATTCGATCCCCCCGGGAAGAGGCACCGACATGTTGATACCGGGCGCCCACCGTTCCAGGAGAACAAGTTCCCAGGCGTCCTCGTACAACAGTGCAAATTCAACCCCGGAGAGGTCGGGAGCAGGCGCGAAAGAAAGGCCCGAGGTGTCGATGCGCACTGGCGTCCGGTCATCGGCGTCGAACTGCCACAGCTTGACGAAGATCGTGCAACCGGGCTCCGAGCCGGGAGTGTGGCTGCTGGTCGGTGGGCTACGGACATAAGTGCCCGTGGGGTAGTCGCCGTGCTCGTCCTGAAAGACGCCGTCCAGCACCAAGAACTCCTCGCCGCCGCCGTGGGTGTGAGGCGCAAAGCGGCTGTGCTGGGCGTAGCGGACGATCGAGGTCGCGCGCGCCACCTCATCGCCGACGCGGTCGAGCATTCGCCGATCCACCCCAGGAATCGGTGACGGTGTCCAGTCCAGCCGTGCTGCGTGAACTGCCACGCGAGCGCCAAAGTCCGAGTTGAGGTTCATGGCGAGGCTCCCATACGGCGACGGTGGCGAGGACGCAGTTACCGGATCGGCTCGGTGCCGCAGCGGTTGCGAAGCCGCCCGCCATCGCCAATAGCCATAACGACCAAGATCTCGTTCGGACGGGGCGCGTCGGCTACCGATACCGTTATCGTGTCGAAATGAGGAAATGACCAGGAGTCGTCCTTGTGCCCGAGCGGCACATCGAGGCTCGCGCCGGCCGCGACGACCTTCACGTTCGACGATATCACGGCCTTGCCGCCACCGACTGCGGCCCGCATCGGCTTGCCGAGCATCGGATGGACGCACGCGCCGCCATGCTCCATCTCGCCGTCGACGCCAACGAGCGCGCCCTTGCCGTAGGACACAGCGGGCCCGTCGAGGAGCTCGACGAGATCGGGCATGAGCCGCTCGCCGAGCATCGCTCCCGCCTCGAATAGCGGCTGCAGATCCTCGACGAAGCGTCCAACGAGCGGGTTGACGATCACCGCTATGCCGACGGCACGTAAGACCGGTCGCGGCGCGGCAACCCCCAGCTCCGAGAGAACCATCTCGCGCATCGTGATGATTTTGCGGATGTCGACCATCTCCTCCTCCTTTTCTGGTCTCTAGCCCTTACTCTATTGCACGCCGTGTTCCCGCCGGCGACCGCCCTGGTGGATCAAGTCGATCTAGTGGATGTGTTAGGTATCATAGGAACTGCCAGGGGATTTCTTACCGCCGACATTTCTTTAGTAGCGTAGAAAGAGGGTCCCACCTGAGCCACCAGATGTACTAACCCCGCCCGGTGCGCGCCTCGCCATTTGCTCTCCCCCGCGGTGATATTTACGTGTCGGCGTCCGCGGGTGAGTATTGTTCGACCATCGCCGCCGTCTCGGTGAAGTATGCTTTTTAATCTGCGCCAGATAGCCGAGGTCTGCGACACCGCCGTCGGCGAGCGCGTTCTCCAGAGCCGCATCAAGGATGCGCCTATATAGCGAGAACTCCCCCATCTACGTGGATCTCTGAACCTGTGATGTAGGATGACTCATCGGAAGCCAGGAACAGGATGGTGTACGCCACCTCGTCGACTTCTCCCGGCCGACGCATTGGAATGAAGCGCATTCGTTCGGCCCGGACGGCCGGATCGGCGGTGCGACCGGATGTGCGCATCGGCGGCATGATGCCGGGATGAACCGAGTTGGGGCGGATATTGTCCTTGCCGTGCTGCACCGCGACCCA
>Ga0306920_100007997_pt1 | contig 13992 bp, 12 predicted proteins | sample flu12Cox44000170_FD_204666 | JGI IMG/M metagenome (GOLD analysis project Ga0306920, IMG submission 204666) | Lab enrichment of tropical soil microbial communities from Luquillo Experimental Forest, Puerto Rico - flux4day.12C.oxic.44.000.170 (v2)... | ecosystem: Environmental > Terrestrial >...
CGACCCGTACGCCGCGAATCCCGAAATCCGGCCGACTGTGAGTAAGCCCCGCCCGCGCAATCAGCTCGTATGCAGCGGTAACATTGCGGAGCACGCCGTTGTCCCGCTTTCCGCCCGCGGCATGCAGGGCTTTACCTGCCCAGGCGCGAACCGGGACCATGATGTCGGAATGAGCTTGGTAGGCCTGATAGAGCATTCCCCCAACACAACCCAGCCGGCGGGAGTGAGGCCGTTCGGCGGGCGGTGCCTCCCTGCACTCAAAATGCTAGTGCATTTCATATTGCAGTGCGAGATAATTTCTTTGAGCGGCGGCCGAGTGCCGCCAAAGCGGGGGAAAAGTCATGGCCACGCTCACCATTGCCAGCAAGAATTATGGCTCCTGGTCGTTGCGAGGTTGGCTGCTTTGCAAGATGGCCGGGCTTGAATTCGAGGAAGAGGTGGCGAAAAGCGACGATCCGGCAACGCGTGCCGAGCTCCTCCTGCTGTCGCCGTCATTCCTGGTGCCTTGCCTGCGCCATGACGGAGTCAAGGTCTGGGACACGCTGGCCATCGCCGAATATCTCAACGAGTGGAATCCGGGGGCCAACCTAATGCCGGCGGACCGCGCCGCACGCGCTCACTGCCGCGCCATCTCCGGAGAGATGCACTCCGGCTTCATCAACCTGCGCTCGGCATTGCCGATGAACATCAAGGCGCACTACCCGGGATTCAAGGTATGGGCCGGCGCCCAGGCCGATATCGACCGCGTCGGTGCGATCTGGCGCGAATGTCTGAGCACGAGCGGAGGACCCTATCTGTTCGGAAGCCGAGCCTGTATTGCCGATGCCATGTACGCACCAGTCGTAACGCGATTTCGCACCTATGACCTCAAGCTCGATGCCCAATCGAGAGAATACTGCGACGCCATCATGGCGATGCCGCACATGGAGCATTGGATCTCGGGCGCAAAAGCGGAGCCGGATGACCTGGAAGAGCTCGATGTGGAGTTCTGAGCAGAGGCGCCGCGCTTTCGCGCCATCAGAAAAAATTGACCCCCCGTTCACATAGCCGTGAGAGCAAACGGTGAGCAGCCTGCCGGTTTTTGCATCAGACTTGCCATGCTCCGCTTGATTTGATCGATTCGAGGTTGTTGCGTGAAGGTGTTGCAATCAGAGGCCGTCCCAGGCTCCAGCGCGGCGGAAGATTTCCACTTTGATTTTCGGGGATATGTCGTTTCCGTGATTCGGAGCATCAAGTCGATGCCACACGACTGGCGCAATTCTTGCGTTTTATCGCATGGGGCTGGGGACAACAGAGGAGGTCCTCAGCATGTGCGACTACAGCTTGCACAATGTTAAGTCGCGTCCGGCCAAGGTTGGCGACAAACTGACCACCCGCAACTTCAATACTGGCACACGCGGGTTCGCCGCGCCGGAAGATGCCAGCACCGCCGTCTGCGTTCTTCCGGGAACGGAGCTTGCCTTCGCGACCGAGGTCAAGTGTGGGCCGAGTGGGTTGTTCGGCTTGAAGGTCACGACCCTGAATCACAGCACGGCCATCTTCCGGCAGGTCAACAAGTACGAGCCGCGCGCCCATCATGATGCGTTGGAATTTCCCGATGGGCAGATGGTTCTCCTGACGGACATGGTGGAGGGCCAGGAAGCGACAGTGCTGCAGCTTCCGGCACAACCTGCGACTGCGGCCGAAGCGAAGGATCAGGAACGGGCCGCCTACGTCGGTTGATTGTAGACTGCACGAGTATGTGGCCGCCCTTCCATAGGGCGGCCGCTTCGCCAGACATGGTCCGGCATATGCAGGGGCGGGCAAGGGACCCGTCCCTGCGCGGATCTTCTCATCGCGTTTCTCGAGAGGGAACGAACTCTGCCTCAGGCGTCTGCCGAGCCGGCGCATCAGGTTGATTTGGGCCCGCGCCAGTGTTTCGGGTGCCACCACTGGCCCCCGATGACGACCCCCTCCGAGACTATCCGGCGATCCCCCGTCAGGTGTTCGCCGACGACATCGACATAGTCAAACTGTCCATCCTCGACCGACAGGACGGTAGCATCGCCGACGCTGCCGGCCTTGAGGCTTCCGAGCTCAGGGCGCTGCAGCGCGAATGCGGCGTTGACCGTCGAGGCGGCGATTACGTCAACGAGCGGCATGCCCAGACACAGGAACTTCGACATGGTGGTGACCTGATCGTAGGCCGGGCCGTTGATGCTCAGCGCATGAACGTCCGACGAGATCGTGTCCGGCAAGAAGCCGTTTGCCAGCATCGCGCGGGCGGTCCTGAAAGCAAATGAACCCTTGCCGTGACCGATATCGAACAGCACGCCACGTCGTCGCGCATCCATCACCGCCCGCTTCACCGTCCCCTGCGCTGTTGCCGGTGAATTGGGGAATGGTCGGAAAGCATGAGTGAGCACATCGCCCGGTCGCAGCCGTGCGATCACCTCGTCATAGCTCGGCGGCGGCTCGTCGATGTGGGCCATGACCGGCACGCCGACCTCCTCGGCAACCTGCAGTGCGACGTCGAGCGGCGCGGTGCCGGAACGGCCCGACGCGCGCGCGCCGACCCGCACCTTGATGCCGACAACGATGTCACGGTTGGCCTTCGCAACCTCCACCGCATCGACGGGCGCCATAAGGCGCATGTCCTCGCTCTCTCCGACCATGATGCGGGAGGCGAATGCGTAGATGCCGGCGAACGAGACATGGAGATAGGCGAGGATGCGCACGTCGCTGCGCTCGATGACGTGCTTGCGGAATCCCGCAAAGTTGCCGGGGCCGGCGCTTCCGGTATCGACCGCGGTGGTGACGCCCGACCGCCGGCAAAAGTCCTCGGCATCTATGCCGAGCGAAGTGCCGCCCCAGTACACATGCGTGTGCAAATCGATCAAGCCCGGCACAACGATCGCGCCGGACACATCGCGAATATCGGCGGCGACATCGGCTTGCAGTGCGGGCCCAACACGAGCGACTTTGCCTTGCGAAAAGGCAACATCGTAGATGGCATCGAGCTTTTGTGAGGGATCGATGACCCGGCCGCCCCGCAGGATGAGATCATAGCTCATTCGTTGTCACTCCCCGATAGCGCCTGAGCACAGACAGCCGTTGCTCATCCGCCTGTGTCTCATTACCATGCGCCGGCATGAGCGTCGCACGTTTCCCCACGCTCGCCCATTGGGGTGCCTACACGGCACTGGTTGAGAATGGCCGCCTGGTTGGCTGCGAGCCATTCGGCCGCGATCCCGCACCTTCCCGCATGCTCGACGCTATTCCAGCAATGGTGCATTCGCCGCTGCGCATCGCGCAGCCCGCCATTCGCGAGGGTTGGCGCGAAGGAAAGGAGCGGACGGGGAGCGACCGCTTTCATGAGGTCTCGTGGGATGAAGCTCTGTCCCTGGTCGCCGAGGAAATCGCCCGAGTACGGGAACGGTTTGGAAATACAGCGATCCTGGGTGGATCCTATGGCTGGTCATCCGCGGGCCGGGTCCATCACGCCCGCAGCCTGACACGGCGGTTCCTCTTTCTCGGTGGCGGTTGCGTCGATCAGGTCGCCAATTACAGCTTCGGTGCGGCGCAATACATCCTGCCTCGCGTCATTGGCACGTTTGCGCCTGTCGTCGGCGACGTCACCGATTGGTCGTCCATCGTCAAGCACACGCGCTTGATGATTGCGTTCGGCGGTCTTGCCCTCAAGAATGCGCAGGTCACATCGGGCGGCGCCGGAATTCACAGCCTCGAGACGTGGCTGCGGCGTGCCAAAGAGGTCGGCATCGAATTCGTTTGCATAAGCCCGCTGAAGTCCGACGCACCAGATTTTCTCGGCGCACAGTGGATCCCCATCCGGCCAAATACGGATGTCGCGCTCATGCTTGCGATGGCGCATACGCTGCTGACCGAGGACAGGCATGACGCGCAGTTCGTCTCACGCTACTGCACGGGGTTCGATAGCTTCAGCCGCTATCTGCTCGGCCTCGATGACGGCGTTGCAAAGAACGCCGATTGGGCGGCCACCATCACCGGCGTCCCCGCCGAAACGATACGCGATCTTGCGAGGCGCGCCGCCGCAACGGCGAGCATGATCACCTGTGCCTGGTCGCTGCAACGCGCGCACCACGGCGAGCAGCCGTGCTGGGCAGCGATCGCGCTCGCTGCGATGCTCGGAGGCATCGGCCTGCCGGGACGGGGCTTTGCGTTCGGGCATGGCTCGACCAACGGCATCGGCGTGCCGCGCGTCGATGTTGCGGGCCCCGAGGTGCCGCTGCCGCTCAATCCGGCGCGCTCAATGGTTCCGGTTGCCCGCATCGCCGACATGCTGCTCAGCCCAGGTCAAAGCTACGAGTTCAACGGTCGTCGATACAGCTATCCCGACATTGCGCTCATCTACTGGGCAGGCGGAAACCCCTTCCATCATCATCAGGACCTCAACCGGCTGCGCCGCGCCTGGCAGAAGCCGCAGACCATTATCGTCCACGACAGCTGGTGGACGCCCACCGCACGGCACGCCGATATCGTGCTGCCTGCCACCACCGCGCTCGAGCGCAATGATGTCGGCGGGTCGACGCGCGATTCCTTCATACTCGCCATGCACCGCGCCATCGATCCGGTCGGCGAGGCGCGCAACGACTTCGACATTTTCCGGGAATTGGCGGGGCGGCTCGGCTACGAGGAGGCGTTCACGGAGCGTCGCGACGAGATGGGCTGGTGCCAGTGGGTCTACGATCGCGTGCGTGCCAGCGCGACGGCCAAGGGGCTGACGCTGCCGGGCTTCCAGCAGTTTTGGGCCGAGGGATTTGTCGAGCTGCCGCCGCCCGAGCGGGACTATGTGCTGTTTGAGGACTTCCGGCGCGATCCTGAGCGCCATCCGCTCAAAACCCCGTCCGGCCGCATCGAGATTGTCTCCGATGCGGTGGCCGGGTTTGAATACACCGACTGTCCGCCGCATCCGGCCTGGATTGCACCAGCGGAATGGCTGGGCAGCGGCACAGCGCAGCGCTGGCCAATGCACCTCGTAACCCACCAGCCGGCAACCCGCCTGCACAGCCAGACGGACCCTGGACCGGTGTCGCGCGCACAAAAGATTGCAGGGCGCGAGCCAATCCGCATCAGCCCGCCGGACGCAGCGAGCCGCGGGATTCAGCAGGGCGACGTGGTGCGGCTATTCAATGCGCGCGGGGCGTGCCTCGCCGGCGCGATCATTGATCCCGACGTGATGCCGGGTGTGGTGGTCATGGCGACCGGCGCCTGGTTCGACTCCGGCGACGCGAGCGCCGAGCCTGAGCGCCACGGCAACCCCAACGTGCTCACTCTCGATATCGGCTCCTCCCCGCTCGCGCAGGCAACGAGCGCGCTCACCGCTCTGGTGGAGGTCGAGCGCTGGAACGAGCCGCCTCCCCCCGTTCGCGCGTTTACCCCGCCTGAGCTCGTTGCCAGCTGACTGGTGCGTCGAGCCCTCGATGCAAATCAAGCTCGCTGAGAATTTTCGGGCGGTGTTTTACGCGCCGTTCTACGCCGCTCACGCGTTGGGATTTTATGCGGACGAGGGAGTGAGCGTTGAGCTCGTTGATTCCGCTGCCCCCGCTGCAGCTGCATCCGCTCTCCTCGATGGCAGCATCGATCTCACCTGGGGCGGACCAATGCGGGTCATGAAGGCACGTGACACAGACCCGCACTCCTCCCTGGTCTGCTTCTGTGAGGTCGTGGGACGCGACCCGTTTTTTCTGGTGGGCAGACACGCCGGTTCACGGTTTCACCTGAGCGATCTGGCCCCATTACGATTGGCTACGGTGTCGGAGGTGCCAACGCCATGGATGTGCCTCCAGCACGACCTGCGCGAGCACGGTATCGACCCGGAACGAGTTGATCGCGTGACCGATCGAACCATGGCCGATAATCTCGTGGCGCTGCGCGATGCCCAAGTTGACGTGGTGCAGATATTCGAGCCCTATGTATCCACTGCGGTGAGGGCAGACCTGGGCGAGATCCTGTATGCGGCGAGCACACGAGGACCCACCGTATACACGACGTTCCTGGTCACACGCGTGGGGATCGAGCGCAAGCGTGACGCCTTCATCAGCATGAGCCGTGGCATTCGCCGTATGCAGAGCTGGCTCGCCGAGCACAGCGCCCAGGAATTGACGCAGGTCACCAAAACTTTCTACCCGGACATCGCCAGCGACATTCTCACCAGCTCGCTTGCGCGCTATCGCGATGCCGGATTGTGGTCGCGATCGGTCGAGGTCTCGCGTCAGGGATTTGCGCGACTTGCCGAAAGCCTGCTTTCCGGGGGGTTCATCTCCCGCATCCCGAAATACGAGGACTGTGTGGCTCAAAGCCTGCTTTAGCGCGAGGAAATGTCGGAACGATGCTCGATCTTCTTATTCGCGGTGGCGAAGTCGTAACGCCGCAAGGGGTCATCAGATGTGACGTGGCAATTTCCGGCGAGACGATCGCCGCGATTGCGGCGCCCGATACGTTGCCGGCACAAGACGCCCGACGGATCATCGAGGCCGGCGGGCTCATCGTCATGCCCGGCGGTATCGACCCGCATGTGCACCTTCATCACGTCTGGATCAAGCCGGATGGAACACCGCTGATCACGGCAGGCCCGGAGCAGGTCGGGCGCGCTGCGCTGCACGGCGGCACGACGACCTTCATCGATTTTGCCTACTGGCGCGACGGCGCTTCCGCGCGCGAGGCCATCGAGTCCCGCGACAAGGATTTCGTCGGAAAGAGCCCATGCGACTGGGCTTACCACATCATGCTGCACTCCGAGCCGCCGCCGGAATTTTCAGGACAGCTCGCCGAGGCCATTCAGGCGGGGTATCCGACCCTCAAGATTTTCACGACAAACATTCTGCCATCGCGATCCGGCCGGATGATCGACTTTGGCGATATCTGGGAGGCGTTCCAAGTGTTGGCGAAGGAGGGAGGACTTGGCGTCATCCACGCCGAGGACAACGACATCGTCATGCACATGTATGCCAAGCTCATCCGGGAAGGCCGCGTAGATTTCGAGCACATGGCCGAAGTTCACAATCAGCTCTCGGAGGACCTCAGCTTTCGCCGCATTCTGCGCCTCGCAGAGAGCGTTCCCGGCACTTCGCTCTACATGATGCACGTGTCCGCGGGCACCGGCGTCGCCGCCATCACGGAAGCACGAGGCAAGGGACTGCCCATCTACGGCGAAACGCTGCACCAATACCTGATCTACTCGAGCAACGACTACAGGCGGCCCAACGGCCAGATCTACCACACCTATCCATCGCTCAAATCGACCGAGGATCAGAAGGCGCTGTGGGCGGGAACCGTAAACGGCTCGATTCACTGCGTCGCGACCGACGAGCTCTGCTGCACCCTGCGGGACAAGACGCTCGGCAGGCGCATTGATGATACGACCGGCGGAAACTCCGGCGTCGAGCCGCGGCTCGCCGTCATGTACACCGAAATGGTGGTGCGGCGCGGCTACTCCCTGTCGCAGTATGCGAACCTCGTCTCGACCAATGCAGCCCGGATCATGGGCCTGTACCCCAGGAAGGGCGCGATCTCAGCCGGCAGCGATGCCGATATCACCATCCTGGATCCGACAAGGCGCGGAAAAGTGCGCGCCTCCGATCTGCACGAAACCGACTACACCCCTTGGGAGGGGCATGACATCTTCGCCTGGCCGGTGACCACCATCCTGCGCGGCAAGATCATGGTCGAGAATGGTCGTTATTGCGGGAGCCCGCAGGACGGGAAATATCTCAAGCGCAAAATCGACGCGGCAATCCGCGCCAACCCCGCCTTGTGATGAGTACGCGGCAAGACCTGATCTGCGAATTGCTTTCGGAGAGCCTCCTTGCCTGGGGTCTGGCGGGCTCGGTACGCCGCGAGCCTGACGGCGGCATCCTGATGACATCCGATCTCGGGCGCATCCGCATCGAGCCATCGCCACTCGGCCTGCCATTCCGCTGGATTGTCGTGGTCAATGACCGAAGCCGCGGGGCAGTCTCGCTCGCGGCTGTGCTGCGCCAGGTCCGGGCCGCGCTCGATCCCGGCTACCCTGCCAGCCGGGTGCGCATTGCACCACTTCCGCCGCTGTTCTCGTGATTGGCGTCACTGTCCTCACAGGCTTTCTTGGCAGCGGCAAGACGACCCTGTTGCGGCACTTGCTCAGGCAACCAGAATTCTCCCGCACCGCCGTCATCATCAACGAATTCGGCGAGATTGGGCTTGACCACGAACTGGTCGAGGCGAGCACAGACAGCTTCATCGAGCTTGCCAACGGGTGCCTCTGCTGCCGGCTGCGCAGTGACCTTGCCGAGACCATTGCAGCCATGGTGGACCGACGCGATCGGGGCACGGTTCCCCCGTTTTCCCGCATTGTCATCGAAACCAGCGGGCTGGCTGATCCGGCTCCCATTCTCCAGACCCTGATGGTCGACCCCTATCTTGGCGGGCGGCTCAAGCTGAGCGGCGTCGTGACGACGGTCGATGCCGTGAATGGCGCGAGCACGCTGGAGCGCGAGCAAATCTCGGTCAAGCAGGCCGCGCTTGCCGATCGCCTCGTTGTGACGAAATCCGACCTGGCGGGACCTTCTGCCTCGGTCGTGCTCCACCGTCTCGCCGGGCTCAATGCCAGGGCGCCCGTGGCTTTGGCGCATCACGGCAGAATCGACCCTCGCATCATCGACGCCGGCCGCTTTGAGCCTCAGGCAAGCTCCGTGCACATTCTTTCCTGGCTGGGATCGGACGTCGCTGGCGACGGGCACCTGCACACTCAGCATGATCCCGCCATCCAGGCTTATGCGATACGGCGCAATCAGCCGATCCGCGCCGTGGCGTTGACACTGTTCCTTGAGACCTTGGCCGAGCATTGCGGCACCGATCTTCTGCGTCTCAAAGGCATCGTGAATGTGCTGGAATGTCCCGACCGGCCGGCGGTCATTCACGGTGTCCAGCATGTCTTCCATCCACCCGAATGGCTTGAGCGCTGGCCATCGGACGATCACCGGACGAGAATTGTCCTGATTACCCGTCACATCCGACAGCGGTGGGTCGAGGTGTTGCTCGAGGCACTCGATGCGGAAGTGTCGGCGGTGTCGGTGCGGCGCTAGCGCTCCTGCTCCTGTGGCTGAATATCGGGCGCGTGTTATGATGCCTGCAGTCGGAACGGAGACGACAATGCCAAAAACGCTGGTGACCGGGTCTTTCGTCGCGCTTATCACGCCGTTCAACAAGGACGGCTCAGTGGATTTTGCGGCGTTTCGCACGCTCTTGAGGTTCCAGGAAGAGCAGGGCACTGCCGCGGTGCTGATCATGGGCTCGACCGGTGAGACATCGATGCTGTCGCCGGAGGAGCGAAAGCAGATCATTGTCGAGACCACGAAGATGAAAACGCCGCGCTTGCCGATCTTCTTTGGCGCAACCGGCAACAATACCCAGGCCACGATCGACAATGTGCGCTTTGCAAAAGACAACGGCGCCGACGGCGCGATCCTAGCAGCGCCCGCCTATATCTGCGCGCCCGAGGCCGATATCGAGCAATTCTTTCTTGACGTTGCCGATGCGACCGACCTGCCGCTCGGCATCTACAACAACCCGCCGCGCGTGAAGAGCGATTTGCATTGGGATCACCTGTTGCGGATCTTCAAGCATCCAAACTACGTGATTCACAAGGAATCGACGTCCCGCGTCGGCCAGGTTGCGCAGGTGCTGGCAGGCAAGCCCAATGTTTCCGTGATGTGCTGCGACAGTCCGAACCTCGGGCTGGTGGTTCCTACCATGACCCTCGGCGGGCACGGCACAGCCAACATGACCGGCAACATAGCGCCCGCCGAGCTTGTCGCCATCTCGACCCCTTGGCGCGATTACGACAACGCAGAGACGTTCAAGAATACGTATCTGAGAATGCTGCCGCTGCTGCACTTCACCTATTCAGCAATCAATCCGGTTGCGGTGAAATCGCTGATGAAGGCGCTTGGCCTTCCCGCCGGCGAGCTGCGCAAACCGTTGAGCGGTCTCGAAGGCGAGGCTCTCGCGAAGGGATTGCGCACCGTCCAGGAGCTGGGGCTCGACAGAAAATACGGCTACAGGGTCGCGCCGTTCGCGGCCGCTGCCGCGTGAGCGGGGCCGAAAGGCACATCCGCCAGCTACGGCAGGGTCAAACGAGCTCAGGACCGAAAGGATCGCTTCATGCGCCTTGCCGGAATTGCAGCGCGCCTGAGAACGCCTGCTGCATTGCTAGTCATGCTCACTTCCAACTTCCTTGCTGCCCCGTGCTCTTGCGCAGCCGCGCAGGGCTACCCGTCGCGGACCGTCACCGTCGTGGTCCCATTTCCGCCCGGTGGATCGGTCGACGGCGTCGCGCGCATTGTGGTGCAGAAGCTCAACGATACGGTTGGCCAGCATTTCATCGTTGAGAATCGTGCCGGCGGCGCCTCAGGAACGGTCGGCGCCAACTTCGTGGCGAAGGCGGCTCCCGACGGCTACACGCTCTTGCTGTCCGCATCGGTGCACGTCATCAATCCATTTCTGTACAGGAACGTGCCATACGATGTGGTAAAGGATTTCACGCCAGTCGTCCTGCTTGCTGATGGCCCGTTGATTGTCAGCACAACGCCCAGCATGCCGGCCCACTATCTCAAGGATTTCTTTGATCTGGTTCGCAAAAACCCCGAGAGATTCACGTTCGGCGCCACCACCATCGGCTCTGCGAGCCATCTCGCAATCGAAATGCTGAAGCGTGACGCCGGCGTCGATACTCTGGTCATCTCATACAAGGGAACGGCCCCCGCCCTTACCGACCTCATGGGCGGACAGATTCAGCTGATTGCTGATCCAATGTTGTCTTCGTTGCCACTTGCGCGCGGCGGCCAGATCAAGCCGCTGGGTCTTACCAGCCGCAAGCGCGCCGCCGCCGCACCGGAAATACCAACTGTCGAAGAGTCCGGTGTAAAGGGCTTCGAGTTCGTCTCCTGGTATGGATTGTGGGGGCCGAAAAATCTGCCGACCGATATCTCCGACAAGCTGCAGGCCGCCCTCGCCAACGTGCTAGCGATGGAGGATGTCAAGGAACGGCTCAGGCTGCTTGGGTTCGATCCGATCGGCGCGCCCGCTGGCCAATTCGCAAATTACATTCGCGACGAAATGGCGAAATACCAGGCGATCATCAACGACGCCAGGATCAGGCTTGAGTGACCCATCAAGGCTCCCGTTTGCGGAGCTATACCTTCGCCCGCAAAGGAAAAGCCCCGGCCTGGTTCAGTCGGGCGACCGGGGCTCCTCTCTATCTCTGAGTTACTGCGCGGGCAGAAACGCAGAGACTTGGACGATACCGCCACCCGGCCTTTGCGACAATCATCCCTTCCAACATTCCCGCGACTGTTGCATGCAAGCCTCAGTGCAGGCTCGGTCCCTTCAGGAAACGATTGCGATCACCGGACGTTACCCGCACCTCGATGGTCCGTCCGTCCCGATAGATCGTCAATGGCACCTCCACACCCGCCTTGCCGAGCGACCATACCTTGCGGAAAAAGCCGGCAAGATCGGTGATCTTGGTGCCTGCCACTGCCAGCACGACGTCGCCCGCGCGCAGATTAGCACGCCGCGCCGGCCCTGTGTTCGAAACGCGCGCCACGACGATTTTGTCGTCAATCTCGGTCGCATTGAGTCCTAACCACGGTCGTGGAGGATGGTTGGGTCGGCCAAGCGTCATGAGATCATCCAGGATCGGCTTGAGGATGTCGATCGGTACTATCATGTTGAGGGGTTCGGTGCTCCCGCTGTCACGGATCTGCTGCACCTGCAACGAGCCGATGCCCAGAAGCGCACCGTCGCGGCCAATCATGGCCGTTCCTCCCCAAAACGGATGCGCCGGTGTGGTAAAGATGGCCTCGTCGAGCACGTATTCCCAATTGCCGGCGAACTCCTGCTTGGCTGCGATGCGAGCTACGACAGAATGTCGGCGTCCACCGGCGCCCGCGACCACGACTGGATCGCCGATTTTTGCCTCCCGGGAGCGTCCGATGGGCAATGTCGGCAGCTCAACCCGCGCCAGCGCCTGCACCAGGCCGAACCCGGTCTCCTGATCATAGGCCAGCACGTGGCCCGGCACCGCATTGCCGTCCGCCAGATGCAGCCAGATTGTTTGCGCCTCAGTGATCAGATATCCGATCGTGAGCACCACGCCATCGCGGATCAGCACCCCATTGCCGGCGCGCTCGGTACCCAGTGTCTCGGCGGTGAATGCGTCCCCGGGGACAATCGCACGCAAGCCGACCAGAGCATTCAGTGTCTCCTCCAGGTCGTAGTCGTACTGTTCCGGCTTTGGCTGGACAGCAAGCGGCATCTCCCAATCGGTCGAGGACGACATGCATGCACTCCGTTCGGCAGGAATACCCGTCCCGCGAGTAGTCTCCTCCCCTCTCGCTTGCGCCTTGATGGGGAGTTTCAAAGGCCAATTATTGCGCGTTTCAGCAAGGCGTGGAAGCGGTCACATCCGGCCACACCCGATGAAACTCACTTCGGGAGCCATCGGGATCCGACGATGCCCGTTTGCTCCGGCAAGCTCGTTGTTGCACTCGTTGGAGGGCTCGTCTTGGCAGCCATGGGGCTTGCTGGACGTCGCTTGGAGGATGGGTGGGCGATTGCGGTGAGCGCAACTCTAACCGGGTTGGGCTCGAGGTGGATTCCCGTCGAGATATCATCCGGATTGGAGGCGGCGAGCACAACCTCCACGGATTGCGCCTCGTGATCCTGGAGCGTGAAATCAACCATGAAAGGCCCCATTGGCGTGATCGCGAGTTGGCAAGGCGTGCGACAGCTCGCTCCGTCGCGGATGCGAGCCTCCGCTCCCGGGGGCACGCTTTCCACCATGAGCGACATGACAGCGGTCGCCGGCTTGGACTCGGAGGTCAATAGCGACGGAGCGACGCTGCATCCGCCCATCCCAAGAACCCATGGGAGCAGCACGGAAATCGCGCTGGCGGCGAGAGGACGAAAACCCGTACGGCGTGTCGCTGTCGTTACGTCGTCCGCGTGCGCGCGGCCGCACCCGCGCAATAGATCGGCGGGCCGCTGCTCGCATCGCGTCTCGTTCCTGCTCGGACCGGTCCCGCACACGATAACGCCCCACGAAAAGCTTGATTCTCAAGCAGTGGCGCCTGCGATAGGCGAGAATGATCTCGCGCTATCATTACACAATCCGCGAGCAAAGCAACGCGCACATTTCCGGCCTCAAGATATTGTTGAAAACCACCGGTTGCGGAAGCCGTCGGCGTTACTACTCATCAGTCGCGCTGCTTCGGGCGGCTCGGCAGCTGGCTGCCGAATGCCATGCCTGCCGGGCTTTTTCGGCGCCCTCATCCACCACCGCATAGGCCCGCGTGGTGACTGCGTTCAGCTCGTCCTCAATCGCCTGTCGGGCGTGCCCGATCGCGATCTCGTCTGCATCGGCGGCAATACGGATTGGCTTGCCAATAATGATCGCGAACCGACTCAACGGCAGATTGATGGCCGTGCGATCCCGGCAAACGCAGCCGGTACTCAATTGCGGCGTGGTCGTACGCGGCCACGGCTGGACCGGATCTGCAGAACACCCGATGCGTCTGGGCCGGAGCCGTGACAGAACACAACCAAGGTGTCACCCATGTCTCCGGTACGATCTGTTACCCATGTCTTCGGGCTGGACATCCTATTTAGCTGGCGCGCTCGGAGGGATTCGAACCCCCGACCCCCAGATTCGAAGTTTTGTTTTTGCCGTTTCCATAACCCTCTGACCTTACACACCTTTCGCTGTGTCCGCAGACTAAGCAGCAGATATAGCGCGCTATTTCATTGACAAGTCTGGTCACGACCCTGCATATCTTGGACACGACATGCCGTCATTGGGACGGACATAGTGTGGACACAGCAGGTCAGGGATATGCCTCACGGCGCAGCGACAGTGATCCCCCTCCGACCGGAGTCTGGGGCAGGCAAGGCAAGAAGGCAACTCAAGGAGCGGCAGAAACTCACCGACGCCAT
>Ga0306920_100007998_pt1 | contig 13992 bp, 16 predicted proteins | sample flu12Cox44000170_FD_204666 | JGI IMG/M metagenome (GOLD analysis project Ga0306920, IMG submission 204666) | Lab enrichment of tropical soil microbial communities from Luquillo Experimental Forest, Puerto Rico - flux4day.12C.oxic.44.000.170 (v2)... | ecosystem: Environmental > Terrestrial >...
GTGGCCTCAGCAACGAAAGCACGCTGCGGTCTACATGGGTCAGCGCATGTAAGAGATCGTGCCAAAGCTGCGTAAGCGTCAATCTGCTGGTGCGGGCCTCTTGCCCGCAATGACTGCAATAATTCTCGCTGCGGGCCAACGCCGAGCCGCAGTTCTGGCAGTAATTGAGATCAATAGCCATGGTTAGCCGGGACGCGTCGGATATCTTGCGCGCGGAGTCGTCGGCCTTGCCTCGGCTGCCGGCCACGGGCGGCCACTAATCGATTGCCATGACATTCGCGAGAGCAATGTGACAGTGGCTTGCACGCCCTCTGGACCTGGATCACCGGCACTCGAAATCCGCCTCTCCGACGCGTAGCTTAGAAATACCGCGTGCGACGGTTCGGTCACCCTGCAACCACCACTGGATTCCCCCGGAGGTCTTCTTGGAGCCTCCGCAAAGCCGCAGCTTAACAAAAACGGTTCGATTTGGCCGAGCCGGGGAATGTCCGCTGCATCAGTCTTGAGCGTCCGCTAACGAGCGTGCGCGATGTCTCAGAAGGGTCGAAAGGGAGCATTCGCGTGGCGCCCACCCTGATCATCGAAAGCTGACGAAAAACCACCATCCCGGCTAGCTCACCGTCATTCCGCAGCTTTGCCTTTCTTGCTTGAGGCACCGGCAAATCAAGTCCGTAACCCAGCCGAACGGCTAGACGCTGCCCGCAAATGGGCGATCGGGCGGGAGTCCGCCCAGGTTACGATGTCAGATTCCAGCCATGCCACCAAGTTCTCGCTGAGTCTGCGCCGCTTGGGAAACCGTCCGGCGAGCTCGAGCCGGTAAATGTTCATTCGCGAAAGTCCGGTGAGCTGCATCACCTGGCGAATGCGAAGGAACTTCATCGTGATTCTCCTCAGAGCAGTTTTCGATCGCTACCCGCACCCTGGACTTCCTGACGCAGCAAGTCACACCGCGTAACGAGCCAAACGACCCCTTTGCGGGTGTTGCAGGTTGGGTTGATCGCTTCGAGACCGCCTGATACTTCTTGAGACTGATGGGAGCACTTGATGTTGGTTTTGCGTTAGACCGCCCGCGCGCCTGCAACGCGTGTATCTGCGCCAATTCGTAACCAACGCGCAGGATAGCCTTGCGGCGGCTCTTGTAAGACACTACCTAACACGCGATGTGGTAAGTGTTGAGGCCGAACAGTGACAAGACATCCGTTTCGGATTGGCGGCGATCGCAAGCCAGCGTTTGACGTGGTGAGTTATGGACGTCGCGGGCCGGCGCAGCCCGAGCGGTTTACAGCAGATCAGGTAGCCCAGATCGCCCGTACTGTGCGAAGCGCGCCCGAGGTAATGGTCAAAGTCTCGGGTGGCGGTAACACTTTGGGAGCTGTCGCGGCGCACTTCCGGTACATCACGCGCAAGGGGACGCTCGAGCTCGAGACGGACGAGGGCGAGCGCGTTACCGGCAGTGGGGTCGCGCGCAACCTTGTCGACGACTGGGATCTCGAGATCGATCTGGCGATCGACCGCTGGGACCGAATCGCAGGGGGACGGCGGGCTGCCACAGCGAAGCTGGTGCATAACGTTGTGTTGTCGATGCCGGCCGGAACCTCTCCCCGGAAGCTCCTGGCAGCCAGCCGAGAATTTGCCCGCGAGGAATTTGCGCTCCAGCACCGGTATGCCCTAGTCCTGCACACGGACCAGGATCACCCGCACGTGCATCTGGTGATCAGCGCGCAGAAGCGCGAAGGCGGGCGGTTGAATATCCGCAAGGCAGACTTGCGTCGATGGCGTGAGCAGTTCGCGCAGCAACTCCGGCGCCAAGGTATTGAAGCGAACGCGACGCCGGCTCAGGTCCGCGGACGACTCTCTGATCACGTAAAGGATAGCGCTTATTGGGCGGCACGGCGTGGTGCTCTACGTCCCGAACGGGGCCGTCATCCCCGTCGAACGCTTGAGCCGGCAGGTCTCGGGCGGATCATCGACACCGCGGAGCGCGTGCAGGGCGATTGGTTTGCCACGGGATGCATCTTGCATGCGCAAGGGCTGCATGACCTCGCCTCAGAGGCTGAGCAGTTCCGCCAGCGTCTCCGAATCCCGATCACACCCTATGAGCGCGAGGCCGCGACCGCGAGGGCACGTGAAGATCGATCGCCAAGGCAGCTGGAATTGTTGAGGTGATGCCGACGTACCCCGGGAAGGCTTTTAGAAGCGGGGGCCGTCAATCACGTTGCCAAAATATGCGAGATCTGGCATAATGAAACCGAACAAGCGAGTCGTTTGGCTCGGGAGCAGCAAAGCCGATCTGAAGACTTTCCCGAAGGCGGTCGTCGCGCAGGCGGGTTACGAGCTTTATCTCGTGCAATGCGGCCTGGAACCCACCGACTGGAAGCCGATGTCGGCGATTGGGCCCGGAGTGCGGGAGATTCGTGTGCGAGACGCATCTGGCGCCTTCCGAGTCATCTTTCTGGCCTCCCGACCCGAAGCAATCTATGTTCTACACTGCTTTCAGAAGAAGACTCGAAAGACAGCGCCGGGAGACATCGAGTTGGCGCAGCAGCGCCTGAAGATGCTGCCGAGGTGAGGTGATGGCGTCGAAGAAAGTACGGAGCGTGTTTCAGGATCTATACCCGCCCGATCAGGCGGCGGAAATGGAAATGCGCGCTCAACTGCTGCGCGGGCTTACCGACTGGTTGCGAACGTCCGGTTTGACGCAGGTGCGGGCCGCGAAGCTGCTGGGTGTCACGCAAGCACGGATCTCGGACCTGAACCGCGGGAAGATCAACCGGTTCAGCCTGGACCTGCTCGTGCGGCTTGCCGCGCGCGCTGGCCTGCGGCCGAAACTGAGACTCGTTGCCTAGCCTGAAATTCGACGGGTACGCGGGCGGGTACGGATGAATTGACAGACACAAGATTCCCGCGCTCAGTCAAGGCCTTAGCGCAAAGTGTTCAACTCCGGCCGGGGGCGCCACCTCCAAAGCCTGCAAAACCAGCCACTTCCAGGGAAAATTCCAACACCCCTCGAGCGTCGCCCAAGCGGCCCGCAGGCCCGAATAGCCACCAAATAGCCAGCCGCGGAGGGCCTCCTTAGCGGTAGGTCGTCGATTCAACTCCGACCGGGGCGCCAGACCCCTCCGTTCGGGCCACCCAGCTTCCACTGCTATCGAACGCAGGCCGCGTGGGCTCATCGATTCGGAAGGTGAAGCATCCCTTGGTCCGGAATCGTCCTAATCCAGCGGCGTTGCTTGCCCTTCGGCAGATTGGGGCCTTCGAGGCTAGAGCTTGATGTAAATGCCTTTGCGGTCCATCGCATATGCCACTGCCCAACAGCAAAGCATGTACGCGACCGCATACAACAACGAGCCGGCCTTGTCGCCGGCCCAGGAGGCGAAACCGATCGCATACACCCAGTGCAACAGGCTCTGCGGGCCGATGCGAACCATTTGGAGCAGCTTCTCCGCGGCCTCGCTGAGGAGATAAATGATCAGGGTGTTGCGGCCGAACACTTCGAAGAAGTACGTCCAGCCGCGTTTCTGCGCCTGAGGGACCATATAGACGAGGATCGCGAGCACGCCGAGGGCGATGCCCACCGTGCACAATACATAAGAGCTGGTCCAGAGCTTTTTGTTGATCGGAAAGACTGTGTTCCACCAAAGGGCGAGAAGAACGCATGCAGCCCCCGCCAGGAGCAGCCTGGCAATCGTGCGGGCATTCCTGCCGTTTTCTCGAACGAAGCGCCCGGCCAGGTAGCCCGCGAGCACATTCACAATGGCAGGCAGCGTGCTCAGGATGCCCTCCGGATCGAAGGCCACGCCCTCGCCGTGGTACATGTGCGCCTCGCCAAGCACGAGCTTGTCCAGCTTGATTGCGGCGTTGCCGGCGAGCGAGTAGTCGCCGAAGGCGTGCATCAGCCACCAGTAGCCGAGCAGTGCGCTGACTCCGAAGCCGATTGCGCCAGCGCGCCCTCCATAGTGCACGATCAGCGCGGCGGCACCGTAGCCGAGGGCGATACGTTCCAGCACGCCGAGGATGCGGGTGTGTGAAATCGGGGCGAGGACGACGTGTCCGCTGGTGTCGACCGTGAAGAATGGAAACCAGTAGAGCAGGTAACCGCACAGGAAGATCAATGCAGTGCGCGTGAGAACCTTGCGCAGGACTGCCGCGTCGCCGAGGAGTTCGTACTTGTCGAGCGTGAAGCTGAGCGAGGTTCCGACCACGAACATGAACGTCGGAAACACGAGGTCCGTCAGCGTCAGGCCATCCCACGGCGCGTGCAGCAGTTGTGTGTAGGATTTGCCCTCACCGATCTGCAGGTTCACGACAATCATTAGCGCGAGCGTGAGACCACGCATTACGTCGATCGCCAGAAATCGGTTGCCTATCTCCGTCGTCGCTGCGCGGTTTCGCCCGCTGTGCTGCCCTCGAGCCGCGGACTCGCCGCGTTCGCTAGAGAGTAGAGAATCATTCATTGTTCTGTAGTTCCGGGTTATAGCAAGGAGGTGTGTGTAAGCATTTGATCACTCAAGAGTTGCCTGCAAGGCAGGGACATAGCGTACCCCTATCGCAACGCCTCGACAGGGGGGCTGCGGCGATTCCGCATGGGACGGGGAGAGATCGAGTGAGCTAATCGCGCTGCCGGAGGGCGCAGGCCGTCTCAGCTGCAGCTCCCAGCGGCGCGACAGTGTGCGAGTCGATCCACTGCGAAATTTCCGACTCCAGCCACGCGACCGAGTTTTCGCTCAGCTGGCGGCGCTTCGGGAACTTACCGCGGAGTTTCGAGGCGGTATATCGTCATGCGAGAAAGTCCGGTGGCCAGCATTACCTGTTTTGTCTGAAGAAGCCTCATGGGAGTCGTCCTGAACTTTGACAGGCGATGTGCGCCGCAACGCATCCTCGGCCGCGCAGAAAGAAACGCGATGTGCATCCGTACGCGGCTGGTGAGTGTCATCGCCGGCGTGGCCCTTACCATGGGCACCGCCACGCCGGGCGGCGCCGCTGATCTCGCCCCGGCGCGAGCCGTGCTCCAGCGCTTGCTGCACGGCCATGCGGATCAATTTCAGCTCGGCTTGCTACCACCTGACGGACAGGGCGAGCACTTTCTCATCAAAACCCACAACAGCCGGATTGAGGTGCGTGGTTCCACGCCAAGCGCCGTGCTGTTCGGAGTGAACTGGTATCTGAAATACGTTGCCCACGTCAGCATCACCACCAACGGTGACAGGATTGTGCCCGGCCGCTGGCCTCTTCCCGCCCGGCCGATCGAAGGCCGTGCACGCTTCAAGGCCCGCTATGCGCTGAACGAGAACACCGATGGTTATTCAAGCGCGTACTGGGACTGGAAGCGCTGGGAGCGCGAGATTGACGTACTGGCGCTGTCGGGCGTCAACACCGTGCTGATCGAGCGCGGCAGCGATGCGGTTCTATACAAGACGTTCACCGACCTTGGCTTGTCGGACACCGCAGTGCGCGCCTGGATCGCCGCACCGGCGCATCAGAACTGGCAGCTCATGGGCAACCTTTGCTGCTTCGACGGCCCGATCAGCCGCGAGTTGATGGACCGACGACTACAGTCGGCTCGCCGCATCCTGGAACGCCTGAGAGCGCTCGGCATCGAGCCTGTGCTACCTGGCTACTACGGCGTGGTCCCCGCCGACCTGTCGCGGCTCTACCCCGAAATCCACGTGGTCCGTCAGGGCAAGTGGGCCGGCTTCGACCGGCCGGACTGGCTCGACCCGCGTGACCCGCTGTTCGCCCGTATCGCCGACCGCTTCTATTCCAACCAGCAACAGCTGCTGGGCTCGAGCCGCATCTACGACATGGAGGTGTTCCAGGAGGGTGGCGCCTCGGGTGATGTGCCGGTTGCGGATGCCGCGCGCAAGATCCAGGAGGCGCTGCACGCCGCCCATGCTGGCGCGGGCTGGATGATGCTGGCGTGGGAGGGCAACCCGCGTCAGGAGCTGCTGTCGGGCGTAGACCGCCGGCGCCTTTTCATCATCGACATCGACCACACGCGTGAGCCACGGGAGGATCGCAAGACCGACTTTGGAGAGGCGCCGTATCTGTTCGGAGGGATCTGGGAATTCGGCGGCCGAAATACCTTTGGCGCCAACCTCGGCGAGATCAATGAGCGCCTGACAGCCGCGGCCCGCAGCAACCCCAACCTGATCGGGACTGCCCTGTTCACCGAGGGACTGGACACCAATCCTTTCGCCTTCGATTTCTTTACCGAGGCCGCCTGGCGCGAGACGCCGGTGGACCTGACCCATTGGGCGACAGACTACGCGCAGCGTCGCTATGGCGGGGCCGATCCGCACGCGGCGGCGGCTTGGAACGTCATGCTCACGACCGCCTACGACATCCGCGTGAACGACGCGCCGTTCAACAGCGAGCGCAACGCCGGCCAAGACTCCCTGTTCGACGCCGAGCCCAGCCTGACTACGAACCGCGCCTCGCACTGGTCGCCGGAGGGAATGCGCTATCCGCCAGAGCAGTTTCGACAAGCGCTGGCCGAGTTGCTGCGAGTGGCTCCGGCGCTGCGCGTTTCGGAGGGCTATGAATTCGACCTGACGGACGTCGCGCGTCAGGTACTCGCCAACGAGAGCCGCCTGCTGCTGCCGCGGATCGATGCGGCCTATCGGGCAAAGGACGACCGACAGTTCGACGACCTCACCGCCCGCTGGCTGCAGCTCATGAGCCTGCAGGACCGGCTGTTGGCGACCAATCGACACTTCCTGCTCGGCCCCTGGCTCAACGCTGCGCGGAGATGGGGCGTGGGCAAAGCGGAACAGGCTCGGCTAGAGCACGATCAGCGCTCGCTGATCACCACTTGGGGTACGCGCGCAGCCAGTGCGGGAGCGCACCTGCAGGACTATGGGAACAAGGACTTGGCTGGTCTGATGGCCGATTACTACCGAGCGCGCTGGGCGGCCTATTTCGCCGCTCTAAGCCGCGAGCTGCACACGGGCCAAGCCGCGGCGCCCATCGACTGGTACGCCTTCGGCGAACGGTGGAACCAAGCCCATAACAGCTACCGCGACCAGCCGCACGGCGACACCTACGCCGTCGCAACGGAGACTCTGCGCCTGACCGCGCCATGACGGGTCCGCGGCTCCCCGGTCGCTCGGCTGACCAAGACGCAGGGAACCGGCGCTCGCGGGAGGAAGCCGCCTAGAGATTAGCCATTCCGCCATCGACATTGAGCTCAACTCCCGTGATGTAGGACGCATCGTCCGAGGCGAGGAACGCCACGGCACTCGCGATCTCCTCCGGGCGACCGATCCGTCCCAGGGGGACGCGAGAGGAGATGCCCGCCTTGAAGCCGTCGATCTGCTCTTCGGTGAGGCCGATACGCCCGAAGATCGGCGTGGCAATCGGTCCCGGAGCCACGGCGTTGACGCGAATGTTCCGGTCCTTGAGTTCGGTGGCGGCCGTGCGGGCAAAGGAGCGCACCGCGGCCTTGGTGGCGGCGTAGATCCCCATGTTCTCGGTGCCCTTGCTGGCAGCCACGCTCGTATTGAGGATCACGGACGCCCCATCGTTGAGATGAGGGATTGCCTTCTGGAGGGCGAAATACACACCCCTGACGTTGGTTGCGAACAGCTCGTCGAAGAGGGCTGCCGGCGAGGCGGAGTAGGGCCCGAACTTGGCGATACCTGCGTTTGCGAACAACACGTCGATCTTGCCGACCTTGGACTCCACGAGCGAGAACAGGCGCTCGATGTCTTCGAGCTTCGAGGCGTCGGACTGCAACGCCACAGTTCCCGCGCCGATCGCGCTCACCGCCGAGTCCAGGGTCCTGGGGTCTCGTCCGGTGATCACTACCCGTGCGCCTTCCTCGTGCAAGCGTTTGGCGCTCGCCAGGCCGATGCCGCTGTTACCACCGGTCACCACTGCCACTTTACCTTCGAGTCTCTTCATGAGGGTCTCCTTCGATGCTTCTGGCCAATTTGTCGTCGAGTGTTACAAGCTTGCTGACACCGGGTCTGATGCTCGCTAGCGTTCCGCCGCGAATGCCGGATCAACCTCCACCGGTGAAAGGTGATGGGTGTAATTGCTCAGAGTCTTCAGAGCGATTCCGACGAGAACCTCTCCGATCTGGTCGGGTCGATAGCCGGAATCCAGGAATGCGCGAATCGTTGCCGGAACGACCCGACCCCGTCCGGCTGCGAGTCCCTTCGTCAGATTGACGAGAGCGTTGAGTTTTGCGTCCGGAAGAGCTACGCCGAGGCGTATCGCCGATACGATCGCTGGAGATACGTTCAGCATTCGCTTGGCGACAGTGCTGTGCGCCGCTACGCAGTACTCGCATTCGTTGGCGGCGCTTGCGGCCAATAACACCAGCTGCCGTTCGGTCGCTGTAAGGGTGCCGTTCTCAAACGCCGCATCGAGGCTCATGTATCCGCCGAGCAGCACGGGCGAGTTCGCGAAAGCAGCAAAGAGGTTCGGTACGTAGCCGAATCCCTTTTTGATCTTATCGAGCAGCGGACGCGATTCCGCCGGGACGTCGTCGCCGTGAAGGCTCGGCAGTAACAGGGCAGATGGGGTGCTCATGCGATTGGCTCCGTTGCGCATTTGCTCAGGACTGGACCGTTCAGTCCAGTGTGGGAGCCGTGAAGTGGACTGTCAAGTCCACTTCTGAGATAGTTTGGCTATGACGGTATCAAGAAGCGTGCTAAGTAGACCGCTGACCTCGCGGGGTGCCGCCACTCGCCATCGAATCGTCGAGGTTGCGGCCCGGCTCATGTATGCCGGCGGGGTCGAGGCGACGAGCCTGGATGATGTGTGCGCCGGCGCTAAGGTCAGCAAATCACAGCTCTATCATTATTTTTCCGACAAGGAAGCTCTCGTCCGGGAGGTGATTGCGGCTCAGACGGAGCGGGTTCTTGCCGCACAGGAGCCGTCGATCGGGAAGCTGGATTCTCGCGCTGCTTTGCGTACCTGGGCCGACGCGATTCTCGCGTTGAATCGAGCGACACCGGCCGGCTGCCCGCTCGGCTCGCTCGCTAGTGAGCTGGCCAATCAGTCGGAGGGAACACGGGCACAACTCGTCGCGGGTTTCGACGCGTGGGCTGAGCGGCTCACTCGTGGATTCTCTGTCATGCAGACCCGCGGTGAATTGAGTCCCTCAGCGAGTCCGCGCGATCTTGCCACCGCCGTGCTCGCCGCCGTGCAGGGGGGGTTGCTGCTGGCGAAGACTACGCACAGCGCAGCGCCTCTGGCGTTGGCACTCGACATGGCTCTGGAGCATGTCGATGCCCACCGTCGTGTTCGCAACCGTCGCAGCGGTCGCTCCCATGCCCAACGGGGTTGAACGGGAGCTCCTCTGGGAGCGTCGATAGTGGAGCGGGAAGTGTCGGAGACTATTTTGGCGGGCGACGGGCTCACCGTCAGTCAAGACCCCTTGACTGAGTGTCTTCTCTGCTCGCCGGGGCCCGGTGGCAGGCGTGCCAGGGGTGGCAGGCTCCGAGGAATTTTCCGTGGGATGCATCCAGGGCCGGGTTCCATCCGTTATATACCTGCCGAAGGTCCGAGAAAACCAATCCCAAGTGGGCAGCGAACCATCAAACATTGCGCCGCCGCTTGACGCCGACGCGGGCGTCACGGGCGAGGTGTGGGCGGGGGACTTGCAGCCGCTGGTGAAGGCGATCGCGCAAGGCGAGGCTGCCGCACTTACCCGACTTTACGATGCCACGGTAGGCAAAGTCGTGGCAGTGGCACGAGCCGTGCTGCACAACGTGGAAGACGCCGAGGAAGTCACCTGCGACGTCTATACGCAGGTCTGGCGGACAGCGCACCACTTTGACGCAATACAAGGCAGTGTCCAGGGCTGGCTGCTGACGATCGCTCGCAATCGATCCATCGACATGTTGCGCCAGCGACAGTCTCGCCAGCGCGCGTTCGCCGCGGAGCAAGCACCCAAAGAAACACCCGATGAGCGAGTGCTCGGCAATCCCGAGGACGTACTTGGTTTGTTCCAGTCCGGGATGATGGTGCACACAGTGCTTGCCGCGCTTAGCCCGCTGCGACGGGAACTGGTTGGTATGGCATTTTTCCGCGGCCTCAGTCATGCACAAATCGCTGCCGAAACCGGGCTCCCGGTAGGGACAGTGAAATCACACATCCGACGAGCGCTGGATGCACTGCGCGAAGCACTCGACAGTTAGAAGACGAGGGCGTCATGGCATTGCAACCCGAACACGTGCTGAGCCCCGAGGTGACCGAAGCGCTTGCCGATGCGCTGCGCCCCGTAGAGCTTGCTGCCACCGAGCGTGATCTCATGCGGGCGCGCATTCTGAACCGTGTGAAAGCCGCGCCACCCGATGGCACGGCGACTATTCGGGCGCACGAAGGCATTTGGCAGGATTACGCCCCCGGCGTGCAGATCAAGATATTGCACCAGGAACCGAAACTGTCATCGATGACCTTTCTCGTTCGCATGGCGCCGGACTCGGTAGTTCCGCTGCACGACCACGTGCAGGAAGAGCACTGCCTGGTGTTGGATGGCGAAGCCTCGATGGGCGAGCACATCCTGCATGCCGGTGACTGGCATGTGGCACTGCCAGGATCAACGCACCACAACTTCAGTAGCCGGACCGGATGTCTGTTGCTCATCCGGGCCGAGATGCGGTAGCCCGAAGGAGCGTCGATGAATGACGCCGTGCGCACTGTACGGCAAAGCGCGAGGCGCTTAGCGCACACCTCCAATCTGTTCGAGGAACACACACACGGCGGCGTCGCGCCGCACGCGAGTCGCGTGTAGATGGCGAGGAGTTCAATAGCCATCACTTCGTGTACCCGGGCTCTATCCGATGGCTGTCGTGTGTTCAATTCAACGTTGACTGCGTTTTCACTTGAGAGGCATCGTCAAAATGGAGACGACAACCAAGCCTGTCGGGTTTCGATCGATGTGCCCCAAATGCGCGCAGATGCGGCCTCAGCGTGGGTATGACCGCAATTCTTTACTGAGGCTGTTGAACGGCGGCTACCCGGTGGAGGCTTACTGTGTGGCGTGCGATGAGTATTGGCCGATCAGTATCAAGGAACGAGTTGCGCTTGGTGCAGCGGCAATCGAGGAGGCGGTCAGCGCAGCCACCCTTTTCAGGGGAGTGCAATTTGACAGATAGGGCAGACCGCGAAGAAAGGGCGGGCTGAGACCGCCGGCCCTTAGGCGCGGCGTGGGAACGGCGGCTCGGGGCCGCCCGACCGAGGCCTTGGCGTCGCGGTAAGGAGTGAGTCGTATAACACCGAGCCACCCGGCGCAATGACCAGTGAACCTTTCTTGAGCCGCGCCATCCTGAGCAGAATGCTCGAGGATTTATGCGCGCCCGGCGGGCTTGCAAGAGAGGTGCCAGCCTATGAACTTGGTGGTACTTGCCGTCTCGCTCTTCATCGCCCTGGTCGTTTGTCAGGAAATCGGGTATCGGCTCGGACGGAAGCGGATCAAGGCGATGTCCGATGCTTTTGAAGGCTTTGGCGCCATCGAAGGCGCGGTATTTGGGCTATTCGGACTGCTGCTGTCACTCAGCTTTTTCGGCGCCCCCTCCAGACTCGACGCGCGTTGCCAGCTCATCGTCAATGAGGCGAATGCCATCGCCAGCGCCTATATGCGGGTGGACCTGCTGCCGAGCGTTGCGCAGCCGGAAGTTCGCCGTCTGTTTCGCCGATACGTGGATGAACGGGTGCGCATTTCGGAAATTCAGTAGCTGACATCCGCGAGTGTCTTTGGAAGCCGACCGAGACCGCCCGGCAGCCCGTGAGATGAGCGAGTCACCCGAGCGCCGGTAATCGCCACTCGGGGGTAAGAGCCGGATCTGCTTCAGGTCTTCAGCGTTGCCGCGATGCTGCGTACTTCATCGGGCGTGTGCTCGCCGGCCAGCGGCGTTCCTGGCATCAGATACTTACCCATGTCCAGTCCACCGACGACGACCGGTTCGAAGCCCGCCTCGCGAACGAGCCGGGAGGCGACTTCGATAGCATTCTTGTCGTCGCCCGCGATCGGCATGCCGATTTTCCCCGGATCCTCGTGTGCGCTGGCCATGCGTGTTGAGCCTACGGCGTTGAAGGCACGCACGACGTGTGCGCCCGGCAGCATTTGCGCATCGAAAAGCCCGGCCCCTTTCGCGCGTGCATCATTGGCGATCTCACCGTCCCGTTGTGGGAAGGGATTGCTCGCATTGATCACGATTTTGCCCTTGAGAGAATTACCCAGGCTCTTGATGAGCTCGGGGAAGGCGCTGTACGGAACCGCCAACAGCAGCACCTGCCCGAACGCAGCCGCCTCCTGCGGCGTACCTGCCCGTGCGTTCGCTCCAACCTCGGCGGCGAGCCTCTTGTTGTTTTCGAGATGACGCGAGGAGAACATCACCTCGTGTCCAGCCCTCGCCCAAACGCCCCCGAGCGCGCTTCCGACGCGACCGGAGCCGATGACGCCGATCTTCATCTTCTGGCTGTCCGCAGCCATGGCAACACCTGCAGTGAGCGGGACGAGGCCGAGGGCGGCTGCCACGCCGGCCACTTTAAGCAGATCGCGACGACCAAGATCCGGCTTGCGGCGGACTTTCATCTCGTTGGGAATCGATCGGCACGAGACTCCATGGCGAATCGTAGCACTACCGCCGCGTGGCATTTCGGGGCGGCGCTGCCGCCGTATCACCTGGAACTGACTGGCGGGCTGATCTCCTGTCGAGCTCACCCTCCAGCGCATTCGCGGTGTCGGGTTCGTGCGCTCGTTGGTGCGAACTCTGGCGTCGTTCGGTCGGGGATCCAGGCTGCGCTACTTTTCCCGACGGAGCGGCCATGGCAGCCTGTGGCGCACCAGAAGGCGCCGTGCACGGTCAGGGGAGAAGGTCATGCAGAGTGAAACGCCGGCATCTCCGCGCCTCGCGAGCCGCGGGTCCCGGTGGGGTCGGTACGCCCGCCGCGCGCTCGCGCTGCTGGCAGGGACCGTGTGTACGCCGGCACTCGCCGGCACGCTGCAGGGGACGGCGCTCGTCGCCGTGCGCGTGAGCGAGTCCGCCACTGCGGGCGCAGGAGGCGCGGACGCACTGCACTTGCCCGGCTCCTGGGAAGGAAAGCTCCCCGGGGCCGACGGCACGGTTCGCTGGCATCTCGACCTGCTGCCCGAGCAACGCTATCGCCTGCGGCGCACGTATGAGGGCAAGCCGGCCCCCAACCGCTTCGACGAGATCGGCCGTTGGGCGCGTGCGGCGGACACTCCGCGGCTCGACCTGTACGTCGAGGGTGAGAAGCGCGTCCAGTTCCAGATTGAGGCGGGCGGCTCGTTGAGGAAGCTTGACACGGCCGGCAAGCCGATTGCCTCTGGCCTCAACGACCGCCTCATGCGGCTGCCGCAGGCCGCGCTCATCGAGCCGCGTCTCACAGTGAGCGGGCTATTCATGTACATGGCCGACGCCGCAGTGATCACGTTGTGCGCCGATGGCAGCCGCATGCCCGTCGCAATGGAAGGTGACTTCCCCGCACTCCAGGCCGCGTACATGAAAGAGCGGCCGCTTGGTAAGGCGCTTCTGGCGAGCGTCGAGGGCCGGATCGCCACGCGCCCCTCCATGGAGGAAAGCCTCCCGCCCCTGGACACCCTGGTGGTGGAGCGCTTCATCAGTCTGTCCCCGCAGGGGCGCTGCGAACGCGCAGCAGGCAACCATCCCCTGCGCGGCACGTACTGGAATCTGGTGCGCCTCGGCGAGACGCCGGTGGAGGTGAGCGCAGGACAAGCCGAACCGCATCTCGTCTTCGCGAGCGACGCGCTGCAGGTCTCCGGCAGCGGGGGCTGCAACCGTATCACGGGTGGCTTCACGCTCGAGGGCGATCGGTTGCACCTCGGCCCCCTGGCGGGCACGATGATGGCCTGCGCGAACGGCACGCAGCAGGAGCAACGTTTCCTCGAGTCGCTGAACCGCGTCGAACGCTACCGCATGAGCGGCCAGCAGCTGGAATTGCTGGACGGCTCGGGTGCGGTGCTCGCACGTTTCGAAGCAGCGGCGCCGCGCTGAT
>Ga0306920_100007999_pt1 | contig 13991 bp, 11 predicted proteins | sample flu12Cox44000170_FD_204666 | JGI IMG/M metagenome (GOLD analysis project Ga0306920, IMG submission 204666) | Lab enrichment of tropical soil microbial communities from Luquillo Experimental Forest, Puerto Rico - flux4day.12C.oxic.44.000.170 (v2)... | ecosystem: Environmental > Terrestrial >...
GGCCGCTCGGATTTGTCGCCAATGAATATGCACTCGCGGTGTGGGGGCTCGGCGACATGTCGTTCATGATCCGGCAAGGCCGGTTCGACCTCAATGCACTGTTCGATCCGGACATGCTCGGCGACGATCTTGAAGCATGGCTTGCCGAATCGGCGCTGATGAAACGTACGTTTCGGACCTGTGCCTTGATTTCGGGCCTGATCGCGCGGCGGTTCACAGATGAAGAAAAAACCCGTCGTCAGGTGCTGTTCTCCACCGATTTGATCTACGACGTGCTGCGCAAGCACCAGGCCGATCATGTGCTCTTGCGCGCCGCCCGGGCCGATGCCGCCACCGGGCTGCTCGATATCAGCCGTTTGAGTGATATGCTGCTGCGAATCAAAGGGCGAATCATCCACAGGGAACTCAGGCGTATTTCGCCGCTGGCGGTACCAGTGATGCTGGAAATCGGCCGCGAAGCAGTTTATGGCGAAGCGTCCGATGAGCTGCTGGCGGAAACCGCCGAGGAACTGGTGAAAGAGGCGATTGGATAGGTCGTGACGGTACGCGCGCAACCCCTCAACGAAAACTGGCCGGTTGCGCGCATTTCCACCATGGATGTTGCCGGCGTTACCTTTATTGCCGATCTCTCCGGCGCCTTGTACTGGCAAGAGCAGAGCCTGCTCGTGGTTTCGGACCTGCATCTGGAAAAGGGTTCGAGCTTTGCCGCGCGCGGCGTACTGCTGCCGCCCTACGATACGGCTGCCACGCTCGGCCGCCTCGCCATGGTGATCGCGCGTCACGATCCGCGGATGGTGATCGCGCTCGGCGACAGTTTTCATGACCGCAGTGCGCATGACAGGTTGTCGGCTGCAGACCGCGACGCGATTGCGGCGCTGCAAGCCAGGCGCGACTGGATTTGGATTTCCGGCAATCACGATCCCGCATTGCCGACCCGCCTCGGGGGCATTGTCGCAACCGAAGTCGCGATCGGCAGAATCGCTTTTCGTCACGAGCCGACGGGCGCGGCCGGCGAGATTGCCGGTCACCTTCACCCCAAGGCACGGGTTGCCACACGCGCCCGCTCGGTGGAGCGGCGCTGCTTTGCCTGCGACGGGGAGTCTGCCGTCATGCCGGCGTTTGGCGCCTATACCGGCGGCTTGAGCATTCGCGATTCAGCTTTTACGAAGATCTTCGACACGGCGGGCCTGGTCGCACATGTGCTGGGCGATTTCCGCCTGCACGCCATTGCTGCGTCGCGCTGCTATTGACCCTCATGATGAGGAGCCGCTAAGCGGCGTCTCGAACCATTAGGTCAAGTCCATCCTTCGAGACGCGCGCGATGCGCGCTCCTCAGGATGAGGTCGTCACGCGCGGTACAATCAGGCGGCCTTCGCTTGCAGCGTATTGCAGAACTCGGCGAGGCGGTCGGCGAGCCGCAGCGTAGCGGGGCTCGCATCGGGCGAAGCCACCAGCGCCACTTCGGTACGGTCGATCGGTGAAAAACCATCCCTGGCGGTCAATACGCGATGGTCGGCCTGGATCGCCATCTCCGACAAGATGCTCAGGCCCATGCCTGCGGCGACCGCAGCCTGAATGCCGGCAAGGTTCGAACTCGTATAGGCCATGTGCCAGGTGCGACCGGCACTTTCCAGCGCATGAATCGCGCCGGCACGGTAGAGGCAGCCGGTGGGAAAACCGATCAGCGGCACCGAACCGGCTTTCGAATGGATCGGATGGCTCTTGCTGGTGACCCAGTGGACACGCTCAGGCCATGCTGCGATACCGCCCTTTTCGCCGGCCGCACGCTTGAACAACGCAAGATCGAGGTCGCCGCGATCGAGATCGCGCTTGAGATTCGTACTCTGGTCGGCGCGGACGTCGAGCCGCAGGTTCGGACGGGTGCGCGAGAACGCCGCCAATAATTTCGTCAGCCGGTAGGCGGCGAAGTCTTCGGGAACCCCGAGCCGCACCGCGCCTTCGTTGCCCGGCCGTGTCATCACGTCTCGGGCTTCCTCCGCCAACGCCAGCAATCGCCGCGCGTAGGATAAAAGCTGCTCGCCGGCTTCGGTCGGCGTCACGTCCTTACCGCTGCGGTGAAGGAGCGGCTGTCCGACATCGTCTTCCAGACGCTTTATCTGCTGGCTGACTGTGGACTGGGTGCGATGGACGCGTTCTCCGGCACGGGTGAAACCACCGGCATCGACCACGGACACGAAACTGCGAAGAAGCTCCAGATCGAGCATTAATTAGTCCATTCACTTTTCCACTGGTACGCAGTCTAACATTTAATTTCCTAATAGCAAGGTGCGAGCCTACATCGGGGTCTCAAGGAGAGTTCCCATGTCGCTTTCGCCTTCCGTCGCGGTTCCGCGCGCCTCCTTCAATCCGCTGCCGCTCTATATCGGCCTGTTCTGCCTGCTCTGGAGCTTTGCCTTTATTGCCGGAAAAATCGGCGTCACCTATTGCCCGCCGCTCATTCTGCTCGTTGCACGATTTTTGTTGGCCGCAATCCTGATTCTGGGATTTGGAGTGTTGCGCGGCGAGCGCTGGCCATTGTCGTTGAGAGACACCCTGGTCTTTGCGGTGCTCGGCCTCGCCAACAACGCGCTCTTTCTCAGCTTGGCTTACATCGGCCTGCAAGGCGTCTCCGCCGGCCTTGGCGGCCTGATCGTCAGCGCCAATCCGGTCTTCACGGCAGTGTTTGCGGCGCTGTTGCTGAATGAGCAACTCACCTGGCGCAAGGTCACAGGGCTTTTGCTGGGCGTTCTCGGCGTCACCTTCATCGTCTGGCACCGCCTGTCGGTCGGCACCGACAGCCTTCATGGCATTTTGTTCACGCTCTCCTCGCTGACGTCGATCGTCGCCGGCACGATCCTGTTCAAGCGGTTGGCTCCGAAAGGCAGCCTCTGGATCGGCAATGGCGTGCAGAATCTCGCCGCAGGTGTAGTGCTGCTCCCATTCGCTTTCACGCTCGACAATGTCAGGGACATCGCGCCGAACATGCATCTCGTGGGAGCCTTTGCGTTCCTCACTCTGGGCGGATCGATCCTGGCCTTTGGCCTTTGGTTTCACCTGATCAAGGTGTGTGGCGCCACGGCCGCGAGCGCCTATCACTTCCTGATGCCACCGCTCGGCATGCTGTTCGCCTGGGTCGTGTTGGGCGAGCATGTCGAAATCCGGGACTTGCTCGGGATCGTCCCGGTGGCAGTCGGGATTTACCTGGTGACGCGGGCGAAGGCTCCGTCACCGGCCTGAACGAGGGAGACCATCATGAACCCTGTCCGTATCACCTTGATCGGCGGCCCCACCGCGCTGATCGAAATCGATGGGTTTCGCCTGCTCACGGATCCGACCTTCGACCCGCCGCGGTCCTATCAATTGCCGCACGTGAAGCTCGAGAAGCTTTCCGGTCCGGCGCTCGGTGCCGATGCAATCGGCGAGGTGGATGCCGTGCTGCTCAGTCACGATCAGCACGCCGACAACCTCGATGAATCCGGGAAGAGCTTTTTGTCCAGCGCGAAGCGCGTCCTGACGACCGTTGCCGGCGCCAAGCGCCTCGGCGGCCATGTCGAAGGTCTTGCGCCCTGGGCGGCCACCGAATTGACCGGCGCGGGCGGACGTTCGCTGACCATCACCGCGACGCCCGCGCGCCACGGCCCGGCCGGAATCGAGCCGTTTTCCGGCGACGTCATCGGCTTCGTCGTAAGCTCCGCGAATGCCAAAAACCGTCCGATCTATATCAGCGGCGACACCGTCTGGTACGATGGCGTGGCGGAAGTCGCCAAGCGCTTCAATGCAGGTCTGGTGCTGCCATTTGCAGGCGCGGCACAGACCCGCGGGCCGTTCCATCTCACGATGAATACCAACGACACCGTCGAGACCGCGCGTGCATTTCCCGAAGCCGTGATCGTGCCGCTCCATACTGACGGATGGGCGCATTTCAGCCAAAGCGGCGCCGATCTGCGCGACACCTTCGACATGCTCGGAGTAGGAGCACGCCTGAAGCTTCTTCAGCCCGGCATTGCGACCGTGGTCGAGTTGCCGGGCTAATCCTTGCGGAACACTCGCCGAATATCCGACAGCCGCGACGGGCCAATATGCGACGGTGGAAATTTACATGAAGCCCGGATTGCGCGGCAGATAGCTAACCCAATCTCCGAATTCTCGCGTCGACATCAGCAACATCGGGAACGTTATGCGCATCCCGTGGTCCATCGCCACTTTGAGTGCCGGCTCGCTTGCGCCCGGCAGGAAAGCCGAAATATTCGGAGAGTTGCTCCGCGCAGCAAACGATAACGCTGTAGCGAACGCGGCACCCATTACTCCGGGCCGACTGACCGCGAGCGGGCCAATGTGTCCGTCAGAAATGTAGACATACCCAACGCACTCGTTCCCGTCGTGGATGATAAATCCGCTAGTCGCGCGGTCACCGATGAGATATCGATGATGCTTCTCGAGAGACGCCGAGAGCATGGCGGTCGATGAGCGTCAGATCATCGAAGGTAGTTGTGTTGTCCGCCAGAGATTCAAGACGGAGCCTCGGCTCAGCTAGCTGTGATCTTAGCTGGTCACGAGACACGCTGACCATGTAAATCGGACAGCGAGGGAACAGTCCATGGCGGACGTAGAGCCCCTGGGAAACGTTGTTAAACGTAAAAGTTATGAGCGCTCTTATGGACGCTCCGCGCATTTCTGCGTGAGCGAACGCCTTGCCAATCAGCCGATTGCCAATGCCGTCGCTTTGCCGATCAGGCGACACAAAAAGCTGAGCCAAGAACCAAAGTTCACCGCAAACCCAGCTCCACGCGAAGCCAACGATTTCTCCGTCCTCATCAGCCACCCATAGGCCGGCGGGATCATCCCTAAGCGAGAATGCTTGAAAACTCGGAGGTCGAGGCGACGCCATCTTGCCGAAGCCTCGCCGTTCAGTGAGTTCGTTGATACTGCAAACTACGATCTCGTCAGCTCGCTTCAGGTCGTCCATGCGAGCCGGTCTGTATACGACAGGCATTTGAGTCCCCAAAACTACACGTTGGACCAAGACTATCGAGTTCGGCCGTAGCGTCTAGGCTCTCTGTCGAAATTATTCCGGTCCGTTGACTGTCGCCAAAGGGTCAAAATGCGACCTGACCGTGCCGGCAAAGCGTGCAGCTTCCACCCTTTCGTGAAATGAAATGCTGTCGCCATGGCAGCCGTGTCTGCACTGAAGTGACGTTTCTAGGTTCACAATTAAGCACGTCGTCGTGGCCTGAAAAACAGCGGTGTCGCCAACCCTACTGCCAGCGCGACAATAACGAACCAGAAGGTTGCGGATTCCTGTAGCGCATCGGACATTTGCCCTATGTTGAGCGAGGCGATCATCTCGAACGCATAGATACCCGGCACCATGATGACGGTCGGTGCCACCGCCATCGCCACACGAGGTATATCAGAGCGGTCGTCCACCAGCAGGGCCACGAGCCCGATTGCGAGAGCGGCAAAAAAGGCCGCCGATGCCAGCATCATTCCGAAATCGATGAAGAGCAACCGCATATCGTTCGCTGCCAAAGCCAAGAGTCCCGCCGCCAGAATCATACGTGGAGGGCAGTTGAACAGCATCGCGAAGCCGGAGCCACCAACAAAACTTGCCACGGCCCGCAGCAGCAACTTGAGCGGATATGCGAGTTCAAACGGCGGTGGGCGCGACACGTCAATACCGCCCAATTTGATAACAATGCTGAGGCCAAAGGCTACAGCCAACAACATCATGACACCGTGTGCGAAGCGGCTCACTGCAGCCACGGTCTGGTGTTGCAGCAGATCGAACAGCCCGGCGATCAACGGAAAGCCGGGGACCAGAAACAGTACCGCGGCAATGAAGGCGACCGAATGGTGCGAGACCCCAAATCCCAGTTTAAGCATGAGCGTGGCCGTCAGAAGGTACACCCCCGACGCCGTAAGAGCGGACAAGGCGCCAACGCCGTAGTCATTGAGTCCACGGTGCGACAGCCAAGACCGCAAGCGCTGGCCAGTAGCGCCGCCGATTGCCGTTGCGACCAACTCCGGAGGGGCGGCGCCGTTGAGAAATGCAAAGGCGCCGCTTACTAGGCCAACCGCCGCGGCAGTCTGCAAGCTCGAATACCGAGGCGCCGTGGAATCGATCTCAGCAAGCTTGATCGCAATTTCACGCGGCGCAAGTCCGGGCCCCGCCGTCCTCGCAAGATGCTCAAGCGCGACGATACGGCTCGCGTTGATTCCGGTCGGTCCGATCTCGCGCGTCGTCGTCACTGAGGCACCCGATCGGCGGAAGCTGGCGGTGATGCTATCGAGCGACAGAGAAACCGACACCGCGTCCAAGCGCAATTTGCGCGCTACTACTTCAACGCTCTCTCGTGTTCGGCTCGCAGTATTTCCCGCCCGCATCATCGAGGCGCCAAACGACAAGACGACGTCCACTGCCTCGGTCAGCGCAGCGGAGGTAGTCTCTTCCTCCCTCTTGGAAGCTAAGCTCATGCGGCATCGTAACAGTGCCGGTCAGCGCACTGGAAGAGGCATTATCGCGATGTCCGCTTTGGGTCATAAGCAGACATTCGCCGGGTCGAAGCGGAAGTCCGCTCTGCCCCCGAAGCGGACGTCAGGCGTCCCCGATCAGGCCTTGGCCTCGTGCTCGACCGACATCATCGGCTCGTGACATTCACCGCGCGAGCGAAACACCTGTCGCAGCGGCTGGTGCGGGCCGGCGACCGGATTCGCGGATGGGCGAACGGTCGGCGCGCAGGCCGGTGACGATCTCGGAAACTTTTTCGCCAAGGTCGATTTCAATCTGCTCGATGTCGCGCTGATCCGTGCGACGCTCGCCCGGTGTCTTGGAGCGGGCGCGGTCTTGGAAACGCACTGGCGCGGCGTCAAAAAGCAAGTAATTGGCACGCGATCACAAGATTTTCTTGATGGCATCCCCTAAGCGGTCACCGGATGACGCAACTGCCGCGGCGTCGCGATGAGCTGCGCTCACGCAGGGGTCCCCGCGTTCGCGGGAACGACCAGAGGACGCGATGGCGGGCTAGTCCTTGCGGAAGACGATCGAGGCCATCCAGCCCGTCATCAGCGCCATGAAGGCGGTGACCAGGCCATAGACAAAACCGTCCTGGCGGGCGGTGGTGGCGACGAACTGCTCAAAACCAACCTTGACGATGTCGAAGGCGGTTTCGGTGCGCGCGATCAAGGCGCCGTCGGAAAACAATTTGATATCGACCTCGTAGGTTCCGATCGGTACCTCGGCCGGAAGCGGAATGCCGGTGCGGAACAGCGTCGGCGTCAGGAAGGTCACGGCCGAGGTTTCCTCGCGATAAAGCCCGTGCTCCATGCGAAGCCGCACGAAGGCGCTGCGGAATGCGTCGTTCGGCACGACGTCTGCGTAGTCTGTGCCCACGCGCTGGGTGAGCAGAACATTATTGAGACCCAACTGCTGTCGCCGCTGAACTTCGGGGGAAGCGATCGCGTCGAACGGGCGGTTGGAAAACAGCGCGAGATAGGTCGGCACTTTGAGGAATTCGCGGTAGTCGGTGTTGATCCAGATGCCGAACTTGCGCTCCTTCCGGCGCGTGACCATGTCGGCGCGCGGACCGATGACGGTGACAACGAGGTCGTAACTGGCGCGGGAGGCCGGCGTATTGGCGTCCCTTTCGACCGAGCCGAACAGCACCAGCTCCTCGCCCGAATAGTTCGGCGTTACTGTGACGCGGTGGTTCGACACCGACACGATCAGCCGTTCGGCGCGTGCCGGCGACAACGCGAAAGCCATGCCCGCAACGAGCAACAATCCGGCCAATGCGAGCGGGCGGCCCTGCATCATCCGGTGCTCCCGATTTCGCGTATGGTGAAGAGATCGTCGGGGCGGATGACCAGTTCGATCGCAAAGCGAATTCCGACCGCGAGAATGAGAAGCCCGAGCAAAAGCCGCAAATGTTCGCCGCGGATCTTCTGGCCGGCGCGCGCGCCGAACTGCGCGCCCGTCACTCCGCCGACCATCAGTATCAGCGCCAGAACGGCGTCGACGAGGTGGTTGGTGACCGCATGCAGCATGGTGGCGAACACCATGGTGACGAGCGTCAGCACCATCGACGTACCGATCACGGTGGAGGTCGGGACCCGCAACACATAGATCATGATCGGAATCAGGATAAAGCCGCCGCCTATGCCCATCACCGCGCCGATGAAACCGATGAGCATGCCGACGACGACGATCGGGATCACCGACAGGTAGATTTTCGAGCGCTTGAAGCGCATCTTCATCGGCAGGCCGTGGATCCAGACGTGGCTGCCCGAACGTCGCAGCGGCACGACGACGCCACGCCGCACCCGCAGCATCGAACGAAGCCCTTCCCAGAACATCACCGCGCCGACGGTAGTGAGCAGCACGACATAGGACAGCGCAATCATGAGATCGAGCTGCCCCAGCGAGCGCAGCAGCGTGAAGGTCCACACCCCGAGCGCGGTGCCTATCGTGCCGCCGCTCAGGAGCACCAGTGCCAGTGCCGGATCGATGGCGCGGCGCCGCCAGTAGGCGATCGCGCCCGAGAAGGAGGAGGCCGCAATATGGCTGGCGACGGAGGCGACCGCGACCGCAGGCGCAATACCGATGAAGATCAGCAGCGGGGTCATCAAAAATCCGCCGCCGATGCCGAACATCCCCGAGACGAATCCTACCGCTGCCCCCATCGCGAGGATGAGGAAGATATTGACCGGAATGTCGGCGATCGGAAGATAGAGTTGCACGCACGTCGCTTCGGAAAGGAGTTGTTAGTGGTCCAATTCTAACATTCGCATCCCTTCTCAGCGGCCACTTTTGCGAATGTTAGAATTCAAAGGACCACTAACAGATATTAAATTCTAGTGGAATTCTGGATTTGACATTCGCTTCTCGCACTCGCGGTTAGATGGGTAGCGAATGTCAAATCTACTCCACTAGGGCCGGCCGAAACCGCTTCACGGCATGGTTTCTTTTGTGAACGCGGATTGAACGCCGCGTCTTTGCATAGCCGAAATCGCTGGCGGGAGGGACTAAAGATTCTTTCTCGGACCGTTTTTTTGATGTTCTCCGCCAGCCACTCTTTGGCGTGGTGAACGATTCAGATTAACGGGCAACGGATTCTGGAGCAGGCAAGTCTTTCAGGGCCTGCCGACGGGGTCGGTCACGAGATTCATCGCGGACGCTTCCCTGGAACCGAGCCAGCGAACGTCCCTGGTCTCGGACATGGCCTCTACGACGGAGGAGGAAACGCCCATCCTTGTCATGTAACTCAGCACCATTCCCGTCGTTCGCTGGGCGTCCGCAACCGGATCGCGGCCGGGCACGGTGGTCGTGAAGCGGTGCACCCCGAGCACCGAGCCCTCGATGCCGTAACGGGGCTTGCCGCCGGCATAAACGAGCACACAGGCGCTGGCACAGAATGAACGCGTGATCCGGCCCGAAGCGTCGGCTACGCCCACGGCAGTGGCGAGCCCGCGCGAGCGAATGATTTCACCCATGATCAGGGCTTGATCCAGACTGCCGCCGGGAGAAGACAGCAAGACCGCATCGCCGTCTCCGAGACCCGCCTCGTCGAGCCGCCCGCGCAGCCAGCTCGCGCTTGCAGCTCCAATCGTTCCGGCAATCGCCAACACCGTCCGGGTACGACCGGAACCGTCGAGATCGGCCTTGGCGATCACAGAAGACGTCATGCTCGGTGAGAGATAGGATTCTTTCCAATAGGACCAGGCTTCCGGCCGGGACAGGTCCCGATAGGCGCGGATGGCAATGATGGAAATCAGGATAACAAAGATCGCGACCGACCAGATCGATCGTCGTCGCCTTGCGACGGCCGGCCGCTTCGGAGCCGAAGGTTGATTGCTCGAAGCGCCTTGCGGCGCCACCCACGGACCTGTCGGCGGATTGCGAAAATGACCTGGATCGTTCTGACGATCATCGACCGGCAAATTGCGAACCCCTTTGGCTGACGTCGGGCCTCATCAGCCGTTGGCGCTCTGTCTAACCTGCTTCACGGCTGAGGTACATGCCGTCAATGCGAGGAGCCTCGCACGCTGCATCATGTTTCCGTATGCCCATGATCCCCGCGCCGGCGCCTGGTGCGCGCTGTATGGCAAAGCAAAAACCGCTGCCTGTTATTCGCCAATTGGCGGTGGAGGCAATGGAAAACGCCCTAGTGCGCGGTGGCGGTGCGTTTGCTCGTGGCCGGCTTGGCGGCGGCTTTTGCAGGAGCCGCCTGTGCCGGCGCCGAGTCCCATCCGCCTGCGGGTGCTGCCACATTGGCGGCGTCGTCGGGCTGGAGCTCCGGCGTGAAAGTCTGGATCGCTAGTCTTGCCGCCGCCAGCGACTGCGCGTCGAGCCGCTTTGTAACGTCGTCGCGCTTATTGCCGGCATCCACGTCGCCTTGCGCTGCGGCCAGGCTGAACCATTTGTAGGATTCGGCGAGGTTCTGTTCGACGCCGATGCCGCGGGCATAGAGGATCCCGAGATTGTACTGGCTGTCAGCAACCCCGCGATCGGCGGCCTTGCGGAACCACTGCACCGCGCTGTCGTAATTGGCGCCCTTGCCGCCGCCGTCGGCATCGAGCACGGCGAGATTGTGCATCGCCTTGGCATTTCCGCGGCCTGCGGCCTGCAGGTAATAACGCCGGGCGATATCGACGTCTCTTCTCACAGCGAGGCCCTTTTCGTAGAAGGTCCCGAGGCGGAAGATCGCCGGCACCACGCCGGCCTGGGCCGCGCGGTCGAACCACTTCACGGCTTCGTCGTAGTTCGCAGCAATTCCCTTTCCTTCAGCGAAACGCAGGCCGACCTCATAGGCTGCGGACGGATCGCCCTTCAGGGCGGCCGCGCGCAGGATCGGACCGCCGATCGCCTCCGGCAGCCTTTCCGACGGCGGAATCGATATCGAGGCAAGCTTGGCCCTGTTTGGGGCAATGTCCAGAACCTGGAGTGTACCCGTCACATCGTTTGCGGATGAAGCGGGGGGCACCGCAATGTTCTGCGGGATCGCAACCGACGCGAGGCCGTCGGCGGAATCGGGCAAGTAATTGTTGAACGATTGCTTTCCGATTGGAGTGGGTGAGGTCATCGAGGGCGCGACCTGCGACGGCATCGCCGAGCCGGCGCCGTCATTGCCGGAGGGTGTCGCCGAAGATCGTGGTTCGCTCGAATTCTCCATCGCGGGAGGGATGCCGCTGGTATCAAGCAGCGTCATCGCCATCTTGAAAGTGCCAAGCACGATCACGACCACGCTTGCGCCGACCAGCAGTGAGCGAATCTTGGAGGTGATCGTGTAGGATTCCTTGTTCTGACCGCCGCCGGACGCCTTCGCTGCGCCGCGGCTGGCCTTTTCGGGCGGCGGCGCTGCGGCGGCCGCCTGGGCTGCGCGTCGGGCCGCGGCGATGAAACTTGACGTGCTGACAGGCTCGCGCGGAGCCGCCGGAATTTCGCTGATCGCGCTCTCGGATGCGGCGATACGCTCCGACGGCGAAGCCGCGCGCCCCGGCCGCGTTCCCGGCTCGAGCGGATGATCGGGCGGTAGCGTCGTCTCGATCGTGGCGCGCGCTGGCGCCGCATGCGGCTCCAGAATTTCGCTGATTGTCCGGGGTACGACCGCCGCCGCCGTCGCCGCGATCGATGCCGAATGGAATTCGCGCGGGGCGGCGTCGAAATGGTCTTGCATCGCCGCAGGATTTGGTATTTCGGGTTGCGGCTCAATCGCGACCGGTAGCGGGTTCGTCTGCACCAGGGCGTGGGCCTCAAATGCGGATGCCGGAGCGGCATCAAACGCGACCGGTGGCGGCGGAACATATTCAGCCGCCGAAGGCGCTTCTGACTGAGTCGCGGGCATCTGGACGCGGGCCGCGCGCAAATCGCCTTCGATCGTCGTCAGTCGATCGACCACATGGCCGAGCGTGTTGTGAACGGCTTCGAGCGAATCCTGCGTGTGGCGGTCGGTTTCCGCCTGGCTGAACCGGACGTCCGCCAATTCGCGCTTGACGAGATCGGGGAGCCCACCCTCTGAAGCAGCCTGCTCGTTCCGGCCGTTTGCGGCGAAAGTCGCAAGGCTCGCATGCTGGCGCTCGAGCTGGTGCAGGATGTCCTGCAGACCTTCCTCGACCCGCCCGAGATTGCCGGAGGGATGATCGGCGGTGGCCTCCAGCCGCTCGAGCAAGTAGGTCACGCGCTGTTCGAGATGGGCGAAGGCGGAAACATTGTCGCTGCCGACCGGCATGCGATCGAGACGATCCGCCAGTGCCCGCACGGCATTCTCGATATTCTCGAAGTTACTGGTGCCGACCGGCATGCGATCGAGACGATCCGCCAGCGCCCGCACGGCATTCTCGATATTCTCGAAGGTGCTGCTGCTAACCGGCATGCGATCGAGACGATCCGCCAGCGCCCGCACGGCATTCTCGATATTCTCGGAGTTGCTGCTGCCGACCGGCATGCGGTCGAGACGATCCGCCAGCGCCCGCAACGCGTTCTCGATATTCTCGGAGTTGCTGCTGCCGACCGGCATGCGATCGAGACGATCCGCCAGCGCCCGCAGCGCGTTCTCGATATTCTCGGAGTTGCTGCTGTCGACCGGCATGCGATCGAGACGATCCGCCAGCGCTCGCAGCGCGTTCTCGATATTCTCGGAGTTGCTGCTGCCGACGGGAATGCGGTCAAGACGATCCGACATTGCCCGCAGCGCGTTCTCAATATGCTCGGAAATTTCGTGAACCACGGGCCGCCGCTCGCGGTTCTCGATCGACGTCGCCAGCGCGGCGATTCGCTTTTCGATGATCGCGAATGAATCGGCATAGCGGTCAGCGCGCGCAAGCTGATCGACCCTGGATGAAAGCACATGCACGTCCTCGCTGAGCCGCGCCAATGCATCGTTGGAGGCAACATTGGCGACGATGGCGCGGAGCGCTGCGATCGCGCTTTCGAGCTGATGGATCGTCGAGGGATCGTCATTGGCGCGCAGGATCTGGTCAAGCTTGGCGGTAAGATTGCGGATCGCCTCGTCATAGCCGGCCAGTTGTTCGGCAGGGGTCAGCGAGCGCAATACTTCGCGAATTTCGCTCAATGCGCGTTCGATGCCGGCGAGTGCCTGGCTGTCGATCCCGCTCTGGCGGGTGTCGTCGATACGGCGTGCGAGCGAGCGGATCTCGTTTTCGATCGATTCGATGGCCCGGCGCGGCATCGCCTCGGTGATCGCCAGCCGAATTTCTGACAATTCACGGCGAAAGGCGGCGATCGACTGGTCGACGTGATCGGGGCGCTGCAGCGCCTCGATCTGGCCCGTGATTTTGAGAAGATGACGCTCCAGCGACGAGAAATCCGGTCCTGCAGGGGTTGGGGGTGCCGAAGGTGGGACGTAAGATGCCATCGGCGGCGCCGACGGGGCTATCGGCGGTCCATTGCGCGGCGGCATTTGCCGTGCCGGCGGGGCGTTGTCGAGCTCGTTCTGGCGCGCGGCGATTTCGGCGACTGCAAAATCGAGCGAGGCAGGGCTTAGCGGCGGGGAAGGGCGATAGACCTGGCTGGCGGCGCGCTCGACCATTTCGGCCTGGCGCTCCTTTTCCCGGACTTGCTGGCGGCCCGAGGCCGGATTGGTAATCTGCGCAAGCCGCGCGTCGAGGCGCGCAATGGCGTCGTTCAGCTGCCGTGCGACGGGCGGCTCCGAGCGAGGGGCTTCGGAACGAGAGCCGTCACCTGGCGGCCTTGCTTGCGAAATCTGTTCGATCTGTCGCGCGATCGTGTCAAGGCGCTGGTGAATGTCAGCGACTTCGCGGCTTTCCTGGGCAGGCGTCGCCGGCCGTTGATCTTGGGAACCGCGAAAATGCTGAGGGTTAACATCGCCGAGGGTGGAATTGATCCAGTCGTTCAGCGACATGCCGGCGCGGCGGGCGGCGGCTTCGGCTCTTTCCCGGACGGACGGATCGATGCCTTCATTACTCCAGGATACGCGCGAATTCATGGTCTGGTCCGGTTCGAATCCGGCGCGCTA